>JAEEGL011954670.1_pt1 | contig 107151 bp, 95 predicted proteins | sample 9134231 | NCBI WGS metagenome assembly JAEEGL01 (sample SAMN16246548, study PRJNA631951) | gut metagenome | biome: gut microbiome; feature: rumen; material: fiber-attached | host: Bos | place: Iran: Karaj | collected 2018-10
CAAGGTGTTCGCGCTCGGCGGCAAGATCAACCACACCGGCCTTGTTGAAATACCCATGGGCACCCCGCTCCGCACCATTATCGAAGAGATCGGCGGCGGCATACCCAACGGCAAGAAGTTCAAGGCGGCGCAGACCGGCGGTCCTTCCGGCGGCTGCATCCCCGCTTCGCTCATCGACACCCCTGTCGATTACGAATCCCTGCAGTCCATCGGTTCGATGATGGGCTCCGGCGGACTTATAGTTATGGACGAGGACAACTGCATGGTCGACATCGCGAAGTTCTTCCTGGAATTCACCGTCGACGAATCCTGCGGCAAATGCACTCCCTGCCGTATCGGCACCAGAAGGATGCTGGATATACTTAACCGCATAGTCGAAGGCAAGGGCGAGGAAGGCGATATCGAAAAGCTGGAAGCGCTGGCGAACGACATTAAAGCCACCGCGCTGTGCGGACTCGGCCAGACGGCTCCGAACCCCGTTCTTTCCACCATAAGATATTTCCGCGACGAATACGAAGCGCACATCCGCGAGAAGAGATGCCCCGCCGGCAAGTGCAAAGCGCTGGCGAGATTCACTATCGACCCCGAGAAGTGCAAGGGCTGCTCGGCTTGCTCGCGCAAGTGCCCCGTCAACGCGATAAGCGGCGTTATAAAGAGCCCGTTCGTTATAGATCAGGACAAGTGCATTAAATGCGGCACCTGCCTTGAGACCTGTAAGTTCGGCGCCATTTCGAAGAAATAAGGAGGACGACGCAATGAATATGGTCAATCTTACTATCGACGGCGTAAAAGTTACCGTTCCCGAAAATTACACTATACTCGAAGCGGCGCGCGAAGCGCATATAAACATCCCCACCCTTTGCTATCTTAAAGACATAAACCAGATCGGCGCATGCCGCATCTGCCTTGTCGAGATAAAGGGCGCGCGCGCGCTCCAGGCGGCGTGCGTTTCCCCCGTCGGCGAAGGAATGGAAGTCACCACCAACAACGAAAAGCTTCGCCGCGCAAGAAGGACTAACCTTCAGCTCCTCCTTTCCAACCACAACCGCGAATGCACCTCCTGCGTGCGCAGCGCGAACTGCGAACTTCAGGCGCTCTGCCGCGAATACGGTGTGGACGATTACCCCTACGACGGCGAAAAGACGAAAACTACGCTTGACGAAGTAGGTCCTTCCATTGTCCGCGACAACAGCAAGTGCATCTCCTGCCGCCGCTGCGTCGCCGCCTGCAACAAGATACAGAAGATCGGCGCGATAGGCGTTTCCAAGCGCGGATTCAAGACCACTATCGGCAGCATCTACGGCAAGAGTCTTTCCGAAAGCCCCTGCGTCAACTGCGGCCAGTGCATACTCGCCTGCCCCGTCGGCGCCCTGCACGAAAAGGACAGCACCGCGGAAGTCTACGCCGCGCTCGCCGATCCGGCAAAGCACGTCGTCGTTCAGCCCGCCCCCGCCGTCCGCGCCACTCTGGGCGAGGAATTCGGCCTGCCCGTGGGCACCAGCGTCACCGGAAAGCTTGCCGCTTCTTTAAGAAGACTCGGCTTTGATAAGGTATTCGACACCGATTTCGGCGCCGACCTCACCATTCTGGAAGAGGGCACCGAGCTTATCGGCCGTCTTAACAACGGCGGCGTCCTGCCGATGATCACCTCCTGCTCGCCCGGCTGGATAAAGTACTGCGAGGAATTCTATCCCGATTTCATCCCCAATCTTTCGACCTGCAAATCCCCGCACGAGATGATGGGCGCGGTAATAAAGAGCTACTACGCCGAAAAGGCGGGCATCGACCCGAAGGATATCTTCGTCGTTTCGGTGATGCCCTGCACCGCGAAGAAGTTCGAAGCCAAGCGCGAGGAGCTTTCCAACAACGGTCTGCAGGACGTTGACGCCGTGCTTACCGTTCGCGAGCTTGCAAGGATGATAAAGAACGCCGGCATCGACTTTAACCGTCTGCCCGACGAGGACTTCGATTCCGTGCTCGGCGAATCCACCGGCGCCGGCGTCATCTTCGGCGCTACCGGCGGCGTTATGGAAGCCGCGCTGCGTACCGTTTACGAAGTCGTTACCGGAAAAACGCTTGACAACGTCGATTTCCACGCCGTTCGCGGCACCGAAGGCATTAAAGAAGCCGAAGTTGATCTCGGCGGCAAGGTCGTTCACGTCGCCGTGGCGCACGGCACCGGAAACGCAAGCGCCCTGCTCGATATGGTCAAGCGCGGCGAAAAGCACTATGAGTTCATCGAAGTCATGGGCTGCCCCGGCGGCTGCGTGACCGGCGGCGGCACTCCGATAGTCGACGCCACCACGCGTTCCTATATCGATCTTAAGACCGAGCGCGCAAAAGCCCTTTACGGCGAGGACGCCGGCAAGGCAAAGCGCAAATCGCACGAGAACGAAGAGCTCAAGACGCTTTACAAGGAATACCTCGGCGAGCCGAACTCCCACAAAGCGCACGAGCTGCTTCACACTCACTACGTCGAAAGACCGAAATACAGCATCAACAAATAAGTTTTTGCATACGAAAAGGCCCCGGAAGCGTTTCCGGGGTCTTTTTGCCGCGTTGCACTTGACATTCCCGCATGAAAAATATATAATATATGAGCTTCGGGAAGCGAATCGTTCGCTCCGCAAGCCGGCAAAAAGTAGGATTTTAGATTTAATACGTTATGACTTCTAACTTCGGGGTGTGGCTCAGTTGGTAGAGCGGGTGGTTTGGGACCATCAGGCCGCAGGTTCAAGTCCTGTCACTCCGACCATACAAAGGCCTCGCCCCGGCGAGGTCTTTGCAATAATATCCTTTTTTTCAACACAAAAAAACGCACCGAAAGGGTGCGTTTTTGCGCTGGCACGCCGTAAGGGATTCGAACCCCCGACCTACTGGTTCGTAGCCAGTTACTCTATCCAGCTGAGCTAACGGCGCTTATTTAGTGCAAAAAATAATATACCACAAACGAAACGATATGTCAAGTGGTTTTTTCAAAAACAAAAAAGGTTTTATTTGCGGCGCGGACACGCCGTTTTTGTTTTGCCGCGCCGTTTCCTCTTGCAAAGTCCGATCAAATGTGTTATACTTAACGCGATTTTTGCGGAAAGGACGCGGCTTATATGAACGAAGTGCTGATCGGGAATATTTGCAGTTTGTGCGCCATGGTTTCGGATTCGGTAAGCAGCGTTCAGAAGACGCACGGCAGGATACTCGCGGTGCAGACGCTGAGCCAGTTCTTCTACGCCGCCGGGTCGATTATATTAAAAGGTTACAGCAGCACGGTGCAGAACGCGGTGGCGGTTTTGCGCAACGTCGCGGCGATAAAGCGAATAAAAAGCAAAACCGTGGAGTGGATACTCATCCTGCTCGGCGTGGCGCTGGGCGCGGCGTTCAACAATCTGGGACTGCTGGGCTGGCTGCCGATAATCGCCAACCTGGAATACTCGGTGGCGATGTTCCGGTTTGCGGACGACGTGCGCCTGCTGAAAGCGGCGTTCATCCTTAACTCGGTAATGTACGCGGTATTCAATTTTATGATAAAAAACTACGTCGGCGCCGTTTCCTGCGCCGTGGTCATCGTTACAACGGCGGCAGCTCTTATAAAGGGCGCGCGCAAAAAGCCCGCGGAAGCGGAGGAGACCGCGGAGGAGCCCCCGGAAGCGGCAAATAAGCGCGAATAATTATATTTTTCTGCGAAAACAGTTGCTTTTTGCGGGATATAGTTTTATAATGAATTATATTATATTATTACAGAGTATTTATGAAGTATTTTATTGATTTCGAAGCCACACAGTTTTCCAACGAAATAATCTCCGTCGGCTGTATCGACGAGGAAGGGCGCGAATTCTATTCGCTGGTAAAGCCGCACGACCTGCGTCGTCTTACGGCGTTTATAACCGATCTCACAGGTATCCGCGCCGGCGAGCTTGCCTCCGCCCCATCCGCCGACAAGGTCTTTTCGGATTTTTACGAATGGATAGACCACGGCGAGCCGGTCGAATTCTATTGCTACGGGAATTGCGACGACAGATTCGTTACCCAGACGATGCGCAATATCCACGCTTTTGAAGCGCAGTGCGCGCTTTCGCTCATCCACGGCGCGCTTATCGATTTTTCGCTTGCGCTGGCGAAGCATTTCGGCACCTCGCAGCCGGTGTCGCTCGCGAAGGCGACGGAGTATTACAGCGGAGAGAAGATAAAGAACGAGCACAACTCGCTTTACGACGCGATAAATTTAAAGCTGATATACGAACGCTCCTATTGCGAGGAGATCACCGAATGTCCGTTCCCGGAATACGGCGTTGCCAAGCAGGAAAAGGAGCCGGAACCGCGCAAAAAAGAAACGCGCAGCCACATAGAGGCGGCGAACGGCCGCGTTACCAAAGCGTTTTATACCTACGGCCGCGCGGCGGATTGGGTATTGCGCGAGCTTATGGCGACGCGCGGCGAGATCGACGAGAAGACCAAAAGCAACGTCTGCAACCGCATAATCCACGCGGTGGGCAGCGACAAACCGTATTACGGCTACGATTGGTATATAGTCGAGCCGATGGACGCCGAGCATTTGGAAGAAGAAGCACTTGAAAACGCATAACGCAAAAGCAAGCTTGAACGCATACAAGCTTGCTTTTTTAATAAAAAACTATTTTCATTTTTTTCGGAACCGAAACGCGAAAAACGACACTATATGGGTGAAGGGGGAAGCGGACGATGAACAAAAACACGGCGCGCCGCGATGACGGCGGCGCAAAACCGATATGCGAAATGCTTTCGAACGAATTCGCCGAAAACTACATAGAAAAGCTGTTTTATTTCTGCCTGAAAAAGACGGGCTCCGCCGACGAGGCGGAAGAGCTTTCCGCCGATATCACACTGCAGGTGATGTCGGCTTTGGCAAAAGGGACTGTGCCGCAAAACTTTTCCGCCTGGGTGTGGCAGATCGCCCGCAACCGCTGTGCGCGTTGGGCAAAAGCCCGCTCCCTGCAAAGAGCGGCTTTCGCTCCCGACGACGTAAGCGGTTACGAGCTGCCCGACGAACGGGACGATTCGAACGTGGAATCGGCGCTTGTTCAGGACGAGCAGATAAAGCTGCTTCGGCGCGAGCTGGCTTTTATATCGCGCGAATACCGCGATATCGTCGTGGCTCACTATATCGAAAACCGCAGGCTTTCGCAGATCGCCCGTGCGCTTTCGCTCCCCGAAGGTACTGTTAAAACAAGGCTTGCGCGAGCAAGGAATATTTTGAAAGAAGGTATGAATATGGCACGTGAATTCGGACAAAGAAGTTATAAACCCGAGGAATTGAATTTTGCCGCAAGCGGCAGCCAGCCCAGCGGTCTTCCGTGGAGCGCCGTTCAAAGGCTGATCCCGGTGAATATACTGTGCGAGGCGAACAACAATCCCTGCACGGTGGAGGAATTATCCATTGAACTGGGCGTGGCTATGCCTTATATGGAAGAGGAAGTAAGAATACTTGAGGAAGGGGAGCTTTTGCAGAAGACCGAAGACGGAAAGTACGTAACCGCTTTCTTTATCGCCCCGCGGGAATGCCGCACCGAATTCAACGTTCTGTGCGGCGGGTTCATCGACAAAAACCACAAGGCGATATGGGATCTTGCGGGGATCGTCGCAGACAAAGCGCAGGGCTCCGGCGCGTTGGACGGCTGTATTACCCGCGAGGACGCGCAGATGTATTTTGCATTCGCCATTGAGGACGCCGTAAGAATAGCAGACAAGGAGAACGATGTATTTTTTAAGCGCCGCGACGGCGGGAACTGGGGATTCATCGGCTATGAATCAAACGCGGTACTGCGCCCTACGCTCGGTACGTGGAGCCATAATTCCGGCGAGAACATATGGAGTTATCAGCACGACGGCGACGGGCACAACTGGAAGCCGCTGCAGCATACGGTCGCTCCGGCGATATCCGAGCTTGCCGCAAAAGAGTGGAAGATAGACGGGGTTTCGGACGTTTCGAGATCGGTGCTGACAGGGCTTACCCGCGCCCCCGCGACGGTAAAGGACATGGGGAACGGGATATGGAAGCCGGATATGATCGTGCTTAAAGGAACGTCCGCGGAAACGGTGCTGAACGCTGTCGGCAATAACGCGGAATTCAAACGCATCATCGCCGAATCGCGCGAGCTGTACGGCAGGCAGATGCAGATAATCGAAAAATATATGTATCCGCTGCTGCGAAAGGATTCGAAGTACTACACTTTTATGCTATCGTTCGAATCGCGCCCGATGCTTTATACCGCTCTCGTAAACAACGGGCTTTACACCGGCGACAGCAAAGCTTTCTACGCGGTGAAGATCGGCTGAAACGGTTTGCGGTCGTTCTGGGGCAGAATTATCTGCCCCGCAGCTTGAAGACAAAGTCTTCAAGCTGGACAGAGGACAGAGAAGCGGATGATTTTTAACGAAAAACGAGCGTCGCCGTAGTGTCCTACGGCAGTCGAAGTTTTTCGTTAAAGCACGAGCATTTTCAATGTGATTTGGCTTTTACAAAAGAAAAAGATTGTTCCGGACTTGCAATCCGAAAGAACCTTTTCCTTCTTCATTCTTATTTTGCTTGTGCGTAAAGCGCCGCTTTGTCTGCACTCTGTGGGGCAGAATTATCTGCCCCGATTCTTTTTTATCTATTGCAAACCGCGCGGATTTGTGATAAGGTGTAGGTGTAGAAAACAGGAAGGCGCGAAAGTATATGTTCAAAAGCATTTTCGTGAAATATCTCGTTACCTTCACCGTGATACTCCTGCTGTGTATCGCGGCGATCCTTTTCGCCGTCGCCTCCGCCGTTTCGGGCAGCGTCCGCGCCGACAGAGTGGAGGCCATGGGCGCCGCCGCAGATAAAGCCGTTTCGGATATAGAATACGCGCTGCTGGACGGAAGCGAGCTTTCCGCCGCCGTGCGCTCCGACGGGATCGCTAAGACAGCCGCGCTTGCGGAGAGCGAAGCCGGAGCGACGCTTTACGTGTTCGACGAGACCGGCGCCTGTCTGCTTCCCGAGGGGGGCGAGCCGATATCGCAGACCGCCGCGGAGAGCATTTTCGATTTCGGCAAGACCTATGCCGTGAGCACGATAGAGGGATATTTCGAGCGCAGCCGTATAAACGTCTGCCGCGTTTCGAAGGACTCCGGCGCGGCTTTCGCCGTGATACTCAGCCGCGGCAAGACCGGGGGCGACAGACTTACGAAAAAGCTGGCGGGGGTTTCGGTCGGCGTTTCGCTTTGGGTGTTTCTGGCGGCGATGGTATCGCTGTACGCGATCTCGCTGCACATAACCAAGCCGTTAAGCGAAATAGTCTCCGCCGCGAAAAGCTACGCCAAAGGGCGGTTCGACCGCAAAATAGAAGCCGAGGGACATGACGAGGTGGCGGAGCTTGCGGCCGCCATAAACGAAATGGCTTCCTCGCTGGCGCATCTGGAGGAAACGCGAAGCGCATTTATAGGGAACGTATCGCACGATCTCCGCACGCCGATGACGACTATTTCCGGGTTCGTGGACGGCATCCGCGACGGCACCATCCCGCCCGAAAAGCAGGATTATTACCTCGGGGTGATATCTCAGGAGGTACGCCGGCTTTCGCGCTTGGTCAACTCGCTGCTGGAGCTTTCACGACTGGAAAGCAGCGGCGAGCTGAAATGCTCCGATTTCAACCTTACCGAAAAAGGGCGCACGGTGCTTATCTCGCTTGAAAACAAGATAAACGACAAGGGGCTTGAAATAGAATTCGACTGCGGCGACGGGGACGTTTTTGTGAACGCCGACCCGGATTCGATACACCGCGTGATATACAATCTTTTGGACAACGCGGTAAAATTCACGCCCGAATCGGGTAAAATAAGCATAAAGATAACCACCGTTTCGGACGGGCGCCGCCGCCGCAAAGCGCTGTTTTCCGTGCGGAACACCGGAGAAGGCATCCCCGCGGACGAGATAAACCACGTTTTCGAAAAGTTCTACAAGACCGACCGTTCGCGCTCTTTGGATAAAAGCGGCACGGGGCTGGGGCTGTTCATAGCCAAAAACTCGCTTCAAAGGCACGGCGAAGACCTTATAGCGGAATCGAAAGAAGGCGAATACACCGAATTCAGGTTCACTCTGCCGCTGGCGGAAAAATAAAAAATTAAAAAAGTTTTGAATATTAAAGGTACATTTAAGCAAACTGATATAGAATGCAGTTGTAAAATAACAAAAGAGGTGTCTTAAATGTCCGAATACAACGATAACAACGGTTTCAGCGAACAGACCCCGCCCGAAAACCGCCGTCCCGACTACACCTATAAATGGAACGGCTCGGAATACAACAGCAGCAACCGCAGACACAGCGGCAGAGGGTTCGCGATAATCGCGGTGATAGTGATAATTATAGGCGTGCTCGTGGTGTCGACGGTGATCGGCTACGCCGGAACGCGCCCCGCGACGGAAACTTCCGCGGTCTCCGAATCGGTAAAACCGGATAAAGCCGCCGATAACGGCTCCGGAGCCGAGATACGAAATGACGTCGGAAAGAAAACGGACGTCAGCGTGCCCGATTTCACTCCCGACGAGGCAGGGCAGAAAGAAGAAACGGACCTTACCGTTATATACGAAAAAGCTTCGAAGTCCTGCTGCACCGTCTACACCACTCCGAAAAGCGGCTCCGGATATATACTCGGCAGCGGATTCGTTATAGATTCCGACGGCGGATATATCGCCACCAACCACCACGTGATAGAAAAGGCGAAGAGCATTAAGGTGGTGTTCTACGACGGTACCGAATACGCCGCCGAGCTTGTCGGAAGCGACGAGACCACCGATCTCGCGGTGCTCCGCGTGGACGCGAAGGACCTTGTGAAGCTCCCGATCGGCAGCTCCGACGATATCAAGGTCGGCGAACGCGTTATGGCTATCGGAACTCCTTATTCCGATGAATTCGCCGGGACGCTGACAGTGGGATATATTAGCGGCATCGCGCGGAACGTAAAGATCACGAACAGCTACGGCAAAGTGAACAAGGTAATGACTCTTATCCAGACCGACTGCGCGATAAACCCCGGCAACAGCGGCGGTCCGCTTATAGATATGACCGGCCGCGTTATCGGCATAAACTCTTTGAAGATCGCTTCCGAGGAATACGAGGGCATGGGATTCGCCATCCCGATCACCAGCGCGACGGAGATATTCAAAAAGCTCATCGCGGGCGAGGAGGTCGGCGACAGCAGCATCGCCACCGCAACACCGCGGATCGGGATTACCGTCTACACGCTTGAATACGGGTTCGAAAGCTTCAGGATCACTCCGCGCTGCGAATATCCGGAAGGTCTGCTTATCGGCACCATAGAAGCCGATTCCTCGGCATATGCCGCGGGGCTGGAAGTGTTCGATATACTCATCGAGTTCAACGGGGACAGAATAACCTCGACGAGCGATCTTTCTTCGGCGCTTTCCAAATGCAAGGCCGGACAGGAAGTTACGATGAAGGTGTTCCGCTTCAACCGCACGCTCACCTCGGGCAAGGAAACTTCGATCACCTTCAAGCTCGGAGCAAGCGATTAAAACTGTTTTCGATCGCATCTACCGTTTTTGGTTTTTCATATTTTTCTCCTACCTTTCGGGGACGGGAAACCGTACCCGGGGGCACGCGGGGCGCGCAACAGCCCCGCGTGCTTCCTTTTTTCGGGGGTTCCGGTCACGACGGGATGATATACTGCGCGTAGCTGTAGCCGCCCAGATGCTTGTATCCCACCAGATACCAGTCGCCCTCGCGCCCTTTTATCACCACCTCGGCGCCGTTGGGGATCTGCCCCACTATCACCGAGTTTATATCCGGCGCTTCGCGGATATTCAGCCGCCCGCCCTGCGTGACTACGCGCCCTTTGCGCACGCTTCCCGCCGGATCGACAAGCGGCACCCCGAAATACTCCGTTACCGACAGCGCAAGCTGTTTCGCGATGGGATCGAGGTTGTTCTTTATCCATTCCGCGTCCCGCGCGTTGTCGTGGTAGGCGATCTCCGCCAGCACCGCCGGGGCTTTCGTGTTGTTCAGCTCGTAAAGCTTGGTCGTCGCCAGCGCGCGCACGCGCGAAGGTTCGGGATAGATCTTTTTCAGGTTGCTTTCGATTATCTCCGCAAACCGCTTGCCGTTGACGCTCGACGGGTAGTAATAGATATCGCTTCCGGTCTGCCGCCCGTAGTTCGCGCTGCCGGCGGCATTCGAATGCAGCGCCAGATGCAGCAGGTAATCCCCGGCGTTCGACATCCGCACCGAATTGCCCACCGTGCCTTTCGGGTCGTTCCGCCCGAAGGTTATCCCGCTTGCGGTAAGCCACGGCTCCATTTTGTCGGCGATAAGGTTCATGTAGTATTCCTCGCTGCCGCTTCCGTCGTAATAGATATTGTAATCCTGCGTGGAAGGGCTTAAAAACAGCATTGGCATATGCTTTCGCTCCTTTTTTTCGTTTGTAAAAGTATATGTGCGCGTTTTTCCGCTTGTTCGTTTGTTTTTTTGAAAAAAACACTTGACAAGCGGCGAATTGTGTGTTATTATAATCGGGCATAAAGAAGAAGAGCAACGCTCTCACCCGGCGGCGTGTATGCCGCGCGCGGTCAATAATATAAGGCGAAGGGCGCGCTATGCGCACTCGCGCCTGTGTTTTTGGTCGTGCAAAGCGGGTAAAACGCTTTGCATCTTTTTTTGCAAAAATCTATTAATCATATTTTGGAGGTGTCCTCTCATCGCCGCTAAAAATTCTTCTCTGATCAACGAAGAGATCCGGGCAAACGAAGTTCGCGTTATCGGCGCGGACGGGAATCAGCTCGGCGTTATGAAGCTGTCCGAAGCGCTTCGCCTTTCCAACGAGGCGATGCTCGATTTAGTCGAGATCGCGCCGGATTCCACTCCTCCCGTGTGCAAGATAATGGACTACGGCAAATACCGCTTCGAAAAAGAAAAGCGCGAAAAGGAACAGCGCAAAAAACGCCAGATAATCGAAATCAAGGAAATACAGCTCAAATGCCGTATCGACACCCACGATTTCAACACAAAACTCAATCACACGCTCCGGTTCCTTTCGCAGGGGAACAAAGTAAAAGTCATAGTGAAGTTCTTCGGCAGGGAGATGGCGCATACCGAACTCGGCGCCCAACTGCTGGACCGCTTTTTCGAGGGCTGCGGCGAAGCCGCCGTTATGGAGAAAAAGCCCTTGCTTGACGGCAGAAATATGACGATGATATTGGCACCGAAGAAAACGAAATAACGAAAGGATCATCAAAATGGGAAAAATCAAAACTCACAAGGCCTCCGCAAAACGGTTTACCTTTACCGGTACCGGCAAGCTCAAGATGGGGCATCCCGGTCACAGACACAAGACCGGACTTAAAACAAGCAAGCGCATGAGATCGCTTCGCAAGGCAAGCTACGTAAGCAAGGCGAGGACCGCCGATCTCAAACGTATGCTTCCCTATGACTAATTACGGAGGTTTTTAACAATGGCAAGAATAAAAGGCGCATTGGCGACAAGAAAAAGAAGGAACAAAATGCTTAAGCTCGCCAAGGGCTACTGGGGCTCCAAGAGCAAGCATTTCAAAATGGCGAAGCAGGCCGTATTAAAGAGCGGCAACTACGCTTTTATCGGCAGAAAGCAGAAGAAGAGAGATTTCCGTTCGCTTTGGATCACCCGCATTTCCGCGCAGTGCAAGGTCGAAGGAATAAACTACTCCCGCTTTATGTACGGGCTTAAGAAGAGCGGGATCGAGCTCAACCGCAAAATGCTGAGCGAACTCGCGATAAACGACAAGAAGGCGTTCGCGCAGCTTGTTGAGACCGCGAAAAACGCACTTTAATAAAACACAGGATAATTGAAAAACTGTGTTGACATATGTCGAATTCTTTGGTATAATGTCAGCAACAGATGCGATTTCCTCGGAAACCGATGTAAGGGAGGGACAACAAAATTGGCTGAGATCAGAGTTAAGGAGAACGAAACGATAGACAGCGCTCTTCGCAGATTCAAAAGGTCTTATCTCAGAAGCGGCGTGCCGGCAGAGATCCGTAAAAGAGAACATTACGAAAAGCCGAGCGTGAAGCGCAAAAAGAAGTCCGAAGCGGCTCGCAAACGCAAATACAGATAAGTCGGCGAATCCAGTCCATTTTGTCTTATACAAAATACATCAATACAGCGGCTGCGCCGTTGTATTTTTGTTTATTGCGGATTTTTGTTATTTGCTTGCATTTCCGGCGTATTTATGCTAAAATGGTTTTAACGAACGGAGGTGTAGACAATGAAACGAATCACAGCGTTTATGCTTGTCGCGGTTTTCGCACTGGCCGCGCTCGCCGCGTGCGACGGAACGAACGAAAATACGTCTTCGCAAGAGGACGGATCGAAGGAGGTATCCGAAATGGGACCCGATAAGAACGCCGAATCGCTTTGGAAGCCCGAATACGCCGACGAAAAGGCGGGGCTCGGCTCGGCTTCGGATATTTATAAACTCACCGCCTACGTGGACGGAACGGCCACCGGGGGCGCTCCCGCCGCGGAACCGGGAAAGGACACCCGCTATTTGTTCGCCGGGAAGGAAAGCACCCGCGCGGTGGTACTGCCGGAGGGTTACGCCGTGACTCTGCCCGCCGCGGACGTTACCGCGGATTTCTCGCTGGGGAAGCTTCGCAGCAAGTATTTTTCCGAGTCCGCGGGGTTCACCCTGACGCTCACGTTCGAAAATCAGAATCCCTATACGGGCGATAAAGGGTGGGATATTTACTACGACGAATGGCTTACCCGCCGTATCGCGGATATGAACTTCCTTTCCAAAAACAGCATACGCCGCACCCGCAAGATCGGCGAGACGGACGAGCTGCTTCCCGGCTACACCGTTTATTACTATGATATGGTGATAAGCGTAAACGCCAAAATAGATATGCCCTATTACAGCATTGCGATAGTGCGTCCGCGCGGCAGCGTGAAGAAATTCTGGCTGTTCGTGCTTAAATCCCGCGAGCAGATGACAGACCGGATGGACGAGATAGTCGCTTCCTTCACCGAGATAGAAAAATCCGGCGTCGCCGTGAACAGTGTCGGCTCCTACGAGCTTAAAATACCGGATTTCTGGAACGAAGAAACGAAAGAGTTTTATGAAAGTCTGCGTACCTCGGACACCGTTCAGCTCGGCGCGTTTTACGAAAAGAACGATCCGAAATACCGCAAATGGCTCGAGGGCGAGGAAGGCATAAACGAAAAGTTCGATTTCTTTATGACCTATTCCCACATCGGCTGGGGGGACAGCAAGACGGACATCGATACCGTCCGCATCAACACCCAGGCGGGCGGCGACGGTAAAAACGGGCTGCCGATGCTGGAGTTCACTTATCAGTTCACCACCACGAACAACGATCTTTCCGGCGGTGTAACGCCCATGTTCGACATCCTGCGCGGCAGGTACGACGAACACTTCCGCAAGCTCGCGCAGGACCTTAAGGCCTACGGGCACCCCATCCTGTTCCGCCTGAACAACGAAATGAACACCGACTGGACCAGCTATTGCGGCATGATGACGATGCTCGATCCGGATATTTTCATAGCCACCTGGCGCAGACTTTACGACATCTTCGTCGAAGAGGGGGTCGACAACTGCATCTGGGTATGGAATCCCATCGCCACTTCCTGCCCCTACAGCAACTGGGGAGATATGCTTAACTACTTCCCGGGCCCGGAATACGTGCAGATGCTCGGTCTCACCAACTACCAGATGAACAACGGCAACCCGGAATACTTCGAATCCTTCCGCAAGATGTATTCTGATCTTTATAAAAAGAACACACCGTATTTCGATAACTATCCCGCCGTTATAGGCGAATTCGGCTGCGCCGCCGGCGGCGATTACGTATACGATTACGGTAAGCAGGCGTACGTGGAGGCCGATAATCTTGAAGTAAGGCGCAGGCACCAGGCGGAATGGATAACCGATATGTTCGAATGCTTCCTGCACAAGAACGAGCCGGGCTACGAGTTCGCGAAGAACATCTGCGTGGCGATCTGGTTCTCCGCCAACGACTATGCGGATCTCGACGACGGAAGGCAGATAATATACAACCACCTGAAGCTCGACGAGGGCGCTCCGCTCGCGCTGAAAGCGTTCCACGAGGGTTACAAAAAGCTTAAAGAAGCGCGCAAATAAAACGCGCGTGCAAACAGATAAAAAGGTTATCCGGGTTTTACGCCCGGATAACCTTTTTTAATATCGGGAATATTGTATTCGTTACGCCTTTTGGCGGGACTCCGCGACGGCGATCATTTTATCCTCCACCGTGCGTACCACGCGGATTATATCCGGATCGAAGTGGGTGCCGCTTTCCGAATAAATAATATCCATAGCGGCGCGCGGCTCGACGGAGCTTTTGTATACGCGGACCGAAACGAGCGCGTCGAACACGTCGGCGACAGCCATGATACGCGCGGCCAGCGGTATGGCTTCGCCCTTGAGCCCGTCGGGGTATCCGGTGCCGTCCCAACGCTCGTGGTGTGAAGCGGCGATCTCCTCCGCAATGCGAAGGAACTGGGCGTCGTTCAGCCCGGCAAACAGGTCTTTGATAAGCTTGCCGCCCACGGTGGTATGCGTTTTCATACGGTCGAATTCTTCGGGCGTGAGCTTTGCGGGCTTAAGCAGGATCGCGTCCGGGACGGAGATCTTGCCTACGTCGTGCAGGGGCGCGGCGTTCTTGATCAATTCTATCTCGCCGTCGGTAAGTATATCGCGGTATTTGTCCTCCGCCTGCATAGCGCGGGCGATAAGCTCCACGTATTTTTTGGTGTTTATTATATGCGTTCCGGTGCTTGCGTCGCGCGTTTCGATAAGGTTGGAAAGCACTTCGATAACGTGGTTCTGCATCTGCTGGCGGTTTTCCATTTCTTCGCGCACTTTATTCGAAAGCTCCGACTGGCGGTCAAGCATTTTTTCGCTGCGGCGGGTGATCCCGAAAACGAGCAGCGCGGTACCTATGAAGCCGAGCGTGCGCGGTATGACGTAGTGCGTGAACAGCTCGAACATACGCTTCGGCGTGGCGATCGCGACGCGGTTGGCAAACGAAGCCGCCTGTTCGTCGGTAAGCGCGCCTTTTAAAAAGTTCCTGTCGGTAATGCCGAAGAAGAAGCCGCCGTAAACGCTTAACGGAACGAGCAGCAGCGTGGCCGCCAGCACCACCGCGAACATACGGTTGCTGTGGCGGTACTGCGCCGCCATAAGCATGGGTATGGGGATGAGTATGGCGTTGTGAGGCGTTATGGAAACGCACAACACGGCGGTGCCGACGAAGGCGCAGGATATTATAAGAATACGCATCCAGGGGCATTCGACAGCCGATTTGCCCTTGGATTTTTTATAGATCAGGTGGATCGCGACGGGAAGGAACAGCGCCGCGGCGGCGAGGATCGCGGCGGGGAGCATTATGCTGCGGCTTGCGTTGAACAGCCCGAATTCGTTAAGCACCTCCGCCAGTAAAGCAAGCGGCGCCAAAAACGAAAGCCCGCGCAGGTTGAAGCGGTTCGCGTCCGCTTCGGCGGAAGCATACATCCGGCTTTTTTCGTTTGCTGCGTTATTACCGCCCTGCATGGTGCGACTCCTTCCGACAAAAAACTTACCTTTGGATTATAACACTTCGCCGGCATATTGTCAAGGAAAAAGGAAAAGGAGCGGCGATTTTCTCGCCGCCCCCATATTAAGCTCAACGCGATTTAGCCGAGGGTGATAACGGGGATCTTGGTCCAGTCGTTGATGGAGATGATTCCGCCGCCGTCGCGCATGATTATGTTCTTGAACTTGGTGCCGTCGCCGCTGTTGACGGAGATGGAGAGACCGAATCTGGTGCCGTCCTGAACGGCGATCCTTGCGGTGTCGTCCCTGCCGACGTCGGAGAACGGGATCTTGACTTCGTAATAGGTCTTGGAAGCCGCGTCGTCGCGGATGCAGACCGCTTCGGAGTTCTCGACGGTGGTGTCGCCCTGCCAGATGGTCTTAAGGGTGTCGCCGTTTGCGTTTACGCAGTAGCCGGTCTGGCGCATAACGTTCTGATCGGTGGAAGTCTTGTCGATGACCCAATCCCAGTGCTCGGAGATGTAGTCGCTGTCCGCCGGGTAGACCGAGACGTTGACCTGGATGGATTCGGAGTTCCACATGCTGCTCTTGTTGGCTTCGGTCAGGTTGTTGATGTGGTAGGGCGAATCGACCACGACGCCGAGATAGATGTTTTCGTCGTCATAGGTGAGGTACGCTTCGGCAGTGGCGTAGTAGTTGCCGGCTTCGAACTGAGCATAGTTGATAAGGGTGTTGTCGGGGTTGAAGGACCATACGGCGTTGCCGTATTCTGCGGAGGAAATGTTGCCGTCGATAGTCGGAGCGACGCCCGCTTTGTGAATGGTAACGTCGAGACCGCGGTTGATGGTTATGCCGTGCGGGAAGTAGATTATATCGTTGCCGCCGGCGGCTGCAGCCATGGCCTTGGCCTTGTCTTCGTACTTCTTGTAGATGGCGAGAACGTAGCCGTCTTCAGGGATCGCCTGGTTGGCGTCGCCCGCGCCCACTTCGGACATAGAAACGAGTTTGTAGCTGAATATGCTGTGATCGTATTCGAACACGCCGATAGCGAAATCGGAATAATCCTGAAGCGGATCGCTTATGCTGGAACCGAATTCGCGGGTGAATATACCGACGTCGCCTTCTCCAACTTCTTCGTTGATCTTGGAAAGCGGGAGCGAAGTGGCATCGTTGATCCTTTCGTTGACCATGCTGGACTTGTAGCTGCCCTTCCAGGTGATGAACTTGTTGGTGAACACTACTTCTTTTGCGGGTTCGGTACCGGAGTCTTCGGATTCAGTGCTGGATTCATCGGCGGATTCAGTGCCGGATTCGGCTTCGGAGGCGTCTTCGGACGTTAATTCGGATTTGTCCTCGGATTCATCTTTGGAAGCTTCTTTGGATTCTTCCTTGGAATCTTCTTTGGATTCGGCTGTCGAGGCGTCGGCGGAAACCGCGCCGGATTCGGCAGGCTTTGATTCGTCCTTGCTGGTGTCGTTTCCGCCGCCGCAGGCGACCAAAGCGAATACCATGCAAAGCACGAGCAGGAATGCAGAGATTTTTTTCATGGTTTTGCTCCTTTTTTTATTTTAGTCATTTGACTTTTTTTCCAATGCGGATATACGCTCGCGCAGCGCGGCAAGCTCCTGCGCGACAGGGTCCGGTATATTGCACTGATCGAGCGTTTGCTCGGTCACTTCGCCGTTCTCGCGAACGACCTTGGCGGGGATTCCCACCGCGGTGCAGTTTGCCGGGATATCTTTAAGCACCACCGCCCCGGCGGCGATCTTCGCGTTGTCGCCGACGGTGACCGGACCGAGCACCTTTGCTCCGGCGCCGATCATTACGTTATTGCCGATGGTGGGGTGGCGTTTGCCGACGTGTTTGCCGGTACCGCCCAGGGTAACGCCCTGATAAATGGTGCAGTTATCGCCGATGACCGCCGTTTCGCCTATAACGACCGCGCTGCCGTGGTCGATAAACAGGTTTTTGCCGATCTGCGCGGCGGGATGTATTTCGATCCCAGTGGAATCGCGCGCGGCGCGGCTTATCGCGGCGGCGGCGAGATGCAGCCCTTTATTATAGAGCAGGTGCGCGACGCGGTAGGCAAGCACGGCGTGCAGCCCGGGATAGAACAGCATAACTTCGAGGTCGCTTTCCGCGGCGGGGTCGCGTTCGCGGATGGAACGCAGCTCCTCGAAGAAGCGGTCGAACAGATCGCCGGCTCCGTTCTTCACGGCGCGCGCTCCGGCTAAAAGCTTTTCTTTATCCGGCAGATCCCGGCGCAGGCGCGCAAGGTCCTCTTTGGAACGGATGGACTTTATCTTCGGCGCGTCCTCGCGCAGACGGGAATACGCGCCGCTTAATTTTTCCGCGGCGGCGTTTTTGAATTCACCCGCGCGGGCGGAATAATAGTCGATATCCGGGAACTTTTCGCCCGCCTTGCTGCGAAGCTCGCCGTATTTTTCCCGCGCGGAGCCCTTAAGCTCATTTGCTTTCGCCGCTATCTCTTCCCTGCCGGGTATCTTTTCGCCCAGCTCTTTGCGAAGCTCGTTTATCCTCGCGGCGGCGGAGACGCGGACGTTGTGCGCCTTTTCGCGCAGTTCGCGGCGCGTTTCCGGATCTTTAACGTCTTTTATCCGTTCCGCAAGCTCCTGCAGACGCGCCGAAGCTTCCGTGCGGACGCGGGCGATCTTATTAAGGATATTTTGATTTTCCTGTTCGATATTTGCCATACGAAAGAACCACCTTATAATAATATGACGGTCACGCGTTTTTGCGGCGGCCTATGGAATTGATAAGCGGAACGCCGTCGTCATACGCCAGTTCGAACACGAGCGTGCGCGTTTCCAGGCTGGGGATATCCCGCCGGAAGGTGCCGTTGTTTTCGAATATCGCGTAACGCACCTCGAATATTTCGGATATCGCTCCGTTTTCGTTCTGCCTGCGGTCGAAAAGCTTTATCCCGATATCGCAAAGCTTTTGCATCGCGAATTTTTCGGGTATTTCGGCATAGGGGCTTTTTTTGTATTCCTCAGTGAAAAAGCCGGGGTACGCCGCGTAATCGCCGTTTATAACGCACTGAAAATAATTATAGAACATAAGCGCCGCGCCGCCCCTGCGGGAAGCCGACTGCTCGGTGAGCAGTATCTCCTCGCCCATATATTCGAAGCGGATGCTGCGGTCCAGCGCGAGGTAAACTTCGTCTTCGAATATGTCCTCGCTGTAGTCCGGCTCGAAAAAGAATATCCCGCTTTCCTCCGCCTCCCTGCGGGAGACGGCTTCTTCCGCGCCGCGCTTTTTCAAAAGCGAAGCGGCGAGCTCCGCGCCCGCGGCGAGCAGCAGCGCGCCCAGAAACACGCACGCGGCGATGATAAGCGCTTTTTTAACGCGCCTTTTATCCTTTTCCTTCGCGTCGGCGGTCTCTTCCCTCTCCTGCCGGGAAATTTCTTTTTTCATATCAGTCCCCGGCGAAGCGTTTGAGGTTTGCTATGCCTATCCGTATGCCCTTCAGCGGGTCTTCCATCCCCTCGAATTCTATATCGAGGAAGCCGTCGTACCCGGCGCGTTTAAGCGTTTGCACGCACTGGCGAACGGGAACGTCGCCGTGGCCGATTATGGAGCCGCGCAGGTAGTTCCCTCCGCGGGACCTGAACCAGCCCTCGCCCGGGTCGTCCAGCGAGCCGCTTTTTTTGTGGAAATCCTTTGCGTGGGCGTGCACCGCGTAGGGCGCCAGAAGCCCGACCGCGTAGTTATGGTCGGCGTCCGCGCAGGCGAAGTTGCCGATATCAATAAGCGCGCCGAAATTGGGGTGTCCGACGGCGTTTATAAGCTTTTCGACACGCTCCGGATCCTGTGCGAAGAAGCCGTGGTTTTCGATGCAGGTCTTAACGCCTTTCGTCTGCGCGTATTCGGTAACGGCGCGGTAGGCGCGGGCAAGCACCGGCAGCACGCAATCGAAGCTGCGCCCGGTCTTTACCGTGTTGGGGTAGCCGGGAGTGGCGTCGTGGCGCATAACGGAGCAGCCGTAAGCCGCCGCAACGTCGACAAGCTTTTTGACGCGCTCTATCTCCGCGTCGGTATCGCGGTTGAGGAAATCGCTCCCGACGCAGAAGCAGACTGGTTCAACCCCGACTTTGCGGCAGTAATCGCCTATATCCTTCGCGTAGGCGAGGTACTGTTCCTGATCCAGACCCGGAGTTTCGACAAAATCGACTCCCTCTCCGCCGAACTCTTTGACTTTATCTATGCATCCTTTTATGCCCAACGACGTTTCGTCTGCATACTCGTGAAAGCTGTAAAGGCTTATGCCGATCTTCATGGTTTCAGTTCATTCTCCTTTTTTTGCGGAAATATATTATCAGCGCCGCCGCGATACCGGCGGCAGCAAGTACCGCCGCTGCAATTATTATTATAGTCATATTGCCGCCGTTGTCAACACCCTGTTCGGAAACGGAGCCGGATTCGGGCGCGGATTCCGCGGCGGATTCAGGCCGGCTTTCCGCGGCGGAATTTTCCGCCGGTTCGACGATTATCGTAACTTCCACGGTGTTGGAAACAAGGAATCCGTCGCTTACGGCGAACCTTGCGACGTAGGTGCCGGGCTGGGATTTATAGGTATCCACCTCGTAAACGCCCTTTCCGGTAACGCTGAAATATACCCCCTCCGGTTTTTCGAGGTTGACCACCGTGAGCTTGGAGGCGGGCGTGTCCTCGTCCTCGATCTCCACCTTGCCGTTCACGTATTCCCCGGCGGTCACCGTAACGGTGGCGCCGCTTTTTATAACGGGCGCGATCTCGGTATAGGTCCCGGAGCAGTATTTATAAGTGAGCTCGTAAAGCGGGCGTATGGAGGCGGAGCCGACGGCGCTTTCGTAAATATTCTTTCCGACCTGGTACATCATCATCATACCGTCGTTCATAAGCCCTTCGGCGTATGCGACGTGGACGTAACGGGCGAATTTTTCGAGATATGAGTTTTTGCTCATATCCACTTCGAATTCCATACCCATTCCGTATTTCTTCGCGACGTGAGCGCAGTCGGAAACGACGCCGGGCAACGGCGCGCCCGTTTCGTCGTTGCCGTTGAAGGCGTATCCGCTTTGCATGACCACCGAATCGAAGCCGAGTTCCGGGACTTTATCTATCCCCGCGGAGCTGTAATAGGGGATCCAGATGCTCTTATATCCCTTTTCGCGCACGGCGGAGGTGAAGTGCTTCATAAGCTCCTCCTCGTCGGTGGAAAGCTTGTATTCTATGCTTTCGCGGAACCAGTAAAGCCCTTTCAGCTCCAGGTTTTCGAAATTGCATTCGTTAAAGGCGTTTATCGCGTAATCGATATACCAGTCGGCAATAGCTTTCCTGCCCTCTATATTCGAAGCGGTCACGTTCGCCCCGCCGATCTCGCCGAAGCTGTCCGTGAAAACGCCGATGAACGGCGCGGAAAGAAACACCGGATATTTGAAATCCTCGCCGAGCCCGAGTTCGCTCCTGAGCTCGCCGACGACCTTGTTCAGCGCGGTGAGGTTGTTGCCGGAGCCCGCGCCGAGCGCGCGTTCGACGAACCCCTTCATATCGTCCATACGCATAAACCTATCGGGGCGTTCGGTGTTCGTGAGCTCCAAGAACAGAAGCGCGTCGAACATCCTGTCCTTAACGTTCCCCTTGTCGTCTATGTAGGCGACGTACGGTTTTATCATCTCCTCGGTGTAGTTCGAGGCGATATACATAAGGCAGACGCTTTTTATCCCGTCCAGAGGTCCGGCAAAGCCGAGCTCCGGTTCGGTATAATAATCGGCGGGGATCTTTTCCGCCCCGGACGTGTCCTCGCTCCCGAGAACGGTCACCTCGTCGACAAGCGTGAAAACGTCGCTCGAAAACTCGGCGCGGACGTAGCGGGCGGAATAAGTCTTTTCCGGCCTGCATTCGAACTCCACGCGTTCGCGTACCGGCGAAGTGACGGCTTCCGGGAATTCATTTGTCCCGGCGAGGAAGAAATTCTCGCCGTCGTCCGAAAGATAGACGCGCAGATACCGCGAGCAGTACACGCCGTAGTCCTTCAACTGCATCTGCCCGATCTTCACGCCGGAAACGGCGTGCGGCTTGCCGAGGTCGACCGTCACACGCGCGGCGGTGCCGCGGTACAGCGTGACCCAGTTGGAATCGTTGTAGCCGGAAAGGGCAAGCTTGCCGTCGGTAAGCGCGGTCTCGGGTTCATACGCGAGTGCGGGATAAGCGTTTTCTATGGGAGTGGCGTATTCGACCGTGTACGGCTTGCCCACGGAAACGGCCTCCTCCTCCGCGGAAGCGGAAAACGGAAGCGCCGAAAAGCATATTACCGCCGCCGCGGCAAGCGCGGCAATTCTGAATCTCTTCATCTTTTTTCCCCGTTCAATAAGCGTTTTTCTCGTATGCTTCCAGCGTTTCGTCCATAGCGGAGAGCACCGCGGATTCGGCGGATTCCCAGCGCGATATCAGCGTGTTTGCCGCCGAATCGGCGATAACGCTGCCGTAAATGTTTATAAGACTGTTCGAGCCCGCGCCCCATCCGAAAATGGCGCCGAGATCGTAGAACCTGTGGTTGTAGATGATATCCAGCATATCCGCGTCGTCGTCCGAGGTGACCGCCTGAAGCTGCAGCGTCTGACGGTAGTAGGCGCGGATGACTTCGCTGTTGTGGAACCCGAGCGCTTCCAGCGCGAAAGCGACTTCTTTCGCACGCGCGGAGCCGACGTTGGAGGGCACCGCCAGCGCGGAGGACTGGTATCTGTTCACGGTGTTGCAGTAATTATCCTGAGACGGTTCGTATTTGGGTATCGGCAGCACGCCGAATTCGAAGTCCATCGAAACGCTTTTAAGAATGGATACGGAGGAGCTTGTGGTGTTGTAGAACAGCCCGCGCCCGCTTACGAACATCTCCTCCAGCTCGGCAAAGCCGTATTTGCTGCTGGTGTTCGGCGATTTGCCGATTATAAGCTCGGCGCGCTGGGTGCGCTGCTGATCCGACATAAGCGCGTAGACTTTGTCGAACACGTCGACGGAATGCCTTGCCGCGACGTTAAGGCGGAGCTGATCGTCCTCGTCCTTGGTGACCGTTGCCACGCCGCAGCCGTTTACCATAACGGTGGCGCCGTAGGCGTGCGAGAGGTTGCCGTAGGTGGCGTTGAAGCCCCATTCGCCGCTGCTGTCCGGATGCGAAACGTATTTGCACATTTCGGCGTACATATCTATGGTGAACTTGCCTTCGCGGACGATATCGTATATGTTCCCGTACGCCGCGACGTCGGAATTGCTGTTATACATATCCTTGTTGAACAGGGTGAGATAGGTGTTGTCGTCGTCGGTAAGTATGGCGGCTCCGGCGAGCAGGAAGTGCGAATCGCTTATCGCGAGCATATCTATCGCCTCGGAATCCCACCACGGCTTGCTTATGTCGACGTAATCGTCCATCGGCAGGTAATAGCCGTAGACGGTGCCGACCTCCAGACGGTCGACCGAATCGCAGATAACGTCGTATTCATAGGTCCCGGTTTCGATAAAGTTGGCGATCTGTTCCGCCGGGGAGTTGACGGGGAACACCTCGAAAACTATCCCGTAACTTTCCTCGAGCTTGTTGTTGCGCTCCTGCACCGCGCCGTTTATGGCGTTGCCCTCTTTTTCGGCGTTGTAGCTGAACTGCTGTTCGCCGTATATATGGCGCGCCGTTTCGACGCAGAGTATCTTTACCGGTTCGCTCGGGTCGAGCTTTTTATCCGCATAGGGAAATTCGCCGTAATCGACGGGACCGTAGCTGTATTGCGGCGCGCTCTCTTCGACGGAAGCGGAGCTTGCCGCCGCTTGCGAGGATTCGTTCCCCCCGCCGCCGCAGGACGCGAGCACGGCTGCGCACAGCGCCGTTATAAGAAGTATGCAAAAGAGCTTTCTGAGTTTCATCGTTACCTCCGTTATTCATCTGCCGGGGGGCATCCCGGCGGTCGAAGCAGCGGCGGCAAGGCGTTTTGCCATCCCCCGGCGCGCTGCATATACAGTTATTGTCTATTATTAAGATATTATATCATAATTCGCGAAAATTGCAATAGGTCGAACGGATTTTTGTGCAATTTGCGGCGCAGGAAATCATTCCCGAAGCAAAAAAAGACCCCCGGTGGGATCCGGGGATCGGGAACGCCGTTATTTTGCGGTTTTCTCCGCTATCGCGAGCTTCGCGCAGCAGGCGAGCAGCGGCGCGGCGACGGAAAGCTCCTCCTTGGAAGGATAGGTCGGCGCGATGCGCAGCTTGCCGTCCTCTGGGTCGACTCCGTAGGGGAACATCGCCCCGGCGGGGGTTATCACCAGCCCCGCCTCGCGGCACAGCGCGACGGTCCGCTTCGCGGTGCCCTCCGGCAGCGAAAGCGTGATGAAATAGCCGCCGTTCGGGCGCGTCCAGCTTACTCCGCCGACATCCGCAAACGCTTTTTCGAACGCGTCGTAGACGATCTGGAATTTCGGACGGATGATGTTCATATGCACCCGCATCTGCGCCGCCACGTCCTCGTAGCAGCGGAACAGTTTGGAATGGCGAAGCTGATTCATCTTATCGTGCCCTATCGTCTGCACCTTAAGCGCTTCGAGTATGCGTTTTATATTGCGCTCGCTCGAGGCGAGGCAGGATATCCCGGAGCCGGGATAGGTTATTTTGGAGGTGGACATAAACTCGAAGAACATATCCTCGTTGCCGTATTTTTTCGCTTCGGAGAAGATCTCCAGCAGCTCGTCCGGCGTATCGGTGAGGTCGTGCAGGACGTACGCGTTGTCCCAGAACACGCGGAAATCCTTTGCGCGCGGACGCAGCCGCGCAAAACGGCGCACGGTCTCGTCGGAATAGGTCACGCCCGTGGGGTTGGAGTATTTCGGAACGCACCATATGCCCTTTATCGTCTCGTCGGAGGCGACGAGCGATTCGACCATATCCATATCCGGGCCGTCGGCGTTCATGGGGATGTTTATCATATTTATATCGAAATACTCGCAGATGGCGAAATGCCTGTCGTACCCGGGCACCGGGCAGAGGAAGGATATCTTTTCGTATTTCGACCAGGGCCTGCAGCCGTCCTCGACGGGGTGCAGCATCGACCTCGCGACGGTATCGTACATAAGGTTAAGACTGGAGTTCCCTCCGACGATTATCTGCTCCGGACCGACGCCCAACAGCTCGCCGAAAAGGCGCTTCATCTCGTTTATGCCGTCAAGACCGCCGTAGTTGCGGCAGTCGCTCCCGGTTTCGGAAAAGCACTGGCTGTTCTCGGTCACGACCGAAAGCAGGCGTTCCACGGTGGAGACCTGCTCCGCCGACGGTTTCCCGCGGGACATATCGAGCTTGAGCCCCAGCGACTTGTATTCTTCGTATTCTTTCAAAAGCTGACCGTAATTCATAATAAAACCCTTTCAGTTCCGGGCTTGCCGTTTTCCCCCGCGCGGCGATCACGAAAATATTTTGTTTCCCGTCGGGGCAAAAACGCACGCAAACCGCGCGGAAACACGGTTTTCGGGCGCGGGCGAAGCGCTTAAAACTCCGCGCTTCCGACGGTCCTCGGGAACAGCTCCACGTCGCGGATATTGCTTATCCCGGTGATATACATTATAAGGCGTTCGAAGCCGAGGCCGTAGCCCGCGTGGTGGATGCCGCCGTAACGGCGCAGGTCGAGATACCAGGAGTAATCCGCCTTGTTCATACCGAGCTCGTCCATACGCGTTTCGAGCACGTCGAGCCGTTCCTCCCTCTGCGAACCGCCGATAAGCTCGCCCACACCGGGAACGAGCATATCCGCCGCCGCGACGGTCTTTCCGTCGTCGTTAAGGCGCATATAGAACGCCTTTATATCCTTGGGGTAGTCGGTGACGAACACCGGCTTGCCGAAGACCTTTTCGGTAAGATACCTTTCGTGCTCGGTCTGCAGGTCGCAGCCCCATTCCACCGGATATTCGAACTTAACGCCGGAATCTTTCAAAAGCTTGACCGCCTCGGTATAGCTTACGCGGGCGAAATCGCTGTTGACAAGGCCCGTGAGTCTTTCGAGCAGGCCGTTATCGATGAACCGGTTGAAAAACTCCATTTCATAGGGGCATCTGTCGAGGACGTATTTTATAACGTATTTCGTCATTTCCTCGGCGAGCGCCATATCGTCCTCCAGGTCGGCGAAAGCAATTTCCGGTTCGATCATCCAGAACTCCGCCGCGTGGCGCGGGGTGTTCGAATTCTCGGCGCGGAAGGTCGGCCCGAAGGTATAGACGTTGGAATAAGCCAGCGCGAAGCATTCCGCCTCCAACTGCCCGGAAACCGTTAAATTGGTGGACTTGCCGAAGAAATCCTGCGAATAGTCCACGCTTCCGTTTTCGGTACGCGGCGGTTCGTTTATATCCAGCGTGGTAACGCGGAACATCTCCCCCGCGCCCTCGGCGTCGCTCGCGGTGATGATGGGGGTGTTTACGTAGACGAACCCCTTGTCCGCAAAGAAGCGGTGTATGCCCTGCGCGGCTACGGAACGCACGCGGAACACGGCGTTGAAGGTGTTTGCGCGCGGGCGCAGATGCGCGACGGTGCGCAGGAATTCGAAGGAATGCTTTTTGGGCTGTATGGGATAATCCGGCGTGGAGGCGCCGCAGATCTCTATCTCCGCCGCCTTCAGCTCGAACGGCTGCTTCGCGCCGGGGGTGAGCTCCAGCACGCCCGAGGCGATGACCGAAGCCGAAACGTTCAGCTTCGCGACTTCCTTATAGTTATCTATTTTATCGCTTTCGAAAACGACCTGCAGGTTTTTGAAGCAGGTGCCGTCGTTCAGCTCCAGAAAGCCGAAAGCGTTGGATGATCTTATCGTCTTTACCCAGCCGCCCAGACGGACGGTCTTTCCGCCGAACGCTGCCGGATCGGAATAAATGTCGGTTACGCGTGTAAGAGTGCCTTTTATAGCCATTGCGCAAGTACCTCGCGGTTAGTTATTCGCCTTCGGGACGCGCCCCTTCCGGCGTTGTAAATTATATTATATCACCGCAAACTCCTTATTGCAAGCGATTTTGCAAAAAATATTGCGTTTTTGCAATTTTTCCGCGGGCGAATTTCATTTTTCGGCGTTTCCGGCGCCCAGGCGGCGGCGTTTTTGCGATTTTTCGGGCGCGCGGGCGCGCGGCGATTCATTTTGCGGTTGATCATACGGGCGCAAAGGTGTAAAATGAAAAGCGCAAAACGAAAGAATTTTATTTATCGCGTCAACATTTTGCGGTTTTTTGTGTATATAGAGGTGAAAGCTTTCACACCCCGCCGCCCGGGGGAGCGCCCCGGAAACGACCGACGCAATAAGAATAAGAAGGAGAACGTATGCGGAAAACCGATTATAACGCCGCGCGGGACGACGAAGAGATCGCCGCGCTGTTCCGCGAAGGCGACGAACGCGCCGGGAAGCGCAAGGCGGACGAGCACGCGCAAAGTCTGGACGAGCTTGCGGAAATAATAGGCACGCCGAAAACGCCGGGAAGCTTCGGATCATCGGAGCTTTCGGAAGATAAAAGCCAAACGGCGCCCGGACCGAGTGAAAGCGTCGTCACCGCAAAAAGCTCCGATCCCGAAATCGGCGCCGAAGTTGAAGCGGAAAGGCCGGTGAAAAGCCGCTGCTATTTGCCTTTGCTCTTGCGGAACCATCCGGAAGTGAGCTTAGACGCCAAGTTTCCGCCCGCGCCCGGAGACAGCGAAACGGATAAGCTTCGAATATACTATAACGTTTCTTATACGAAGAATATAAAAAACGTCGGTATGGATATAACGGATGGACCCGGAGTTGAAGATAAAGCGATTTGACCGGACCGATTCGCCCGATACCGTGATTCTCCTCCGCCCACCGCGGAGCCGTGAAAACGGCTCCGTTTTTGCGCAAAAAAACATTTCGGAACCGTTAATTTTTGCTTGCAAAATCGCGCGGAGTGTGGTAAAATAACCCGTAATCTTTTAACAGGCAAGTGTTATTTATGACCGTTTACGAGCTTTTGGGAAGTAAAAAGGAATATTTGAAGAACGCGAAGGCGTTTATTTTCGACTTCGACGGCACGCTGGTGGATTCCATGCCCTACTGGCACCGCAAGGCGGGCGACCGTATTTCCGATTACGGCACGTTTTCGGACTATATGACCGCGAAATACGCCAAGGACGTGGAGCCGAAGCCGTTCGCGGAGGAGCTTTTGCGGCTCCTGCACGAAAACGGCGTGCCGGTGTGCATCGCAACGGACACGGCGCGCAGTATGTCCGAAGGGTTCTTCAAGCGGCACGATCTCGATTCGATAACCGATTTCTACATAGGGTTCGACGAGGTGGGAAAGAACAAATACGAATCGCCGGACATTTATCTGGAGGCGGCGGAGCGTATGGGAGTCAAACCCGATGAATGCGTGGTGGTGGAGGATTATCTTACCTCCGCCGTAACGGCGAAGCGCGCGGGGTTTATCTGCATCGGCGTGTTCGACGAGCAGAGCCGCGACGATATGTTCGAGATGCGCCACGTCTGCGACGATTATTTTTACAACCTCGGCAAGCTTTTGCCGAACGCCGGATCGGCGTTCTGACCGCCTTTCGACCGGCGCCGGATAAACAAAAGAAAACGCCCCCACGGGGGCGTTTTCGGCTTTGATAGTCAGTTTTTCGGTATTTACACCGGTTTTTCCTGCTTTATCTTTTTGTCTATAACGTGGCGCGAAGCGAGCTCGGCTTTTATATCCGCCGCGGAGATCCCGGTCTCCTCCATAAGCACCAGCAGGTGATAGGTCAGGTCGGCGATCTCGTAAACGGTCTCGCGCCTGTCGCCGCCCTTCGCGGCGATTATCACCTCCGTCGATTCCTCGCCGACTTTTTTCAGTATCTTATCCAGTCCCTTTTCAAAGAGGTAGGTCGTGTAGGACCCCTCTTTTTTGTTCGTCTTTCTGTCGGCGATGAGCGCGGAAAGCGATTCGAGCGTGAACTTTTCCTCCGTTTCGCCGCACACCGGATTAAAAAAGCAGCTTTTTGCGCCGGTGTGGCAGGCCGGTCCGTCCGGGGCGGCGGAAACGAGCAGCGAATCCTTGTCGCAATCGGCTTTTATCGCCTTCACGCGCAGGAAATTGCCGCTTGTCTCGCCCTTGGTCCACAGCGTTTGCCTTGCGCGGGAGAAAAAGCAGACCAGCCCGGTCTCGAGCGTTTTGCGCAGACTTTCGGCGTTCATATATCCGAGCATAAGCACCGCCCCGTCCGCTTCGTCCGTTATTATCGCGGGGATAAGCCCCTTTTCGTCGAATTTCAGTTCGTTTATGTCTATAAGCGCTTTCATTTTCATATCCTCACGTTTATGCCGTTTTGTTTAAGCTCCGCTTTAAGGTCGGGTATCGCGATCTCGCCGTAGTGGAACACCGAGGCGGCGAGCGCCGCGTCCACTCCCGGCACGGCTTTGAACACCTGCGTGAAGTGCTCCGCCGTCCCCGCGCCGCCGGAGGCGACCACCGGGACGTTTACCGCGCCGCACACCGCGGAAAGCATTTCCAGGTCGAAGCCGCGCTTTACGCCGTCGGTATCGATGGAGTTAACCACCACTTCCCCCGCGCCGTTTTCCACGCAGCGTTTTATCCAGCTTATCGCTTCCATTCCGGTGTCGACTCTGCCGCCCTTGGCGAAAACGCGGAATTCGCCGCCCACACGCTTTACGTCGACCGAAAGGACGACGCACTGGTCGCCGTATTTCCGCGCCGCCGCCGGGACAAGCGAAGGGTCCTTTATCGCGCCGGAGTTGACGCTTACCTTGTCCGCGCCGCGTTTCAGCACCCTGTCGAAATCATCCAAACCGTTTATGCCGCCGCCGACGGTGAGCGGGATGAACACCTGCGAGGCGACCTCCGCGAGCACGTCGGTGAACAGCGCGCGCCCCTCCGCCGAAGCGGTGATATCGTAGAACACAAGCTCGTCCGCGCCGGAATCGCCGTATTTTTTCGCCAGCGCGACGGGCGAATCCACGTCGGTAACGCCTTCGAAGTTTATTCCCTTTACCACCCTGCCGTTTCGCACGTCCAGGCAGGGGATTATACGTTTGGTAAGCATTCCGCAGCTCCTATCGCTTCTTTCAGGTCTATCGCCCCGGTGTAGTACGCTTTGCCGACGATCGCGCCGGAAACCCCCGCGCGCGCCAGCGCGAGCAAGTCCGCAAGCGAAGCAACGCCGCCGGAGGCGATTATTTCCAGCTCGGTGGGGACGAGTTTTTCATAAAGCGCGAGGTTCGGTCCGCGCATCGCGCCGTCGCGGGAGATATCGGTGCAGATGACCGTCTTCGCTCCGGCGGCTTTAAGCTCCGCGCAGAAATCGAAAAGCCCCGCTTGCGAATCCTCCGTCCAGCCGTTCAGCGCGACGGTTTCTCCGCGCACGTCCACTCCCACGGCTGCGCGCGCGCCGTATTCGCGCAATAACTCGCGCAGGAAGGGTTTGTCGCGCACGGCGGCGGTGCCGATCACCACCCGCGCCGCGCCCGCGGAAATATATTTTTCCGCCGTCCGCATATCCCTTATTCCGCCGCCGATCTCCACTTCCCCCGGGAAAGCTTTTATTACTTCGCACACGGTTTTATAGTTCGGCGTGCCGCCGCCGCGCGCGCCCTCCAGGTCGACGACGTGCATCCTGCGGGCGCCCGCGGAAGCGAATCTCTTTGCGAAATCCGTCGGGTCGCCGTATACTGTCATTTGGTCGAAGTCGCCGCGCAGCAGGCGCACCGCCCTGCCGCCTATTATATCTATTGCCGGGATCACAACCATTTTTACACCTCGAATTCGCAGAACGCGCGCAGGATGCCGAGCCCGGTCCCGCCGCTTTTTTCGGGGTGGAACTGGCATCCGAAAACGTTTTCGCGCCGGACGCACGCCGTTACTTCCCCGCCGTAGTCCGAAACCGCCGTTACGTATTCCGGCGGGCATTCCGCGTGGTATGAATGCACGAAATAGACGAAATCGCCGTTTTTGACGTACTTGAAAAGCGGGCTTTTTTGCTTTATTTCAAGCGAATTCCAGCCCATATGCGGGATCTTCAATCCTTTTTCCGCGGCGAACGAAAGCGGACGGACCGCGCCCGGGACAAGCCCCAGCCCGGCGTGCTCGCCGTATTCGAAGCTTTTTTCGAACAAAAGCTGCATACCGAGGCAGATGCCCAGCAGCGGCTTCCCCGCCGCGGCGTGTTCCTTTACCGCCCGCGCCATACCGGAAGCGGAAAGCTTGCCCGCCGCGTCTTCAAACGCGCCCACGCCCGGCAGTATCAGGAGGTCGGCACTTTTTATTTCTTCCGGGTCGGACGCCACGCGCGCTTCCGCGCCGACAGCCCGCGCCGAGCAGGCGAGCGAGAACAGGTTCCCCACGCCGTAATCGACGATCGCGATCTCCACTTACAAAACCCCTTTCGTGGAAGGGATCTCACCGCGAAGCGAAGGATCGACGGCGACCGCCTGTTTAAGCGCCCTTGCCGCAGATTTGAACACCGATTCGATTATGTGATGAGAATTCTCGCCGCACAGCAGACGCAGGTGCAGGGTGACGCCCGCGTTCCGCGTGAAGGCGAGCCAGAATTCCTTTACCAGCTCGGTATCGAAATCGCCGACCTTCTGCGCGGGGATATCCACCGCGAACCCGAGCAGCGACCTGCCGGAGATATCGACCGCCGCGAGGCAGAGCGATTCGTCCATCGGCAGCAGCGATTGACCGTAGCGGGTGATGCCCTCCTTTTTCCCCAGCGCCTGCGCGAACGCGGCGCCGAGGCAGATGCCGGTATCCTCCGCGGTGTGGTGGTAATCGACGTTCGTATCGCCCTTGCAGTTTATTTTAAGGTCGAACCCGCCGTGTTTGGCGAACAGCGTTAGCATATGGTCCAAAAACCCCGCCCCGGTATTTATTTCCGCGTTCCCCGCGCCCTCCAGACAAAGCGAAAGCGAAATGTCGGTCTCCGCGGTGCGGCGTTTCAGTTCGGCGTTTCTCATTTTGTTTCCTCCGTTATTCTTTTAAGTATTCCGGCGACGGCGCGCATGGTTTCCGACGTGCCGATCGTTATTCTTAAATAATCCTCCGTGCGGCCGCCGGGAAACCGCCTTACCAGCACCCCGTTCGCACGCAGTTTTTCGTAAAGCTCCCCGCCGCCGACGCTTTTATGCTTCGCAAAGACGAAATTCGCCTTCGAATCGGTGCAGGAAAAGCCCATGTTTTTCAGTTCGGCGGTGAATTCCCCGCGCGCGCGGATTATTTCTGCGCGGCAGGAATCGAAATACTCCCTATCCGCGATACTGCAGATCCCCGCCGCCGCGGTCATCGCGTTCACGTTATAGGGATTCGTCGAGCGCCGCAGCGTTTCGAGGTCCTGAATAAGCGATTCGCAGGCGATCCCGAACCCCAGCCGCGCGCCCGCCATGGAGCGCGATTTGGAGAAAGTGCGGGTGACCAGCAGGTTTTCGTATTCGTTTATCAGCCCGACGCAGCTTTCGCCTCCGAAATCGATATACGCTTCGTCGATGACCACGACGTTCTGCGGGTTCGCGGCGACGACGCTTTCGATATCCTTCAAAGAAAGCAGCTTGCCCGTAGGGGCGTTGGGGTTCGCCAGGAACACCGTCCCCCCGGCGGCGAAATAATCCGCGGGGACGACTTCAAATCCGCCGCCCAAGGGTATTTCCCTGAACGGCGCGCCGCGTTTGTTCGCGAAGACGCGGTAGAAGCCGTAGGTTATATCCGGGAACACCGCCGGGGAATCGCCGCAGTACGCCGCGAAAGCCATATCCAGTATCTCGTCCGAGCCGTTTGCCGGGATGACCTGCGAGGGCTTCACGCCGATATCCTTTGCGAATGCTTCGCGCAGGAGCTTATATTCCGGATCCGGGTAAAGCATAAGTCTTTCCGCCGCCTCGCGCGCGCCGCGGATCGCTTTTTCGGAAGGCGGGAACGGCGATTCGTTGGTGTTGAGTTTTATATATCCCCTGTCGCGTGGCTGTTCGCCGGGGACGTAGGGGGAAAGCTTTTGGTATTTTTCCGAAAGAAAGCGGCTCATATCATTCACCGAACCTTATCAGCGCGCTCTTCGCGTGGGCGGAAAGCCCCTCCCGCCCGGCGAACAGCGCGATGTCGCGGTATACGCCGCCGAACGATTTTTGCGAATAGAACGTGAACTGTGTTTTTTTAACGAAATCGTCTACCGAAAGCGGGCTGGAAAACCGCGCCGTGCCGCCCGTGGGGAGCGTGTGGTTGGGCCCCGCGAGGTAATCGCCCAGCGCCTCCGGGCAATATCTGCCCATAAACACCGATCCGGCGTTTTCCACCAGCGGAAGCAGTTTTTCGGGCTCGTCCACGCACAGCTCCAGATGCTCCGGCGCGAGCCGGTTGGAGACTTCCACGGCGGTTTTTATATCCGGCACGACTATTATCATCCCGCGCGTATCCACCGAAACGCGCGCGATATCGCGGCGGGGCAGGACGGCAAGCTGTTTTTCGAGCTCGTCCCTTACCGCTTCGGCAAGAGACGCCGATTCGGTAACCATCACCGCGGAGGCGTTTTTATCGTGCTCCGCCTGCGACAAAAGATCGGCGGCGACGAACGCGGGGTTTGAATTGCCGTCGGCTATAACGAGTATCTCGCTCGGGCCGGCGATCATATCTATGGCGACTTCGCCGAACACCTGCCGTTTCGCCTCCGCGACGAAGGCGTTGCCGGGGCCGACGATCTTATCGACCTTTTTAACGGTCTCGGTGCCGTACGCCAGCGCGGCTATCGCCTGAGCGCCGCCCATTTTGTAAACCTTGTTCACTCCGGCAAGCTTCGCGGCGGCGAGTATGGCGGCGGGGACTCCGCCGTCTTTGCCGGGAGGAGTGGCGATGCAGATATCCTTTACCCCCGCGAGCTTCGCGGGGATCGCGTCCATAAGGACCGTGGAGGGATAAGCCGCCGTGCCGCCGGGAACATAAAGCCCCACGCGCTTAAGCGGGGTTATCTTCTGCCCGATATAGCTGCCGTCGCCGCGGTCGATAACGAACCCTTCGCGCTTCTGCTTAGCGTGAAATTCCTCTATATTCCCCGCAGCTTTTTTCAAAACGGCAAAAAACTCTTCGCCGCATTCCTTTTCGGCTTCGGCAAACTCCGATTCGGTCGCTTCGAGCGGATCGGGCTTTACTTTGTCGAACCTTTCGCAGAAAGCGAGCAGCGCCTTGTCGCCGCCTTCGCGCACGGAAGCGATTATCTCCCGCACGGGGGCGGAAACGTCCGGCGCTGACGAGGCGCGTTTGAATATTTCGTTTTCGGAAACGCTTCCGTATTCGAAGATCTTTATCATTCCCGCACGCTCCTTTCGGCAAGCGATCTGCATATATCGTTAATCAGTTCGCGCTTGAACCCGTAGTTCGCCTTGTTGGCGATGAGCCGGGCGCTGACCGGGGCTACTTCGGCGACGACCTCCAGGTCGTTTTCCTTTAAGGTCGTTCCGGTCTCGACGATATCCACTATCACGTCGGAAAGCCCGAGTATCGGGGCGAGCTCTATCGACCCGTTCAGCTTTATTATATCTATCTCGCGCCCCTGCGCGTTGTAATATTCCTGCGCGATCCGGGCGAATTTCGTCGCCACCTTGAGCGTGCGCCGCTTGTCGTCCCGGAAACCCTTTTTGGCAGCGACCGCCACGCGGCAGACGCCGGTTTTAAGGTCGAGCAGTTCGTAAACGTCCGGTTCGTACTCCAGAAGAATGTCCCTGCCCGCCACGCCTACGTCGGCGGCTCCGCGCTCGACGTAGATCGCCACGTCGGAGGGCTTTACCCAGAAGAAGCGCAAGCCGTTTTCCCCGCCGCCGAATATCAGCTTGCGGCTGTTCTTTTCCATATCGGGCGCGCCGAAGCCCGCGCTTTCGAACAGCGAATATACTTTTTCGCCCAGTCTGCCCTTCGGCAGCGCGACGTTAAGCCCCCCGCCGTTCATATTATTTCCTCCGCGCGGACCGTGCGGCGGGCGCGTATCCCGCAGTTCGCGTCACGCGTGACGAACACGCTTTCCCCGCCGGAATTAAGCTTTTCGGCGGCTTTGGCGGTGGTTTCCACGTCGGAAGCGATAAGCAGCACGTCGAAATCGAAGTCCGCCGCCGGTTCGGGCAGCTCGCCGAGCAGGTCGATATACACGGCGAACCCGGCGGCGCGGGCGTTTTTGCCCATTCGCGCCATAAGGTTGTCGTACCGCCCGCCGGAGATAAGCGCAGAGGGGATGCCGTTCACGTAGCCCTTGAATACCATCCCGTTGTAATAGTTCGTGTCGCCGACCACCGAAAAATCGAGCGCCACGCCGCGCGCGGGGACTCCGGAAAGCACGCGCTCGGTCTCGTCCAGCGCGCGCGCCGCCTTTTCGCCGCGGAACGCGCCGCGAAGCGTTTTTATTACCTCCGCCGGTTCGCCGCACGCGCCCGCGAGCAGGAACAGCGGTTCACAGTTTTGCCCGCGCAGCCCTTCCGCAAAGCAGACTTCGCGCAGGCCGCCGGGGTCTTTTTTGGAGATGCGCTCCGCCGCAAGCGCCGCGCAGCGCGGGGAAAGCCCCGCAAGCTCAGTCGCCGCCGAGAGCAGGTCGAGGTTGGACACCTCCAGCCGGTATTCCGGCGAGATCAGCGCCAGACTCTTCGCCGCGAGGGTTATGACCTCCGAAACGCAATAGGAGTCCGTATCGCCGATGCATTCGATCCCCAACTGCTTTATTTCCTTAAAAGATGAACCGCCCTTCGGCACGCGGTAGACGTTTTCGTCGTAGAACACGCGGCGCACCCCGGAAAAAGCGGCGGGTGCGCTGCGCACGATGGAAAGCGTTACGTCCGGCTTCAACGCCATAAGTCTGCCGCCGCGGTCGGTGAAGGTTATAACGTCCTCCGAGACGAGAAAGCTTTTGTTCCCTGCGTAGAGGTCGTATTCCTCGAACTTGTTCATTTTATACTGAGTGTAGCCGTAGCCGCCGTAAAGCGCGCGCAGCGCGAAAACGGCGCGTTCGTCGTTGTGCAGTACCGAATCGGGGATGAACATTATACCGGCTCCTTTCTTCGCGGTGTGTGCTATCGTGTTAGCATTTTATCATATTAAAGCGCGTTTGTCAACAGTTTTTTTGCGATTCTTCTTGACTACCGCCGAAATATGTGGTATAAATGTTTTGTAATGAAGCAGAATCGGAGGGAACTCATATGAAACACATCAAAACTCTTAACACCCGCAAGCTTTGCGAGAGCGCGAAGAAGGGCGGATGCGGCGAATGCCAGACTTCCTGCCAGTCCGCCTGCAAGACTAGCTGCGGTATCGCAAATCAGAAGTGCGAGAACAAGAATAACAAGTAATTTTTCTAAAAGGAAATACGGCGGGACGTTCACCGCCGTTTTTTCTTAACGGAGATAAATATGATACATCAGTATAAACTAAACGGATACAACGTCGTTATAGACGTATGCTCCGGGAGCGTGCACGTCGTCGACGACGCGGCATACGACGCGATCGCGCTTTACGCCGAGGGAAAACCGCGCGAAGAGATTATATCCGCGCTGTGCGAAAAGCCGGGCGCGGACCGCGCGGAGGCAGAGGAATGCCTGGATTCCGTCGAGGAGCTTAAAGCCGAAGGACGGCTTTTCACCGAAGACGCATACGAGCCGCTTGCGGGCGAGCTGAAACAGCGCGGCGCGGGCGTGGTGAAGGCGCTTTGCCTGCACGTCGCGCACACCTGCAACCTCAACTGCGCCTATTGCTTCGCCAGCCAGGGCAAATACCGCGGCGAGCGCGCGGTGATGAGCTTCGAGGTAGGCAAACGCGCGCTGGATTTCCTGGTGGAAAACTCCGGCACGCGGCGCAATCTGGAGGTGGATTTCTTCGGCGGCGAGCCGCTTATGAACTTCCAAGTAGTGAAGCGGCTTGTGGCATACGCGCGTAGCATCGAGAAGGCGGCGGGCAAAAATTTCCGCTTTACGCTTACGACGAACGGTCTGCTGATCGACGACGAGGTGATAGATTTCGCCAACCGCGAATGCGTGAACGTGGTCCTGAGTCTGGACGGCCGCAAGGAGATACACGACGCGTACCGCGTAGACTACGCCGGGAACGGAAGCTGGGAGCGCGTCGTCCCGAAGTTCAAAAAGCTGGTGGAGGCGCGCGGCGGCAAAAACTACTATATGCGCGGCACCTTCACACACCGCAACCCGGACTTCTTAAAAGACGTCCGCGCGATGCTCGATCTCGGATTCACCGAGCTGAGTATGGAACCCGTAGTCGCCGCCCCGGGCGACGAAGCCGTGCTCACCGCGGAGGATATCGAAGTGGCGAAGGAGCAGTACGAACAGCTTGCGCGGCTGATGACCGAACGCCGCCGCGAGGGCAGACCTTTTACCTTCTACCATTACATGATCGACCTGGAGGGCGGCCCCTGCGTTTACAAGCGCATTTCCGGCTGCGGCTCCGGCACCGAATATATGGCGGTTACCCCGTGGGGCGACCTTTACCCCTGCCACCAGTTCGTCGGCGAGGAAAAATTCCTGCTGGGCAACGTGTTCGAGGGCGTGAAGAACACCTCACTGCGGGACGAATTCGCCTCCTGCAACCTCTACACCCGCAAGGAATGCCGCGAATGCTGGGCGCGGCTTTACTGCTCCGGCGGCTGCGCGGCGAACGCCTGGCACGCGACGGGAAGCATAAACGGCGTTTACGCGCAGGGGTGCGAGCTTTTCAAAAAGCGCATTGAATGCGCAATAGCCGCCGAGGCGGCGCGATTGCTGGACGAAGAAGCCGAAGAGGACGAGCGATGAACACTCCGATCTGCGATTTTCTGGATAAGTACGCCCTTTCGGGCGCCGAACGGCTGCATATGCCGGGGCACAAGGGCGTTCCCGGCGCGCTTTGCGGCGCGGAAAGGTTCGATATAACCGAGATCCCCGGCGCGGACAGTCTTTACGAGGCGTGCGGGATAATCGCGGAAAGCGAGAAGAACGCTTCCTCGCTTTTCGGCACGGAGGCGACTTTCTATTCCACGGAGGGTTCCTCCCACTGCATCCGCGCGATGCTTTATACCGCCCTGCTCTATTCCCGCGAAAACGCTCGCGAGAACGCGATACTCGCGGTGAGGAACGCGCACAGAACTTTTGTTACCGCGGCGGCGCTGCTGGGGCTGGATACCGAATGGGTATACCCGCGCGACACGATGCTTTCCGGCACGGCGGGCGCGGAGGAAATAAAAAACGCGTTTGAAAGAAGGCGGTTCGCCGCGGTATATATCACCTCGCCGGATTATCTGGGCGGCAGGTGCGATATCGCCGCGATATCCGCCGTCTGCCGCGAAAACGGGGCTTTGCTGCTGTGCGACAACGCGCACGGCGCGTATCTTAAATTCCTCCCGCGGGACCTGCACCCCGTTGCTCTGGGCGCGGATATATGCTGCGATTCGGCGCACAAAACGCTTCCGGTGCTTACGGGCGGGGCTTACCTGCACTTCGCGCACGGCGCGCGGGCGCTTGCGGCCCACGCGCGGAACGCGCTTTCGCTGTTCGGCTCCACAAGCCCTTCCTATCTTATACTCCGCTCGCTCGATTCGGCGAACGCGCTGCTCGCGGAGGGGTTCAAAGCGGAGCTCGCACGGTTCGTTCCGCTTGTCGACGCGGCGAAAGAAACGATCGCTTCCGCCGGATACGCGCTTTACGGCGACGAGCCGCTTAAAATAACGGTTATGCCCAAAGCGCGCGGATATACCGGGAAAGAGCTTGCGCGCGAATGCGAAAACCGCGGGATAGTGTGCGATTTCGCCGACCCGGACCACGCCGTTTTCATGCTTTCCCCCGCGAACGGCGAACTCGCGCCGCAGAAGCTGTGCGAAGCGCTTGTTTCCCTCCCCCGCCGCGCGGAAATAAAAAAACGCCCGCCCGTCGTAACGCCTAAAAAACAGGCGCTCCCCGCGCGGGAGGCGCTTCTGGCGCCGTGCGAGACGGTGCCCTCCCGGGAAGCGTTGGGCAGAGTGTGCGCCAGCCCGCTTGTCGGCTGCCCCCCCGCGATACCCGTGGTGACCTGCGGCGAGCTGACCGACGAAAACGCGCTTGAACTTTTTGATTATTACGGGATCGGAAACTGCCGCGTAGTTAAAGAATGAATAAGAAAAGCCAAACGAAAACGCCCCCGCAAAGGGGCGTTTTATTCGTTCTGTCCGGGTTTATTCGTCCAGCCCGGCGACCGCGCCGATGAATATCGGCAGGTCGGTATCGTCGTCGATTATCATAAACACGAACGGCCTGTCGAAAACGATGGTCCTTACAGGATCCGGTTCAACCGCCATACCTTCCGCTCTCATATCCACGACGGTAACTGCCGCCGCCTTGGTGCCGCGGGCATCGACTTCGATATGCGTTTTGTGTATCACTTCGCCGATATAAAGCGCGCCTTCCGCGTTTTCCGCGATGCCGCCGAAATCCGCCTTACCGGAGCTGAACGCCGAAGGCATACCCATGGCTGTAAGAGTTTCTTTAAGCTTTATGTCGTAATCGAAGCTGAACTTCGGCAGATAGATCCTAACGGGATCGTTCCGCGCCGAACCGAGCGTCGCGGCAAGCTTTTCGCCGTTGAGCGAGGCGATATAATCCGAAATCGAAACGTTTTCGGGCGGGAGCACCGCCGCGAAAGAGTATTTGCCGCCGGAATATTTCTTTTTGAACCCTTCCGCGCCGCCGTATCCCATATATTCCTCTGTGGAATACATAAACTCGCGATCGTTTTGTACTGTCCCGTCGGCTTTCGTGAAGGAGCGTTTGGAAATATCGCTTTCCTCGAACTGTTCTGCCCATTCGGCGTCGAAAACTATGGCGTTTATAAGGAACATTATCGAATCGGGGGCTATTTCCTCCAGTATCTTTTCGATCATCCCGTCGGTGTGTTCCTTCACCCAGCCGTTTATCAGTTCAAGCGTCTTTTCGTCGAACGGCTCTTCGTATGCCGCCGCGCCGTAGTAATCGGCGTTGGCCTGCAGGAACTGCGGCAATACTTCAAGCCCTTCGCGGAACCAGACGGAGTTCGCGGAGGCGAGCTTGCATTTTTCGCCGGAATAGAGATGGGAAACGTAGTATTTAAGATATTCGTTAAGGGCTTTGATATCCATTTCCCCGCCCAAAAGCTTTTCCATTTCGGCAAGAGTTTCGCCTTTGGCGCCGTTGGCGGTCATCGCCAGCGCGAGCGTTACCGAAAGCGGCGAGACAAGCACGTTTTCGCCGTTCGCCCGAGCGAACGCGGACTTGAACAGCTTTGCGGCGAATTCGTCGTGCGCGGTAACGAACGCGACGTCCGCCGGCTTGCCTTTCACGTCGTTCGCCTTAATATCCTTCATAAGATCGCCCGCGGCAAGCTGTGCCGAAGGCGCGATATCCGTCTTTCCGCAGGACGCGAAAGCAAGACAGAAACAGCAAAGGAGTATTATTGAAACAAGAGTCTTTGTTTTCATTTCAGTCGCCTTTCCGTATTATTTTTGTGTTCTGTATATAATACTTTGAAAAACGCAAAAAGCGGACAAAAAATTTTTGAAAACCGCGGATCATTCGCCGATAACAAGCTCCCCGAAGTATTCCGGGCGGTGGAAATCCGGCGATCCCGTGCCGACGGGGGACCACATACCGTAGTGCGGGGCGGGAGTTTCGTCGCCGCATTTATAAAAGTTGCCCCTTAAAACGTCGCCGCGGCAGAAGCGCGAAACGCCGAAGGTCTGCTTTATGAATCCAAGCGTGAAGAACGCCTCCACGCCCCAGTATCCCCTGCCCTTTATCGGTTTTACCTCCGGCAGAGCTCCGGCGAGCTCGTGGATGGGCGTTTTGTTCTTTCTGTCGGTGCGGACCGCCGCGAGGAACGCCCCGCGGGAGTTCATCTCGAAGTTCATATACTTCGGGCTTTTTTTGTTGAAGGAAACGAAGAATTCCAGGCAACTGTCTTTATAAACCGGATCGTTATAGTTCCCGTAAACGGCGGTCGGTTCGGTCTCGAACGCCTTCATCTGCAAAGCGAAGCCCTTTCCGGGGATATAAAGCAGGCGCGCTTCCGCCCGGGGAGAATAGCCCTGCTCCCAGCGGTATTTGTTGATCCTTGCGACGTTCGCAAGCGAAAAATCGGCTTCTTTCGCGCGGTTTATAACGTATTTCATAAAAAACTCCTTGATTTTACGTTGAATTAATTATATTATATTATTATGATACAACACGCACGGCGATTTGTCAATAAGGAGGCGCGGGATATGCGCGATATGCCGGAGGTCATTTCCACCTTTGCCGCTTACAAAAGCGCGATACAGAACTGCTCGCCCCTTACGGTGAGCGAATACGTGAACGACCTTGTGCTGTTCTTCCGCTATATAGTTTTACTGCGCGAGGGCAAAAAGCCGGACGCGGAAACGGATATGTCGCAGGTGAGTCTGGCTTCGCTCGACTACGAACTCGCGAAGTCGGTCACGCCGGAGGAGATATATCTTTATATGCTCTACCTCGCGGAACAGCGCGGCAACAAGGTGCGCATCCGCGCGCGGCGGCTTTCGGCGATAAAGGCGTTTTACAAATACCACACCGTTAAATCCCGCCATTTCGACGAAAACCCGGCGAAGGATATCGACAGCCCGACAATAAAGCCCGCGCTGCCGAAATACCTTAATCTGGAGGAAAGTCTGCGGCTGCTCGACGCCGTTCCGAAGGACGACAGGAACTACGAGCGCGACTATTGCATTCTAACGCTGTTTTTGAACTGCGGGATGCGGCTTGCCGAGCTGGTGGGGATAAACCTGCAGGATATCGCCGCAGATCATACAAAGCTCACCGTTACCGGCAAGGGGAACAAAATGCGGGTGATATACCTTAATTCCGCCTGCCGCGATTCGCTCGATTCCTACCTTGCGGTGCGGCAGACGCGCGCGATGGAAAGCGGAAAACCGATAAAAGACAAAAACGCGCTGTTTTTAAGCTCGCACAATACCCGCGTCTCGCGCGAGCTGGTGCAGAAGGCGGTCTATAAATACCTGAAGCTCGCCGGGCTGGACGGCAGGGGGCTTTCGGTGCACAAGCTGCGCCACACCGCCGCCACGCTTATGTATAACGAGGGCAACGTGGACGTGCGCACGCTTATGAACGTGCTGGGGCACGAACAGCTTACCACCACGCAGATCTACACGCACGTTTCGGACAAACAACTGGAGGCGGCGGCGGAGGCGAATCCGCTTGCCGGGATAAAGAAAAAATGAAGCTTACGGATATGAGGATATCGAGCTTTGACGTGCTGCCGAACGGCACGGCAAAGCCCTCGGCGCTTATGCGCTATATGCAGCAGTACGCGCGTGAGGACTGCGATTCGTTCGGCTGCACCTATCCTTTTATGCGCGGACTGAACACCGTTTTCGTCGTTACAAAGCTCGGCTTTGAGCTGGAACGCCCCCTTCGCGAGGGCGAAACGGTGCAGATGAAGACCTATAACAACAGCATTACCGGGCTTACCTTCGACCGCGAGTTCGAGTTTTATTCCGGCGGCAGGGAGATAGGGCACTGCTCCAGCTTCTGGGTGCTGGTGCGCTACGACACCCGCGCGCTTGTGCGCCCGCGCGATTTCCCGGTGGATTTCGAATGCTGCGGACTGGAGCACAAGAAAATCGATATCCCGCGTTCCTTCGCCGCGGAAGGCGCGGTCCCGCGGTGCGAACGCCCGGTGCGCGTTTCGGACCTGGACGAAAACAACCACCTTAACAACTGCGTTTACGCCGACATCGCCGTGGATTCCATACCGGGCTTTACCGGCGTTTCCGAATGGGTCAAGGGTTTGAAGGTGATTTTTAAGCACGAGGCGCGGCTCGGCGAAACGCTTGCCGTTTCCACCGCGGAAAGCGAGGGAAAAAGCGTTGTTTTCGCGCACAATACCGCAACGGATCAGCCCTGCTTCGAGGCGGAGCTGCTGCGCGCAAAGTGTTTATAAGCACAGCAAAAAAAGCCCCTTGCCGGGGCTTTTTTCGATTATGTGCAAAGAATCATCAAATATCCTCGCCTTTCGCAAGCAGCGGATAAATGCCATCGGACTTTTTGAGCGATCCACGCGGAACGCCTTTCGAATATTTAAAGATGCGCGTGTGAGAGGTGTCTATAACGTAAAATTTAATGTTTATATCGGTTTCCATGGCATTCACGGCGTCAACGACGTTTTCGTATCCATAGCTTGCAAACGGTTTTTCGGTGTAGAAAAATATATACGGAAAAGGTGCGTTATATACTTGCTGCTGCAACGCTATCGCGGGGATGACGGCGCGGTCATCGAAATAATCGAGCGCGGCGAGGAATCGGTATAAAAAACCCCGCCGCGGTTTATTTGCGGCGGGGACGTTTTTATATCCCGAAGCAGCCGGTGAACAGCGCCGCAACGGAGATGAACGCGCCCATGCCGAGCGCTCCTTTGATGAATCCGTTCAGAAACCCGTCTTTATCATAGTGAGCTCTGAATGCGTTTACTATCGTGTTTTTCATTTTTTAAGCTCCTTTTCTTTTGTTTTCGCCTTTATTATAGGCGGAACGCTGTCCTATATTCCGTACAGTAAAAAAGTTTTTTTAAAAAAATACGGCGGGAGCGGAACGGGATGTTTATCTTGAAAGCGCAAGGATATTATCCACGCGTTTCGTAATATGAAAAGGACCGTTCAAAACTTTCGTTCCGAGCGGCCCTTTCCATTTATTGCTTTTTTGCGATTGTGCGTAAAGAGCGGTTATCTCGTCACGCCTGCCGCTTCGCGCAAAACGAAGCGGGATAAGGAGCTTTTTTGTTTCAGCGGAACTGCATTCCGCGGGTATATTCCGTATGATCCGGTTTCCCTTCCGGCTTATTGTGCCCCGCCGGGATATCCGCGAACTCTTCGTCCTGCCCGGAAAACTCCGCGCACAGATCGAGGTACCGCGTGCCGTCGAGCTCCGGCGGATCGTAGCGGTAAGGGTAATACGGCGGAATATACTTCCTTGCTCTTTTACTTCTCATAAGACGCTCCTTTGGACAAATTCGCTTTGTCCGTTATTATTTTTCGCGTTTTCGCGCTTTTATATGTATGAAAAAGTTGACAAACGAAAAGTTTTGTTTTATAGTGGTCTGCGAGGTGAAACGAATGATATTTATGGGAATAGATTACGGCGACGCGCGCGTGGGGATCGCGGTGAGCGACAGGACGGGGCTTATCGCGACCGCCGTCTGTACGCTTAACGTAAAAGGTATGCGCGACGCGGCGGCGCAAGCGGCGGCAAAGGCGAAGGAGCTTGGCGCCGAACGGATAGTTCTGGGCCTGCCGAAGAACATGGACGGCAGCGAATCCTTCCGCGCCGAAAAAACGCGCGCATTCGCCGAAATGCTCGCGCCGCTTTGCGGGCTGGAAACAGAGTTCGCCGACGAAAGGCTTTCCACCGTGGAGGCGTATACTTATATGAACATCGCGGGGTACAACGGCAAAAAGCGCCGCAAGGCGATCGACGCCCTCTCCGCGCAGATAATACTGCAATCAAGGCTCGACGCGCTGCGTGCGGCAGACGGGCGCTGATCCCCGCGTTTATTACTATGTATATTCGCGTTCGCGCGTAAATATTCACGGATGCTCTTGACAAACGCTTTTGTTTGTGTTTGTTTTGTTATCGATCTCGTTACAAGCCTCCGCAATTGAAGGTGAGCATATCCCCACATATGAATAATTGGCTTGTATGGGGTATATACCAACAGATGAAAGTACAGGGGTATGAATTTGAGGACGAGCAATCATTCGTTCTCGATGGAGATGCTCTTGTTCCTATTGAAAGATGAAAACCAATTCCTTGGACGCATAGTTACAATGGAAATTATGCGTTAAAGAAAAGTGTTTGCAATATTGATTTATGGAGGCAAAGTTGAAAATGGCAACAATTTTATTATCTTATTTGATTAACCCGCTTGTTATTGTTTCTGTTTCGATGATAATCCCAGCATTTTTATATTTGACCATTTCTAAAAAAGTATCAGCAAAAAAACGATTAATTGCCACAATATGTGCGTTTGCTTTTTGTGTACTTATTAATTGTGGAATTTGTGCAATGGTTGCACAAAACCCGATTGTTATTTGTCCTTCTGAATATTCCGAGTATATCGATGACGAAGGTGAAGAACAGCTTCAAGAAGTTGTAAAATCGTTGTATGCCAACAACAAAGGGTTGTTGTTCCCAGCAGTTATTGAAGTTAATTATGCAAATAACAAACAAATTAATGCTCATATACAATACTTGTTTTTTGGTACTGTAGAGTTTTCAATTGATGCAGATCAAACAAAGAGTATTGATAAACCTTTATATTAATATAAATGCGAAAAGTGAATTTCACAGTATAAACGCAAAAAGGACGTTCCTGATGTTTGTTAAGAACGTCCTTTGTCGTTTTATTCCGGGTCGGTTTATTACAGCTTCGATTCAAACGCCTTGCGTTTGGGGTAGTTTTTGTCGGTGCAGGAATCGTCGAGATCCTCCAGCAGCTCCTTTTGCTTGCGGGAAAGCCCTTTCGGCGTTTCGACGCGCACGGTAACAAGCAGATCTCCCCTGCCGCTGCCGTTCACCTTCGGGACCCCCTTGCCGCGCACGTTGAAGGTGGAGCCGGTCTGCGTGCCCTCCGGGATGGTAAGCTCTCCGCTGCCGTCGGGCGTGGGGATGGTTATTTTTGCGCCCAGCGCCGCGTCGGTGAACGAAACCGGCATTTCGAACATAAGGTTGAACCCGTCGCGCACGAACAGCTTGTGCGGCCTTACGTTTATAAGTATTACGAGGTCGCCGTTCGGGCCGCCGTTTGCTCCGGCGTCGCCCTGTCCGTGCAGGACTATGCGCTGACCGTTGTCGATGCCGGCGGGGATGTTGACCTCCAGCTTGCGGCTTTTGCGGGTGTAGCCGCTGCCGCGGCATTCGCGGCAGGGAGTTTCGATCTTTTTGCCGGTGCCGCCGCATTCGTCGCAGGCGCCCACGCTCTGCATCACGCCGAACGGAGTGCGCCTTTGCGTGTTCACGCGGCCGGTGCCGCCGCATTTACGGCAGGTGGAAACGTTGGTGCCCTTCGCCGCGCCGCTGCCGCCGCATTCCGCGCATTTTTCCACGCGGTTGTAGGAAACGTCCTTTTTACAGCCGAACAGCGCTTCGTTGAAATCCACGGTGAGCCGCAGACCGACGTCCTCGCCCTGGCGCGCCGAATTGGCGCGGGTGCGCGAGCCGCCGCCGAACATACCGCCGAACATATCGAATATATCGCCCATATCGAACCCGCCGGAAAAGCCGGAAAAACCGCCGCCGAACCCGCCGCCGCCCGCGGAAGGATCCACCCCCGCGTAGCCGAAGCGGTCATAGTTGGATTTCTTTTCCGGATCGGAAAGTATCGAGTACGCCTCGTTTACCTCCTTGAACTTCTCCTCCGCGGCTTTATCGCCGGGGTTCGCGTCCGGGTGGTACTGCTTCGCCAGCCGTCTGTATGCTTTTTTTATCTCGTCCTCGGTGGCGTTTTTGTTTATACCGAGTATTTCATAACAATCTCTTTTTTCTGCCAAGTAAATCACCTCGCGAAGCCCGTCGGCCGCAGTGCGCGCCCGGCGGGCTTATCTTCGTGCGGTTTCGGGGTTTAGCCGTTGGTCTTATCGGTGAAATCCGCGTCGTAATACTCGCCGCCGTTAGTGTTCCCGTTCGCTTCGCCGCCGTTGTTGCCCGCGCCCGCGTTGGGATCGAACCCCTGCTGTTCCGCGCCGGGCTGGGAAGCGGTCTGCTGATAAAGCTTTGCGCTTATCTCGTAAATCGCCTTCTGCAGTGCTTCGGTATCCGCCTTTATGGCTTCGGTGTTATCGGTCTTGACTGTCTCTTTCAGCTTTTCGATAGCCGCGTTGACCGGCGCCTTGTCGCTGTCGGTAAGTTTATCGCCCGCGTCGGAAAGCGTCTTCTCGCACTGGAATATCATACTTTCGGCGGCGTTCTTCACTTCCACCTTTTCTTTTGCCTTCTTGTCCTCTTCGGCGTGCATTTCGGCGTCCTTAATGGCTTTGTCGATCGCCTCTTTGCTCATATTGCTGGAGGACTGGATGGTGATATGCTGTTCCTTGCCGGTGCCCTTGTCGAGCGCTTTTACGTTGACTATGCCGTTCGCGTCGATATCGAAGGTGACTTCGATCTGCGGGACTCCGCGCGGCGCGGGAGCGATGCCGTCGAGCTGGAACCTGCCCAGAGTGGTGTTGTTGGCCGCCATTTCGCGCTCGCCCTGCAGGACGTGGATCTCCACGGAGGACTGACCGTCCGCCGCGGTGGAGAAGATCTGGCTCTTCTGCACCGGGATGGTGGTGTTTCTGTCGATTATCTTGGTGAACACGCCGCCCAGCGTTTCGATGCCGAGCGAAAGCGGAGTAACGTCGAGCAGGAGCAGGTCTTTTACGTCGCCGCCGAGCACGCCGCCCTGGATAGCCGCGCCGACCGCGACGCATTCATCCGGGTTGATGCCCTTGAAGGGCTCCTTGCCGATAAAGCTCTTTACCGCGTCGTAAACGGCAGGGCTACGGGTGGAGCCGCCGACGAGCAGGACTTTGTCGATCTGCGAAGGCTGCAGGCCCGCGTCGCGCAGCGCCTGTTTCACCGGGCCCATCGTCTTGTCGACGAGGTCGCGGGTGAGTTCGTCGAATTTGGCGCGGGTAAGAGTTGCGTCGAAGTGCTTCGGACCGGTGGCGTCCGCGGTGATGAACGGCAGGTTGATGTTGGTGCTCATAACGCCGGAAAGCTCGATCTTCGCCTTTTCAGCCGCCTCTTTAAGACGCTGCATAGCCATTTTGTCGCCGCGCAGGTCGATGCCGGATTCGGATTTGAAGGTGTCCGCGATCCAGTTCATTATCTTTAAGTCGAAGTCGTCGCCGCCCAGACGGGTGTCGCCCGCGGTGGCGAGCACTTCGAACACGCCTTCGCTTATTTCGAGTATCGAAACGTCGAAGGTGCCGCCGCCGAGGTCGTAGATCATAACCTTCTGGTCCAGCTCTTTATCCAGACCGTAGGCGAGCGCCGCGGCTGTCGGTTCGTTGATGATACGCATTACTTCCAGGCCCGCGATCTTGCCCGCGTCCTTGGTCGCCTGGCGCTGCGAATCGGAGAAATACGCGGGAACGGTGATGACCGCCTGCGTCACCTTGGTGCCGAGGTAGCTTTCCGCGTCGGCTTTGAGTTTTTGAAGGATATAAGCGCTGATCTCCTGCGGGGTGTACGCCTTGCCGTCGATGTTCACCTTATAGTTGGAGCCCATTTCGCGCTTTATCGAAATAACCGTCCTGTCGGGATTGGTTATCGCCTGTCTTTTGGCGACCTGACCGACCATTCTTTCGCCGGTCTTGGAGAACGCGACTACCGAAGGGGTAGTGCGGTTGCCTTCCGCGTTCGGGATAACGGTGGGTTCGCCGCCCTCGTAAACCGCGACGCAGGAGTTGGTGGTACCTAAGTCGATGCCTATGATCTTTGCCATGATGTGTTACCTCTCTTTATTCAGATATTTTTTAACGTAATTTAATTGGCTACCTTTACCATTGCGTGGCGAATGACTTTTTCGCCGAGCTTGTAGCCCTTGCAGAACGTCTGCGTAATAACGTTTTCTCCCTTTTCCGGGTCTTCCTCGTGCATTATCGCGTTGTGAAGCTCCGGGTCGAACTGCGCGCCGTCGCTTTCGATGGCGCAGACTCCGATCTTCGCGCAGGAATCGGCAAACTGCTTGTGCAGCGCCTTTATGCCCTCGTCGTCCGGGGTGAACTCCAGCGCCTTGTCCAGACTGTCCGCCAGCGGGAGGAACGCCTTCACCGCGTCGGCGTAGGATTCGGAATAGGCGTCCGCCTTTTCCTTAACGCTGCGCTTGCGGTAGTTATCGTATTCCGCGGCGAGCCGCAGATACTTTTCGTTTGCCTCGGCGAGCTGCGCTTTGAGCGACGCGATCTCTTTTTCGGCTTTCTTTCCCGGCTTTTCCTCTTTTTCGCCGGTATCTTCTTTTTCTTCCTTTATTTCATTATTTAATTCCGCGGCTTCGTCGGTCCCCTCCGCCGTTTCGCGTTTATTCTTTTTTTCCTCGCTCATTTTCGCTGCCTCCCTCGATCATCAAATCATTTTTCGCGCCGAGCGTGCGCCCCATCTGCCCGGTAAGCCCTTCGGCGAAATAGTCCAGCGAAGCGATGACTTTTTTATAGTCCATACGCTTCGGGCCGATAACGCCCACCGCGCCGATGACCTTGCCGTTCACGGTTATGGGGTGGAACACGAACCCGGTCTCCGGCGGGGCGATACCCTGCGCCTCGTCGCCGAACACGATGCTCGTCTGCCCGGGGACGGCTTTTTTCATAAGCTCCGCGAAGCGCTTGCGCTCCTCGATCATCGAAAGCACGCTCTGCACCTTCGCGACGTTGAAGAATTCCGGGTAGGACAGCAGCTTGGTGACGCCGTCGACGTGGACCTTTTCGCTGTCGAAGGAATTGAACAGCTCGTTCACCACGCGCAGAAGCATTGTCGCGAACGCCTTGTGCTCGCCCATCGCGGATTCGAACTCCAGCACGGTGTTGAGCGAGACCTGATCCGGCGTGACGCCGACGAAGCATTTGTTGAGTGCGCTCTTCGCCGCCTCCATGACAGATTCGTCAAGCGGTTCCGTGGTTTTGACCTGGCGCGAACGGACGGAGCCGTCCTTGCAGATCATTATCAAAAGGAAATCGTGCTCGCTGATAAGCAGCGTTTCGTACCTGTCGGCCTCGGCGCCGCTGCCGCCGATGAACGCGAACGAGGTGTAGTTCGTGACCTCGCCTATGGCGCGGCTCGCTTCCTCCATAATGCCCGAAAGCTCGCTTAACTTGTGCTCTATCACCTCGTCGAGCAGCTCCACTTCTTCCATTGCGAGGTAATATCTGCCCATAAGGTTTTCGACGTAGGTGCGGTAGCCCTTCGCGGTAGGCACCCGCCCGGCGGAGGTGTGGGGCTGTTCGAGGTATCCCATACCCTCCAGCTCGCTCATCTCGTTGCGGATGGTGGCGCTCGAAACGTCGAACCCCGCCTGAGTGGTGAGGTATTTGGAGCCGACGGGTTCTCCCGTGGCGATGTAGGCGTCCACTACCGAACGCAGTATCGCTTTCTTTCGCTCGTTAAGTTCCATTTGCCGCTCCTTTCGTTCCGCGCACCGTTCTTTTGGCACTCTTACGCGCCAAGTGCTAATCTATGGTCTATTATACCCCGTTTTTTGTGTTTGTCAATAGTTTTTGCAAATATTTTTTGCCGTATTCACATACTTTCGGCTTGCACTGTTTGTGCACAAGCGCCAAAAAAGCGCTCTGTTTCGGCAGAGCGCTCTCGCGTATTATCATCCTTGTCAACGTTTTATCGGGAACCAAGTGAATTCTTCCGTTTTCGTGTTAAACCGTACTACGCCGGATTCATTTCCGATATAGATCATATCTTCGATCTTTGTGATCGAATTCGGGAAAAAGGCCTTAAGCGGCTCGCAGCTGTATTCGTTCACCTCGCCATCGAAAGAATAAACCACCAGCTTATCGTAGCATATGATATATACTTTTTTGGCTTCGTAATCGTTATACCACTCATACGGGTAGGACCCAAGGTCGTATTCACGCGTGATCTCAACGCTTTTCGTGCTTTTGTTGTATACCGCCGTCCTTAACTTTCCTTCAGATATATTGCCATGCGCCAATCCGGTAAAGATCAGCTGGTCCGATCCGCTGATCCCGGCAAACCCGAGAAGGTTTTCCCGGCAAAGAATATGTATTTCTTCAAACGGACGATCGCTGTCCGACAACCTCTGCCAGCCTACCCAGCCGCCCCATTCGCCGTAATTCACGCCGAAAACAACGTTGCTGCCGCAAAGCGCGATCATTTCCTTCGGCGTGTTTGAATCATTCTCATCTATTATAAGGGTCCCCGCGTTTGATCTGACTCTGTAACCGTACATACCAAAGGAAATATCGTGTTGACGTTTGTACGTGTCGATATTTCTTTCTACGCTGATAATACTTTTCTCGTCAAAACTATGGGATTTTATCTTTACGATGTCCGGAAAATCCGCCGAACGGACGGTTATCGATTCTGTATCTGTGCCGCAGGCGGAAAGAGCGCAAAGCAAAAACACAAATAAAGCCGCCGAAGCCAATAATACTGTTCGTTTCACGGTTTTTCGCCTCCCTCGGTTTGATTATACCATTATACAGAACTGATGTCAACAACCGTTTTTTCGATCCGCGGGCTTATGCTTGACAAATCCCGCGCAAAATGGGATAATTACATACACAATATAAATATCAAAAATGATCTCGCAGACTGGACAAATGACGAAAAAGGTGGTATACTTCTGTTGCAACGGTTAATAGTAACGGCGCTGTAACAGGCGTGTCCCCGGGAACCGTGACTATAACCGCCAAAAAGTATTGCGGCTCAACTGTCGGGTATAAAACTGCATCATATACGCTTATAGTAACATCAGCAAATAGCGACTTGTTATTAGAGTTTGGAGGGACTTCATATGAAGCAGTAATAACATTGATAACTAATGGGATTTATACATCAACATCCGATTTAACGGCAACAATTGTTGATTGAAAAGGTGAAGTGGAAATGAAAAACAATAAAACTTTATGTTTTGTACTGACAGTGATCATATTTTTTGCGGCAACTCTTTCCGGCTGTGCAACAAAGGCGTATGCGGCTGAAATATACAGCAATACCGATGTAGCTACTGCAGAGAAATGCGAGGCGTCCGAGGTAATAGTCATTAACGGCATTGCATACAGGACGGTCGGCGAGGGCACCGCCTTTTCTGAATTGACTGGCGAGGCATACTCGCGCTTCGATGTAGCGTCTGCCTATGGGTCGGAACAAAAACATATCATCGATCTCGATTCCGCAACAAAATCGATAATATGTTTCAGCGGAATCGCTCCGTTTGAACCGATCAAAGACATCAAAAACATGACGGACGAAGAAATAAGGACCGAAACCGAAAAAAGATTATCTGGCCTAACGGATTTTTTGCGATATGATTCTTTTGAATTGACTGCGGTAAAATATGACGGAATAAATATAAACGGATATTCTCTTGTATGGCAGGAAAAGAAAGACCTCCCGAGAAACAACAGAATAATGGCACTTATAGACACAGATGGACTTATTCACTATTACAAAAAGACAGTCGCCTGTCCGGAGTCTTTAACGGCACCGGAGATTACAGAAAAAGAGGTTGAATCGTTGTTGCTGAAAACGGCACAGAGAAATAGCACTCTGAAGAATCCTATAAGTTCCGTTAAGATAAAGAACAAAATGCTGTCGCTGTATAAAGGTGAGAGCGCGATTATTTACACCGTTGACGTGACAGATAAAGAAGGTTTTATCGAAACTTTGAGCATTGTTATCTATTGAACACTTATGTCACTCATTATTATGAGTGCGATAACGGAATGGAATTCGGTATCAGAAGCGATGACGGCAAAGTAGTCTTTATGTCATTGACAAATAAAGATTTCTACGACACAGAACCGTATATTGAAGATGTAGAAAATTGTAAAGAATACTGCTTGAGGTGCGCAAGAGAAACCGCGATAAGTTTTATCGGCAGTATTGACGGATACGAACTGATTGAGGAGGAACCTATAACAAGGACTAAGCGTCCCGTATGTTTTCAAAAAACTATTTTCCAAGCGTTTCGCACACTCAAAATAATGCTGTTGTTGCTATAAAAGGAAGTGAGGTAAACAATAGTGGAACCATAAACGAAGCTATTAACGCAATAGACTACTACATATCCTCAATAGATGGCGCATCAATTGACAAAATCGGTTATTACTACGAAGTTTATAGCGAAAAGTGTGCAACCGGTGTGCAACGGAAACGGCGTTTAACGCCGTCGAACGAATTCAGGCGAAAAGCAAAAAGGCCCGAAAACCCTTGCAAATGAAGGATTTTCGAGCACTTTGGGCAAAGATAAATCCGGGTTAAAAACCCGGATTTTTGGTCGGAGTGAGAGGATTTGAACCTCCGGCCTCTTGGTCCCGAACCAAGCGCTCTACCAAGCTGAGCCACACCCCGATTATGTAAGTACTATTTAATTGTCGCCGTCCTCACAGCGCACGCGCAGACTGATTCCGGCGCGCGAATTGTATTATACTACATAAAAACGCGATTGTCAACCGCAAATTTAATTTTTTAGCCGCATACCCGCAAACTGTTGCAAATCGTTTTTGCAAATGTTAGAATATTTTTACAAAACACGCCAACCTTTTTGCAATTCGCCGCACTGTATAGACAGGTCGACCGAAAAGAGGAACGGAAATGGAAAAACAGAAAGCCGACGCGCTGATAACCGAATATTTGCCGAAGATATACGGATTCGCCTACAAAAAGTCGTTTTCCTATGACGAAACGGAAGAGCTTGCCGCGGAAATGACCGCCGAGGTTTACAAGTCGATGCTGAGATCGGAAGATATCTATAACGTCGACGGCTACGTATGGCGCATATGCGAGCACGTGTATTCAAAATACGTGGCAAACGTGAAGAAGCAAGCGGGCGTTTCGCTCGACACGATAGGCGAACTGCCTTACGAGCAGCAGTTCGATGAGGAGGACGACGGTCAGGTGGATATACTCCGCCGCGAGGTCGCTTTCCTTTCGGCGGCGCGCAGGGAAATAGTTTTCCTTTTCTATTACAAAAACGAGCCGATAAAGCAGATCGCCGCGAGGCTCGGTCTGCCGGAGGGCACCGTGAAATGGCACCTGAACAAGGCGCGCAACGAATTGAAGGAAGGTTTGAAAATGGAAAGAAGAATCGGAAAACTCGGCATATCGCCGGTAATTGCAACGAATCTGGGACACAACGGCAACCCCGGAAGCAACGCAGCGACGGAATACTATCTCGGCGACAAACTGAACCTGAACATAGCTTACAGCTGTTATCACGAGCCGAAGAACGTGACGGAAATTGCCGAAGAGCTTGGCGTGGTGCCGGCATATATCGAGGACAAGGTGGAATTCCTTGAAAGCAACGGCTTCCTTGTCCGCACGAAAGACGACAGGTTCACAACCTATGTGCTGTTCAGCCCGCGCACGTGGTCGAAGGAGCGTGTGGACGCCGAGCTGGGCTTTAAACAGCGGATCGCGCAGAGGCTGGCAAAGGAATACGTCCCCGCCGTGATCGCGGCGGCAAGGGAGATGAAGGACGTTTATATCCCCGGCGGCAACCGCGAACTCTTTGAGGCGGCGGCGGTGTTCTATGCGATATCGGAAAAAGTGGATATCGGCGCGGCGGACAGAGTCGATATTTCACGCTACTTCATAAAGACCGCCGCGGGCGGCAGCTTCATTGCCAACGCCGACCTTAAAAGCAAATGCGAAGACCCGTATTACGTTATGCGGCACAAGTGCGATTACATGTGCTGCGGAGCGATGACGCGCATTTCAAACAAATACGCCGGAGTCAGCTCGAAAGCTTGGGACACCCGGTTCGACTCGCGAAAAGGCGGCTGGAAGAACAACCTTACCGCCGATTACGATCATCTTTACGAGTATATCACCGGCAGGCTTGCCGACGAAAAAGCCAACGCGGAAAAGCTCGGCAGGCTTAAAGAGCGCGGATTCATCGGCAAAAACGGCGAGGTGAACGTTATGATCGCGAAAAGCACGCTTGAAAGCTTCTGCGCGGCGATCCCTGCGCCCGATAAAAAGCTGACCGAAGGATTTGCGGAGTCGGCGTTGGAGAACGCGCTGAACAAGGCGAAGCAATATCCCCCGCAAATGCATGATCTGATCGTTTATTACAACAGCAACCCCGTCCGCACCGACTGCGCCATCGCCATGATGGTGCTCGACATACTTTACTCCGACGGCACCTTTAAACCGCTTACCAAGCGCGAAAAGATCACCGCGAACCTTATTATGTTTGCGGATAAGCTTCCCGGTTAAAGAGTTTTGAAAAAGCGGGCGGGCGGTGCCCGGCCGCGGAGCGCGAACAAAGCGACGCCCGTTTTTACGGTAACCCCCCCCCGCCGGACCGTGTTCGGCGGGGGCAATAGAAAATCGTACGTTTTTTGCGCTCTGAAAATCATTGATAACAAAAAAACCCCCGAGGGACACTTGCGACAGAGCGGGTGTCCCTTAAATTCAGCGCAATATCAACGGTTACTTGTTTTTGAAACAATGAATTGATTATTGACTTCCGGACCGATCCTGATATAATGAAATCACACCGGTGAAACAAAACTCGGAGGTGCAAATAATGCAACTTGAATTAGGAAAAAGAATACGCGAGCTCCGTCGCCGCGACGGGCGCACGCAGGAGGATCTCGCGGCAGCGATCGGCGTGACCTCGCAGGCGGTCAGCCGATGGGAAGCGAACGGCGGGTATCCCGATATGGAAATGATCCCGTCGATCGCCAATTATTTCGGTATAACTATCGACGAGCTTTTCGGATATGAAAACGACCGCGAACGGAAGATAGAAGCGATCATCAATAAGATAGACGGCTTCGGCATCCCAACGCGCGGAGACGGCGAGTGGGTGGAAGAGTGTCTTTCGATCCTTCGCGAAGGACTTGCGGAATTCCCGCAGAACGAGCGGCTTCTTATGACGCTTGCCGACACGCTTTCCTCTGCCGGATGGAGACGTCACAAGGAATGGACCTATTACGACGCGGACGGGTACATCAGGCACGATTACGACCGCCACAAAACGAATGAATACTGGAACGAATCGATAAAAATCTGCGAATATCTTATTGAAAACGCCGGCGACAACGCCATCGTCACAAAAGCGATCAAAACCGCGGTATTGCTTTACAGAAACGTCGGGGAAAACGAAAAAGCGCGCGGATACGCGCAAAAACTGCCGGAGTTGGCAAACTGCCGAGAATTGCTGCTCGCCGCCGCGTCAGACGGAAAAGAAGAAGCGGAATACGTCGGAGATTTTCTTTTGAAAGCGGCTAAAAAATTCGCGATTCAGATCGTTTACGGGCTTATTACGAATATGCACAACTTTGACGGCGATCAGCCGATAGAAAAGATCAAAGGCGCGATCGGCAACTTTTATCTGATCTGCGACGACGGAAATTACGGCGAATACAACGGCATACTTATAGAACTGTATCTGTATCTTTCAAGGCTTCAATGGGAACGCGGATATCACGACGACGCTTTTGATTCGCTTTATAAAGCGCTTGAACACGCACGGGCGATCGACGCGCTCGAAGACGGAAAAGAATACTCCCTCACGGCGCCGCTGGTCTCTTTCGTAAAGTTCGTGAAGAAAAAGCCCTGTCTGTCGGGGAAAGCCGCGCAAGAACTTCCGTCCGACTGGCCGGCGTGGTGCATACCGGATTACAGCGAGGTCGAAAAAGAGATCAAATCCGATCCGCGCTGGGCGGAATGGGTGGCAAAAACAAAAGAATAACAGAAACGAGGCGGGGAGCGATCCCCACCTCGCAAACCGAAAAGCGCTTTTGATGACCGCAGGTTGTCAAAAGCGCTTTTGCGTTGGTTTTGCGGAAAACAGCACAGATTAGATCAATTTCAAAGCTAAGCTCAAAAATCGGGACACCTGCTTTATTACAGGTGTCCCGAGGCGGGCTTTTTTGTTATTTCCTTCTTCTTTGACGCGGATCCGCCGCGGAGCCGAGCGCGGAGAGTCTTTCGCTGCTGGCGGTCCTGAACGACGAAAGCATCGATTCGAGATCGCCCGGTTTGCCGCCGCGCGCGGCGCGTCCGTCGCCGGAAGAGCGTTTCCCGCCGCGCGGATCACGCCCGCCGATAAGCGAAAGCCCGATCTTATCGCCGTCGAGCGATATCACCGTCGCCGTGACGGGATCGCCCTGACGAACGACGCTTTGCACGTCGCGCACAAACCCGCGCGACAGTTTGGAAATGTGGATAAGCCCCGTTTCGCCGGATTCGAGTTTTACGAACGCGCCGAAAGACGTGATCCCGTTTACGGTTCCTTTTACACTGTCGCCGACTTTGTATGCCATGCAAAGCGCCCCTTAATTCGCTATATCGTTGTAATAGATTATTTCGCCCGGTTTGCGGTACCCGAGCCGGTCGCGCGCGATGCGCTCGATATATTTATCGTCGATAGGCGTGGCAATACGAAGCTCCAGTTCATCGATGCTGTCCTGCAGCGTTTGAAGCTGCGCGGCGCGTTTTTCGCGCTCGACGCGGAGATCGCGTATCTGCACCTGAAGGTTTATCACCGATATGAACAGAAACACGAATATCAGAACAAACGATATCCTGATTATCAGATTGCTGCGCTTGATCTTTTTCTTTTCCATACTTTGCTTTTCTCCGTTGCAACGATTTTGTGAATCCGTAGCCCCTGCGGGCGTTTTTTATATCCCTGCGGCAAGCCGCCGCGGAGCCCGCCGCGCGCTTTGCGCGGAGCGCGGCGCGAAGCAAATATCTTTTCGCTTTTGCAAGCGTTGTTTTCGTAACCGAAAGGCACTTTTCCGCCGCGCGCATAAGCAGCTTTCCGAATGTCGCGCGCCAGAGCAGGAACCCCGCCGCGGCAAACGCGAAAGCGAACCAGCGCACTCTGCCGTGAGTAAGATTGAAGAACAGCAGCGCGAACGCCGCATAGACGAACGCGCAGAACAGCAGGTCGGAAAAAAACAGCTGCACGGCGCCGGGTCTCCGCCCGAGGCGGAACAGACGGAACAGATCGTACACCGCGCAGAGGAACGCGCCGGCAGCCGCCGCCCACGCTGCGAGCAGAAGCCCGCGGGTAAACGCCTGCAATACCTACGCCTTCCCGAACAGCCCGAACCTTTTGCGGCGCGGCGCGGAATCGTAATACGCGATGGCGTTGACGCGGCCGGTGACCGTAACTTCGCCCGTGCCGAGCGAGAGGTTCGTGACCGAAAGCCCCTCCCCGCCGATATCGAGCACCGAATCGCCTACCGAAAGGCAGATCTCGGTCTCGTCGAAGCTCAGCACCTCGCCGACCGAGGTGACTTTAAGCTCCCTGCGCGAGTCGAGCGATAGCGTGTGGTGTGGTGTTCCGTTCATATTGCCGCCCCCTTCGTATTATCTATACGCGGAGGGCGCGCGGTTTATGACAGCACCTCGTACATTTCCGCCGCTTCGTTCTTGCGGACGTTTTCGCCCACCGAGAGCACGCGGAAGCGCGTGGTGCGGCTGCCGTATCTGACCTCTATTATATCGCCCGGCTTTACGTCGTGCGAGGGCTTCGCCGCCTTGCCGTTCACAGTGACCAGCGATTCGTCGCATGCCTCGTTGGCGACCGTGCGGCGTTTTATTATGCGCGAAACTTTAAGGAATTTGTCGAGCCTCATTATAAAACCTGATTAAGAACGAACAGGCGGGAGCGAACCCCCGCCTGTCGGATAGTGATTTTATTTGTTGACTGCTTTTTTGAACGCAAGACCTGCGGTGAAAGCGGGCGCCTTGGAAGCCGGGATCTTTATGGACTTCTTGGTCCTGGGGTTGCGGCCTACTCTGGCAGCTCTTTCTTTTACCTTGAAAGTGCCGAATCCGGCGATCTGAACCTTTCCGCCGGTAGCGAGATCGTTAACGATAGCTTCGAGCGCAGCGTTAACGGCAGCTTCGGCTTCTTTCTTTTTAAGGTTGGCTTTTGCGGCAACCGCTTCGATAAGAGTGGATTTGTTCATAATCATTTTCCTTTCTTTTATTTGTGTTTCTGTTTGTATTATATCACGATTATTCCCTGTTTTCAAGTCTTTTTTGCCTTTTTTGGCAAATAATATCGAAATATTCGCGTTATTTTGCCGTTTTTCGCTTGGCTTCCTCCCAAAACTCCGCTTTTTTCGATTCCGGAGTATCTTTTACCGACTTTCCTTCGGCGAGGCAGAGCTTTTCCACCTCCGAAAAACGTGCGATATATTTTTCGTTCGCCTTATAAAGCGCCTGCTCGGCGTCTACCCCCGCGAGCCGCGCGGCGTTGACCACCGCCAGCAGCAGATCGCCGAACTCCTCCTCGGTTTTCAGAGCGTCGCCGGAATCCGCCGCCTCCAGCGCCTCGCGCAGTTCCTCCGGTATCTTTTCGGCGGCGGACGCGTAATCCGCGAAGTCGAAGCCCCACTTGCGCGATTTGCTTCCCAGCTTCTGCGCGCGCATAAGCGCGGGGAGCGCTTTCGTAACGGAGCGCAGCACCTCGGTATCGCTTTGCTGGTGCTTGGTGCGCTTTTTAATGGCGTCCCAGTTTGCAAGCACAGTCGCCGAATCGTTCGCGGTGACGTCGCCGAAAACGTGCGGATGCCTTACTATAAGCTTTTTGCATATATCGCCGCAGACGTCGCCGATATCGAATTCGCCGTCCTGCTCCGCTATGACCGAATGGAACACGACCTGCAGCAGCACGTCGCCCAGCTCCTCGCGCAGCATATCCGCGTCGCCCGCGTCGATGCCCTCTATAAGCTCGTAGGTCTCCTCCAGAAGGTCGCGCCGGATGGAAGCGTGAGTCTGCTCGCGGTCCCAGGGGCAGCCGCCCGGAGCGCGCAGGACGCGCATTATGGCGACAAGATCGTCGAATCCGTATTCGCTTTTTTCAAGCAGTTCTTTTTTTGCCTTCTCGGTATCCATTATTCCACCCCGGTCTTTTTAATAAATCCGCGCCTTATAAGCATATCGGCTATCTTATCCCCTTTCGGGAGCAGGCGTATCTCGTCTTCTTTTATCGCGCGCAGCGCGATCACCGCGACGCAGTAGACCGCCACGAGCACGACGCCGCTGACCGCAAGTATGAAAAGCGAAGCCCCGCGTGTGAGCGTTTCTTCCGAAACGAGGTTCTTCCAGAGCACCGTCGCCCCCATCCGCGCGAGCCACACGCACAGCGCGGTTATCGCGCCGCACAGCACCGGGCGGGCGAACATACCCGCCAGCCGCAGCCGCACGCCGCAGTATTTCCGCAGGAAGCGTATGTTCAAAAACGTTACCAGCATATAGCAGATGAGCGAGCTCGCCGCCGCGCCGATTATGCCGAGCGGGCTGTAAAGCAGGCCTATCTCCGCCACGGTAAGCACCGCGATGCCGATGAGCACCGAAAGGAACGGAAGATGCTGCCTGCCGTAGGCGTTAAGCAGCGAGTTCGTGGTGGAGACGATGGAAATGAAGAACACCGCGAACGCCAGCACCGACAGCGCGTAGGTCGCGCTGTCGAGCGCCGTGATCTGCGCGCCGGAAGCCATCTGCAGCGGGACGTTCCATTTATCCGCGCCGTAAAGCAGCGATATGCACCATTTTCCGGTGACGAGCAGGAACACCCCGCAGGGGACCGCGATTATTCCGCTTAACCGGATCGCCTGGGCGGTGAGCTTCGCCGCGCGCTTTTTTTGCCCCACGGCGCGCGCGCCGGAGATGGCGGGCAGGATGCTGGTGGCTATGGGGAACACCAGAGTCGCGGGGAGAAGGTCGTAAAGCGGGACCGAAAGCCCGGTATACGCCGAATAAAGCGTATGCGCCGTTTCGTGCGTTTCGCCGGAGGATTCAAGCACGTTTACTATTATAAGCGTATCGAGGAACTGCGAAAAATACAGCGCCGCCGCGGTGAGCGTGACCGGCAGGGCTACGAGCGTTATCGCGCGGATAAGCGTTTTGTCCGGGCGGACGGTATCGTCGGTATATACCGGGCGCGAACGGCGCGGGAATTTGCGGACCGCGAGTATGTATACCATGGCGAAGAACTCGCCCACCGAAACGCCGCTTATGGCGCACGCCGCCTGCACCGGGACGCTTGCCCCGCGCGAAGCGGCGATATACACCGCCGCCAGGCCGACGGACATTTTGAAGAACGCCTCGATGAACTGGCTTATGGCGGTGGGGACCATATTGTGAAGCCCCTGGTAATATCCCCTCTCGGAAGAACAGATGCAGATGAACAGCAGCGAGGGCGCGATGACGCGCATCGCCACGGCCGAATCCGGGTGTCCCGTCACCCGCGCCACGAACGGAGCGAGTATGAGCAGCAGCACCGTGAACAGCAGCCCGATAAGCCCGAAGGCGACGCCGGAGAGCAGGGATATCCTGTCCGCCTCCCTGCCGCGCCCGCGTTCGTTGCTGGCGGCGACGAGACGGCTTATGGCGACCGGCAGACCGCTGGTGCTTAACATGAACAGCATGGCGTAGATGGAATACGCCGCGTTGAACACGCCGATGCTTTGTCCCAGTATATTCGTAAGCGGTATTTTGAACACCACTCCGATTATTTTAACGGCAAAGTTGGAAACGGTGAGCACCGCCGCTTCGCGCAGAAAACTTTTGCCGCGTTTGACGTCCTGTTCCATTATTATTAAACAAACTCCCTGAGAAGTGAATTTTGCGGTATCATTTCGACCGGCACGGGCGGCGTGCCGGAAAGCTTTGCGATCATATCCTGCGCGCGGCGGTAGAAACGGCTGCGCTTCGCGACGGCTTTGAGCACCGGGAGCGCAAGCGGGTCCAGCACGTTCCGTTCGTAGGGCATAAAGGTGTTTATGGATATGTCCGCCTGCGCGGCGAACGGCTCGATGGTAAAGCTTTCGCTGTCGCGGACGGTGTTCCACATACCGAAGGTGCGCACGGCACCGGAATCGCGGTGGCGGCTGTCCCGCACGAGGCGGCGGATGAGCCGGCGGTCGGAACCGTCGCCCGGGTCGGCGAACAGATAGATATAAAACGTCTCTTCCCTGCCGATGATCCCTTCGGTGATGCGCGGGTTGAGCGCGTGCAGTCCCTCGATGATGATCACGTCGCCGGGGCGGACGTGCAGCCCGCGCGCGGAATCGACGCGGCGGCGGACGGTAAAATCAAAAAACGGAACCGAAAGCGGTTCGCACGAGGCGATCTTTTTAAGGTCGTTCGCAAGCAGGTCGAGCCGCAGACTCTCTATGGATTCGACGTCCCGCGTGCCGTCCGGCAGATAGACGCTTTCCTCCAGACTGCGGTAGTAATCGTCCAACGAGAGGGCGTGGCACGTCCTGCCGAAGGACGAGATCATCGCCGCGAGCTTTTCGGCGCCGGTGGTCTTGCCGGAGCAGCTTCCCCCGCCCAGAAGCAGGAATCTTTTGCCCGCGTCGGAGCAGACGTATTTCGCCACGGAGGCGAGCGCGGAATCGAAGCGCGCTTCCTCGGCGCGGATGATCCCGATCATATCGGATTCAAAGTTCAATCGGATCTCCCTTTCAGGTCTTGCCGAAAAACGCCAGCGCTTCCTCCCTGCCGATCCCTTTGTCCTCGCGCAGGTATTCGAACGGGTACTTCGGGAACGCGTGCCGCGCGATGAGCGAACGGTCGGGGCTGACGAACTTGGTTATCGCCCCGGCGCCGCAGGCGAACACGGTGGAGTATTCCTCCATCATAAGCACGTTGTAAAGGTTTTCCTTCCCCGGGAGCGAAAACCCGGTGTTTTCGGAATTGCCGACGGTGTTTTTCTGGCGGTAGAGGTAATAAGGACGAAGCCCGCGCCCGGCGAGCGCTTTACGCGCAAAGACCACGCTTTCGCGCGCGAACCTGCCGCGCGGGTCGTAGAAGCCGTCGCCGATAAAACGGATCGGCGCGGCGTTTTTTATACTTAACGTATGTACAGTTATATTCTCGAAACCGCAATTCAATACGTCCGAAACGCTTTTGGAAAAACTTTCCTCGTCGTCGCCGGGGAGTCCGGCGATAAGATCCGCGTTCCGGCAGGAGAAGCCGTATTTCTTCGACGCCTCGACCGCGTCGAAGAAATCCTTTACCGTGTGCTTCCTTCCGATATTGAGCAGCACCGAATCGCTCGTGCTCTGCGGATTTATGCTTATGCGGTCCACCCCGTGGGCGCGCACGGTTCTCAGTTTTTCGTCGGTAAGCGTATCCGGTCTGCCGCCTTCGAAGGAATATTCGGTCCCCGCGCCGAGCTCGAAGCTGTTTTCGATACGGGTAAGCAGTTTGTCGATCTGCGCGGGCTCGAGTATGGAGGGGGTGCCGCCGCCGATATACACGGCGCGCGGGCGCATCCCCAGCTCGCGGACGAGTTCGCCGGTAAGCGAAATGTCGCGGCAGAGCTTTTCGAGGTAATCCGGGATAAGGTCGAACAGCTTTTTGTTGCTGTACGAGACGAACGAGCAGTAATCGCATCTTGTGGGGCAGAACGGGATCGAAACGTAGATCCCGCAGTCGTCCGGCGAAACGGACGCAAGCATCCCTTCCTCCGTGAGCGCCGTTTCGACGGCGAGCCCTGCTTTTTCGGCGGAGGCGCCGTAATCGAGCGTGAACAGCCCGCGCACGGTCTCCGGCGAAAAGCCCCTGTCCAGATAATATTTCGCGCGCTTTACGGGGCGGAGCCCGCTTAAATACCCCCACGGCAAGCCGAAGCCGAAAAGCTTTTCGCCCGCCCGGAGGAACGCTTTGCCTATGGCGTTGGTGGCGAAGAATTCGCCGGCGGGCATTTCGATCTGCGGCGTATAACCGCCGGAAAATTCGCCGTGCGCGCTCCTGCCGCCGGAAACCAGCGTTACTTCCGCTTTGAACCGGTATCCGCTTCCGTCCTCCGGCGCGAGCGAAAAGGACGCGCGGTTGAAGCCGTCGTCGTCCGCTTTGAACTTCTCGCCGGGGAAATAGAGCAGGCAGAGCGTCTGAAAATAATAATCGTTAAGATACGGGGTGCGGTTGTCGATGAACAGCTTCATGACCGCAGCTCCCGCGTGTCTATAACGACGTTTATCGGTCCGTCGTTGTGTACTTCTATTTCCATATGCGCGCCGAAAACGCCGGTGACCGTGGGTACCGCGGCGGATATGAGCGCGGCGAGCTTTTCGTAGTATTCCCTGCCCGTTTCATACTTCGCGGCGTGGGTGCAATCGGGGCGGAAGCCGCGCGTCACCCTGCCCGCCAGCACGAAATTGGAGATGAGCATTATACTGCCGCCGACGTCCGAAACCGACTTCGCGAGCTTGCCGTTTTCGTCGGTAAACACGCGCAGCCCGGCGACCTTGCGCGCCATTTTGGCGATATCCTCGTCCGTGTCGTCGTCGAACACGCCGACGTACACCACCAGACCTTTTTCTATTTGCGAAACCGTTTTGCCGTCCACATCGCATTTCGCGCCGTGGACGCGCTGGACTACTGCTTTCATACCGTTCCTCTTGTGACCTCGCGAACGTTCTTTATCCGCGCGAGCCCCGAAGTAATGTTGCGCAGGTGATCGACGCCGCTGCATTTCACACCCACGGTAATAAGTATCTCGCCCGCGTTCTCACGCGTGGAGATCGAAGTGACCGCGACTTTCATATCGTTGAGCGACATGGTGACGTCGGCTATGATGTGCGGCGAATACACCGCGACGATGCTGAGCACCGCTTCGAAGCTGCCGCTTTCCTGCTTGCGTACCTTTTCCGACCACGACGCGACCACCCACCTGTCCTTGTCCTCCGGGCGGGAAAGCCCGGCGACGGCGTTGGGGCAATCGTATTTGTGGATCGAAACGCCGTATCCGCGTGTGATGAAGCCGATTATGTTATCGCCGGGCAGCGGGTTGCAGCATTTGGCGAACTTCACGGTGCAGCCCTCCACCGAATCGACTATGACGCTGTCGGCGTTGGAGCGCGAAGAGCGTTCGTACCGCGCGGTCTTATCGTACCTCGAAGAAGCGGCGACTATATCCGCCGGCTCCTCCGTGACCGGGGCGACCACCCGCATGAATTCCTCGCGCAGTTTGACCGCGATCTTCGAAACGCTCAGGCCGCCGTACCCGATGTTGTTGTAGAGGTCGTCGGTCTCCGGCAGCGAAAGCCGGGCGGCGAGATTCTTCATTATCTCGTTCTTCTGCGCCTCGGTATAGTGCCTGCCGTAGCGCTTTATCTCGCGCTCGAGCTCCTGCTTGCCGACGATTATGTTCTCGGCGCGCATTTCCTTTTTGAAATACTGCCTTATTTTGTTCTTCGCTTCGCCGGAGCGGGCGATCTTCAGCCAGTCGCGGCTGGGGCCTTTTGAAGACGCGCTGGTGAGCACCTCCACTATCTGCCCGGTCTCCAGGATGGTGTCTATCGGCACGATATTGCCGTTTACCTTGGCGCCGACCATCTTATTGCCTACGGCGGAATGTATGGCGTAGGCGAAATCGATAGGAGTCGCGTCGTTGGGGAGGTTCACCACGTCGCCCTTGGGCGTGAACACGAATATCTCGTCCTCGAAAAGGTCGATCTTCAGCGGGCGGAAGAATTCGTCCGGGTCGTCGGTATCCTTCTCCGTCTCGAGCAGGGTGCGTATCCATTGGAGTTTCGCGTCGATATCCTGCTTCGCCTGCTCGCCGGATTTATATTTCCAGTGCGCCGCCAGACCGTATTCGGCGATCTGATGCATTTCCCAGGTGCGTATCTGCACCTCGAAGGGGATGCCCTCCTTGCCTATTACGGTGGTGTGGAGCGAACGGTACATATTCGGCTTCGGAGTGGATATATAGTCCTTGAACCTGCCGGGGATGGAATTGAACTGCTCGTGTATGACGCCGAGCGCGGTATAGCAGTCCAGCTCGGTATCGACGATTATACGCACGGCGTAGAAATCGTAGATCTCGTCGAACTTCTTGCTCTGGTTATACATCTTGCGGTAAATGCTGTAGATCGTCTTTACCCTGCCGGAGATCGAATATTTGATGTGGTAGGCGTCCAGACTCTCCTCCACCTTTTTCGTGGCGTGGTCGAGGAAGTCTTTATTTTCGCCGTAGCGCTTTTCGATATCCGCCTTGACCTCGTTATATCCTATCGGGTCGAGGTAATAAAGCGCCAGTGTTTCCAGTTCCTGCTTTATCTTCTGCATACCGAGCCGATGCGCCAGCGGCGCGTAGACGTGCATCGTCTCCAAGGCGATGGAGCGCTGTTTTTCCGGGCTGCGGACCGAAAGCGTGCGCATATTGTGCAGCCGGTCGGCAAGCTTTACGAATATCACGCGGAGGTCCTTGCTCATGGCGAGGAACATCTTGCGCAGGTTTTCGATACTTTCGTCCTGCTTCGTCTCGAACGGTATGTGCAGAAGCTTCGTTACGCCGTCGACTATCTCCGCCACGTCGTTCCCGAATTCCTTTTTTATGGTGGGAAGGTCGATCTTTTCGGCGCAGTCCTCCACTGTGTCGTGCAGGAGCGCGGCACAGATGGAATCGGTGTCCAACTGCAGGTCGAAGACTATTTCGGCGACGGACAGAGGATGCACGATATAGTCCTCGCCCGAGATGCGCTTCTGTCCTTCGTGCAGACGTTCGGCGTAATTATACGCTTTAAGTATTTTGTCGTAATCGTAACTGCCGGAAGCTTTTATCTTTTCCAGCAGTTCTTCCGCCTGTTTAAGCATATCGTGATATTTCTCCGTTTATATAGGCGTTCGGTGTTCCGCCGCGAAAACTTATATTCCGGCGGCTGAAGCCCTTATCCGGGCGAGCAGCTCGGATTCGTCGATATTGATCTTTCCCGCCGCGGGAAGCAGCTTTATGTATACGGAATTGCTTTCGTATCCGTCGCATTCGATAAGCCCCTGCTCAGCAAGCACTTCAAGCGCGATCCGCAGCTTGCAGAGCGAAAGGTCGGTCCCGTTCTCCTCGCGCAGTTTTTCAGCTGCCGACACGAGCGAGATCCGTTTGCCCTCACGCGGGAGCTCCCTGCGCAGCAGACGGAACACGCCGCGGAAATCCGCAAGGGCGGGAACGTGTTTTTCGTCCCCGGGCAGCGCTTTGTCCGATACCAGCCGTTCGCGGATCTCCGCCGCTTCGTCGACGCGGCGTTTTTCGGATTCGGCGGGCGCCATCGTTTTTATAAACACCTGCACGCTGCGCGAGCCCATATATTCGTTTACGTCCGCGGTGAATACCGCGTCCGCCGGGTCGCCTTCGCAGAACGGGAAGGAATCGGCGTTCATGCCGAAATAGACCGCCTGCACCGATCCGCCGTTGCGTTTGTCGACCAGCCGGAAACGGACGTGCCTTCCCATTGAAAGCGGGGTTATATCGCGCACGGTCGCCTCCCGCAGGAGCAAAAGCGGCTGCGGGTTTGCCAGCCCGAACGGTTCGAGCATAAGCATTTCTTCGATCCCTTTAAGGGTGAGATCGGCGGCGGTCACCTCGCATTCGATCATAAGCGGAAGCGCCGAATCGCTGTTTGAAAGCAGGGGGCAGGCGTATTCGTTTATGCGGCGGCGGAATTCGTCTATCCTTTCGCGCTTTACCGAAAGCCCGGCGGCAAGCTCGTGTCCGCCGTATTCGGCAAGCACGTCGCCGCACGCGGTGAGCGCGTCCATAAGCGAAAAGCCCTTTATGCTCCTGCCGGAACCTTTTGCGATCTCGCCGTCGAGCGAGAAGAGTATGCAGGGACGGGAGTATTTTTCGGCGATCTTGGAAGCCACCACGCCGATAACGCCCTGATGCCACCCCTCGTGAGCGAGCACGAGGAATTTATCGTCGCGGTAGTCGCGCTCGATAAGCTCGATCGCGCAATCGTAAATGGTTTGCTCGGTCGCCTGGCGCTGTTTGTTTATATCGCAGAGCTCGGCGGCTATCTTCGCCGCTTCCTGCCCGTTTTCGGAAAGCAAAAGCTCCACCGCGCGGGAAGCGCAGGCGATCCGCCCCGCCGCGTTTATACGCGGAGCGAGTATGTAGCCCACGGTGGCGGAGGTGATCTTTCGGCTGCCCTTGTTGGGCTTTATTATCCCCGCCTCCCGCATAAGCGCGAGCAGGCCCGCGTTCTGCGTGTTGGCAAGCTTTTTAAGCCCCACTTCGGTTATCCTGCGGTTTTCGCCGATTATCGGCATAACGTCCGCCACGGTGCCGACGGCAATTATATCCGAATACAGCGAAAGTATTTTTTCGGTATCGCCCTCCAGCGCGCAGAGCAACTTGAACACCACGCCGACGCCCGCGAGGTTCTTAAAAGGATATTCGCAGTCCGGGCGCTGCGGATTCACCACCGCCGCCGCCGCGGGCAGCGTTTCGCGGCAGGAGTGATGGTCGGTTATTATCATATCTATGCCTATCCCGGCGGCGAATTCCGCCTCGGCTATCGCGGTAACGCCGGTATCGACGGTGACGACGAGATCGACGCTGCCTTTCATTTTTTCTATGACCGGAAGATTCAGCCCGTAGCCGTCGGAGAGCCGTTCCGGGATGAAATAGCTGCATTCCAGCCCTTTGGAGCGCAGATAGGAATAGAGCATAACGGTGCTCGTTACGCCGTCGACGTCGTAGTCGCCGTAAATGCAGACGCGCTCCTTGGCGTCTATTGCCTTTTTAAGCCGCGCCACCGCTTTGTCCATATCTTTAAGAAGCATGGGATCGTGCAGGGCGATGCCGTCCTTATCCAGGAACTCCTTTATTTTTTCCGGGGTGTCCAACCCGCGGTTGAGCAGCAGTTTTACGGTAAGCGGCATAAGCCCCGTCTGCTTTTCGAGCAGCGCGGCCTGCGTCCTGTCCGTTTCGCGTATTCGCCATTCGCGGCTGTGCATATCTTCACCTTCCTGGTAGTTTTATTTTCAGAGTTCCGGATGCGATAAGTCCGTATCGGTCTGCGGCAGTTCGAAAGTGAACTCCGCGGAGCCGACCGGCTTTAACACGTAGAGCCCTTCGGCGTTTTCACCGAGCTCGACCTGCGGCACGGCGGAACAGCTTCCGTCGGCATTCACCTTTATCCGCATAAAATCGACGTAAACCTTTATATCGTCGGCTTCGAACCCTTCGAAAGCGTCCGGCGGGCCCATAACGGTTATTTCCGGTGCGGTGCGGACCTTGTATTCCGCGCCCTCGGGGAGATTGACCACCTCCACCTTTTCCGGATCGATCGCGTAGCTGCGCAGCGCCATACCGGGGATCGTGACCTCCACGGAGATCTTCGATATCCCGCTTTCGTTGCTTACTCCGGCGGGGAGCAGACTGCCGATGGAGAATTCGAAGGTTTTTTTGCCGTCGACGGTCGTTTCGTCGATATTCAGGACCAGCTCCTTCACCGAATCTATCGCCTCCGGGCTGCCGGAAACGGTGATGCTGTCGGCGGAGGGGATCACCGAAACGTCGTAGACGCTGAACACGCCTCCGGTGAACGCGACGCGTACCGGGACTGTCTTCTGTTTGGTCACGGAGATGGTGACGTAGGCGTTGCGCTCCGAAACCGTGATATACGGGTTGTCGATGACGTTTCCGTTTTTGTCGCGCAGCTCGATCCCGCCGTATCCGTACATCGGTCCGCTTATCTTAACGCCGTCCAGATTGAACCGCACGAACGCCCCGGCGACTTCGGAAAGCGCGGTCCTCGGGCCGGAAACTATCACCGAGACCGGGTTCGCGGCGGCGCTGACGAAAGTCACGCCGTCGCTCATTATATAGCTCGTGCCGGTGTCCACGTCGACGGAAAGCATATCGGTACGCTGAGTGAAATCGTCGACGAACAGGATGACCGTGCTCGACGACTGGGAAACGACTTCTATGCCGTTGGGCGAATAGACTACTATATTAAAAGTCTGCTCGCCGGGCGAAGTCGCGCCGGAAATATCGACGACGGCGCGGAAATCGTCCGAGGAAAGCGCGTTAAGCTCCGCGCGCTTGCCTTTGGCGACTATGGTGATGGAGGAAAACTGCTGGCCTTCCGCCAGAGTATATCCCGAACTCGCGGCGAGCTCCGCTTCCCCCGTGAGCGTTACCGGAACGCCGGTGAACGTGCGCTCGAACAGGGTGCTGTCGTAGCCGATGGCGTAGATCCACACCAGGAGAGCGCCCACCACGGCGCCGATAAGAACGATTATTTTGGCGGTGCGGCTGAGCTTGCCTTTTACGGTGTCGCTGCGTTTTTTGGAAGAATCGGCGTTCATTTTTTCTTACCGCCCTTCCTTGTGAATTTGCCCTTTACCCTGTCGGTGATGGGCTTTTTGTCCTCGTTTATAAGCAGGGAGGAAAGGTATTCCTCCAGCGTCTTGCGTGAGAAACCGCGGCGCAGTTCGCCGTCGGTGGCGACAGAGACCACTCCGGTCTCCTCCGAAACGACTACCACCACTGCGTCGCTGTTTTCGCTTAACCCTATGGCGGCGCGGTGGCGCGTGCCGAGCTCTTTTACTATCTCGTTATTGGTGGAAAGCGGCAGGAAGCAGCCGGCGGCGTGTATCCTCCCCTCGCGCATGATCACGGCGCCGTCGTGAAGCGGCGCTTTGTTGAAAAAGATGTTGCCGAGCAGGAAGGAGGACGCGACGGCGTCGATTATGGTTCCGGTGCGTATATGGTCGCCCAGACGGGTGCCGCGTTCGAAAACTATAAGCGCGCCGGTCTTGGACTGCGAAAGGTTCTCCACCGCGGTGCAGGTCTCGCTGATGGCGGCGCGCATCGCGGCGACGGCGTCGCTGTCGCTTCGCATTTTGAAATTACGCAGCGATTCGCCGCCCATTTTTTCCAAAGCGGAGCGAAGCTCCGGCTGGAACACGATAACTATCGCTATCAGACCGACGGAGAAGAGGTTCGAAAGCAGGAAGTTGAGAGCGCGCATCTCCAGCAGCGAGCTGATAAGCAGCAGCACCACCAGGAAGACTATGCCGACAAGCAGCTTCCCGGCGCGGCGGTCGCGCACGAATTTAAAGGTATAGTAGAACGCCAGCGCCACAAGCAATATGTCGATAACGTCCTTTACTCCTATCCCTTTGAGCTGGTTCCACACATATTCCAAATAATCCAGAACTGCGTTCATATATGTTTGGCTCCTTCCGTTTTCTTATTTATCTGCGGCTGTGCGCGCCCGGAAAAAATCCGTCTCTCCGGCAAGCAGTCCTATCGCCTTGCCGCGATGGCTCACCGCGTCCTTTTCGGCGCCCTCCATTTCGGCGAATGTCTTCCCCGCCGGAGGGTAGTAGAACAGCGGGTCGTAGCCGAATCTGCCCGCCCCGCGCGGAGCGCGGATTATCGTCCCCTCGGTCTCGCCGCGCAGGTAAAGCGCTTTTCCGTCCGGCCGCACGGCGCAGATCACGCACACGAAGCGGGCGGTGCGTTTTTCGTCGGGGACGTTTTCCAGCTCCCGCAGGAGCTTTGCGTTGTTCGCGGCGTCGTCGCAGGGCTCTCCGGCAAATCTGGAGGAATACACCCCCGGCGCCCCGCCGAGCGCGTCGACGCACAGGCCGCTGTCGTCCGCGATCGTGATAAGCCCCGAATATTCGCACAGGGCGCGCGCCTTTATATAGGCGTTGCCCTCGAAGGTATCGGCGTTTTCGTCTATTTCGCCGTCGAAGCCGGATCCTTTAATGGTGATAAGCTCCGCGCCGAGCCCGTTTTTTTCGAACATCCTGCGGAACTCCTCCGCCTTGTGCGCGTTGTTCGTGGCAAGCAGTATCTTCATCGTTCGTCCTCGAAAAAGGCGTTTATGAATTCGTGCGCGTCGAAGGGGCGCAGATCGTCGATCCCTTCGCCCACCCCTATGAATTTCACCGGGATGCCAAGCTCGTGCCGGACGGCGAGTATTATGCCGCCCTTTGCGGTGCCGTCCAGCTTGGTGAGCACCAGGCCGGTGATATTTGCGGCTTTTCCGAATTCCTTTGCCTGAATGAGCGCGTTCTGCCCTGTCGAAGCGTCGAGCACAAGCAGCGTTTCACGCGCGCAACCGGGCGCTTCGCGGTCGATAACGCGGTTTATCTTCGCAAGCTCTTCCATAAGGTTCTTTTTGTTCTGCAGTCTGCCCGCGGTATCGACTATGAGCACGTCGCAGCCCGCTTTTTTCGCGGCGGCGATCGCGTCGAAAACCACGGCGGCGGGATCCGCCCCCTCCGCCTGGCGTATAAGCGGGACTCCGTTGCGTTCCGCCCAGATCGAAAGCTGTTCTGCGGCGGCGGCGCGGAAGGTGTCGCCCGCGGCGAGCATAACTTTTTTGCCGTCTTCTTTCAAAACGTGCGCTATCTTGCCGATAGAGGTGGTCTTCCCCACCCCGTTCACGCCGATAACGAGCACGACGGAAAGCCCTTCGCCCAGCTCGAGCGGCGCGCCCTCTCCGACCGATCCGGCGAGTATGGCGCGGAATTCCTCACGCGCGGGGGCGGTTTCTTTTATCTTCTTTTCTTTAAGCGTTTCGCGCAGCTCGTTGACTATTCGTTCGGAGGATTCCACGCCGACGTCCGCCATAATGAGCAGGTCGGAAAGCTCCTCGTAAAAATCCTCGTCCACCTTGTCATAGCTTGAAAACAGGTCGTTCACCGGTTTCAAAAGCGCGTTTTTGGTCTTTTTAAGCCCGTTTTTAAGTTTATCGAAAAAGCTCATCAGTTGATATTCTCCTTGAAGCGTTCGTCCAGCTTCGCCATATTCAGGCGCATATGGTCCGAAACGCCCTTCTGGCTCATCGTTATGCCGTAGAGCGTGTCGGCGTATTCCATGGTGCCGCGGCGGTGGGTGATTATTATATACTGCGTCTTATCGCTGTTGCGGCGGACGTAGGACGCGAATTTGCCGACGTTCACCTCGTCCAGCGCGCTCTCTATCTCGTCGAACACGCAGAACGGCGCGGGATTGACGCGCTGCAGCGCCAGGTAAAGCGAGATCGCCGCGAAGCTCTGCTCGCCGCCGGAAAGCAGCGAGATGCTGCGCACGCTCTTGCCCGGGACTTTAAGAATGATCTCGATCCCGCATTCAAGCGGCATCATCGGGTCGGTAAGCTCCAGCCGCGCGCTTCCGCCGCCGAACAGTTCGCAGAACACGTTGTTGAATTCGACGTTGATCTTTTCGAAGTATTCCAGGAACGTCTCTTTCATACCCGACGAAAGTCTGGATATCGTTCGGTCCAGACTGGCGCGCGTTTTGTTAAGGTCCTCCGTCTGCGAGGTGAGGAAATCGAACCTTTCCTTGGTGACGCGGTATTCCTCCACGGCGTTCACGTTTATGGTGCCCATGGAACGTATCTTTGCGCGCAGCGACGCGAGCCGCGACTGCGCTTTTTCCGTTTTTTCCTTCGGGAGCCGGAATTTTTCCGCGTCGGAATAGGTAAGCTCGTATTCGTCCCATAGCTTCGCCGAGACGGCGTCGTATTCGGTGTTCACGCCGTCGCGCTTGGTCTCGCACCCGGTAACGGCGCGGAAAGCGGTTTCTTTTTCGGAATCGGCGCGCTTCTGTCTGGCGCGCATATCGCTTATTTCTTTTTCCTTCTCTTCTCTTCCGGCGACAAGCTGTTTCAGCCGCGCTTCGCAGGAAGCGGCTTCGGAATCGCATTCGCCGCATTCGGCTTTGAGTCTGCCTATCTCGGCGACTCTTTCGGCAATAAGCTCGTTCGCCTTGCCGACCGTGCTTCTGCCGAGCTCCGCGCGGGCTTTAAGCTCCGTGATGCGGGCGGCGCCCGCCTCGCGGCGTTCCGAAGCAACGGCAAGCGCGTTGCGCTTTGAGTAAAGGTCGACGCGCGCCTCGCTTAACGCGGCGAAGGCGCGGGATTCCGCCTGACGCGCGCTTTCCGAACCGAGCCGCGCGGATTCGCGCGCGGACGCCGCCAGCGCGAGCGAGACGTCCAGCGAAGACAGCTCGGATTCGATGGTTTCCAGCTCCGCCCCGAGACGGGAAACTGTGTCCTCCGCGGCGGAAAGCGTTTCGGCGTGGCCGCGCTCCTCCTCGATCCGGACCATATGGGACTGAAGCTCCATTCCGAGCGCGGCGCAGGATGAAGCGGCGGCGTTAAGGCGTTCCTGCGCGGAATCGCGCCCCGCGGCGAGCACGCCCGCCTCCGACTCCAGCTCCGCTTTTTTCGCGATGAGCGAGCCGATATCCGCCCGCGCGGCTTTTATACGCTCCGCAAGGCGTTCGATATCCATCGCGCGGGTGAACACGCCGACCTTGCCGTGGACCGAACCGCCGGTGTAGCTGCCGCCCGCGTTTATGACCTGGCCGTCGAGCGTTACCGTCTTTACCCGGAACCCGGTCCTGCGCGCGATGGCGGAGGCGAGTTCGATATTTTCGGCGATGACCGTCCTGCCGAGCAGGTCGTTCACCACGCCCGCGTATTTTTTGTCGTATTTGGCGAGCCCGCTAGCCAGCCCGATATAACCGGGCATATCTTTTATCTGCGCGTCGTCGAACGTCCTGCCCTGCACGCTTTCCAGCGGCAGGAAGGTCGCTCTGCCGAGCTTGTTTTCTTTAAGGTATCTGATGCACGCCTTCGCGTCCGCTTCCTTTTCGACGACGATGAACTGCACCGAGGCGGCGAGCGCCGTTTCGAGCGCGATGACGTATTCGCTGTCGGAAGAGATTATATTGGAAACGGTGCCGCAGACGCCTATCGCGCGGCCTTTATCGGTTATCGTGCCGGAAGCGCAGTCGTTGAGCACGCGCTTGACGCTGTCGGAATACCCCTCCAGAAGCTGTTCGAGCCGGAGAAGCTGATCGTGCTTTTCGGAAAGGGTGCCGAGCTCGAGCTTCGCGGCGTTAAGTTTTTCGGCGTTGTCCACCGCCGCGGACTCTTTTTCTTTTATCGCTTCCGTCGCGGAAGCGAGCTCCTTTTCGGCGGAAGCGCGTTCGGCTTCTGCCGCGGAAAGCTTTTCTTTTATCGCAGAAGCGCCGGATTCAAGCGCTTTGATACGCGCCTTGCTCGCGGCGATCCTGTCGGAATTTTCGGTCTCGGCGCGGCGCCCCGCCTCCAGACTTGCGCGCGCCGCGGCGGCGCGCGCGGTGAGCGCGCTCTTTTCGGCGGTGAGCGTTTCCAACGCGGCGGCGGCTTTTTCCGCCCCGGCGTCGCCTCGCTGCGTTTCCGCATGGGCGGCGGAATATTCTTCCTCCGCCTTCGCGCAGGCCGCTTCGGATCCGGCAAGCTCGGCTTTCGCGGTGTTTTCCGCTTCGGCAAGCGCCTTCTGCGCGTCTTCCGCGAGCGCACATTCGCTTTCCGCGCTGCCTATGAGCACGCGGCTGGATTCAAGCGTTTCCTCCGCGTGGGCGATATCGTTTTCGCAGACGGCTATCCTGCCCTCCGCCTCGCTCTTCTTCTGTATCGCTTCGCTGCGCATACGCTCGCATTCGCTCATCACCCTGCCGAACTCGTAGCTTTCGTTAAGCATCCTGTCGGTGGCGGATTCGCATTCCGCGGCGGCGCGTTCCGCCGTCTCCAAAGCGAGCTTCGCGGCGGCAAGCTCCGTTTCGCATTCGACGCGGCGGGCGCGCAGGTAATCGATCCTGTCGAGCCACAGAGTGATCTCCAGGCCCTTCTTTTCCTCGTTGAGCACGAGATACTGTTTTGCGTTTTCCGCCTCTTTCGCAAGCGGACCGATGCGGCTTCCGATCTCCGAGAGTATGTCGTTTATCCGCACGAGGTTGCTTTCGGTATCGCGCAGCTTGCGCTCCGCCTCCAGCTTTTTATAGCGGAATTTGGATATCCCCGCCGCTTCCTCGAATATACTGCGGCGCTCCTCGTCCTTCTGGGAAAGCACCTCCGCGATCTTGCCCTGCCCGATGACCGAATAGCCCTCGCGGCCTATGCCGGTATCGTAGAACAGCTCGTAAATATCTTTTAATCTAACCTGTTTTTTGTTTATGTAATACTCGCTTTCGCCGCTGCGGTAGTATTTGCGCGTAACGGTGACCTCCGGTCCGTCGGAAAGCGAATAGACCGGGCGCGCTTTGACCCCGCCCGCCTCTTCGCCCTCTTCCGTGGCTTCGGGTTCGGCTTCTATGCGCTGGTGGTTGGCGAGATTGTATTCCTCCTGAGTGTCGATGCAAAGCGTGACGGAAGCGCAGTTTGCGGCGGTCCTGTTCGCCGTGCCGTTGAAGATAACGTCCTCCATACGGCTGCCGCGCAGCGATTTCACGCTCATTTCGCCCAGTACCCAGCGGATGGCGTCGGATATGTTGGATTTTCCGCTTCCGTTGGGACCTATTATGGCGGTAACTCCGCTGTCGAAGGTTATCCGCGTTTTTTCGGGGAAGGATTTGAACCCCTGCATTTCGATAGCGTTCAAACGCATAATTCGTTTCTCCTTGGTCTTATCTTATCCCGGCAAATACTTTTTCACCGAGGGGTAAAATCTTCTGTACCTCGCGGGGAGGACCTTTATCCCGTCCGCGTGCGTGGTTTTTAGTATGTATCCGATCGCTTCCCTGCCGAATCCGGTAAGCATCGAAATATCCTCGCGGCGGATCTTCACTTCCAGAACGGAACCCGCGCTTTCACCCGCGAGGGAGCTTATTATATCGGCGTATATCCTGCCCTGTACCTTTTCGCCTATGGCGGGGTGGTTCGCGCCGAAAGGCGCCTCGGCGAGGTTTTCGCTCGCGTGGAGACCTATCCGCAGGAGCGCGATCCCCGCGTTTATGAACACGCGGCAGCAGTCCGCCGCCCTTTTTACCGCCTCTTCCTCGCTTAACGGGACATATTCGCCGGCAAGCGTCATTTCGCAGAGCTTTGTCCCTTCGAAGACGACCAGCGGATATACGCGCGCCTCGTCCGCCCCCCACGCGACTATATCGCGCGCGGTTTGCAGTTCGCTTTCCGCCGTGGCGCCGGGCAGCCCGATCATCATCTGCCCTCCCAGCGTGAAGCCGTGCTCTTTAATAAGCCGGCAGGCGTTTTCCGAATCGCGGACGGTATGCCCGCGCTCGCACAGCGCAAGCACGCGTTCGTCGGTGCTCTGGATCCCCAACTCGATCTCCGTAACGCCGTATTTTTTCAAAACGGCAAGTATTTCACCGTCTATGCAGTCCGGGCGGGTGGAGATCCTTATCCCGCTCGCGACGCCTTTCCGGATATATTCCGCCGCCGTGGAAAGCAGCGATTCCATACGGTTTCTTTCTATCGCGGTAAAGCTGCCGCCGAAGAAGGCGATGCGGCTTTCCTTATCCTTTGCTTCGCCGCAGGAATCCAGAAGCGCGCGCAGCTCGCGCAGTTCGGATTCAAGGTCCTTTTCCGCGCCGTGCCCGGTTATTTTGACCTGCGAGCAGAACACGCAGCAATGCGGACACCCGGCGTGCGGCACGAAAAACGGGATATTACGGTGCGTTTTCATCCAGTTCTCCTATAAGTATGAGCGCTTCGCGCGCCGCCGCCTGCTCCGCTTCGCGCTTCGACCTTCCCTTACCGCTGCCGAGCAGGTTGGAGTTCAGATACACCTCGTATCCGAAGGTCCTGTCGTGCGGGGGACCGGATTCGCTCACAAGCGTGTAGGTGAGCGTTTCCTCCGGCGTTTGCTGTACTATGCGCTGCAGGCGCGATTTATAGTCCTCCGTGCCGGTCTTTATGACCGTTTCGAGCATTTTTTCGATAAACGGCAGCGCGAATCTTTTCGCTTCGCCCATCCCGCCGTCGAGATATATCGCGGCGAGCAGCGCTTCGAACGCGTCGGCGACGGTGCTTTTGCGGTGTCTCCCGCCGTTCGCCGCGGATTCGCCCTTGCCGAACAGCATATAATCGCCGAGCCCGAACGATTCCGAGAACGAGGCGAGAGTATCCTCGCACACGAGCGCGGCGCGGGTGCGCGTTAAAAACCCCTCGTCGGCTTCCGGGAACCGCGAAAACAGCAGGTCGGAGGTTATTAACGAAAGCACCGAATCGCCCAGGAATTCGCTGCGCTCATTGCTCTGCTCCGCGCCGTGCCGGCGGTTTTCGTTGCAGTAGGAGGAATGCGTGAGCGCCGTAAGCAGCAGCTCGCGGTTTTTGAATCTGTATCCGATAACGGCTTCGAGCCCGCCCAAATCGCGGCGCGTTTCCATCACTGTTCCTCCGTGTCTTTTTTCGCCATTGCCGCGGCGATCTTTTCTATCGTTCCGCTTTGCGCGTACGCCGCCGCCTGCTTCACCGCGGAGCAGAAGGCGTATTCGTCCGAACCGCCGTGCGCTTTTATAACGGGCTTTGCGAGCCCCAGGAAGGGCGCGCCGCCGTATTCGGCGGGGTCAAGCTGCTTTTTCAGCTTCTTGGTGCGTCCCAGCGTCAACGCTCCGGCGGCGACGGAAGCCGGGCTTCCGGCGAACAGGTCCTTTAACGTGCCGGAAAGGAAATTCGCCATTCCTTCGATAAGTTTAAGAACTATGTTTCCGGTGAAGCCGTCGCACACGAGCACGTCGCAGCAGCCGAACGGGACGTTCTTGCCTTCGCAGTTCCCCGTGAAGTTGATATGCGGTTCCGCGCTGAGCAGCGCGTACGTTTCGCGGTAAAGGGGGGTGCCCTTGTGCGGCTCGGCGCCGTTGTTTATAAGCCCGACGCGCGGATTTTCTATTCCCAGAACGTTTTCGGCGTAGATGGTGCCCATACGGGCGTACAGCGCGAGTATATCCGGCGTGGCGTCGGTATTCGCGCCGCAGTCGAGCAGTATGAACGGCTTTTCCAGCGGGACCACCGTCGCCAGCGCGGCGCGGCGCACGCCCTTTATTCGGCGCAGCGTGAGCGACGCGGAGGTGAACAGCGCGCCGGTGTTGCCGCAGCTAACCACCGCGTCGGCTTTCCCGTCGCGGCAGAGCTCCACCGCCGCGGCGACCGAGCTGTCTTTTTTCGTATTGTTCACGACGGAGGGTTCGTCCGTCATTTCCACAACGCTTTCGGCGACGGCGAAGGAAACTCCCTTCGGCAGAGCGCCGAGCTTTTCTTTAACTCTTTCCGTGCCGCAAAGTATTATCTCCGCGCCGGTATCCGCGGCGGCGCGAATCGCGCCGGCGGCGAGCGTTTCGGGCGGGTTGTCGCCGCCCATTATATCCACTGCGATGCGTATGCTCATTTCGTTTCGCTCCATCCGCAGTTGTTTTTGCAATAGTAACACTCGCGGTTCTTCTTCTTAAGCACCGGGGCGCCGCACTGCGGGCATCTGCGCCCGGTGGGCATATCCCACGCGGAGAAGGAGCACTTCGGATAATCCTCGCAACAATAGTAGTTCTTGCGGTTCTTCGTTTGCTTTATAAACACGCGCTTGCCGCATTCCGGGCAGACGAGCCCGCTGTCGCGGCGGTAGGGCACCGTGGTTTTGCATTCCGGATAGTTGCGGCAGGCGAAGAACTGCCCGTACTGCCCTTTGCGAAGCACCATTTCGCTCCCGCATTTGGGGCATCTTTCCTCCGCGATGACCTCCGCCTGCTTCTTTTCGCGCACGGGATGAGGCGCCGCCGCGGCGGGCGCTTCGTCCAGCCGTTTGGTGTTCTTGCAGCGCGGATAGTTCGGGCAGGCGGCGAATTTGCCGAACCGCCCGGTCTTTTCGATCATCACGGCGCCGCATTTTTCGCAGATCAGCCCGGTCTCCACCTTGGGTATCTCCACCTTCTCGCGGCCGAGCGTTTTTTCGGCGTATTCGAGCTGCTTGCTGAATTCTTTATAGAACTCGCGCAGGACGTCGATATATTCGACGCTGCCGCTTTCGATCCTGTCGAGCTCCTCCTCCACGTTGGCGGTGAAGTTGTAGTCCACTATCTGCTCGAACGCCTTTTTCATCATCTCGGTGGTGACGAACCCGAGCTCGGTCGGCACGAGGAACTTGCCGTCGCGGCGGATGTACCCGCGTGAGATTATGGTGGTTATGGTGGCAGTATAGGTGGAGGGCCTGCCGATGCCCATATCCTTCATCACCTTCACGAGCGAGCCCTCGGTGAACCTTGCGGGCGGCTGAGTGAAGCGTTGCGCCGGATCGAGCTTGCAGAGATCGACACGTTCGCCCTCTTTCATATCCGGGAGCGCGGAATCCTCGTCGTCCTCGCTGTCCGGATCGGCTTCGGATTTTATCTCGCCGTAAACGGCGGAATACCCCGCGAAGCGCACGGTATGGCCCGCGGCGCGGAAGGTATAGCCGCCCGATACGACGTCCACCGTAACGGTGTCGAGCTGGACCGGAGCCATTTGCGAAGCGATGAAGCGGTCCCAGATCAGCTTATAAAGACGGTACTGGTCGTTGCTTATCCTGCCGCGCAGCATCTCCGGCGTGATCGACGGATCGGAGGGGCGGATCGCCTCGTGCGCGTCCTGGATATTGTCCTTGGATTTATAGTAGTTCGGTTTTTCGGGGTAGTATTCTTTCCCGTATTTGGAAATTATGACCTGCTTTGCGGCGGCGCGCGCTTCGTCGGAAATACGCAGCGAGTCGGTACGCATATAGGTGATAAGACCGTGGGTGTTCTTGTCCCCGGTATTCACGCCCTCGTAAAGCTCCTGCGCGACCATCATGGTCTTCTGCGACTGGAACGAGAGCCGGCGGTTCGCCTCCTGCAGCAGCGTGGAGGTGGAGAACGGCGCGGCGGCGCGGCGAAGCTTTAGCGCGCGCTTGACGGAATCCACGCGGAAATCGTTTTTGTCGATCCCGGCGAGTACCCTGTTTACGTCGGCTTCGCATTTCAGTTCCTGCTTCTTTTCGCCTTTGCCGTAGTATCTCGCGGTGAATTCTTCCCCCGCGGAGGTTTTAAGGTCGGCGTTTATTACCCAGTATTCCTCCGGCTTGAACGCCTTTATCTCCTGCTCGCGCTCCACCACGATGCGAGTCGCTACCGACTGCACCCTTCCGGCGGAAAGCCCGTTTTTGATATGTCTCCAAAGGAACGGACTTATTTTATAGCCGACGAGACGGTCGAGTATGCGGCGCGTCTGCTGGCTGTTCACCAGATTCATATCTATGTCGCGCGGGTTGCGTATCGCTTCCTTCACCACGTCTTTTGAAATGGTGTTGAAGGTTATGCGCTTGGTCTTTTCCGGGCCGAGCCCCAGCACCGTGGCGAGGTGCCAGCTAATGGCTTCGCCTTCGCGGTCCGGGTCGGCGGCGAGCAGGACCTTGTCGGCCTCCTGCGCCTCGCGGCGAAGCTCGTTGATAAGCTCGCCCTTGCCGCGTATGTTTATATACTGCGGCTCGAAATTGTGCTCGATATCGATGCCGAGCTTGCTTTTGGGCAGGTCGCGGACGTGGCCCACCGAGGCCTTTACCTTGTATCCCTTGCCCAGAAAACCCTTTATCGTATTGGCTTTGCTGGGGGATTCTACGATCACCAGTGTCGTACTCATTTAACAAAATCTCCTGTTGCTGTGTATCTGTTCCCGGCGGAGGAAACCGCCGAGCCGTCTATTTCCAAAAGTGTGAGCTCCGCGAGGACCGCGGAAGCGTCCAGACCGGTCGCCCTTGCGATCTCGTCGGGACTCATCGGCTTCTGCGCCGAACGCAGCGCCTTTAATATCTTTTCGCCCGGGGCGCCGGAAAGTTTGAACGAATCATCCGGTTCCGGTATCTGCCCGGATGGAGGCGGAGCCGCCCGTTCCGCCGCGTCGCGAGCGCCGGAGCGCGGCGAAGCCGGCTTTTGCCTTTCCGCCGGAGCGTTGCCGTAGGAGCGAAGCCCCGCGGTAAGCGAGGGCTCGTACGGCTTTATCTTGTCCGGGTATTCGAGCGAGAGCGGAGCGATTATATCATACGGCTCCGTCGCGGCGGGAACGCCCTTTTTTATAAGCTGGTTCGTGCCGGCGTTTTCGGCGCCGATATCGCCGGGGACCGCGAACAGCGACCTGCCCTGCGAGAGCGCGTATTTGGCGGTGATGAGCGCGCCGCTGTGCTCGCCCGCCTCGGCGATGACCGTGGCGTCGCACAGACCGCTTATAAGCCGGTTGCGGTTCGGGAAATCGGCGCGGGTGCGGGGAGCGCCGGGGTACAGCTCGCTTAATACGAGCCCGCGCGAATAGAGCGTTTCGAAGGCGCGCCTGTTCTCCGGCGGATAGATATCGCCGATGGGGCTGCCGAGCACGGCGACGGTGAACCCGCCCGCCATTACCGCGCCGCGATGGGCGGCGGTGTCGACTCCGCGCGCAAGCCCGCTTACCACAACGGCGCCGCTTTTGGAAACGACGTAGGCGAACCTTTCGGCGGTCTCCCTGCCGTAGTCGCTCATCCTGCGGGTGCCGACGACGGCGACGCAGGGCGTCCCGTTCAGATCGCGCCACCGCCCGAGCGAATAAAGCAGCACGGGCGGAGCTTCGATAAGCCGAAGCCGCTGCGGAAAGTCCGCGTCGTAATATCCGTGCATACCGACGCCGAGCGTCGTACATCGCTTAAGTACCTCGAACGCCTCGGAGGTGTCTTTATTCTCCAGCCGCCGTGCGAGCGCGGCGCGCTTTTCACCGAGGAACGAAAAATCCGCGCAGTTATATATTTCCTCCACGCCGCTGAATTTAATCATAAGCTCGCGGGCGGCGCGGCTGCATATCCCCAGCGAAAGCTGGAGCCAGATATACAGAATGTCTTTTTTCATGGCGAGCTCCTTCCGGCTTCCCAAAGGAAGACCGCCGCGGCCGCCGCGGCGTTAAGGGATTCGGCGGAATCGGTCATCGGTATCCTTGCCGAAAAATCGCACATATCGAGCGTTTTCTGCGAAACGCCGCCGCCCTCGCTACCGATAACGAAGCAGTCGCCGGGCTGTATTTCGAACCCGCCCAGCGGCAGAGTCCTGCCGTAGAGCGCCGCCGAGATCACCCGCCTGCCGCAGGCGTGCAGCGCGTTTACCGCCGTTTCCGCCGAACGGCAGACCGCCGCGCGGCAGAAGAACAGCGCGCCCATCGCCGCGCGCAGCGTTTTTACCGAATATATATCCGCGCAGGAGCACAGCACGACGGAGGAGCCGAACGCCGCCGCAGTTCTTATTATGGTGCCGACGTTGCCCGGGTCCTGAAGGTTTTCCAGGACCACGGCATGCCCGCCGCCGAACGATCCGATGACCTCCGCCGCGTTCGATACGCCGATCTCTTTTATCTCCGGAAGCGTATCCGCCACCGCGAGTATCCCCTGCGGAGCTTTTTCCTCCGTGAGCTTTTCGTAGACCGGGGCGGTGACCTCGTAGACCTCGCATCCGGCGCGCCCGGCAAGCGAAGAATACCGCGCAAGAGCGTCCTCCCGCACGAAAAGGGCACGCGGCGTCCTGCCCGAACGCAGATACTCCTCCAGCAGGTGCGCCCCTTCGAAGAAGAAGCGCCCCGCCGCGCGGCGCCCGGAGCAATCTTTGAGCGCGGCGACAGATTTGATTATGCCGTTGTTTCTCGATTCGATCCTATTCATAACGCAAAAACAGATCCGTACATATATTTATATAATATAATAGTACGGAACTGTTTGGTTGTCAATATTTTTTTGCTAAAATTATTCTGTCTATTTTGCCGTAATCCTTCATTACCGCTATTTCGTACCCGTGCGCGCGCAATATCGCCGAAACTCCGGCGAGCTGACCGATCCCGATCTCGTAGATCAACACGCCGTCGCGCTTCAAAAGATGCTGCGCGTACTCCGTGACTGCGCGGTAATACCTTAATCCGTCCTCGCCGCCGTCGAGCGCCGATTCCGGCTCGTAGCGGACCTGCGTGTCCAGCGTCGCTATATCGTCCGTTGGGATATAGGGCGGGTTGCAGATCACCAGGTCGAGCGGGCGTTCCAGCACCGCCGCGAGAGCGACGTAATCGTCTTCGTCCAGAGCGTCGAACCTGCGGACCGAAACGTTGCGGCAGTCGGCAAGGTTTTTTTCGGTATATTTCAGCGCCTTGCGGGAAAGCTCCAGCGCGTAGCCGCTGACCTTCGGATTCTCGCTCGCTATCGCTTTGGCGATACAGCCGCTGCCGCTGCAGATATCCGCGAACAGCCCGCCGTCTTTAAGCACGCCGAGCGCGGCGCGGACGCCGATCTCCGTTTCGCTCCGCGGTATGAACACTCCGTCGCCGACCTCGATTTCGTACCCGTAGAAATTGCACCTTCCGAGAACGTACTGCAAGGGTTTGCCGAGCGAAAGCTCCATTACCGCGCCGCTTATGAACGGATCGACGGAGGGAGGCGCCTCCTCCAACTGCTTCGCCAGCAGTTCGGAATGCGAGACCGAAAGCGCCTCGCACAGCAGCATATCGGCGATATAACGGCTTTCGTCGGGCAGCACCGAAGCGAGCGTTTCGGCGAGTTTTCTTCTGTATTCAGCTATCTTCATCGTTATCTTCCTGCGGTTCCTCCCGCGGTTCGAGCTCCTCCTCCGGCGCTTCTTCGGCGGGCGCTTCGGCGGGGGCTTCGACTGGCGCTTCGGCGGGGGATTCGACGGGCGCTTCGGCTTTTTCAAGACATTCCTCGTAGAAGCCGGGGAATTCGTCCGGAAGCGCGCATTTCAGCGAGGTTATGCCGACCTCCATCATCCCGTCGTCCGGTTCTCGGGTGGTGAGCCGCTGCATCCACAGCCCGGGGGCGGAAAGCACTCGCACGAAAAGGTTGTCGTGCTTTCCGGCGTATTTTATGAATTCGTATCCGATGCTTACGGAAATGAGCACGAGCGGGAATTTGAGCAGGGTGCGCAGCCAGACCGTTTCGATGGGCCACAGGAACACTATGCCGATAAAGATCGAAAGCAGCAGCATAAAGAACATAAAGCTGGTGCCGCAGCGCGGGTGGAAGCGCTTTTGCTTCCGCACGTTATCCACGGTGAGCTCCAGTCCCTTTTCATAGCAGAAAATGCTTTTGTGCTCCGCGCCGTGATACATATAGACGCGCTTCATATCCGGTATTAACGCCGTCGCCCAGATGTAGAGTATGAAAAGCAGTATCTTGGTGACGCCTTCTATAAGACTCTTCAATATGCCGCCCTTGAAGCCGCCGCCGACGTAGGATTCGCCCAAGATGAGTTTTCCCAAAAACGTGGGCAGCCATATGAACAGCACCACCGCTATCGCCAGGCCGAGCAGCATCGAAAGCGTGGTGAGCACCGGCATGAGCCATTTTTCGGCGTTGTGCTTTTCCAGCCATTTATCGAACTTTCCCGGCTCCTCCGCCGTCTCTTCGACACCGAGCATATCTGTCGCTTTCGTGAGCGTGGTGACCGAAAGTTTAAGCGTCGACGCGAAGTTTACCACTCCACGTATAAGCGGCCATTTAAGGAATTTGTACTTATCCGCGAGCGACCTGTTCCCGCTGCGCGAAACGTTTATTCTTTTGTTGTCGAGCCGGCGCACCGCGATGGCGGTGTATTCCGGGCTGCGCATCATAACGCCTTCCACCAGCGCCTGGCCGCCTACGGAGCCGAGCTTTCTGCACGGGCATTCGCTGTTTTTATCCACGAGACAAACAATCCTCCTTTTTACGGTTGATTTTCTTTCAATTTTGTATTATACTATATTCGCGGCGAAAATAAAACCCTTTTCGCAAAAATATTTTAAGTTTTCGGCGGAGGATGCGATGGGTTCGGGATTATTCACTAAAAACGACAGCGGATTCATCTGCGGGCATTGCGGCAGGGAGGTCCCTCCCCTGGGCTACAGCTCGCGGAATCACTGCCCTTTTTGCCTGTACTCGAAGCACGTCGACGTCGACCCGGGCGACAGGATGTCCGGCTGCGGCGGGATGATGGCGCCCTATGAAGTTACCGTTCACGGCAAGAAAGGGTTTATTATAACGCATAAATGCGAAAAATGCGGGATGACGCGCAACAACAGGATGCAGTCCGACGACGATACCGACCTGCTGATAAAGCTTTCCAACCCGTACAACAGACAGGAGCGATATAAATGAACGCGGAAAAACAAAAAACCGCGCCGAAACCGAATAAAGGCGACGCCCTGCTTTTCGCGCGGCTGCTCGTTACCGTCCTGCTGGCGACGGGGGCGGCTCTGGTGTTCCGCCGTTCGTCCGGGATCCTGGCGATGCTGCCGGTATGCACTCTTATCTGCCTTGCGGCGGCTTTCGTGAACGTCGGGCCGGTCGTGCGGTGCGCGGCGTTCGGGGCGATCGTGTTCGCCTTCAACACGGTGGAGCAGGACGATATCCTTGTAACGATCACGTTCACGCTGCTTTGCGTGTTCGCCGTCGCGGCGTTCGGCTGGGGCGTTTCGCTGCTGCGAAACAAAAAGAAGGCGCCCGGCATATGCGTTATCGCGCTCGGATTGGCGGCGTCGGTCGCGCTGAATATATTCTTCGTCGGGAACCCGGTAAAAGCGATAAAAGCAGAAAAGCGCATAGACGGCTATATCGCGGAGGTATATCCCGAAACGCGCGTGCTGGGGTTCCTGCGCGAAGGCAGCGGAATGACCGACGAGGAACTGAAAGTGGTGTTTTCCGGAATATATTACGACCGCGCGGCGGGCGCTTACGTTAAAGACGCGGTATGCCGCTGCTTCCCCACCGAAAAGCGCGCCGTTTCGGTCGTGGCGAACGGGGAGGGCCCGGTGAGCGACGGATTCTGCATTATGCTGGCGGACGCGGTATCGGAGGCGTACCGTTCGGCGTACGCGGACCTTATGATGTCCTCTTTCCCCGGAAAGAATTACGGCGTGGAGTGCGCGGGGATATACGGCTTCCCCGAAAAAACGGTGCTGGAAGGCGGTTCCCGCCCGGTAACGGAATGTATGTGCTTCAATATAACCGTCGGCGGCGTGCAGACGGCGCAGGAGTTCACCGAGGCGGTGAAAAACATCGCGCGGGAAATCGACGGCTCCGGGCTGGAGTATCACCGGCTGACGTTCACCGCCGGGATCGGTTCGTGGTACCGCCGTTACACCGAAAAGAAGAACACGGAACCGCGCGGCTCGGCGTATATCCCGAAAGCCACTCTCGCTCCGGTCGGCGCGGGGGCGCGGTTCAACGCTTTTCTGGACCTTATAACGCGGACAAATTAAAAACGGACTCAAACGAAAACGCCCCGCCGGGCGTTTTCTTTATTTTAAGGATTTTACGGAATAATTATCGCTTCCCCCGGCAAACAATAAGAACGAAAGCGGAATATTCTTACATTGAAGAATAAAAACAAGGAGTTGTATGACGTGAACGTGCAAAACGCGGAAGGCGTGCGCCGCGGGGATATTTATTACGCGGACCTGAGCCCGGTGGTAGGGTCAGAGCAGGGCGGGATCCGCCCGGTGCTTATAGTGCAGAACGACATGGGCAACCGCTACAGCCCGACGGTCATCGCGGCGGCGATAACCAGCCGCACCGGAAAAACGCGGCTTCCCACACATATAGAAGTCGCGGGGGGCGCGGGGACCGGCGCGGTGAACGGTCTGGCGAAGAATTCGGTGATACTGCTGGAGCAGATACGCACCATCGACAAGACCCGCCTGCGCGAACGCATGGGGCGGCTGGACGACCGCACGATGCGGCAGGTGGACGGCGCCATAGGCGTAAGCTTCGGGCTGAACTGAATAAAAAGATTCCCGGGTTTTTGCCCGGGAATCCGTTTTTCGAAGTTGTTTTTTACGAATACGCCTTTGTACGGACGACGGAGGTATTGCCGTCTTTAAGCTTCAAAAGGAACTCCCAGTAAGGCAGGCAAACGCGGCCTTCTTCGTCGCCATAATAATCCACGTAACGCCCGCAGTAATCCAGTATTACGCAATCAATCAGCTTGTCTTCGCGAACAGCATCGCCCTCGAAAACGCCGTCCAGCACGTTTTCCCACGCCGTTTCCACAGTAATCGGCTCTACTTCCTTTATCTCGTAACCCGGATCGAGCGAAAACTCGCAGGAATACCATTCTATATACGAATCGCCCATATACGTGCCGTAAAAACGCGCGGCGGCGTTGACGTTCCGCGATTCGACGTTTATTGCCGCCGGGGAATCGAACCGTATTTCGACCATGGCGGGGATCCCGGCGGTCCTGTCGGTAACGCAAACGATATCCGCGCTCTTCGGCGCAATATCTTTGTGCGTTTTTTCAATGTATTTAAGCGCAAAATCCACAGCCGCACTGAACTCGTTTTCTCCGGTCGGGGTCCGCAAACCGGAACGGTCCTCTTTGCCCCAGGCAAGCGAATAGCGCACGGTGCCGTCGGCGCGTACCTCCACCGCCGCACCGGAGTTTCTTTCGTCGCCGTCGGGATACGGGTAATAACAGAACACGCCTTTGCTGTTAAAGCTTTCCTCCGCGCCGTTTTGAGTATTGTTGTAAAGCCCGGATATCGAGCCCGCGTTATACGCTTCTTCAATAAGCTTTTCGGCGTAGGCTTTCATTTCCTCGAAACCGTGCTCTTTACGAATCACGGCATAGCGCTGCTCGCCGGGCAGGAATACGTTGCCCGCCTCTTTCTTGAACTCGTTCAACGCGTCGTCGTATCCTTCCGCGGCGCCGACGTACTGCTGCGCAAAAGTCTTGCGCGCGGCGGTGCCCGTTTCGCCCGTTTCTTCGCTTGTTTCTTTGCTTGCCGTTTCGTTGGTTTCTTCGCTCTGCGCCTTGCTTTCGTCCGCGCTGGTTTCCGGTTTTGCCGGTTCGCACGCGAAAAGGGATAAAAGCATGATAAAGCAAAGGGTAAGTATGATTATTCTTTTCATTTTTGACTCCTTAATATAAAAACTTATCTTTTAACCGTTTATTATGAATGCGCCGGCAACATTTAAAGTATAGAAAGCAGAAACCGGAATATAGATGACTCTCGTGTAAGTATAGTGCGGGTCATTTATGATAAAATAGTCGGTATTATTCTTTTTGTAATAACCTCTTATCAAAACATAGTGTCCGTCACTACTATAAGAAAAATAAGAACTTGAGCTAATAATTGTTTTTGCTATTACAGGTTTTCCTTGTTGTAAAACATTTTTTATAGTGGTTGTGTACGTTGCTAATGTGCTGTTTGATATATCTGTGTATGAATAACTATAGTTAGAGTAATCATTTAGGGCATTTTTGATTTGGTCAACAACATCATAATTTGTGTTAGCTACACCACCGACATAAGCATAAATATTAGGCGGTGTATATCCATCATCTAATAATACAACTGTATGACCACCATTTAGCACATTTGCATATAGATCAGTTATAAATGCGTGTTCTTTAGCATCTCTCTTGTAATTCGAAATATCTATGTTTTCTGAATTCAATGCCATAATCGCACATGCGGTGCCACATGTGTTCCTATGTGCCTGTGGGTATAACGGAGCGTCAACAATAATTGTATTTGTAATATTCTGCAAAGCCGCAACCACATTGTACTTCAAATGAATGTACGGCTTATATGACGATGCATATCTTTCTGATGCATACTGCTTGCTATAACCGGACATATTCCCGATTGACAGTATTATGCCATTTAAGTCGGGATTCTTTTGCGTTTTCCATTGTGTTAAAAATGCCAGTATATCAAACTTATCATAACTACCAACGCTTGTGGAAGTAGTTTGAGTCGTATATAAATTGCTATTCGCCACAACATTTGTGTAATTAGGATTATCTCCAATGCTTGAAACCGCATAACCTTCTGTATACATATTAACTAATGCACTATTATTCGTACAATATAATCTCAATTCGGCGTCATCGATAACAACATTGGTGTTATAAAGTAATCCATATATACTTGCGTATAAACCTTCAATGCGAACTACGGGTTTATAAAACAACCCACTAATTGAGCCGACTTTTATATATTGACTCGTAAGTTCTTTTGTGTTGTTGCTAACATAATTAATCGAAGAAAGTTTGTAATTATTCTCTGTATTATACACCAATGCAGAAATACCTATTGTTATGGGGTTTTGTTGACTTCCGATATTGGAAAAACTTTCTGGTATATCTAATACGAGCAAATATGTATTGCCGCCAGTGTTTGTTATAGAGTATTCTAATTGATAAACAATGCCATTCGAGTCCGTTGCAGAAAAGTCAACCAAAGAATACATTTGATTGCCGTCCTGTGATGCAAAATCAACGCAATCACTTTCGGTTTGTACTAATGATAATCCAATACCTGAAACTTCAAATGATAAATCGTCGATTTCAGAAAAATCCGTGATTGTAACTCTTTCATCGAATCCGTTAATATGCGTGAATATATTCAATGATGTAGTACTTGAAACAACGTAATTCAAAACATTGTTGCATAAATATGCCGCAGAGGAATTGTTGGTTGTAAACAGCGGTGTCATAGTCAATGATGTGTTGCCGATGGTCATAGAAGCGCCTGACATAGCGTTTGATGAAATGTTAAATTGCACATCGTTCGTACTATTGTTAATATAGTTTCCGGAAATATACGTTAATTCTGTTCTCTTGTCCCTTATGTTTCCGTTGCCGTCAATATACTTAATCGGCTCTGTGAACATATACATTGTACGCGTGCCGTCGTCGTTTTCAAAAACTGCGGTATACAAATCTTCTTCTTCACTGCGTAACCTTGCAACATGTCCCTTGGAAACCGCTTCGTCATAATCAAGAAGTTCTGGAACGTCATCGACAGCAAGCAGTTTATCCTTGTCCGGAAATACCAATGCCGTTGTGTTCAGCGGTAAAGTTAAAAACGCAATACAGAAAACGAGTACCAGCGCTGTAAACTTGAACGTGTTTTTCATAATCAATTCTTCCTTTTTTTCGATGTTATTGATGTGATTTTGTGAAGTGGTTTTTCGTAGAAAGCAAAAAACTGCCGACCGAATTACCGGATAATATGAAACCTCCTTTTCCCGGCAATTATTCATACGGACACGATGATTTTTCTGTTTTCATCAAAAAAACACCCGCTCACTATATATAAACAACATTTTTTTCATTTTGTTTACCAAAAATGCAAATATTTTTTTTCAAAACGCGTATTTCGTATAAATGCACAATCCTTTTGCGGTAAATTTATGCAATTCGCCGGCGAAAAACGCAGAAAACACGCACCATATAATTCACGCACCATATAATTGCTGATATACCAATGGCAGTTTACGCCTGAAATATAAACGCGCCGTGAATAATTTGTAAACTTTTTATGAACTCAAAACGCCGTTTCTTCTGCTTAACGGGCAGGATTATTGTTATTGACAATCGCGCCGAAAAGTTGTATTATACAAAATGTATTATTATAAACGTTTTTATTTGACTTTACCCCATCGGGAGGACCGGAAATGAGCTTTGCGGAAACAGTAAGAAGCAGGTTCCGTTTTGACAAAGAAAGCCCCTGGCATTTTTACCGGATGGTTTTTATATATTCGCTTATCGTTTCGGCGTGCATAACCATACCGTTTATTATTTACGAGCTTATTAAGACCGGATCGGCGGTATTCCTGTATTACGGCGACTACAACGCGCAGCAGATACCCTTTTACCGGCACGTGGTCGGCGCCGTGCACGACGGCGGTTTCGGCTGGGACTGGTACACCGATCTGGGCTCCAACTTTATAGGCAGTTACTCCTATTACATGCTGGGAAGCCCCTTCTTCTGGCTTATGGCGTGCTTCCCCGCCTCGTGGGTGCCCTATCTTATGGCGCCGATGTATATGTTAAAATACATTGTGGCGGCGCTGCTGGCATACTGCTATTTACAGCGGTTCGTAAAGAACAAGAACTACGCCGTTATCGGCGCGCTTCTTTACAGCTTCTGCGGGTTCCAGATATACAACACCTTCTTTAACCAGTTCCACGACGTGGTGGCGTTCTTCCCGCTGCTGCTTATAGGCATGGAGGAATTCGTTCAGAACGACCGCCGCGGGCTGTTCGCGGCAGCGGTAACGGTAAACGCGCTTATAAACTATTTTATGTTCGCGGGGCAGGTCGTTTTCTGCGTGATCTACTTTATGTTCCGTATTTCGGACAAAAAGTTCCGCATAACCATTAAAAAATTCCTTTGGCTCGCCGCAGAAGCGGTGATGGGCTTTATGATGGCGATGTTCCTGTTCCTGCCCGCGGCGCTGGCGCTTTCCGGCAACGGGCGCGTCGGCAGGACCTACACCGGAAGCATCGGCAATCTGTTTGAATACCTTTACAAAGGTATAGCCGGAATATTCACCGGGGACAAGACCGATTATTTCGCAAAGGTGAAAAAGGAGCTGGACACGCTGTTCCTGTGGAAGCACAGCGGCTCGCTTTACTGGCAGCGCTACGGGCAGATATTCGAATCCTATTTCTTCCCGCCGGATATCCCCTCGCGCGTGAACTTCTTTTACGGGCACGAAACGCGCTGGGCTTCGATCTCGATGTACCTGCCGATGTTCTCGATGTCCGGCGTGTTCGCGCTGTTCACCGTGAAGGGGCGAAAATGGCTTAAAAAGATCATCGTTTTCCTTGTGATCTGCTCGTTCTTCCCGCTGCTGAACAGTCTGTTCTTCCTTTTTAACTCCTCGTATTACGCGCGCTGGCTTTATATGATGACGCTTATGTTCGCGCTGGGGACCTGCGTCGCTCTGGAGGACGCGCGCACCCGGTGGAAAGGCCCGGTGGCGGTCAACACGGCGATCTGCACCGCGGTGGCGGTGCCCTTGGGACTGTTCTGGTATTACAGCGCGGACAACAAAAAATACCAGCTCGGATATCCGCCGTTTATGGGCAGGTTCGTGCTGTACGTCGGGATAGCCCTGCTCGGGCTGGCGCTCACCGCGCGGCTGATACGCCTTAAACGCGGAACGAAAGCGTTTACCAACTCCGTGCTGGTGTGCGTCTGCGTTATGACGGTGCTTTACGGCTGCGTGCACATAATAAACGGCAAACAGCATTCGCACGACAGCAATTTCCTTGTCGACGACTGCATAGAGGCGGAGATAAAGCTGCCCGACCCGGAAGAAGAGTTCTATCGGATCGACCAGTACCGCGATTCAAGCATTTCCACGATAGACAATCTCGGGCTTTACTGGCACTATCCTTCCATGGAATGCTTCCACACCGTCGTCCCGCCCTCCATAATGGAGTTCTATCCCAAGGTAAAGGTGGAGCGCAACGTCGGCTCCCGCGCGGACAGCTCGCTTTACGGGCTGCGCGCCTTCCTTTCGGTGAAATACTCCTTCATACGCGAAACGAGCAACAAGCGCAAGGAGGTTTCGAGCAAGGACCCGGATACCGGCGAAACGGTGATGACCGGAGAATATACCGAAAAGCACAACGCGAAAGGGTTCAGCTACCTCGAAACGCAGAACGATTTCGATATTTATATAAACGAAAACTTCATCCCCATGGGCTTCGCCTACGATTCGTTTATGACCGAGGGCGATTTCGAAAGCGCCTACGGCGAATCGGAACGGCATCTGGCGCTGTGCAATTATCTTGTGGTGCCGAACGACGAGGCGGATCATTACGCGCGGTTTATGACAAGGGTGCTCGGACCGCACGGCGAATACAGCGAGACCGCCGGCAAGAGCGTTACGGTGAAGGATTACCTCGCCGCGAACGAGACCAACTTCAAAAAGTCCGTCGAGGCGCGCAGGTCGATGAGCTGCGACAGTTTCGAATATTCCTCCTCCGGCTTCAAAGCGCACATAGAGCTTGAAAAAACCTCCGTCGTGTTCTTCAGCGTTCCCTACGAGGAATACGGCTGGCACGCGAAGGTGAACGGCGAGGAAGCCGAGGTGCTTAAAGTGTTCTACGGCTTCGTGGCGGTGAAATGCGAAGCGGGGAGCAGCGATATAGAGTTCAGCTACACCACGCCCGGGCTGCTCGTCGGCGGCAGGATAAAGTTCGACAGCGCCGAGATCACCATACCCGTAAGCGGGCTCACCATAACGATCGCGGGGCTCGTGCTGTTCCTGCTCTATATGGCTTATTTCAAATACGCGAAGCGCGAAAAATGCGAACACGGGCTTGTTAAAAACAGCTATTACGACGATATGGGCGCCTTCGATCCGCCCGCAGAAAAGAAGCGCCGCAAGCGCAAAAAGCGCGGCGAAGCCGAAGAAGAGCCTGACGGCGGCGGGGACGGCGAAACGGTTTTGGAGCCGATCGCCGCGGGAACCGTATCCGTTGCGGAAGTTTCCGGAGAGACAGCGGAAGCGCCCGAAGAGGATGAAGAAACTCCCGCCGAAGAAACGCCCGGCGAGGATGAAGAAACTCCCGCCGAAGAAGCGCCCGGCGAAGCCGGGGAAACGCCCGAAACGGAAAGCGCGGAAGGCGAATAACGGGATTACAAAAGCAAAAAGGACCGAAGCCCATCGCGGCTTCGGTCCCTGTTTTATTGCGGATCATCGCGCAAAGGTCATCTTGCGAACCATTCCGTGCCTCCGGTATCCGCACGCCCCATAAGCGCGCCGTCTTTATCGAAGCTGTAACGGTATACCCTGCAATTGCCGTATACGGAAAAGGCGTTTGTCGTCGGGGAAAAAAGTGAAGAAGTGATACTGTTCACGTTCCAGTCCAGCCGTCCGTCCTGTGCGGATAATCCCGCGCCGAGCGAGCCTTTTACCGAATAGAAGGTCTGCGGTCTGCCGCCCTCGGGATCGCAGACAAGCAGCGCTGCGGTGTAGTTTGCCCGTACGACCGGGGTAAGCTCCTCGCTTGGGATGATTCGGTCGGCGGTAAGTTCTTCGCCCTGTTTGCCGCTGCTCAGTTCTTCGAATCTGTTAAAGGCGAAATCCAGAACATCGGCGATCTCCGTCCTCGTGCCGTATCTGTTCGAACGGTTCGGAGTGATATATCCGGAAAGATACAGTTTTCCGCCGGATTCGACCATATCCGTAACGGTAAACATACCGTCGGAATCCTCGAACGAATACGATATTTCGTCAATGATATTTCCTTCGCCGTCGAGCTTATAAAGAAGCGCGGTGTCGTTATTCAGAATACTGCCGACCTGAACGAGATACCCGTCGCCCAGACGCGCGGCGTTGAAAACCCCCATGTTTCCGATCTCTGTTTTATGCGCGCTTATTTCTTTTCCGCCGTGATCGAAGCGGGAGAGATAAAGATATTTCAGATCCACGCGGCTTACGGCCGCCAGCGTGCCGTCGCCGTTATCCAGCACCTTAACAACGTCTTCCGTTTCGGAGCCGTGGTCGAGCCGGCGCTTCCATAAAAGATCTCCGTTTTCGTCCAGCAGCGCGATAAACGCGGGAAAATAACGTGTGGAATCATATATCTTTCCGCGCCCCCAGACCGCGGTGCCTCCGGCGGCCTTCGCACAGTCCGTAATTACAAAATCCTTTGTTTCAAACGTCCATTGCCACTCGCCGTCGATATAGCATTTAAGCCTGCATACCGTATTGTATTCCCATCCTTCGCTGAACTCGTATTCTTTGTTATAGAATACTCCGGTCATCGGAAGAGTCGGCTCGCGCGCGTCCCAAACGGCGGCTATTTCCTCCGGCGTCGGCTCGTCCTGCGATATCTCGACCCCGTAAACCGAATTGCGTATAACCTCCGCGGTCTTCTTGTTCACGAATCTTTCGGTGGTTATGTCGCGGTAGATCTCTTTCACTTCCGATCTGCTCAATCCTTCCGTCGAAAGCCCGTTCAGCTCGAAAAAGCTTACGGCTTCTCTGTATTCCCTTGCTTCTGCGACAATTGCAACTGCCGAACCGGCGGCTAAAAGCAGCGCAAGGCACGCCGCTGCGGGGACAAGCCATTTCAGCCTGCGCGCCTTTTTCGCCGCAGGTCTTAACGCGGTTCCTGCTTCGGCGCGCGCGGCGGGATATTCCGCGGCTTCGAGCAGGTACTTATCGTCTATGCCGCCCAGCGCCTGTGATATTTTATCCTTTTTCAAAGCGTTACACCTTCCCTTTCCAAGTGCTTTTTCAGCTTTTTCCGTATGCGTGAAAGCCGGACCGTTACGTTGTGCGGAGTGATCCCGAAAAGCCTTGCCAGTTCTTCCGTCGCCTCGGAATACCAGTAACGCCGTACGAACAGCACGCGGTCTTCTTTGCTCAGCGATTCAAGGAATTCGTTGATGCAGCCGTATATCCGTTCCGCTTCCGCCTCCGATTCCACGTCGTCCTTCGCGGCGAAGCAATCCTCTATTTCCTCCAGCGCCGCGTCGTAATAGCCGTTGCGCTTCTGCGCGGTGTTGGCCCGGTATTTTTTAAGAGCGAGGTTGCGCGTTATGCGGCAGAAGTAGCTTAAAAGCGGATCCGGCTTCTGCGGCGGAACGGTGTTCCACACCGCAAGGCAGGCGTCGTTAACGCATTCCTCCGCATCCTCCCGGCTGCCGAGTATGTTTTCGGCGGTCCGCAGGCAGACGGCGCCGTATTTATCATAAAGCCCGGCTATCGCCTGTTCCGAGCGCTCAAAGAACAATTCGATTATCCTGCCGTCTTCCAAAACACGGGCCCCCTTTCCTTCCGGCTTCACATATATACTACCGTTTTGATTGAAAATGTCACGCTTTATATCAAAAAAGGGAGATGTCGTTTTTGCGATCTCCCTTTTTTCGTTTTACGGTTCTTCGCCGCCCGCCTCGGAGCTTTCATCCTCCGCCACGGTGCTTTCATCCGGCGGCGCGGAGCTTTCGTCGTTCGTGCCGCTTCCCTTGGGCGGCTTGTAATGCTCAGTGCAGATGCGGTTCGCGGGGCGTTCGTTCACCGAATACCCGAAAGCGTACGGGTATTCCTCCGGAAGCAGTTTCTGGAAGAAGGGAACGTCCGGATCGTCGGGATAGACGTAGCCCTTCGGCACCTCCATATAGATGAACTGCGCGTCGTCGACGTGCACCTTGCCGTGAAGCAGTCTGTCGTTCAACGAGAGCTTGCGGAGCCCGACTTCTATGCAGTCTTCCTTCGGGCACTTGCAGCCGTCCAGGCAAAGCCCGCCGGTCTTTTCGTCCCACAGACACATAACGTGCATATCGCAGTATTCGGTGGGGACGTCGGTGCGCTCGAAGGTGCCGTAGGCGACGCAGCTCATACCGCCGAGATGGTGCATAAGGTCGTTGCGGCAGGCGTCGGTGGCGAGCTTGCCGGAAACGGTGCAGTATTCCACGTTGGTGACCACGGCGTTCATATTGAACGTGCGGGTGTATTCGATGTTGTTTTCTTTAAGATACTTGTATATCTCGCCGAAAACCGAATTCCAGAGCGCGGCGGCGCTGTTGCCCCCGGTAAGCGCCTTGCCGTTGTCGTAGCCGTACCAGCAGGCGGCAACGTAATCCGGCGTGTAGCCGCAGAAATAAACGTCCTTGCTGTCGTTGGTACTGCCGGTCTTCCCCGCGACTTCCACGCCGTAGGGGTGATAGAAGTTTATGGCGCCGACGGCGGTGCCGTAGGGCCCGCTGACGACGTGCTTGAGCAGCGAGGTCACGACCTGAGTCGTCGCTTCGCGGTAGAGCACGTTCTGTATCTCGCGGTTTTCGAGCAGCGTGCGCCCCTGGCTGTCCCGCACGAGCGAATAGGTGCGCGCCTTGACCGCCTTGCCGCCGTTTGCGAGCGCGGCGTACGCCTGCGTGTTCTCGCGCACGGTGACGCCGTAGGTGAACGAACCGAGCGAAAGCGGCGAGGTATTTATATCCGAAAGCACCGTGCCGTTCGACAGCGTGACCGAATCGACCAGCGTGGTGTACCCGGTGGCTTTAAGGTTGTTATAAACGTTTTCCACGCCGAGCATAAGGCAGGTCTTTACGGCGATGGTGTTGAGCGAACGCTGGATCGCGAAGTCCAGAGGCACCCTGCCGCGGAACTGTCTGTCCGCGTTATACGGCCAGTAGGTCTCGGTCTTGGCGTTGTATACCGGCGGAACGTCGTCCACGCCGGTGCCGAAGTTGTAAAGCCCCGTGTCGATGGCGTAAGCGTAGACCGAAACGGGCTTTATGGAGGAACCGCACTGCCGTTTGCTCTGCGTGGCGCGGTTTAGCCCGCGGCTTTCGCGCTTTTCGCCCAGTCCGCCGACGATGGCTTTCAGTTCCCCGGTGTACTGATCCATAACGCAGATCGCGGACTGCGCCTGCATGCCCTTCTTCTGCGGCCAGTAGCTGGCGTCGGTGAACACGCGCTCCGCGCATTCCTGAATGCCCGGATCGAGGCAGGTTACGATCTGGAGCCCGCCGGAATACAGCATTCGCGAGGCGGTGGCTTTGTCGTAGCCGTATTCTTTCATAAGGTCGGCGACGACGTCGTCCATGACCGCGTCGATATAATAGGAGTGGATCTTCACCGCGACGGTTTCGGAATCGTCGGAAGCGAGCGTTATCGGCGCGTCGTAGGCGTCGTTGAACTCGTCCTGCGTGATCTTGCCCTGCTCCAGCATAAGCTTAAGCACAAGGTTGCGGCGTTCCAGATTGTTTTCGGGGTTGATTATCGGGTCGTAATGGACCGGCCATTTGCCGATGGCGGCGATGGCGGCGCATTCGGCAAGCGTGAGGTCGGAAAGCTCCTTGCCGAAATAGGTCTCCGCCGCGGTGCGGACGCCGTAGGTCCCGTGGGAAAGGTAGATGGTGTTGAGATACATTTCGAGTATCTCGGTCTTGGTGTATTTCTTTTCCACGTTCATCGCGCGGAAGATCTCCTGCACCTTGCGCTGTATGGTGGTCTCGTTTTCCTGCGATACGTTCTTTATAAGCTGCTGGGTTATCGTCGAGCCGCCGCCGTAGCTGCTGCTCGTGGGGACGAAGAAATTATATACGGCGGAAGCGGTGCGGGTGGTATCCACGCCGTTGTGGTCCCAGAAACGCTGGTCTTCCACGGCGACGTAGGCGTCGACAAGCTGTTTGGGGATGCTGTTATACTCCACCCACATACGGTTCTCGCTGCTCTCGAGCGTGTCGTCCTCCAGCAGCACCTCGTTCCCGGTGCGGTCGATATAATAAAGCGTTGTCGAAAGCGAGGAATCGAATTTTAGATTATCCAGCCCGGTATAATCGGCGTTGACGTAGTTTTTGATATATATGACGAACGCCAGCGCGACCACCGCCCCGGTGATTATCCCCACCAGAAGCACCGTTAAAAGCACGTTCAGCACGTAAGTCAGCGCCTTTTTCAGCACGAAAAGCGTGCCCTTGACAGTCGCGCCGACGGCGCGCCCCGTCTTTGTGGCGGGCTTCTTTACGCGCTGCTTCTTCTCGCGGCGCTTCTTTTCCGGCTTTTTCGGCTGTTCCCCGGTATCGGCGAGCTTGCCGTTGACAAGGTCGAAACGGCGGGTGCTGCCCGCGCCGTCCTCCGGCTGCTGCGGCACGGGTTCGAAGCCCCGCGTCGCCTGAACGGAGGGCTGGTCCGCGCGCTCTTCTTCCGGCGTTATCCTTTCGTTTTCGTTTTCGATCATTTTATCAATCCCCTTTCAGACGGAACACCGGTTTTCAGCACGACGTTTTCTCCGCCCATAATGGCTTTCAGCTCCCGCACGAGGCGTTCGTCGATACGCACGCCGCGCTTGCGCTGCAAGCGGTTTTCGTTTTCGTAAAACACCCGTATTTCCGAATCGCCCTTTTCGCGGCCCGCGAGGGCTGCGGCGTCGGCAAGCCGGCCGGCGTTCGCGGAAGTAACTTTTATATACAGCACGGCGTTTTTCGGCACGCCGCTTTCCGCGCCCGTATCCGGTCCGCCGGGAAGCGCCACGGCGCGAACCTTAAGCTTTAACTTTTCCTCGCCTTCCTCGCCCCGGTCGTCCAGCTCCGGCGTCCCGGTGAAGACGAGCACCGCGTTTTCGTTTATAATGCTTCCCGCGGAAGTATAAAGGTTCGGGAATATAACGGCTTCGAGCTCGCCGGAATCGTCTTCCGCGGTGAGTATCGCCATCATATCGTTCTTCTTGGTGACTTTCGTCTGTTTTTTCGTAACGAGGCCGATGAACCTTACTTCCCGCGCGGGCGCGCCGTTTTCCAGCGATTCGCGCAGCTTCGCGGAGCTTACCGCGCCGATCCCGCGCGCGGCGGCGCGGTAACCTTCAAGCGGGTGGCCGGAAAAATACAGCCCGGTATTTTCCTTTTCCCCGGCGAGCAGCTCGCTTTTTATATATTCCGGAAGGTCGGCACGCGGGTATTCGAATGCCTTTTCCTCGTTTTCGCCGCCGAATAGCGACATCTGCCCTTCGGAATTGCGGTTTTTATCCCGTGTGACCGTCGCCAGCGCGGCTTCCAGCCCGGCGACGAGCACGCTGCGCTTAATGCCGAACCTGTCCAGCGCTCCGGCGCGGATAAGCGATTCGAACGCCTTCACGCTGCCGAATCCGCAGCACCGGGTGATAAAATCCTCCGCGTCGGCAAACGCGCGGCGCTCCCTTTCCTCTATAACGCGGCGGGCGAACAGCTCGCCCACGTTGCGAACGGCGGCAAGCCCGAAGCGTATGTTATCGCCCTCCGCAGTGAAGCCGGCTCCGCTGGAATTCACGTCCGGCGCGAGCAGCGAAATGCCCATACGCGCGCAGTCGGCGATATATTCGCTTACTTTTTCGTTGTATCCCATCACCGTGTTAAGCAGCGAGCACATATACTCCCGCGGGTAATGGCATTTAAGGTAGGCGGTGCGGTAGGATGTCACCGCGTAGGCGGCGGCGTGGCTTTTGTTGAACGCGTAGTTCGCGAACTCGCTCATCGTTTCGAATATCTGCTCCGCGTCGCTTGCCGAGATCCCGTTTTTAAGACAGCCCTCGATGAACACGCCCTTTTCCTTCGCCATCACCTCCGGCTTTTTCTTCGCCATGGCGCGGCGCACCACGTCGGCGTGGCCGTAGGTATATCCCGCGAGCGCGCGGCAGACCTGCATCACCTGCTCCTGATAAAGCATGACGCCGCAGGTCTTTTCGAGTATCGGCTTTATCTGCGGAACGGCGTACACGATGTTTTCCGGGTGGAGGCGGTTGCGAAGGAACATATCTATCGCCTTCGCGGGGCCGGGGCGATAGAGCGAGATCACCGAAATGATATCCTCAAGGTCGCGGGGGCGCAGCCGCGTGAGCAGATTGCGCATCCCCTCGCTTTCAAGCTGGAACAGCCCCACTGCGTGCCCTTCCGAAAGCATACGGAAGGTCTCCGCGTCGTCGAAAGGTATCGCTTCGGCGGAAAAGCCCGGGTCGCGCTCTTTTATAAGCGATTCGGCGCCCGCGATTATCGAAAGATAACGCAGCCCGAGAAAATCTATTTTAAGAAGCCCGAGATCGGCGACGGTGTTCATTGTGAACTGAGTCACCACCGTGCTCTCGTTGAGCGCCAGCGGCAGGTATTTGGTAAGCGGTTCGTCGGTTATCACTACTCCCGTCGCGTGGGTGGAGGAGTTGCGCGGCCTGCCCTCCAGCTTCCGGGCGAAGCCGATAAGCCGCGCCGCCTCGGCGTCGGACGCGACGCGCTTTGCGAAATCCGGGTTTTCTTTTAACGCCGAATCGAGCGTGGCTCCCGGATATCGCGGGATGAGCTTTGCGATCTCGTCGACGAAGGCGTAGCTCATACCGAGCGCGCGCCCGGCGTCGCGCACCGCCTGGCGGCAGGCGAGCGTGCCGAAGGTTATTATCTGCGCGACGTGCGCCCTGCCGTATTTTTCGGTAACGTAATCTATTACCTCCATACGGCGCTCGTCGCAGAAATCTATGTCGAAATCCGGCATACTCACGCGTTCGGGGTTAAGGAAGCGTTCGAAAAGCAAGCCGTATTTAATAGGATCGACGCGGGTTATCCCCAGCGCGTAGGCGCACAGACTTCCCACGCCGCTGCCCCTTCCGGGACCGACGGGGATGCCTTTTGTGCGGGCGTAGTTCACAAAATCCCAGACTATAAGATAATAGTCGTTGAACCCCATGGAATCGATTATCGAAAGCTCGTAATCCAGGCGCGAACGGTATTCCTCCGTATCCGGCGTGAGTCCTTTTGCGAACAGCGCTTCCAGCCCGTCCGCGCAGAGCTTACGCAGATATTCGCGCGCGGAATAGGGCGCGGGCGCCCTGAACGCCGGAAGATGCATATGCTCGAAATCGAACGAGAAATCGCACATATCCGCGATGCGGCAGGTGTTTTCCAACGCCTCCGGCACGTCGGCGAAAAGGCGCTCCATCTCCTCGTTGGATTTGATATAATGCTCGCTCCCGGAAAGCAGGGGCTTGCCTTCGCCGAGCGTGGTCCCGGTGGAGATCGCGGTCAGCAGCCGCTGTACCTCCGCGTCCGCGCGGGAGATATAGTGCACGTCGTTGGTGGCGACGAGCGGGACGCCGAGCTCTTTCGAAAAGCGGATGAGCGCGTTGTTTATTTCCTCCTGCCCCTCGATCCCATGGCGCTGAAGCTCCAGATAGAAGTTTCCCCTGCCGAAGATCCGGTCGTAAACGATTATACGCTCGCGGGCAAGAGACATATCGCCGGCGAGTATGGCTTTGGGTATGCTTCCGGACATACAGCCCGAAAGCGCGACGACGCCTTCGGAATGCTTTTCCAGATATTCCAGATCGGTACGCGGTTTTTGATAAAACCCCGAGGTGAACGCTTTTGAAACAATACCGACAAGGTTTTCGTACCCGGTCTTATCCTTTGCCAGCAGTACGAGATGCGAATAGTCGGAATCGAGCATACGCTCCTTCTGCTCCATCGAGCGCGGCGCGACGTAGACCTCGCAGCCGACGATGGGCTTTATCCCCGCCGCGGCGCACGCCTTGCAGAAATCCACCGCGCCGTACATAACTCCGTGGTCGGTCACGGCAACGGCCTTCTGCCCCGCCGCCGCGACGGCGCCGGGTATATCCTTTATGCGGCATTCGCCGTCCAAAAGACTGTATTCGGTGTGCAGATGAAGATGTGTGAACATCGGCGGCCTTTATTCCTTCTTATAATTCCTCGGCGATCTCCATTATGCGGCGGAAACGGTGGTTAAGCCCGGATTTGCTGACAGGTTCGCGCATAAGCGCGCGCAGTTCAGAAAGCGACATATCCGGGTTGGCGAGCCGCAGCTCGGCGCATTCGCGAAGCTCGAACGGCAGGTTGCAAAGCGCTCCGCGGGCGACTATTTTGTTTATCGCCCCGGTCTGTTCCGCGGCGGCGCGCGCCATTCTGTCCAGATTGGCGGTTTCGGCGTTGGTGACGCGGTTCGCGTTGTTGCGGACGTCGCTCATCACCTTGCTGCTGATTATATCCAGCGCCGCCTTCACCGCGCCGCAGAGCGAAAGGATATCCTCGATATCCTCGCTTTTTTTGAAGTATATAAGCGGTTTGCCCTTGCGCACGGCGCGCTTCGGCGCGAATCCCGCTTTTTCAAGCACGGAAACGAGCAGCTCTTCGTGCTCTTTGCCGCGCGGCGAGAACGAAAGCATAAAATCCCGCCCCGGCGCCGAAATGAAGCCGTATTTTATAAACGCGCCGCGCAGATACGCTCCGGTATCCTTTTCGCAGCGGGGTTCGAACGGTCCGCCCGCCCCGCCGCGGGCAAAGCTTTCGCGGCAGCAGTCTTTTTTAAGCTCCGCCTCCGAAAGAGTTTTTTTGATATCGGACGAAAAAGACATTTTTATCCCTCCGCGCCGATTATGCGCACCTCCGGCTCCAGTCTGACGCCGGTCTGCGCGTAGACCGTTTCGGAAACGAGCTTTATAAGCGCGAGCACGTCCGAAGCGGTGGCGTTGTTTTTGTTGATTATGAATCCCGCGTGCTTTTGCGAGACCTCCGCGCCGCCGACCGAAACGCCTTTGAGCCCGCACTGCTCGATAAGCGCGCCGGCGTAATGCCCCTCCGGGCGCTTGAAGGTGCTCCCGCAGGAGGGATATTCCAGCGGCTGGCTCGCTTTGCGGCGCGCCATAAGCGAATCCATCTGCGCGAATATCGCTTCCCTTTCGCCATTTTCGCATTCGAAAAAAGCCGAAAGCACGGTATAGCCCTTCTCCGCGACGACGCTTTTGCGGTAGCCGAAGCCGAGCTCGCTTACGGGAAGCGTTATTTCCTCCAGATCCGGATCAAGAAGCAGGCATTCCCTGACGCGCTGCGAAAGTTCGCCGCCGTAGGCGCCGGCGTTCATGAATATACCGCCGCCGACGGTGCCGGGGATGCCGTAGCAGAACTCCAACCCGGCAAGCGAATTGTTCGCGGCGAACCGCGCGAGCGAAGAAAGCGTTTCCCCGCAGGCGGCGACGATAACGCCGGAGCGCAGGGCGATCCCTTTTACGCAGGAAGTTACGACGACCGCGCCGTCGAAGCCGGAATCCGGGAATATTATATTGGAACAGTTGCCGACGACTATGACCTTTTCGCCCTTTTCCTTATAGCGCCTGATCGCGTCGGCAAGCCCGGCGGTATCGCGCGGGAAGACCAGATATTTGGCTTTGCCGCCGACACGCATCCCGGTTATCGGAGCGAGCGGCGAATTCTCTTTTACCGTGAAAGACAAGACTTTTTCTCCTATTATCTGCCGTATACATATTTCTTCAGCATCATTATACTATATTTTTTCCGCAAATACAATAAAAAACGAAATATTTTTGCGCTCCTTATTGATTTTTGCCGCGCGGTTTGCTAAAATCATAACATAAAAAAAGAACAGTTGCGTGGTACGAATGATAAACATACTTTACATACTCGGAATAAGCATGGTCCCGGTGATAGAGCTGCGCGGCGCGATCCCCGCCGGAGCGGCGCTCGGCGTGAATATGTGGGCGTGCTTCGCCGCCGCCGTTATCGGCAATCTCATCCCGGTCCCGTTCCTTATACTTTTCGGCGCGAAGGTGCTGCACTGGCTTGCGAAGTTCGAAAAGTTCGGCAAACCGTTCCGGAAAATACTTGAAATAGGCGAAAACAAGGTCGCCAAAATGGAAAAAATGAAGCGCGCGCTGTTCTGGGGCCTGCTTGCTTTCGTGGCGGTCCCGCTTCCCGGCACCGGGGCGTGGACCGGCGCGCTGATCGCGATAACGCTCGGGCTGGACCTCAAACGCAGTATGCCGCCGATAATCGTCGGCGTGCTTATCGCCGGAGTGATAATGACTCTTATCTCCTACGGCGTGGTGGCGATATTCAATTAATACATTACATACAAGGAGCATTAAAATGACAAAAATCGGATTTATCGATCACTTTCTCGACGAATGGCACGCGAACAATTATCCGCAGTTCATCAAAAACGAATGCGGCGACGAATTCAAGGTGGCGTACGCCTATGCCGAAAAGGACAAGGAAAACGGCCTGACCACCGACGAATGGTGCGCCAAATTCGGCGTGGAGCGCTGCGCAACCATAAAAGAAGTGGTCGAAAAGAGCGACGTTATAATCGTCCTTTCGCCGGACAACCCCGAAAGGCACCTGGACCTCTGCCGCGAACCGCTTGCAAGCGGCAAACGCGTTTACGTCGACAAGACCTTTGCGCTTTCCAAGGAAGTCGCGCGGGAAATAACCGAAATAGCGGAAAAGCACAACACCCCGTTCTGGTCCTCCTCCGCGCTTCGCTTCGCGAACGAGCTTAAAGAGATAAAGCACGAAGGCATCTGCTTTATAAACTCCCGCGGGCCGGGCAATTTCGATACCTACGCGATCCACCAGATCGAACCGATAGTCTGCCTTATGGGCGCCGGCGCAAAGCGCATAATGTCCGTCGGCAGCGGCAAATACGAATCGATGGTGATCGAATTCGAAAACGGCAGGAGCGCCGTTATGTCGCATTACGGCTGGAACGGCGGCATAGATTTCGAATTCACCGTGAGCTACGAGGACGGCACCAACCTTAAAGTCCCGCAGATGAGCGAATACTTCCCCAACTTTATAAAGAATCTCTGCCATTTCTTCAAGACCGGCGAAACCTTTGCCGCCCACGACGAGACCATCTCTATTATGGGCATTATAGAAGCCGGCAACAAGGCTCTGAAGACCCCCGGCATCTGGGTGGAGATCTGAGCACAAGCGAAAAAAAGCCCGCCGCGGCGGGCTTTTTTGCTGCACTGTTTGCTGTTTTATCTGTTGCCGCAGCCGCAGCCCCGGTTCCCTTCGCCGCCGCGGTCGCCGCGGTTCTGGGGGATCTGATCCTCTGCGTAGGGGTAGAACTCCGCAAGCGGGAACTGCATTTTGCCGAAGACCGAGCAGGGGTCGTCGTTGTTCACCGGACGGGAATCCTTTTCCGGGAGGCAGAAATTGCACGCCGGAAGCATAAGCTGCACCTTGCGCTCCATGCGGATGACCGAGAACATACCCAGCGTAACGTAGACGTTCTGCGCGCCGATCTCATCGGCAAAACAGCCGCCGCCGAAGCGCGTGCGGACAGGCTCCGGAATGGCGTCGGCGCAGAGGCAGCAGTGCCCGAACGGGCGGCGGCGCTCCACCAGCTTGGTGTCCAGCGCGATCGGGTCGGCGACCTCGGTAACGACCGTGGGCAGCGTGGGCGCGGAATCGCAGCGCAGATCGCGCTCGTCGGCGCAGAAGCTGTTGTTTTCCGGATCGGAGGTAAACACCGATACGTTCTTTTCGCTGCCGAACAGGATTATTTTCTTATCGAAGGCGCAAAGCCCTTTTACCTCCTGCGATCTTCCGCCGCCGAGGCAGCATTCAAGCGTTACGCAGAAGTAATATCTTACCGTAACCTGATAAAACCCGCGGTTGAACGGGACCTGCTCCACGGTGATGTTGGTATTTATGATTTCCACGTCCTTCGTACGAACGGCGGTGGCGCGGTCGATGACCTCCTGCATGCAGTCGGGCACGAACACCCGCAGATCCTCCAGGCAGTCTTTATCGCGCGCCGAATCGAAAACTTTATTAACGCTTATACAGCAAAGGTTCTCTTTGCCGCCGCAGAGTCCGCCGAGCGGACCGTTTCTTTCTGCCATTATATATTTCCTCCTTCAAAGGTTGGCTGATTCAGCTATTACCATAATATGCGCGGAGGACAAATAGGTGATTTGGCTATTTACAAACGCAGACAAAAATGTTATAAGTATTTACAGACGGCGGGGTGATGATATGGCGCTTAAGGAAGAACTGATATATTTACTGGAAAAGAACCGCGGGAGATACGTTTCCGGCGAGGAGATCGCCGCCGGCAGAAACGTTTCGCGCAGTGCGGTGTGGAAGTGCGTCGGTGCGCTTAAAAGCGAGGGGTACGACATACTTTCGGCAAACAACGCGGGATATATGCTGGCTCCCGGGTGCGATATACTTTCCGCCCCGGCGATAAGGGCGAACCTTCCGGAGGAAGAAACGGACGAGCCCGAAATATACACGTTCAAAACAATAGATTCCACGAACAACGAAGCAAAGCGGATGAATGCGAACGGCGCGAAGCGCGGCCTTATAATCGCCGCCGAGGAACAGACTGCGGGGCGCGGAAGGCGCGGCAGGAGCTTTTATTCCCCCGCGAAGGGCGGGGCTTATTTCAGTTTTCTGTTCCATACCGAAAAACCGCTTGCGGACGCGACGGCCGTTACCACCGCCGCCGCGGTCGCCGTTGCCGAAGTTTTGGAGGACTGCGCCGCCGATCCTCCGGAAATCAAATGGGTGAACGATATTTTCGTAGGCGGAAAAAAGGTGTGCGGCATACTGTCCGAAGCGGTTTCGGATTTCGAGTCCGGCGCGGTGCAGGCGGTGATTGTCGGGATCGGCGTAAACGTAAGCACAAGCGAGTTCCCGGAGGAAATAAAAAATGTTGCCGGGAATATAAAAGCCCGCCGCCCCGTCAACAGATCCGCGCTTATCGCACGGATATACAGCAGGCTGAAATCGCTTTTCGACGCGCTTCCGGACCGCGGATATATGCAGAAATACCGCGCAGCCTCGTGCGTTACGGGCAGGGAGATAACATTTGACCGCAACGGCGAAACGCACACGGCGCTGGCGCTGGATATACTTGACGACGGCGGCCTGCTTTGCCGGCTTGCGGACGGCAGTGAAACCGTCCTGCGCAGCGGCGAGGTAAGCGTGAAGCTTGCGGATAACGGCGCTGATGAATAAAACAAACCGCCCCGGAGGGACACTTGCCATAGAGCAGGTGCCCCTCGCGGTTTGTTTTACGGGTTTGGTGCGGATGAATTCGATCCGAAGCCGCGCGGAGGAAATCGTCTTCAATGAGCTAATAAACCGATAAAACGCACGAGGCGGGGAGATCAACTCCCCGCCTTGCTTTGTTATTTTTTGATGTAAATACAGACCGCCTTTGAAGTTTTTGAATAGTCCTCCGGTATATCAAGCGGCTTTTCTTCGGAGTTCATTCCGTACCAGAACATATATTCCAGAG
>JAEEGL017234085.1_pt1 | contig 107129 bp, 93 predicted proteins | sample 9134231 | NCBI WGS metagenome assembly JAEEGL01 (sample SAMN16246548, study PRJNA631951) | gut metagenome | biome: gut microbiome; feature: rumen; material: fiber-attached | host: Bos | place: Iran: Karaj | collected 2018-10
AACACTTGTAAATTCAGGAACAACATGTGAGGGGAAAACTATTGTCTTAACTGATAATATTGACCTTTCTGATTATCAGGATGGTGAAGGGTGGACTCCTATCGGAACTGAAACAAACAAATTCCAAGGGGACTTCAACGGTAACGGTCATGTGGTTGAAAATCTAAAGATTGACAGGGGTTCTGCAGGATACCAAGGTTTACTCGGTTATACTGAAGGCAGTATTAAGAATCTCGGTGTTTCGGGTAATGTAACAGGCGGAGCAGAAATGACCGCAATGGTTGTGGGGTACACAGAAGGAGACATATCAAATTGTTATGCAACAGGCTCTGTTATCGGTAATAATAGAGTTGGTGGTATTGTGGGCGGTACAGGAATGACTTCCGCTATAAGCTATTGCTATTCAGAGTGCTGTATATCTGCAAATTGTTGGGCAGGCGGATTGGCAGGAAGTGTAAAGGGTGTAAGTGTAACCAACTGCTATGCAACAGGTGACATCAATTCAATCGGCAGGCTTATCGGCGGACTTATTGGAGGAACTTCTGGCGGTGGTAGTGATATCACTATATCAAATTGTTATGCAACAGGAAATGTTGTGAGCACATATTCGGGAAACGATGATTTAAAGATAGGAGGATTTATCGGGCAACTAGCTAGAGGAGAAAATACTGTATCCAATTGCTATGCAACAGGAAATGTTACAGGAAAAGGCTCAGGTGTTGCAGGGTTTGCAGCACATATCGGAGAGGGTTGTAATGTTACAAATTGCCACGCAACTGGGAACATTAAAAATACGGCAAGTGGCTCCACGGCTGGCTTCGCAGCTTGGAGTGCCGGTACAATCAGAAATTGTTACTCAACAGGAAAGGTAGAGGGGATAAAATGGGTTGGTGGGCTTGTTGGGCAATTAGGGTATTCAGATAATTCCCAAAATGGTTATATTTACGACAGTTATGCACTTGGAGATGTGATTTTGACAGGTACCGGTGAACAAGGCGGTGGATTAGTAGGTGGTGCCGGATTCAATTCTGTTATTTCAGGATGCCAGGCGTACGGAAATGTTTCAGGTAAAAAACAAATTGGCGGACTTGTCGGATGTTTGCAAGATAATAGCAAGGTAACCATAACGGATTGTTATGCAGAAGGGAATTCAACTGCTACAACCGGATATGCAGGCGGACTTATTGGTGAAATTTCAGGTTCTGTAAAAGGCGCGACTATAAAAAATTCATTTGCTGCAGGGAATGCAACTACAAAAACCAACGGTGGAAGTATAATAGGATACAAGCCAAAAGGAACAGTGACAAACTGCGGAGGAAGCGGAACAATAAAAGTGAATGGCTCCGTTATAACTGACTCGTACTCAATAGCCTCTGTACCTTCTCAATATGTTGTACCAAAGCCAACTCCTCCAAGTTCAGACAATTTTACATTTGAAAAACTGATTTCATCTACAATGAAAATTGGTTTACAGGCTGGAATTTATTCTGACAGTTCTTCAGGAATAAAATCTATCGTATCCTTTGGAATGCCTGATTTAAGCAGTATTGTAGAAAACATCTCAAATTCAAGTTCATTGGACAAAATAGATATTTTCCTTAATTCATTAACAACAGGACAGACAGAACTGGGTTCTGTACAGAATAGACTGGAATCATCCTTGGAACAGATATCTGTTTGTTATGACAATCTCGTTTCTTCACGTTCAACTCTGCGTGATGCGGATATGGGGAATCTTTCTGCTGACTATATTCGCCAGCAAATCTTGCAACAGGCAGCAGCGACATTAATGTCCACTGCCAATCAATCCCCTGCTATTGCATTGCAGTTGATATAATTTCTAGTCTTTCTTGACAGTACTTTTGATATGCAGTTCTCTCAACTGTTGAATTGAAGCTTCGCCAGGAGCATCAGACATTAAGCATTTTGCACTTGCATTTTTCGGGAACGCAATAACGTCACGAATAGAATCCGTTCTGCAAAGCAGTGCAACAAGTCTGTCCAAACCTATTGCCAGACCTGCGTGCGGAGGTGTCCCATATTGAAGAGCATTAACCATAAATCCGAATTTTTCTGTTGCTTCTTCTTCAGTTAAGCCCAAGGCTTTAAATATCTTCTTTTGAACTTCAGATGAATGGATTCTGACTGAACCGCCACCTAATTCAGTTCCGTTATAAACGATATCATAAGCGATTGATTTGACATTGCCCAAATCACCGCTATCTAATTTATCTAAATCTTCAAGGTTAGGAGATGTGAACGGATGGTGCATAGCCATATATCTGCCTTCTTCATCAGACCATTCGAACATTGGGAAATCAACAACCCAAAGAAGGTTATGCTTGCTTTCATCAATAAGGTTCAATGATTTACCAAAATGAAGTCTTAATCTTCCCATAACATCATAAACAAGTTTCGGCTTATCTGCTACAAAGAAGATTATATCTCCGGCTTTAGCGCCTGCTCTTTCTTGTATTGCTTTTGCCTGTTCTTCTGTTACAAACTTCAATACAGGTGATTTTGCCGTGCCGTCTTCCTGATAAATTATATTAGCCAAGGCTTTTGCACCAAATGAAACTGCAAGCTTTGTAATATCATCGATATCTTTTCTTGAATAGCTTGCGCCGCCTTCAATTTTGATGCCGCGAACGATCCCGCCGTTGAGTAGAGTATTTTTAACAATATCAAAATTAGATTCAAGAATAATATCGCCAATGTCGAACAATTCGAGTCCGAATCTTGTATCCGGTTTATCCGAACCGTATTTATCCATAGCTTCTTGCCAAGTAATCTGTTTGAATGGAGGATGAATATCAACTCCTGCAGCTTTAAATGCATCAACAAGCAAGCCTTCAACCATTTCTATAACATCCGGCTGCTTTACAAAAGACATTTCCATATCAATTTGAGTAAATTCTGGCTGTCTGTCTGCTCTTAAATCTTCATCTCTGAAGCACTTAGCTATTTGGTAATATCTTTCTATCCCGCCTACCATTAATAATTGCTTAAATATTTGCGGTGATTGAGGAAGTGCAAAGAACTTGCCTTCCTGAACTCTTGAAGGAACCAAATAATCTCTTGCCCCTTCAGGAGTTGTTTTAATTAAAATCGGAGTTTCAACTTCTAAAAACTCCTTACCATTCAAATAGTTTCTTACCGCCTGAACAATATTATGTCTTACTTTTAGGTTATTGAGCATTTTTTCGTTTCTTATATCCAGGTAACGATATTTCAAACGGACATCTTCCGAAACATTTTCGTCACCCAAAACGAATGGGAGCACTTTTGATTCAGATAGAATATTTACCCCCTCAGGATACATTTCAACCTGCCCAGTCGGATATTTATCATTGTATGTTTCTTCAGGACGTCTTGAAACTTTACCCCTCGCCTGAATTACATATTCACTTCTTAATTTTGAAAATATTTCATGCACTTGCGGGTTTATCTGCGGATTTGCAACTAGCTGAAAAAATCCGCTTCTGTCTCTTAATTCTATAAATAAAATACCGCCTAGGTCACGAACAGTTGATACCCAGCCGCATAATGTAACTTCCTGATCCAAGTTGTTAAGATTAAGCTCTCCGCAACCGCATGATTTCATACTCGTTTTCAATTTATTCATCTCCCTATCGTGTTATTACTCTACATTTGTACCCCAAACAGGTGTGAATGTAAAGTTTTATAGCAAAAATTTTTTTTTTGATGTTTTGATTATCTGTATGAGGAATAAACATGCAAATTTATGGTGTAAACGATTATCTATATAATAAGTCAGGTTCTAATCCGAATTTCGGGTGGGGATTGGCAAAATACCAAATTGAAAAAGTTAGTGAGATGAAATGGATTGATCGCAAAAAAATTGTTAGAAACCTTCGTAAAACGTATGGAATAAGAGCTCATATTATGGCATCGAATACAGTTGCATTTTGCCTTGATACTGTTGTTCAAATAATGAAAAATGCAGGATTCCAGCTGCCGTCAAAATTTTCGTTCGAAAAATTGTCAGTTTTAACCCTTGGATGTTATACAGAAAGAGATGTTGTAAATATAAATATGGATCGCTGCTTCGATTATTTTGACCTTGAAAGACAAAACCGATATGAGGATCTTGGTGGGTTTCAAGGTTGTTCTGCTTCAAAACACTTTTTAAATACATACTTGCATGAATTTTCACATGCGGCTCATTACAAAAATATTATAAAAAATCATGGTAAAAAAAACGGGTATGATATTTATTGGAATGAGTTTAATGGGGTATCACCTAATGTTATGATTAAAAAGCCAATTATTGAATATTTTGACAAATTGATGCCAAATAACAATATTGCTACTGATTTTTTTAAAAAATATAAATATTCATTTCTATTTAAGACGACAGATTTATCTGAATATTTTGCCGAATTAAATGTTATAAAATTGGCAGAAAAATTGGGAGAAAATTGCGCAATTTCTAAAATAAATTCCGATTTCACAAATGAATACAAACCATTTCCCCAAAATTATAACATTAGAAAAGAAGTATTAAAAAATCCACAAAAAGCAATTATAGATATAGTTCATTATTTTGATGGTGAAATTTGGAATGGAAATATTGATAATATTATAAATATGTTAGCAAAATTAAAAGATTAAGGTATAAAGAAGATTTGAATTGATTATGCAACCATTTAATCTTTACGTTTCTTAACGCATTGAGCAATTTTCAGAAAAGATTATACTTTATATATATAACGAGGTGAATCAAAAGGAGCTTTTTATGACAAAAATTAATCCAATTGGGGCAAATAACGAAATTAAGTTGAATTCTGCAAAAACTGAGGCATCGCCTAATGACATTGTAATATTTAATTTTGATGATCAAAATCCTGTTGAAAACAAAAAACAACCTTTTGAAGTTAAATTTGATAAAAATGGGTATCCAATTCCTGATGGGGATAGATTAACTAAAAAGAAAGATGGTTTATTCAAAACATTATACATTTACAAAAGCGATGGTGCGAAAACATATGGTGAAATTAGAGATATGTTTCATTTAAAAAAACGTGCATTAAAAAATAACCCCAATAATTATGGGGTCGATGAAAATTATTACCCGGATAAAGATAGAAATGTTTATTTTTATTCAACTGATTTGGATATAAAATAATTGTTTTAATTGTCTCTTTTACTTTTGATGTATAATTAAATAAAATCAAAAGAAGAAAGGGGAATTTTATGACAAATTTATCACCGTTACAGATTGAAAGACTGAAATATCAGCCAAAACTTCCTGCATCGCTTGCGAATGGAATAAATCATCTTATAATGAATGAAGGCAGCGCAACAGAAGCAGTTGCTAATAAAGAGGAAATAAAAGAATTATTTAAAAATACTTACGGAAAACCGACAGTAACATTTCAAACCTCGACAGATACTGTTGAATGCGGACAAAAAAATGTAGGTGTTATCCTCTCAGGTGGTCAGGCTCCGGGCGGACACAACGTAATTGCAGGTTTGTATGATGCATTAAAACAAGCTAATCCAAATAACCAATTATACGGATTTTTAGGTGGCCCAAGCGGTATAATTGAAGGTAAGTACATTGAGTTTAATGACGAGTTTATTAATGATTACAGAAACACAGGCGGTTTTGATATCATTGGTTCAGGCAGAACAAAACTCGAAACTGAAGAACAATTCCAATCTTCATGGGAAGTATGCAAAAAATTAAATATTTCAGCCGTTGTAATCATAGGCGGAGATGATTCAAATACTAACGCTGCTCTTCTTGCAGAATGGTTTGTTGAGCACAATGCTAATATTCAAGTTATTGGGTGCCCAAAAACCATTGATGGGGATTTAAAAAATGATCAAATTGAAATTTCTTTCGGTTTTGATACCGCAACAAAAACCTACGGCGAATTAATTGGGAATATTGAAAGAGATGCAAATTCAGCTAAAAAATACTGGCATTTCGTCAAAATTATGGGAAGAAGTGCATCACACGTCGCTCTTGAAGCAGCGCTTCAAACTCAACCTAATATAACATTGATTTCTGAAGAAGTTGAACAAAAGAAGATGTCACTTTCTTCAATTATTGATTATATAGCAGGCATTGTTGCAAAACGTGCTGAAATGGGCAAAAATTTTGGTATTGCGGTTATTCCTGAAGGTTTAATAGAATTTATACCCGAACTTAAGACAATGATAGCAAATTTAAATGATATTATGCCATCATTGGAAAAAGATTCAGCATATACTAACGGTTCAGATTCTGAAAAGATTACGATTATTGAAAACTCACTTTCAAGTGAAAATGCTACAGTTTTCAGATCTTTACCTGGGTTGATTAAATCACAGTTGTTGATGGACAGAGATCCTCACGGAAATGTTCAGGTATCTAAGATCGAAACCGAAAAGCTTTTAATTTCTATGGTTGAATCCAGATTGGCTCAGATGAAAAAAGAAGGTAAATATTCAGGCAAGTTTGCAACTCAATCGCATTTCTTTGGTTATGAAGGACGATGCGCATTCCCGTCAAACTTTGATGCTGATTACTGCTATTCATTGGGGTATAATGCTTTTGCACTTATTAACTTTGGTTTAACAGGATATTTATCCTCTGTAAGAAATCTTACAGAAAGTGCAAATGATTGGCTTGCAGGTGGTGTTCCTTTGACTATGATGATGAATATGGAAAGACGTCATGGCGAAATGAAACCTGTTATCAAGAAAGCATTGGTAGAACTTGACGGACCTGTATTCAAAAAGTTGGAATCAAACAGAGAAGACTGGGCACTGAACGACAGATATCTGTTCCCTGGAGCAATTCAATACTTTGGTCCTTCATCTGTTTGTGATATAACTACAGTTACCCTAAAACTTGAAAGTGAATATAAGTTGGCTGGGGTATAATAGGACATTTTAAAGGGCGGTTTTTAAACCGCCCTTTTTTTAAGTTTCAAAAATATTTATTTACCCTATTACTGTCTAATAAATGATTTCATTTTAGGTGCGGCACATGATGCATCAGATGCACAAGATCTTTCCAAAACTCTAGCAAAACGGCCTTTGCTTCTATAGAGCATTATATAGGGTAATTTTGTGAGTATCATATTTTGTTCGGTGTAATTTCTTGCATCTTCCGAAGCCAAGTCCAATTCAACATAGTTATAGATATCACCCAATTCTTGCTGTATTTTTCGGAACTCTGATAAATAATTTTGATAATTATCTGCCCAATCGGCATAAATCAAAACGGCCATCGGTTTGGTATCGTTTACTTCATAAGCATCAGAATACTTTACAGCTGCCTTTACACTCAAAGTAAGAGCTGCCATTATTAATATAGTAAATAATTTTTTCATAATTATACCTCCGCATTATTCCATATTGGATAAAATATCCATTTCTTCCGCCGAAGCATAAGCCGAATGGCATCCACAATCGCAGTAAATAACTTCACCGGTAGTTCCGCTTGATAAATCAGATGCAAGATAAAGTCCTGCTTTTCCTACATCTTCAAGTGAAACATTTTTCTTTAAAGGTGCTCTTAAAACTGCAGCCTTAAGCATTTTGGAGAATCCGCTAATACCCATTGATGCAAGTGTCTTTACAGGGCCTGAGGACAGGCAGTTCACACGGATTCCTTTTTTACCTAAATCTACCGCAAGGAATCTCATAGAAGATTCCAAAGCCGCTTTGGCAACACCCATTACATTGTAACTCGGTACAGAAAGAACTGATCCGAGGTAGGTCAGGGCCAAAATTGAACCGCCTTCATTCATAAGTGGTTCTGCATATTTTGACACCGTAACAAGTGAATATGCGCTGACGCCCATTGCTATATCCCAGGCTTCTTTTGTCGTATCAACGAATCGACCCATCAATGCTTCTTTTGGAGCAAAAGCTACTGCATGAACAACAAAATCCAGTTTGCCGTATACCTTTTCACATTCTTTGAAAACCGCCTCAACTTCGTTTTCTTTGGTTACATCGCAACTCATGATGATTTTTGCATTCATACCTTCTGCGATAGGTTTAACCCTTTTTTCCATCGCCTCGCCTGCATATGTAAACGCAATTTCTGCTCCTTCTTTATGTAATTGTTCTGCTATTCCGTATGCAATCCCGTGGGTGTTTGAAACTCCAAATATTATTCCCTTTTTACCGGACATTATTCCCATAAATTAAACTCCTCTTTTTATGATTACAGTGTGATATTAGCAAAAAAATGAGCTTTTTGCAAATTTACTTTTTATATATAAAATTACTTATAAATAATTATATATAGTTTTAAATTTTGTAAAATTTTATATAACAAAACGCAAAAAATATTTTTATTTGTTTTGATTTGTGTATAATATTACAAGAAAGAAAAAGATTTATGTTACAAGAAATTGCAAATATAAAAAACAAAGCCAACGATACGAATTATATGTCAAAAACATCAGAAGTAACTGATGTACTTGAAAATTATTTATATAATATTTTTGAAAAAGAACTGAATACATCAAATTCAGTTCTTTTGTCATATAAACCGATTGTAATAAAAAAAATAGCGGCATATATTTCTGGTAAATTAAATATGCCTGCATCAATCGGAATATCTGGCGAAACGGCAAGCGGTAAATCAACCATTACAATGGATTTAATTGAGACTATAGAATCCTTTGGTACAGAATTTGGAATCCCTGATATTATTACACGTGTTAATACTGATGATTACTATTATGACCGTTCTGAAATGGTTAAAGCGGCAGGAAGTTTCGCTGAATTTGCGAAACATTATGACTTAGACAGTCCAGATGCCCTGGAATTAGAGCTAATGAGTAAACATATAAAAGAGCTTCTATCAGGAAAAGCGACTTATCTGCCCAAATATGATATGAGCGGGACAGCCATCAGACATGATAATGCAACCTATGCAAAACCCTCGCATATAATTATTTCTGAAGGATTATTTACACTTACAAATAAAGTCAGAGATGCATTTAATTTTAAAATATACGTTGATATTCCAGAAAATATCAAACGCAACAGATTCTTTGTAAGAGCAGAGGAGAGAGGTTTGGGAGATTCTGCAGAAATTATTTATGCAAACGCCAATAAAAAAGCAGAGTTTTATATAAGACCTTGCAAAGATATTGCGGATATAGTTCTTTCCGGAGCTGCCGACAGAATTAAATACAAAAACTTTTTAAATAAAATTATCGGACTTGTTCAGGAAATATACTTTTTAGAGTAAAGTTTTATGATTGGATTATTAGCGGGGATTTTTGCGAGGATTTTTTCTAATTCGTTTTTGAACGTATTTCAAAAATTTTTGACATCATTAGGGGAAAAACCAGCTGTTATAAACTTTTATACCTATTTGGGACTTACTGTGGCGGGCATAATTTGTTGTTTACATCCGGTATTCAGCTCTGTGCTTCTTTTAAATATTATAATTATGGGTGTTTTAGGAGCATTGGGAAATTATTTTATTATAAAAGCCTTATCTTATGGGGAATTATCTGAACTTGCACCTATTAATTCATATAAGCCAGTTGTAGCTCTTATTTTTGGCTTCTTTATTCTTGGTGAAATACCTGGGGTAAGAGAAATTTTCGGAATAATATTAATAATTGCAGGAACAATGATTCTGTTAAACAAAAAAAGTTCAAGTTTCAAAGCTGTGTTTTACAGAGTTCTTGCACTGATTTTTTCCGGAACTGAAGCAATATTTATTAAAAAGGTTATTTTGCTTTCGGATGTAAATTCTGCATTTTTGTATTGGGCAATTTCGGGTTTAGTGTTTTCGTTGTTTATAGCACTCAGACATCCGCTAAAATTGTCAAGATCAAGTATCAAATATCAGCTTCTGCTCATTTTGTCGATCGCAATTATGCAATATTCAACGAACTATGTATTCTCACTGATGAATGTAGCGTACGCTTTGGCACTTTTTCAGCTTTCGACTATTTTAAGCGTATTTTTGGGTGTAAACGTATTCCAAGAGCATGGTCTGATAAGAAAACTAATTTCATCCGTAGTGATGGTAATTGGTGCCGTAATAATTATATCAGCTTGAAATCCCTGTTTATAAGTCTTCTTGTGTTGTTTTCGAAATCATGTTCAGATACATATAAATTAATGGCTTTATCAAGATTCATAATATTAAATAGTGCAAAAATATCTGAAGGGATATTAAATATAGCGATTTGCTTTGATTTGGTGGTTTGCTTTAAAGCTTCTATAAAATCTATTGTGCAGTCATATACATACTTTAAATCGATTCCGACCTGTCTTGTTTCAGTCGAAATCTCTCTCAAAAGTCGTTCGGATTCAATTTTATCCAATTTCCCTCCAAGTGGGGCAACTATACAAAAATTATCATTATCTCTGATTTCCATAACAATATAATAACGGTAATTATTACTAAAAATAATTACCGTTTATTATGAATATTCTATAACTAAAGTTTAAAGTTCTATCTTAAAGATTCAATCAAATCGGAAATAACTTTTTCTTGTGATTTAATTTCTTCTATTCTTACATTTGTTTGTTCAACAAGCTCTTTTGGTGCATTAGCGACAAATTTTTCGTTTTTCATTCTGCCGAGAAGTGAATTCTTTTCTGCGGTAAGTTTTTCCAGTTTCTTTTCCTGACGCTTGATTTCCGCATCCAAATCAATTAAGTCTGCAAGCGGAACAATAAGTTTTGAAGCAGAAACAACTGCTGTTGCAGATTTTGGCGGAACGGAGGCATTAATATCAGCATAAGATATATTGTTAACTTTTGCAAGACGGTGAATATAACTTTCTATTGCATTAAATATTTCCTTTTCTCTTCCGTTTGCTCTGATTTCTACATCAACTGTAGCGGAAGTCGGTATATTGAAGCTTTGTCTTACATTCCTTAAAGAAGTAATTGTATCAAATACAAGCTTCATTTCTTCGGCTTCTTGCGGGTAAATAAGGTCTTGCTTGTAGGTTGGGTACTCTGCAATAATAAGAGCACTTGGTTCTGTTTCTCTGCCGAGTCCATACCCCTTCAAACTCTGCCAGATTTGTTCTGTAATATGCGGCATAATCGGGTGGAACATTCTTAATGATTCATCAAGAACGTATCTCAAAACCCTCTGAGTATTGAGTTTTAATTCAGGATCTGCAAGCTGGATTTTTGCAATTTCAACGTACCAATCGCAATATTCGCTTCTGAAGAAATCGTACAAAGTATGTGCAATCTCACCAATTCTGTATTCTTTCATATATTCGTTAACTGTTTTTGAAGTTTCGTTTAATTGATTTAAAATCCATTTATCAACAAGAGTTAATTTATCTCTGTCAAACGGTTTATTATCAACCCCTTCAAGGTTCATAAGTACAAACCTTGAAGCATTCCATAGTTTGTTTGCAAAATTTCTTCCATATTCAAATCTTTCATCGGAAATTTTAATATCCTGTCCACCGTATGTACATAAAGATGTCATTGTAAATCTCAAGGCATCACAACCGTATTTATCAATAATTTCAACAGGGTCAATAGTATTTCCTTTAGACTTGGACATCTTTTGTCCTTTCTCATCACGTATGAGACCATGGATATAAACTGTACTAAATGGTGGTTTCTTGGTAAATTCCAACCCCATCGTAATCATCCTTGCAACCCAGAAAAAGATTATGTCAAATCCTGTAACAAGAACGCTTGTTGGATAGAATTTCTTAAAATCATCTGTTTCAGAATTTGGGAACCCCATAGTTGAAAATGGCCACAAGCCTGATGAGAACCAAGTATCAAGACAATCTGATTCCTGTACATAATTTGCGGGATCGGGGTTTTCTTTGGCAACAACCATTTCCCCTGTGGTCTTATGGTAATAAGCAGGTATCTGATGTCCCCACCAAATCTGACGGGAAATACACCAATCACGAATATTTTCCATCCAACCTAAGTAATTCTTAGTCCACCTCTCTGGGATAAATTTAATCCTCCCGTCTTTTACCGCCGCAATAGCTTCTTTTGCAAGCGGTGCCATTTTTACGAACCATTGTTCTGATAAAAGAGGTTCAATTGTTGTATTACATCTTTGGCACTTGCCGACATTATGTTCATGGTCTTTAATTCTTAATAAAAACCCTTTGAAATTTAGCATATCTACGACTTTTTCGCGAGCTTCATATCTGTCTAATCCCCAGTATTCCTTAGGAACTTCAGAACATTCTTTTAATTTACCCTCTCCGTCAATAACCCATATTGGCTTAAAGTTGTGACGTTTGCCTACCTCAAAGTCATTAGGATCGTGGGCTGGCGTAATCTTAACTGCGCCTGTTCCGAAGGATTTATCTACATATTCATCAGCAATAATCGGTATAGTTCTGTTTGTTAAAGGTACAAGAACCTTTTTGCCGATAAGTTCTGAATACTTTTTATCACTTGGATGAACTGCAATTGCAACATCACCGAACATTGTTTCAGGACGAGTAGTGTCAACAATAATTGCTCCAGGTTCATCAACCAGTGGGTATGAAATTTCCCACATATGGCCTTGTTCTGTTTCGTATTCGGTCTCTATATCCGAAATAGCAGATTGACAACGAGGACACCAGTTTACAATATATGCGCCCTTATAAATTAATCCTTTATTATAAAGAGTTACGAAAACTTCTTTAACAGCTTGTGAGCAGCCTTCATCGAATGTAAATCTTTCTCTTGAACGGTCAAAAGAAGCTCCCAACCTTTTCATTTGGTCTAAAATTGTGCTTTTGTGCGCATTTGTCCATTCCCATGTCTTTTCGAGAAATTTTTCTCTGCCCAGATCGTGACGAGTTAAGCCTTCTTTGGCAAGCTGTTTTTCAACAACATTTTGTGTAGCAAGACCGGCGTGATCGGTTCCAGGAATCCAAAGCGCTTCATATCCGCTCATCCTATGATAACGAATAAGGATATCCTGCAAGGTTTCATCAAGAGCGTGACCCATATGCAGAACTCCCGTAACATTCGGAGGTGGAATTACTATGGTATAAGGTGGTTTATCTGATTTTGCATTAGCCTTAAAGTATTTACCATCTTCCCAAAATTTATACATTTTATCCTCAGTTGCCTTAGGGTCATAAACCGTAGGCAAATCTTCAGTCTTCATTTTAGTTTCAGTCATAGTAATCCTCACTTTATATTTCGCCATGACAAAATTCTAGCACAAACATAACATTTGTGCTGGATTATATAATACATATTAGTTCCCATTAGGACTTTAATACACAGGAACATCAATCGGATTCAAAAGTTGTACTTCTATCACGTCACCGGTTTTGATTTTCACTTCTTGTCCTTTTCTAAACATATCGATTACGCTATCACCGAGGAAATACCCTACTCCACCTAAAAATCCTCCCAATGCGCATACAGGGGTTGTTATAAACTGTAATCCCGGATGGGTTGCTTCTGCGCCAAGGCCAAAATCAACAGTGTTCCTTGTTATTTCTACCGCTCTGTCAAAATTACCCTTAACTGCTTCTCCGTACCCAAGGTTTTTATATAAGCCACCGTCATAGTATATTTTTTCAAAAGAACAAACAGCCATATCCAAAGGTATTTGACGACCAATTGGAGTTACTATGTGGTCAAAATCAAGATATAATTTTGCACCTCTTGAAAATCTTTTTGATGTTTTAAGATTTCCTATACTTCCCCTCACAACTGACCCTGCAGGTAATATAACAGCCGCATCAGAAGTCTGTTCATTTTTCAGCATAGCAGTAAAAGAATCACCTATGCCACCTGCATATGTATCAACGTCTTGCAAAAATTCAAGTTGAAATTTGGTTCCTGCAGGTATTCTTTTTGTATTAGCTGTGGCTTTAAAAGGTCCAGCCAACACAGTTGTAGTTGTAAATACAAGCAAAATTCCAAGTGAAATCAAAGATTTTATATTCAACATATTCTCTCTCCCATAAGCCTTCAATAGTATAGCACTACTGAAATTATTATGCAATTTAGTTTTTCAATTTCGAAACATCAAGTTTCTCAGGTATGTTTTTGATAAGTTCTGATGCTACAAGTGCTGTCATCGGAACACATATAATAATAGCTGTACTGCCTATTAAAGCAGATGCTATTTCCGTGATAACTTGATTTAAGTTTATAAACTTCTGGAAATCTATATTGGAAGAAAGCATTAACAACGGTAAGGCTCCTCCTATATATACAAGTATAAGAGTATTAGCCATTGTTCCTATGATATCTTTGCCAACATTCATTCCGCATATAAATAGCTCTTTAACGGTTTTTGTATTATCGACTGAATATATTTCGTTAATTGTACTGGCAATGGACATCCCGACATCCATAACTGCCCCCAATGTCGCTAATATCATCATTGAAATAGTAATGGACACAAAGTTCAATTCAGGGTGAGCAGAGTATAAAAACATTGAACTTTCATTTGCCAGTCCAGTGAGATGCGCAAATTTTGCCGTTAAAAACGACAATATACCGGCAGCAACAAGGCTAAGTGTGCAGCCAATTGTGGCAGAAGTACTCTTCCTATTAAATCCGCCGACAAAATACATTGTAACTGATGTTGAGAATAGACATATTACAATTGTTGCGAGCACAGGATTAATTCCAAAAAGAATTAAGGGTATTAGCACCCAATAAATCAAACCGCAAGTAATAACAATTGAAACCAAGCTATAAAGCCCTTTTTCTTTTCCTACATATAACAATAAGCTGCAGAAAATTATTGTAAGCCAAAGCAAAGCATTTGAGCGTTTAATATCTTCTACAGAATAAACTAATTCATCATTTTCATTTTCAACATGTAATATAACTTTTGTGTTATTTTTCAAATTTATGTCATAGTAAGGATTCCCAGTAAGCATATTATCGATTGTAATAACAGAACCTTTATGATTCCCTTTTAACAATTCAATTTCTGCCACTTGTTTTGTTTGAATATTACCATTTTCTTCAAAATCAATATAGTCAACGTTCCTGACTATGCCAATTTCAGAAGGTAGAATCTCGGGCAAATCCGTATCATCTGCTAACACAGGTAAAAATTGAATTAAAATTGTAAAAAATATTATTAAAAATTTTTTCATATCAAAATAATGTTGTTTGTTCAGAAGGAGCTTTTATTCCTAAATGTCTGTATCCTTCCGGCGATACTTTTCTCCCTCTTGGTGTTCTCTGCAGTAATCCTGACTGAAGCAAATACGGTTCACAAACATCCTCTATCGTTTTTACATCCTCACTGAGTGCCGCAGCTATTGTTTCTATTCCGACAGGCCCGCCGTCATATTTATCTATTATTAAATTCAGAAGCGCTCTGTCTGTAGTATCCAGTCCAAATTCGTCAATTTTTAAGATGTCAAGTGATTCATTAGCAACGTCCTTGTCTATAACACCATTATACTTAACTATGGCAAAATCAGAAACTCTTTTAACTAGTCTATTTGCGATACGCGGAGTTCCTCTCGATCGTGATGCAATAGCAATAGCCCCTTCATTTGTCACATCAATATCTAATATCTTTGCTGTTCTTTGAACAACCTTTGTAAGTTCTTCAACAGTGTAAAAATCCAGTCTATGAATTATTCCAAAACGATCTCTTAAGGGGCTTGATAATTCACCGGCTTTTGTAGTTGCACCTATTAGTGTAAATTTGGGAATAGGAACTCTCAAAGTTTTAGCAGTTTGGCTTTTTCCGGTTGTCATATCTATAATAAAATCTTCCATTGCAGGATAAAGAATTTCTTCTGCTACTTTGTTAAGCCTGTGGATTTCGTCAATAAAAAGTATTTCTCCACCTTTTAATGACATCAGTATGCCAATAATATCTCTCGGTCGTTCAAGAGCCGGCGCAGAAGTAATCTTAATATCAACACCCATTTGTGCGGCGATAACACCTGCTATTGTGGTTTTACCTAATCCGGGGGGACCGTAAAACAACATATGGTCTAGAGGCTTCTCTCTCTTTTTAGCGGCTTCAAGCGTTATTTTTAAAGCTTCTTTTAATCCGCTTTGACCTATATAACTCTCAAAGTCTTTTGGTCGAATGGAATTCTCAAAGCTTTTGTCATATTCAATGGATTCAGCTTTAATGTTAGGGTTCTTTGAGGCTGAAGAGCTTATTTCCTTCTTCCCCTTAACCTCTAATCCCAATTTGTTGTCTGATATTATTGTCATAAGTCTATTATACCATAAAGATGGGTTTTTGTTATATATAGCCAGTTTTTCAAAAAATTATTTAAAATATAAAATTATTGTAAACTTTTGTAACAATATTTTTAAAAACATTAAAGTTTTTATTAAATATGCCGTAATACATATTAAGGAAAAATAAAAAAGGACACCAAACAATGGGAATGGCAGCATCACAGGGCAGATTATTAGCTATAACTGCGAGAATGCATGACATTGAGTTAAGAGCTCAATATCTGGAGTCGCAGAAGCTTTCCCTTGCTACGCAACAGGATGAGGCGTATCAGAAATATTGTGATGCTCTGGATGCAACTAAAATTCAAGTTGGCAGATTTGATCCCACTGCAACAAATGCGATAACTTATGTTGATGCAAACTTTAATTCGGTTATGGGTTATCATCCTTATAATTGTACGCAATATTCGATGATAAACAATATGACCGGTAAAGTTATTGTATCTCCTGAGATAAAAGATTTGTATGAAAGATTTTCCGGCGACAAGTATTCATTTGCTTGGGCAGCAATGGGATATGATACACAATTTTGCTGGCAATCTGGCGGGCCGTTTGGAGATAGTTACTTCGACGGTCAGGGCGGTGCATCATTAATTGGTATTGATAATCCGGCATTCCAGAATTACATACATGGCAGTGATGGATATCATGTATGGGATATACCGTCGGCTGAAGATGCTAACGGAGACACATATTCTGCCGGTAATGGACGCGACTTGTTTATGACTGAAGTTGAATTCGCAGTATTTTTAAATCATACTGATGATGAGAACTTGATGGAGGCATACTGGGCAATATATGATGCATCTAACATTGAAAACCCCAGTGATCCGGATGCCCAACCGGCCGAATCAGCAGCTACACGTAGAGAGCTTTTAGAAGCTTTTAGAGATTTATTATATACCAATTATAGTGGCGAAATCCTTCAGGCTATGAATGAAAGAAAAAACTACGGAGATTTTCAATTAGGTGTATATGAAAATCCTCTTCTTGAACTTGCAGAAAATAACAACTGGGATAGTCCGCCTTTCAAAAGAGAAAGGGACTACTACCTGAATCTTTGGACACAGATTACACAAGCCGGCGGTTGTGAGACAATTGACAGCCAAAATATGGGCGGTGTAACAGGTACCGAATGGTTTAACAATATGGTAACTTCAGGTCAGGTTTCGTTATACACCCTTAATGAAAATGGCTGGGATGCAACAACAATTGCAACAAGCATTGGTAACAATTATCTCCAAGAAGTTAATGACGAAGTAAAGGCTAAAAAGGCCGAAGTTGAATATGAGCATGAATTAGACATTATAAACAGAAAGGATACAAAATTCGATCTTCAATTAAAGAAACTTGAAACTGAAGAGCAAGCTTGTAAAACAGAATTAGACAGCTTAAAACAAGTGAAGAATGATAACATAGACAGAACATTCAACTTGTTCTCATAGATGTAAGATAAATCACTAAAAAGAAAGGTGATTTCTTAAAAAGAATTACCCTTTTTCCTTTTTCCTTATCTTTAGCCGCTTTACTCCCGAAGCGGTTTTTTTTTTGCTATGTATAAATAATTATGATTCTACGGAGGATATAACTTTATCAATCAATCCATATTCTACGGATTCTTGTGCTGAAAGATAGTGATCACGTTCGCAGTCAGCTTTAACTTTTTCATAATCCTGGCCAGCATTCTCTGCCATAATACCGATTAACAATTCTTTCATTCTCATAATTTCTTTGGCTTCAAGTTCTATATCAGTAGCCTGACCTCTTGCACCGCCTAGTGGTTGGTGAATCATTATTCTTGAGTTCGGTAGAGCCATTCTTTTACCTTTAGCCCCGGAAGAAAGTAAGAATGCTCCCATAGATGCTGCTTGTCCGAGGCATATTGTTTGAACATCAGCTCTTATGTGCTGCATTGTATCATATATTGCAAATCCCGCAGTAACACTTCCTCCTGGAGAATTGATATAAAGCATAATATCTTTTTCCGGATTTTCACTGTCTAAAAGTAATAACTGTGCAACAACAGTATTTGCTACATCATCATCAATTTCTGTACCTAAAAATATAATCCTTTCTCTTAAAAGTCTTGAGAATATATCAAAAGACTTTTCACCTCTTGAAGATTGTTCAATAACCGTTGGGACGTAGTTTAAAATTTCTTCTGTCATATAATCTCTCCTTGTTCAATGAATTTATTTTACAATAAATTTCTAAACTGTGCAATTTAGTTCATATAAATGCATTATAAATATAATATTTTTAACTTTTTGACTTTAACTTGGTTAAAAGTATATAATGTATTAAATGAAGGATAGCTTATGAAGAAATTATTATTGTTTATACTAATATTAGGATTTACCTCACTAAATGTTTTATCTGCGCAAATTAATCCTATGCCAGGTGATGTAAGTTTACCAGACAAATATACACCTGAATACCTTGATGAATTAGCAACCGAATACAAAAAAATTGCTAATGATGAAGTTATATTTGTTGCTTTGGATATGATGAAAGGTACATCTGCCGATTTTTCAAGAAAGGCGATATTGGGATATAACTTAACTCAAAATCCAATAAAGATATCTTTTAAAAATCTTTCCGAGATCAATGAAGCATATGCGAGTTTTGATGCAGTGGGCTGGAAAAAGAAGAATAAACTATTTATATATATCAACCCGAAACATGAAAGTGCTCCGCCTGCAGCATTAGCTGCACTACTTGCACATGAAGCTTTGCATCAGGATGAATATAATTCTCTGAGCGAAGAAACATATGCCTGGACTATGGAAGCGGTTGTTTGGAATGAAATGTTAAAAAAATATCCGGAATCAAATGATTTAGAGTCAGCCCTTGTGGCCAGAGAAAATGTTTTAAAACAATTGTTGGAAAAAGGGGCATTTACCGATAAATACATTAAAAAAACGGTATATTCAAATCCGGGTTATAAAAACTTACCGTTAACTTCTCCGGGTTACAATGCTGATTAATACAATAATTACCTTAACATACTATTAAAGGTGTATTGATATCAATTTTAAATTGTTGTTAAATTAACATATGAGAATTAAACAAGTTGTATTATCGATATTTTTAGTATTAGTACTGTTTGCGTTTAATAAAGTTTTTTTAAACACATTTAATCGTGCAAATACTTATTTTTCAAATTATTCAATTTATAACGAAGAAAAAGTGCCCCCGCAAAAATTCTTTGAAAGAACTTGGAAGGTAATTTCAAAAGATTTCTATGAACCTACTCTGAACCACCAAAATTGGGACAGATGGAAGTATAGATATGAAGGCAAAATTAAAACAGACGAGGATGCTAAAGTTGCAATTGATACTATGATTGCAAGCCTTGATGAACCATATACAAAATTTATGCCTCAAAAAGACTTTGAAGATTTGGCAACTTCAATAACTTCAAAAATATATGGAATTGGCGTTAATATATACTCAAATGCAGGCAAGATAGAGATATTTAATGTAATACCCTCAACTCCTGCTGATGTCGCTCAAATTAAGCAAGGTGACATAATTGTTGAGGTTAATGGAAAAGATATAAACGGAATGAATGTTTCAGATGTTGCCACACTCGTCAGAGGCCCGGAAAACACAACAGTTGAACTTACAATCTTAAGAAATGGCGAAAAACTTACAAAAAAAATTACGAGAAAAGAAATTAAAATTAAGAATGTAAAAAGTTCATTATTGGACAATCATATCGGTTACATACAGATTATAAGTTTTATGGGGGAAAATACTCCAAATGAATTTATGGATGCACTTGACAGTATTAAAGATGCAGATTCTTTAATTATTGATTTGCGGGGAAATACTGGTGGATTGCTTGACAATGCTGTATATATTGCGAATATGTTCATTCAACAGGGCGAAATCGTCGAAGTTATTTACAGAAGCGGAAATAAAAAAGTTATAAATGCTATGCCTAATCGTGATATTATAACAAAACCTCTCGTTGTTTTAGTAAACGGCGCAAGTGCAAGTGCAAGTGAAATACTTTCAGGTGCATTAAAAGACACAAATAAGGCCATTCTAATCGGTAAAAAAACATTTGGCAAAGGCCTAGTTCAAAAAGTCGTACCACTTCCCAATAAGACTGGATTAAACGTGACTATTGCAAGATATTTAACTCCCAACGGAACGGATATTAATAAATTGGGTATTAAACCTGATATTGAAATCGGAAACGATTTTGATTTCTTTATTAATACCTCAAAAAATGATGTCCAGTTGGAAAAGGCTAAGGAAGTACTGAATAAAACTCTTGCATTTCAGCACAATTAATTAAACACCAAGAAGTTCTCTTGTTTTAATCCTTATTTCACCATCAATCTCAAATATTTCATTGATATTAGGATTTCTGACGATTGAGTGAGCTTTAAGCATTTTTTCAACAGTGTTAACAATGTCAAAAAGACTAATCTTGCCTTTCAAAAATGCAAATACTGCTTCTTCGTTTGCTGCATTCATGCAAACTGTTGCGGAACCACCTATTCTCCCGCACTCATATGCAATTTTGAGCGCCTTAAATTTATTTAAATCAGGTTCTTCAAAATCGAGCCGTGCTATTTCAGTAAAGCTAAAGCTTTTTGATTTAATACCTTCAAAACGTTCAGGATAGGTAATTGCATACTGTATGGGAATATGCATACTCGGTAGACCAAGTTGAGCAATAACACTTCCGTCAATATATTCTATCGCTGAATGCACAATACTTTGCGGATGTATTACAACTTCAATTTTGTCATAATTCATACCAAACAGATGGTGTGCCTCAATAACTTCAAGTCCTTTGTTCATCAGAGTAGCACTGTCTACCGTAATTTTTTTACCCATATGCCAACGAGGGTGGGATAAAGCTTGCTCAACTGTTGCCTCCACCATTTCTGTAACACTTTTACGCAAAAAAGGACCACCTGACGCAGTTATTATGAGTTTATCTACTTGTGAAATATTTTTAATACATTGATGAATTGCACAATGCTCGCTATCCACAGGAATAATATTTGCACCTTTTTCTTTTGCTAAAGGCATAACAATATCTCCCGCCATTACAAGAGTTTCTTTATTTGCAAGAGCAATATCAATTCCGTTAGTAATGGCCGTGATAGTTGGTTTAAGCCCAATCCTGCCCGAAACGGCAACCAGTATTATATCATTCTCACTGTCAGAACAAATTTCTTCAAGAGTTTTATATTTTGCCCCCTTAATTTTTGTTTTATCGTCTGCATAAGCATATTTAGGTTTAAATTTTTCTATTTGCTCATTCAGTAATGTCACATTATGACCTGCAGTAAGTGCAATAATCTCAAACCTGTCTCCAAGTTTTTCAATTACTTCCAAAGCCTGCCTTCCAATTGAACCGGTTGAACCTAATATGCTGATTTTTTTCTTCATATAAATATTATAGTATAAACAAAAGAATATGCGCCTGGCGCGATTGTCTTGCTCGTTCGCGTTGAACGGCAATTCCGAATTTTGCCTTCGTGATTTTAATCACTTGGCAAAACTCTTCAGCCTCCGCTCACTTGCGCTCGAACGCAAAAGCGAACTCATCTTTACCAAACTACCATTAAAAAAGAGGACTGTATGTCCTCTTTTTTAATGGTGCGCCTGGCGCGATTCGAACGCGCGACCTCTCCCTTAAAAGGGGATTGCTCTACCGACTGAGCTACAAGCGCAAATTACTATTTATTATTTCAGCTGTGACCTTTTAGCCACAAGCATAATGTTATCAAGAACAAAATTTAGTGTCAAGAAGAACTTTTAACTCAAACGCTATTATTCAAACAATTCATCCACAATATTTCTAATTTCATTAGAGATATCCGAATCAGAATTAATATTATCTCTTATGAGTTTTGCGAACTCTGCTTTTTTAAATTCATGCAGTCCTTTTATCCTGAACAGTTCTTCCAAAACTTTAGCTGTTGGAAATTCTGAGACTAAATCTTGCTCTGAAATTGATAAAAAATTTTCAAAATGGTTATTTACTGTTTTAACAATGAGTGATTTAGGAAGTAAATCCTCAAATTCTCCGCTGGCAACAAGGTGAATTTTGTCAATCTCTCGTAACTTTGGCATTATTTGTTGTATATTTTCCTCTGCATCTTTGTCCAGTAATACAAATATAGGCAGCTTAACTTCTTCAATCAACTTATAATACATTTTTACGACTTGATTTTTACCCCCTGCAGCTATAATATGTATTCCCTTTTGATAAAAATCGTAATTTAAATATTTTGAAAATGCAGGCAGAAGTATTTCTTCAGTAATTCCTTCAGCAAGAACTAACTTTTCAACAGGATATTTTAAATGTTTACTTTCTCTAAGCTCTTTTATGTCGGTTTCACTATCTTCACAAAGAGTTTTTAGCCAAAGTAAATTTACAGGTGAATTTTCTAAAATCAATTTAGCAGCTATATTGTACGCTATATTATTATCAAGCAGTTTTTGTGTTTCTATATCATTCTTAAATGCATTATTTTCAAATTCTTTAATTATAAGGTTAATTTTTTTATTTAAATCGGATTTACAGAGTTTTTCTATACTATTATTTAAGATCGTTTCTGCCAAAGTTGTTAATTTGGCAAAATCCATTTTTTCAATCTCTGTTTTGCGTAATTGTGGTTCAATAAGACATGTTCGCAATATATCTGTAAAAACTCTTAGATACTTTTCCTTTGGATTCTTAAATCGTGTAAGTCGATCAAGTGATATAATTATTTGTTCTTCGCTTAAATATTTGTATTTCATTTAAAAAAATTATACCATACAAATTCGGTAATAATATAAAAAGGAGCGACTAAATAAGTCGCCCCTCTGTTCTATTTAGCATTTACTATTGTTCTTTTTTACTCGGTATTCTCATCGCATAGAAAGAACGAATTACAAAGATTAGAGCAATTATAAGGATTAATATACCCCAAGTCTTTGCGCTTTCTTTGAATGCAGGAGCGATTGCAATTTCCATTGCAAGTAATCCGAATAATGTCGTGAATTTAATAATCGGGTTCATCGCAACTGATGAAGTATCCTTGAATGGGTCTCCAACCGTATCACCGACAACTGTTGCAGCGTGAAGGTCGGTTCCTTTTTCTGCCATATCAACTTCTACAATTTTCTTTGCATTATCCCAACAGCCACCAGCATTAGCCATGAATACAGCTTGGAACAAGCCAAACACCGCAATCGCTATAAGGTAGCTTATAAAGAATGATACAGGATGCGCATTTTCGCCACTTGGCGCTGACAGACAAGCTAGTGCGAGTGCAAAACCAAACAACGCGATAAAGATATTGTACATACCTTTTTGTGCATATTGTGTACAAATCTTCACGACTTCTTTTGAATTCGCAACATTTGCGCTCTTTTCATCAGTTTCCCCAAGATGAATATTTTCTTTGATATATTCAACTGCTCTGTAAGCACCTGTTGTTACAGCCTGCATAGAAGCCCCGGAGAACCAATAAATTACAGCACCGCCGGCTATAAAACCGAGAAGTGTGTATGGGTTTAACAAATTCAGAATCATTTCGGGTTGAATACCCAATGTTTCTTTAATAACAAGAATTAATGAAAATATCATGGTTGTAGCACCAACTACAGCTGTACCAATAAGAACCGGCTTTGAAGTAGCTTTGAATGTGTTACCTGCACCATCGTTTTCTTCAAGATATTTCTTTGCATTCTCAAAATCCGGAGTAAATCCGTAGTCTCTTTCGATACCGCCTGCGACATCAGGTACTTCTTCTATTAAGGACAGTTCGTAAACTGATTGTGCATTATCGGTAACAGGTCCGTATGAGTCAACTGCAATAGTTACAGGTCCCATACCTAAGAAACCGAATGCAACCAAACCGAATGCAAATACAGACGGATAAATCATTGTTTCTGCTGGAATGTGTAAGCTTGCAAAATAAGCTAATCCCATAAGTAGTACAACAATTGCACCGATCCAAAATCCGGAGAAGTTACCAGAAACAATACCTGATAGTATTGTTAAAGATGCTCCACCTTCTTTTGAAGCTGTCACAACTTCGTTTGTATGTTTAGCGTGTGGGCTAGTAAATACCTTCGTAGCTTCAGGTATCAAAGCTGCACCCAAAGTACCGCAAGAAATGATTATTGAAAGAACTAACCATAAGTTGTCAGGTAACTCTCCTAACAATGTTTTACTTACACAGAACGTCATAACAATTGATAAAATTGAAGTTATCCAGACTAAGTTAGTCAAAGGAGCCTCAAAATCGAACTTCTTAGTAAATTTGTTATAAATTTTTGTTACTAAACCGTTAAACCAGTATGAAATTACTGATGTAATAATCATCAAAAATCTCATTGTGAAAATCCAGGCAAGTAATTGTACCTGATAATCAGGGAATACACCCAAAAGTATAAAGCTTACCAGAGCGACCCCTGTTACACCATAAGTTTCGAATCCATCAGCCGTAGGTCCGATTGAATCACCTGCGTTATCACCTGTACAATCTGCAATAACACCGGGATTCCTCGGGTCATCTTCCTTAATACCAAATTGAATTTTCATCAAGTCTGACCCGATGTCTGCTATCTTTGTGAAGATACCACCTGCAACACGAAGCGCAGAAGCACCTAACGATTCACCTATTGCGAAGCCTATAAAGCAAGCACCTGCAAGTTCTCCTGGAACGAACAACAGAATTACAAGCATCATAATGAGTTCAATTGATACCAAAAGAACACCGATACTCATACCGGCCCTTAATGGTATGCCTAAAATATCGATGGGCTTTCCTCTCAAAGCGGTAAATGCTGTTCTTGAGTTCGCAAGCGTGTTCATTCTGATACCGAACCATGCAACAAGATATGAACCTAAAATGCCAAGTACAGACCATCCGAGAATGATAAGCACGGATTTTAGTTCCATTCCTTGCAAATACCAAAAATAGAACGCAATACATAAACCAATTAATATTTCCAAAGCAAGAAGGAATTTTCCTTGCTGAATTAAGTATGTTTTGCAGGTTTCAAAAATCGTACTTCCTACTTCTTCCATTTTTGTGTGAACAGGAACTTTTTTTACACGAAGGTATTCTATAAGTCCGAAGATAACACCAATAACGGAAACTATAATGCCTATAACCAAAAGGTTATAACTCAAAACACTTTCCGCTTTGATATTCGGAACTACAAGAGAAGCTTCACTTGCAAAAGAAGGTGCACACATCATTGCCATAAAAAGACCAAACAATGTTTTCTTCATATATTTCTCTCTCCTTCTAAAATATGACATCAAGCTTTGTCATAACTCTATTATATTAAAGGTCAGGCTGTATGGCAAGACTGTTTGTAAAATGTAACAAAAACGCAGATAACTATAGTCTGTTAAAGAGATTTTTGCGATTATTTATCTTACACTTAATTTATTCAATATATTTTGCCTATAGTATTTTATCAGGGAATTTAGGGCATTGTCATAGGCATTTGAACCTGAATTTATAAAACAATTTTTAATTCGTTCAAAATAATCAATACATGCAAACATTCTGTAATGATTTTTAACAACGCAGATTTTTCTGTTGTGAGTTAATGCCATAATCCAAAACCATGTATCAACAGATACAGGCGCATTTTTTAAATAAATATCTTCCCTAAAAACTTCATTAGTAAAACAATTTGGTGGAAATAATGCGCCTTCTTCACTATTAATAAAATTGCTAAAATCAGCAGATTCTTTATTAATATACTTCCAATCGCCGTAACTTATAAAATTATCTTTATTGTCTAAAAGTACTTTTTTAGCGCTGTGAACATGGATTGAATTCGGCATCGATACGTATGAAAGATAGAGTCGTCTTAGCCAATCTTTTGGGTATATTATAGAATCAGATACTGCGACTATTATACTTTCTCTAAACTCCTTTAATGTGCAAATTATGTTTGTGTATTTGTTTACTTTTTTTGTAAAACGAATTTCCAAGCCATTTTTTTTAAATTGGGTTATTTCATATGGAATTGTAGTTAAATCTTCTGTTTCATCATCAAGCCAGAGAATCACCATGTCAGGTTTTAATGTTTGATTCAATAGGGAATAAAGTACAGGTGGCAGCTTATGATAACGCTCTCTAACAGACGATAATGAAACAATAATTTTTGAATCACGCGCATTATACTTATTTAGACCGTAATATTCCCCCATTCTGTTTATTTCATCCGTGATTAACGGGTTTATATAAGGATAATAATGCATATTGTTTAGAAAATTTTTCAGCATTTTTCCTCCGTCAGTAAGGAATGAATTAAAATACTTTCTTTTGGCGTATTGTTAGTAGGTTTTTCTGTATCTAATCTTTCTACCCAATCTATAATATTTTTTTCCAATCTTGTTAATGGCAAATTTTCAATGTTAAAGAATCCCATATATATTAGCCAAGGAGAAACTTCTGTATTTTTAATCGCATTTTGGATTTTAAGCCCCATTATTTTAGGAGCAATTTGATTTTTACTTAACAATTTATATATACCATGCTCAACAAATTTATCGAATGCATTACCATAATTCAGGTTAAAAGTTTCCATTAATTCCTTTTTTAATCTGAAATAACTCATATCATAATTTATATTTTTGAGGTATTCATCTTGTAGTATTTTAGTTTCATTATTAAGTTCAAAGCCAAATCTAACGGAGAATTTCAATCCTCTTACAATCCTTGTCGGATCGTCAATAAAACTTTTATCGTGCAAAATCCTTAGCGACTTTGAATTGATATCTTTCATGCCATTAAAAGGATCAAATATTTCACCTGTTACGGTATTTTTAGCCATTGCGTTAATTGTAAAATCACGCCTTTTTAAATCATTAATTAATGGGCAGCCAATACTTTTTACTACTGGTAAATGTCCTGCTTTTGGATATGTTTCTTCTCTAGTGGATGCTATATCTATTTCTTTTCCGTTAAAACTAAGTCTTACTGTTCCAAAGTCAGGATTTATTTTAATTATGTTGTCAGCAAATTTGGCTTTACAAAAATCAATTGCATTTCCTTCATAGCAGTAATCAATATCAAAGCTTTGTACCCCGAGAATTTCGTCTCGTACAATTCCGCCAACATAGTATAAATTTTTGTCCTTAAAACTATTCATGTTCATTGTTATTTTGTTTGTTATGTATAATGGATGAAATCAGTGAACTGACTATAAACAGAAGCCCTAAAGAACCAGTTATGACTTCCGGTATTTCAATTTCTGTAGAAATAAACATCAAAATAGCCAATGTTCCTATTGCCCAGTGTGCACCATGTTCAAGGTATAAAAACTGTTTTAAAGTCTTCTTCTCAACAAGCATTATTGTTAGTGACCTTACAAACATAGCACCAATAAATAGCCCTATTGTGATTATAATTATATCTTGACTTAAAGCAAATGCTCCCAAAACTCCGTCAAGAGAAAATGAAGCATCTATAAGCTCCAGATACAAGAATCCGATTAGTCCTGAGCATCTTACTGTATCTGCACATAATTTGGCTCTCTCTTCCTGACGTTTTTCAAGCCATTCTGCAAGACCGTCAATGCAAAGATAAGTAATTATCCCGGCAATTCCCGAACCCAGAACGGAATATTTTATATCTGCCGGAATCTGTGTCATTAATATACCCAATGCGGCCAAAACAGTTATTGTGCAAATACCCTTAATTTTAGAAAGCTTTTGTAGCGGGATTTCAAAAAGTTTTATCCAATGGACATTTTTTTTTGAATCCGTATAGTAATCCATAAAAAGCATTAGAAGAAATGCACCGCCAAATGTTACAATCGGGGCGTGTGTAAGTTCAAGATAATGCGCATATTGGTGAACATCATTCAAGGCCATATTAAGAACGGAAGTTATATGCAACTTAGCAAATATTGAAACTACTGCCAACGGGAACAAAAACCGCATACCGAAAACAGCAATTAAAATGCCCCAGGTAATAAATCTGTGCCGCCATTTTTCGGACATTTTTTCAAGCTTCATAGCGTTGACCACAGCATTATCGAAGGATAAACTCACTTCAAGAACTGCCAAAACAAATGCGATAAAAACACATGCCCAACCTGTTCCCTGATGAAAATGTTCACCCCAAAAGTATGCGGCAATAAGCCCCAATATGGTAATTAAATATGAACCGCCGAAATATTTAAGCATATATTGATCCCTTTATTAATAAAGATTATACAACAAAGTATCATCTCAAAATATAAAGTTTTGTTTCAAATAAGCATAAACATTCACAAAAAAATTTAAAGTGATATAATGTTTCAGTAGCTAGTGCATATAAATGAGCGCAGTCCAATCAATATATGGGGAAAAGGAGAAAATATGAAGATTCAATCGATTAGTTGCAATTATGATTGCAAAAGAGTTAATCATCAGCAACCGAATTTTAATGGTATTTTTATGAGAGTAGGTACTGGGAATAAGACATTAATGCCCAATTTTTACAGTAATGTAGCGTATATTCCATTTAAAGACGGGAATAAAGAGCTTTTACAAAGAACATATAAAGATAAACCAATTTGGGTATTTCCTGAGTGTTCTGTAACAGCAATAGAAAGTAAAGCTGCATATAAATTCCTATTTGAAAAAATTCAAAATTCAGAAACATATAAAGCTGCTTTAAAACTAAAACAATATGTTGAAAGCTTGTCTTCAGACGGGGAGCATAACACCATGTATATAGAAAAAGAGGATATTGGCAAACCTGCAACTGCGAATTGGAGCAAACTGGAACTATCACAAATAATTAGCAAGCTAAATAAATATGAATCTGATAAAGGTATCAAGAAAACCGTATCAGATGAAAGTTCAAAACCACAAAAAATGTTTACTATTGATGAATTATGGGAAATGCTTCACAGAAACGGTGTTGCGTAGTTATAATAAAGTTAAAGCAATAAAAAATCGGGTAATTATTTACCCGATTTTTTATTTTATTTTGTATATTATTGTTTTTTATCATGTAATTTGTTGCCTAAGGCAACTGCACCCATCCAAGCCAATAGCGTTGCACCAAATATAGCTTCGCCCTTCATTTTATCTTTGTTAGTTGAGGCTTCAGTTGTTGTTTCTGTCGTCTTTTGGTAAGTGTCCTTTTTAGCTTCGCAGCTTGTTGTTGCAAGCGCCAACCCGGCTCCCAAGGCAACAGTAGCCAGTCGGCGTGTAATTTTAGTAGGCAGAATTGATCTAATTCCATTTTCAATAGCATTTACGTTCATAATTTCTCCTTTATTAATTGATTTAAATCTTATAAACTTCCATTAAAGAACGGGTCGTTAACCCAATCCACAGAAGAGCCGCCCCAGTCTTTTTTTGATACTAATGCTGCAACCGTAAGTCCTAGATATCCGGCAACCAATGCACCTATTACAAAATCCAATAACCCAGACGAGTTTTTTTCTTCTTCAACCGGTTCGGTTACTTGGTTGTCAGCTTTATCAATGGTTGGGAAATTATTCTCAGGTGTATATAGAGTAGGCGCTTCTTTTTGAAAATAATCCGTTTTAGGCTCTTGAGCTTTCAGGCCGACCGCTGTAGACAATAATAAACCTGCTCCTAAAGCTGCGGTTGCCATATGATGAGAGACCCTGTTAATTAATGATGAATTCGGTTTAACACCGCTTTTACATACTGGAATAACATTCATACACACAACCTCCTGTTCATAATCTGTTTTTATCACCTATTATATTGATTGTAAATGATATGTAAAGATATATTACCTGAACAAGCTAAAAATAGCAACTTTTTTTTTCATAGGGTTTTCTCTGTACAGGTTACATCTAGGAGGTATCTATATGGACAGCCTGCGCTCAGTAAACATTCATAAAAATAGTTCATATAATAACCAAATTAGTTTTAAGTCCTGTATAAAATATAATGTACATCCGGAAAAATTACCACGCAAAACATTACAATTAATTAATAAAGTACGTGACTGCAATGACTATTTAAAGAGCATTGGAAACGATCCTTTATATTTCCTTGCCTATTACAATCCGAAAGCTTTAGAGGGTATTCAGAAAGGAATTTCTGTTTTTAAAGGCCTGAATATGACAGAAATTTCGTTTGTATTAGCACATATAAATGAAATAGGAGTTTTGAGAGGATGTTTTAATAATTGTGCACACTGCTATGCCGAGGGTTCATACCCGAGGAGTGATACGGAAAATTATATTTCAAGGATGAGTTGGAAAGATTATAAGGATTTGACGGACGGAATCAAAGAAATGAACGACAGATTAGGGTGTATTACAAAATACACACCTATACCGATAATGTTATTTCATGATTCCGATTGTTCCCAAATTTATATAAAAGACAATCGGGGAAAAGTTCATGGTTGGACAGAACTCGCCAAAATGATGTATGACGCAACCAAAAATGACATAATTTTTTCGACTGCCGGATGGTATAAAAGTGATACAGCTGCTCAAGAGCGAATGGAACAATATGTCAAAGAGATGTCCGAAGCAGATAATCTTGATTATTTGTATCATTTTGCAATATCCGCGAATCCATATCAGACAATGCACCATACAGCAGTACAGTTAATGAAAGAAGGAAAGACCGATCAGGCACAATTTATTTTGCAAAAAGATGCAGAAAGAATGGCAAATGTTTTGTTTACTGTCACTCCTATGCTAAAAACAGGAAAACTTAAATTCATTACAAGAGCTATGAGCAATGATTCAAAAAATTCCGAAGGATTTTCGGAAAATGACCTTAAAGTAATATGGAGACATTATTTTAAAGAACTTAGAAAATTGTATGAAAATGATTTTAAAACAAATCAAAAAATTATAAAAAAACATGAAGATATAAATTTATATATAGCTAAATATAGAAAGCTGCTTTATAGAAAAGGTATTGACACTGAACCTGTAGTCGCAGAAAGGCTTTCAAAAATATATGATAAAGAGGATCCTGCTGTAGCTTTTACAAAAGAAAACAAATTTGATAGTCCTCAAGAAGCAATCAAAAGTCCCTATTGCTATGGAATAATAAGTCCAAACGGTGAGTTTGATATGACTACATATTATGATTCTTTTAAAACTCCGATAAAATTAAATTTTGAAAATAAAAACAAACATACCGCACCAATAAGCCCCAACTTACATTCTGAGCCTATAACAAAAGAGATGATTAACGACTTGGATTCATATATGAGTGCGTATTTTAAGACTGATTGCCAGTAAATTATTGTATATTAAGCTTGATAATTAAGGTAAATTAGAATAAAAAATTTGCTACAATTCACTCTGCCGTAAAAAGCTGACTAAATGTCAGGTTTTCCGTGAGGGTTGTGCTTAACACAACTTCCGAGTGCAAGCATATACTGAATTTGTAGTTTTACATAAATATAGCAAATAAAAATATGCCGCAACTCGGAATTGAACCAAGGACACAGGGATTTTCAGTCCCTTGCTCTACCAACTGAGCTATTGCGGCATATTTTATTCTGTTTTCAACGGTTGGTAGAGCAAGCTCTACGTAATCACTAACCGTTCCGTTTCACTCCACTGGGGGAGCTATTGCGGCATATTTCTATTAATTTTTCAACCAATAATACAATTGTACGGGCTGAATATAATTAATCAAGTTTGAAATTACAAATTTGTCCAAACGACTTTATCTTCCTCAAGAAACTCATCGCACTCCCTAAAGTGCAAAGGTGCTTGCTCGAGAAATTTACCTCCTAAGTTTATCTTAACCTGTGACGGGTGATCTGTGTGCAAGATTAAAACATTGTTATCAGGCAAATACACTTTGCCGTTTTCTTCCATAATCATTTTTATATTATTATGATTAATATTTTTGTAAACTATATTCCATGCCTCACCGCCCCAAAGAAGCATGACAAGTTTTTTATTTCTAAGCAGCAATTTCGTAACTATTAAATCAACAAAGTTTTCCCAGGTTTTTATATGGAATTTTTTTTCACGGACTTGCATATTTTTATTCTCTTTATCGCTAAGTGCAGAATTATATGTATTTTTATATGTCAGTGCTGTATTCAACAGCAAAACACCTGACTCAGCCCAAGAGGTAAGGTCATTATTCTTTTTTTGTACCAGTTCACTTCCATATACAGAATCTATTGCTTTGAAAATATTTCTTAAAGATCCCGGAGTTGTTAAATTTTTACTGGAAAAGGCAAGCCCGTGAGCATGCAAAGGATTTGGATATGGATCCTGGCCTAATATCAAGACTTTTACCGAATCATAACTAACAAGCTTTAAAGCATTGAAAATATTGCTATATACAGGACTTGTTGATTCATTTATTGCGCGTGATAAATTCTTATCGCGCATAAATGTTTCAGCTTCATCCTTATTAAGCCATCCATTTAGTATAAGCTCACCAAACAATTGTTCCATAAATACCTGTTAAGCAGAAGGTGCTATCCACGCCGTAACGTTACGTCCTTCAATCATAGGTTTCTTTTCAATTATGATAGAATCTTGTTCCAAATCTTTAAGAAATCTTTCAGCCAATTCCATCGCCAAGTGAGAATGCTGCATCTCACGGCCTCTTAGCATTACAACTATCTTAACTTTATTCCCTTGTGAGATAAATTTTCTTATATTTTTCAAACGAACTTCATAATCGTGTGTATCAATTTTATAACGAACTTTTATTTCCTTTATTTCTACTATTCGTTGTTTTTTCTTTGCTTCTTTAGCTTTTTTCTCAAGTTCGTACTTATATTTACCGTAATTTAATATCTTAGCAACCGGAGGCGCCTGATTAGGACTTATTACAACCAAGTCCAGTTCTTCTTCTTCCGCCATTTTTAATGCCTTAGATGTCGCTACAATACCACAATTTTCACCATTTGCATCAATTAATCTTACTTCTTTTGCTCTGATTTTTTCGTTTACAAGAGCCATGTCCTTGCCTGATTTTGAGGCAGTTTTTTCTTCGTTAGCTATGATTTGTCTCCTTTTATTAATACATAATTAATGATACCATAGTAATCCCAATTTTCAAGAGGTTTAATTATTTATATCTTCCTTGTATTCAGAGTTTAGGGCAAGCCAAGTATATGAATCTTTTGTTGAAGGCGGAATATCGGTTACAAATGTACCGCCATATCTCCCTCGTATAAAAGTTACATATCCTTCTTCTGATAAATTGTCCAGAGCTTTTTTAATGGTCTTTTCGCTTGTTGAATACTCTTTCGCCAGTTCTTTAATCGGGTGAATTTTATCTCCGACTTTACAATTGGTTGCTATATAATTGCGGATTTTATTTTCAATAATTTCATAGTTATACTTTATTGGCTCGTTCGCATTTGTTATACTCATAACTGTTGTTCCGTATTGTCCACGCCTTGTATACACCGAGCCCTCTTTGGACAGTAGTTTTACCGCATCATGAACTGTCTTTAGACTTACCTTAAATTTTTTTGAAAGTTCTTTATTTGAAGGTAATCTGTCCCCTGGACTAAGGGATTCAATTATATATTTTTTAATATTTAATGCAACTTTTTCTACAAGGGTTTTTGCTATGACATTACGTGCTCTGAAAGAACGACCTGTTATTATATATTGCTTTCCCTTTTTTTCAAGCACCCCTTCAATGATGAGACTCATAATTGCAGCTCTTATTGTTGCCGTTGAAACTCCTATATTTTTTGCCAATTCACGCGTAGGAGTCAAGTTATCGCCAGATCCCAGCTTATGTTCTTTTAAGTATTTTTTTATATTTTCGACTGCTAAGTCCTTTTTTGAAGTAAGTTTTTCTACCTGTTTTCCGGTTCTATCTTTTACAAAAGAACCAAGTTTTTGTTTTGATTCAATATATCCAGCATCCTCCACAAATCTATATGCATTTTGTATGGTACCAAGACTTACTCCTATATGGCAGGCTAATTCGGCTTTTGATGGCAGCAAGTCTCCGGGGTTAATTTTCCCTTTTTTAAGTGATATAGCAATCCAGGATATAATCCATTTAGATAGCTTTTCAACCTTATTCTCACCATGTGAAAAGCTGTGCACATGCGGCGTCATTTCTGATAATTGAATTTTTTTCAAACAATATACTCCAAGGTTATTTAATAATAGTATAATAACCCGAAAGTATAAAAACATTCAAGAGGGTAAAAATATCGATTAATCCTTATATTAACTATTGCGCTAAATATTTAGCCAAGCCCTCCCCCATAGAAAAGCAAGACGGAATTATTCTTAATGCAGCTTGAGCTTTAAAGTCTGCTGAAATGCATCTGCCAACGACAAACACATTGTCATACCCCTCTACAATTAATGATTCAATAGGTAACTGATACTCTTGCATGGTTCTTTCAAGTAAAGAATCATCTTTTTGTGATGAATGTACATCCACCGGGTAATTTGATACCAAAACAGGATTATCAAACTTTTTGCCGTTTATTAGATCATCATAGGTATAAACATATTTGCCCCTGATTCTATTTGAAACCCTTACACCAAGAGAATTAGCAATTGATGAGATGTGCGCATCTTTAAATCCTGGCAGATATTTTTTGCAGAACTGAGAGAGCCTTAGAATGCTCATTCTGCCTTGTTTGTACGCTTCTGAACGGGTTAAACTATTGTCAATTATGCGAGGACAATTGAATGCAATGGAATCAGGCGTCCCCGCAACTGAAAACATCTGAAAGTAGTTGGAGTCTTCTTCTGTAAGACATCCATCGGCCAAAGCTTTTTTAAACAAAGGCTTTAGCGCCCATATCCTGTTATTATCCCAAGTATAAGCCGTAGACAAGTATGTATAACCGTCTATTTTGCACGAGGTTGTGACATCTCTGTCTGTATCATAGGCCATAAGCCAATCTGAAAACTTCTTTGTATTGACCCCAGACATTATAAATCTTAAGCTTATTGGCTGAAAATCTTTCTCAGAGTTTTCTAAAAATTTGCAATTTAATTTTTGGCAAAAATTTCCATCACCGGTTCCGTCTATATAATATTTCGAAACGATAGGTAATGATAACCTATTGGTATGACATATAGAATTATCATTATCAAACGAGTCGATATATATTGATAATATTTTCTTGTCTTTATGTGTAATCTCTGTAACATGAGTTTCGAATAAAACATCAACACCTGCTTCATCCATTAAAATATCCAGTGCTACTTTGGTTAATTCCGGGTTAAACCAACCTTTATTCCCGTCACAATATTCAATAGCGCCGCCTAATTCCGATAATTTTTTGAATAAAGCATTGAAAAAATCATTATTAATTGAATTATCAGATGTTTTCATCGCAGGAACCACTAATGACGAGGTTATTGAACCGCCAAGAAATGAATTTTGCTCGATAATAAGCGTTTTTAGGCCTGATTTTGCGCAATTCCAGGCACAGCTTACTCCGGCGGTGCCTCCTCCTATAACAATAACATCATAAGGCCTATTCGTCATCATATTCCCCTTTTTTATAAAGTCTTGAACGCATATATTGCGTAGACGTCATCAAATCACTGTTTTTAAAATCATATTCGCGCAAAGCCAGTATATAATCTCTTTTTGCGGATAGGTTTTGATCATGGTAAGGTATTCCGGCTCTGGTATTACATAATCCAATTTCATAATTAGAAAGCGGAACATTAATCATAGATTTATCTTTAGCAGCAATCGTTCCAATTGACTTACCAGTTTTTTCATCGACAATTTTACCCAGATAAAATTTATTTTCAAGAAAGGTATTTCTAACAGAGGCTGAAGTTGAATAAGTTATTAGCAAACCTCTCGGAGCAAGTCGCTTATACAGCTCTGCAATAAACTCTACTGTCCATAATTCCGGAGCTTTTGAGTTTGTAAATGCATCCAAGAATATGAGGTCATATTGCTTGTTTATTTTTAAAATAGACTTTCTGGCGTCATTTGTAAGGAATTTCAGCTTAAACAGGCTTTCAGCTGCCTTAAAATTAATCCATTTATCTCGTTTCGATAAATATCTATAATATATATTATGTAAGAAGGCAAATGGATTCAATTTATGTATAAAATTATACCTGTAATTTTGATAAAAATGGGCATATCTTATCATAAATTTGTCATAAAATCTTCGATTTCTGCTATCACGAAGCTTGATTTTGAAATCTTTGTCAAAGTATTCGTTCTGGTACTTGTCTAAAATGCTATCAGCTAAAATATAATTTACATATTTATGTATTTTATAGTTGCTGTTTAAAAGATCATAGTCATTTTTATATTTCAAATCCAAAAGCTCAGTTATGTTCTTGCGATTTCTTAATGCAATTTTGAGTGTAAATTTTGAAAGTTTATTTCGGATTATCCAATATAATTTAAAACAATCAAAACATTTAGGTACAATTTTCGTATAAATCTCCTGCGGAGTAAAAACTGTTTTTAAAAAAGGAGATATTTTGACTAATTCATCCTCTAATTCCAAACAGTCTATATTAAATTTAGAGAGAATATTCTTATCTTTCGTATCGGTATATAATGATAATTCCTCTTCTCTAAATTTATTATTATCGTTATCTGTCGAATCGTTATATTCATTGTTATCGGAAATTTTTTCATTTTTATTTTCAAAAAAATTTTTAAAAATATTTTTTTTATTTAAATATTTTTTATTTTTATAAATTACATAACTCATCAGAGCTTTGGTATTATACCCGACACCGTAGCATATATCCAGGACATTAATGTTTTCTTTTGTGTTAATGAGCTTGTCTATACCTGAAGGCAAAACGAACTTCTCCCAGGCTTCAGTCAGGGCGCCAAATTTGGAGTGATACACGTCTGAATTAGTGTACGAATACAGGCCTATAGAGCCGTCTTGTGTATAATAAAACTCATAATCCCTCATACTAGTATTATACAGCCATTTTTGCTATGTGCAAAACTGTTTCGATTTGTTAATATCTAAAATTTTAGTATCACTATTCTTAAATGTTACTACTGGATTTTATTGACATTATTGATAATAATATAGGTATATGATAGAATACTGAAGTAAATTGTAGGGAGTTTTAGGAGAGATTTAATGTCGGATAATTGGAATGATTTGCCCAAAATTAGCTTTAGTGAGTTAGAATCTGATATTGATGTAACAAAATTATCTGATAAAGAAGATTTTACATCGAAAAATTCTGAATACATATCTGTAGATATAGAGAAACCTGATATAAATAAATCAAATAAAATCGTTTTATTTTTTGCAATTTTGTTTACTTTAGTATCAATACCTATTTTTTATCACAATATACGTGATTATATACAAACTTACATGACACCTGCAATGAAACGTGATATTGAAGTTAAAACCACAAAATTACAATATAGAGATTTGTATGATACTAGCGAAGTTACCGGACTTATCAGTGCTGAATCCTCTGTTGATATAGTAGCACGTGTAGATGGTTATCTAGAAAATGCTTATTTTAAGGAAGGTGACTTTGTTAAACAAGGACAGTTGCTTTTTACGATAGAACCTAACGAATATAAAATATCAGTCAGAGCTGCCGAGGCAGAAGTTGACCATGCCAATGCTCTTTACACAAACTCAATTCAAGAACTTAATAGAGCGAAAGAACTTGTGAAAGAGAACTTCATAAGCCGCTCTGATTATGATTCTATTGTTGCTACGGCAAACAGCAGCAGAGCATCATTAGATGCAGCAAAGCAGTCTCTTGCAAGAGCCCGGTTAAATTTAGGTTATACGCGTATTTATGCACCTATGACGGGCAAGGCCGGTAAAATTAATATGAGCAATGGAAATTATGTAGGTTTACAGTCAGGCCCTCTCGTAAATATTGCGAAAATGAACCCTGTATGTGTAGATTTTAGTATGAAGAGTTCTGATGTTTTGAGAATGAAGCGAGGCAAAGACAGCAATCTTGACATTGCAACAGCGAAAGTAGAAATATTGTTATCAGATGATACAAAATATGATAAAGTAGGAAAGATAATTTTTTCTGATAATACGGTTTCTTCGCAAGCTGCATCATTGTCTTTGAGGGCTTTGTTCCAAAACCATGACAATATATTGATTCCTGGAGACTACGTAAGAGTTATAATTACATCAAAAGAACCACGGCATAAATTAGTCGTACCGCAATCCATAACACACGGAGATTCAATTAATGGATATTATTTGTGGACAGTCAAAGATGGTAAAACCTGCAAGAATAAGATTACGGTCAGCGGTAGTGACGGAAATGATTGGATTGTAGAAAGCGGTGTATCAGATACTGATGACGTCATTTCATATTCAAATTCAAGTATTGATATGGAATCCTTGTCTGTACTTGTAAAAGAAGCGAAAACAGAGTAAGAAGAAAGCTTGGACTAGTGAAAAAAGACTGGTATTTTTTTATAAAAAAAACTAGGGTTGCGATAGTACTATCGTTGATTATAGTTATCTTGGGATATATTTCAATGAAAAAGCTATCACAAGAAATATATCCTGATACGAGTTCACCGCGGGTATATATTTCCGCAACTTATACAGGTGCAAGTGCAAGTATTATGGAAACTACTGTCGCCAACGTGATAGAAGCTAGTATGTCGGGTTTAGAGCACATAAAATACATTGCTTCTACTTGCGGTGACGGATACTATGATGCCGAAATATTTTTTAATGCAGGCTCTGACAAAGATGTTAACTTATTAAATGTGAAAAATCAGCTACAGGAAATAAACTTTCAATTACCACCGGAAGTTCAAAACGAAGGTGTTAACGCTGTTACTACCTCTGGCGACAAAGGTGCAATTATATTGAACTTGGCTTCAAAGAATGATAATTGGGAACAGGTTGATTTAGCTAACTATGCAAAATCCAATATTCTTGACAAACTGAAAATGGTAAACGGAGTTTCGGACGCAATACTTACTGGCAGCGGAGATTACTCAATGAGAATATGGTTAAATCCGCAGAAGATGGCAGCATTAGGAATTTCTGCATCCGATGTGGAATATTCGTTAAACGAGCAGAATCGCCAATTTGTTGTCGGCACTCTTGGTGCTCCGCCTATGAAAAATCCACAACATATTCAAATGCTTATCAAAGCGGATAATTTATTGTCCTCGGCAGAGGATTTTAAAAATGTTGTCATAAAATCTGGATCAACATCTGGCCAAGTCTTTTTATCAGATATAGCAGAGATTGAACTCGGGGCTTCTATATACGATTCCTTTGCTATGGTAGGTGACAAAAACACGGTATTAATTCAAATTATGCCAAGTGCCGGAGTAAATATGGTAGAGCTTTCGAATTTGCTCAACAAAAAAGTTGAACAAATATCGAGGTGGTTACCTTCAGAACTGGAGCTCAGTGTAATATACGACAGTGCAATATATATGAAAGAATCTGTTAATGAGGTTGTTACAACTATATTTATAACGGTTATTATTGTAATATTAGTAATACTGCTTTTTCTTGGTGATGCCACATCTACACTTGTTCCTTGTGTAACCATTCCTATTTCATTAATAGGTGCTTTTAGTATTTTATACTTATTCAATATGTCTATAAACATGCTGACACTTTTTGCCTTAATTTTGGCTGTTTCGGTTGTCGTAGATGATGCAATTGTTGTAGTAGAGAATGTCAACAGATTTATACGGGAAGGCTGCACTCCTAAACGTGCGACTCAGCTTACTATTGAAGAAGTCGGGGTAACCCTTGTTACAATGTCACTGATTTTGATGACAGTATTTTTCCCAATATGTTTTATTGGTGGTTTTACAGGTATTTTATACAGACAGTTTGCGGTATTTTTGTCAGCATCTATTATCATATCAGCAGTTTGTGCCCTGACATTATCTCCTGCTATGACATCTGTTATGTTAAATAGAGATAGCAATTTTGAACTGTTTGAGCAAGGTAAAAAAGGGACTTGGTCAAAGTGCTATTACCTATTCAATAGATTATTTAATAAGCTTGGCGAACTGTATACAGAATGTGTAAGGGTTTATGTATATAATCCTAAAATTACAATTATAACTTATTTATGCGTAATTTTTCTTATGGTTGTGGCATTTCAATTACTTCCTAAATCATTTATTCCAGATGAGGATCAGGGTTTAGTTTATGTAAGAGCCAATATATCAGAAAGTACAACCGTACAGCGTACCAGAGAAATTGCAAAACAAGTGGTAGAAAAATTAAGAAATATTGAAGGAATTGCTCCAAATAAATTGTTGGTAATGGGCGGCAAAAATAATTTCAGTGTATATGCGCAGTTGAAAGATTGGAGAGAAAGAAACGTAAGTATCATTGGCAAAATTATTCGTAAAATTAATAAACAACCAACGAGTCTGACAAATGTAGCAATACAAAGTGAAATCAGTAAACAGTTAAAGTCTGTTAACGGAGCACAAATCTATGCATATAGTCCTCAATCAATGTCCCAAAATTCTTCAGGATTAGAATTTAATATTATTGGCTCTGATATATATTCATTAGAAAAAATATCCGAGTATGCGGATAAAATTGTAAGGAATTTGGGAAATAGTGACAACTTTGATTATGTATACAATACGTATTCTGGCACCTATCCGCTTTATGTTATGAAAATTGACTATAAAAAAGCTTTGGCGCTGAATATAAGTATTCAAGAATTGACCTCCACACTGTCAACATTTATTGGTTCAAATTCCGTAAGTAACTTTACAAAAAATGGCAAAAATTATAACGTAATCATGCAAGCAGACGAATCTTTCAGAAGAAGCAAAAACGACCTCAATAAGTTATATATAAGAAGTATGAACGGGGTTATGGTTCCTGTTGCAACCGTTATAGATTTGGAAGAAGTTAACAGTACTGCAGAGATTACCCGTTTTAACCAAAATCGTTCGGTAATGATTGTGGCTGAGAATTCGGAAAAAATTACAACAGGACAAGCTATTAAAATAATTGAAAAATGTGCAAATGATATTTTACCAAAAGGGATGTCATATGAATGGTCAGGAAATTCTTTGATGGAAATAGAATCCTCAAAGCAAACAGTCACAATAATTTGTTTAGCTTTGTTATTCATATATTTCTTTTTGGTTGCTTTATATAACAGTTGGTCAATCCCTGTTGTAGTATTGATAGTAGCTCCAGTTTCAATAGTTGGTGCTTTAATATTTCAATTAATGCTCGGACAACCTTTCAACTTGTATTCACAAATAGGTATTATAACGCTGATAGGTTTGGCTGCCAAGCAATCAATTTTATTTGTTGAATTTGCAATGGCACAGAAAGAAACGGGAAATTTGAACATACAAAACGCGGCGATTATCGCTGCAAAAATGAGATTTAGAGCTATATTAATGACGGAATTATCATTCTTAATTGGTGTTATTCCAATGTTATTTGCTACCGGTCCGAGTGCAAACAGCAGAATTTCTCTGGCAGCTACCGTATTTGGCGGTATGATAACTACAGTTAGCATAGGTGCAATTTTGACACCTGGATTCTATGCAATGATTCAAACTTTTGTTGATAAGATTTATAAAAAGAAGGTTGAAGAAGAGTATTACGAAGAAAATAATGAAGGTTTTAAACGGGATGAAGAAGGATATATCTAAAATATTATTATTAACCACTGTATTAGTACTGAATGCTGGTCTAATAAATAAATCTGAAGCTGCCTCTACTGTATCGTTGTTCGAAAGAAAATTTCCTGAAAAGCAAGCTACGGAAATTAAGCCGGTTATAAATATTAATCACGCTGTTATACAAGAGAGCCAACCGAAAGTAGAAGAGAGCAGTAATATTATTTTAGAGAGTAAATCTGTTACAGAGGAAAGCAACACTATTGGAGTAGAGGAAATAGAAGAGAGCACTGATGCTGTTTATCCTGCCGTTGTAAATATTTCAAAAGGGAAAAAAACAAAGATAAAGAACAAGGTAAAAAAAGAAAAAATAAAGAAAAAGAAAAAAATTAAGGAACAAAAGCCGGAAGAAGCTTTAGATATAGAAACTTCTGAAATTGTTGCGGATGTAAAAGATAATAATTCTGAAATAATCAACACCGAAATTGGTGGACAGGAAGAAATTAGTATTCCGGAGGTTAACGAGCCAGAACTCACAAATTCCGAACCTAAAAAGGTTAAGAAAAAAAGAGGTTTGAAGAAAAACAAAAAAAATAAAGCTATCAAAAAGAATGACAATGAGCATAAACTCTCAAAAATAGAAACCATTATAGAAAACGAGCCTTATTTAAACCACAATACTGAAAATGATATATATTTAGACAAATATAAGAGAAAAGAATTATCTACATTAAAAGAGTTTTATGAAGATAAAGATATTATAGAAAATCCTGACGGCTCACTCAGTATGGTTATGAAATCAGATGACAGAGCCATTGACAAATTGATTGATGAGATTGAGAATATCAATCCTAATAATACTTTTACACCTGCGCTTCAGTTGACGCTGAAAGAATGTATTGGAATTGCGCTTTTAAAACATCCGGATATTTTATCAGCGAGATTAAATACAGGTGTATATAAAGACAGAATTACGCAATCCTGGGCAGCATATTTCCCCAGTTTATCGGCAGGTATTGATTACAATAAATATCATAACAAGTATGGACATTATTCACACAGTTATAATAGTCACTATATGCCAAATGTTTCAGCAGGGTTGATGCTGTTTGATTTTGGTAAAACCAAAACAAATGTTGATATAGCAAAGACTGATTATGAAGCAAGCAAATTTAATTTAGAAAGCTCTATCAATGAGATTATATATGCTGTAAAAACTGCATATTACAACCTTTTGTTTGCGCAAAAACAAATAGATGTATATCAAAATACGATAGAAGACTTCGAATTGCAGTTAAAAGTTGCGAAAAAATATTTCGAAATAGGTAAAAAACCACAGATTGATGTAACTATGGCAGAATACAACCTTGGTAATGCAAAGTTAAATTTGGTTAAAGCAATAAACACCCTTGAGGTTGCGAGAGTACAACTTGCTAATACAATGGGTTTACCTGCATTTGCGAATTTTGAGTTAGCGGACACATTGCCTGTGAATGAATATGATACAGATTTAGAAGTTTTGATGACGGATGCATTTAAAATAAGGCCTGATTTATTAAGTCAGGAAAAAGCTGTTGAAGCGGCATATCTGGGTATAAGGAGTGCAAAAAGAAATTTTGCGCCGGATTTGGTGGCAAACGGAACTTATTACAGAGGCAAATCTGATAGAACAGATGAATCCAATTTTCAGGTAGGAGTTGATTTAACGTATTCCGGCTTAAATCTTATGCAAATCAAAAAAGAACATGACATTGCAAAGAAATCTTATGAAAAAGCGCTTGCAGATTATGAACGTTCAAAGCAAAATGTGTATTTAGAAGTCAAACAGGCATATATCAACCTAAGTAACACGAAAAACACAGTTAAACAGGCCGAAATGAACGTAGCGCAAGCAAAAGAACAAAATTATCATGCGACAGGACGTTATAATGCAGGATATGGCGATGCCATAGAACTTAAAGATGCAGAAAACACATACTTAAGTTCACAGCTTGAATACTACCAAGCGCTCTTGGAATACAATACCGGCGCAGCAAATATCGAACGTCTTGTAGGGCGTCCTTTGGAAAGTACAGAAAACGAACTATAGCATTAATGACGAAATTGCCAGATAAAAAAGAACTACGGATGTTATAGCGAGGCCTACGAACATAAGTTTTGTAAGAGTTTGCGGAGTATCAGCTTCCGGCATCTCAAGACCATTGGCTTTTGATTCTGCAATTACGTTTGTCATGTGGCCTTTGTAGTCTTTTGTTGTCGTTTTGTCTTGTACTCTCGTTTGAAACATATCTCTCCTCGTTATTTGTTTATATTTATATTAAAACAAATTTTTCTGAATTATTGATATAATTTTGGTTAATATTTACATATTTTTACAATTAAACAATATAAAAGAGGTGTGCATAACTGCACCCCTCTTTAGAATTTCTGTAATTATAGCTGTTAAAACCTTTGCTTTGCCTAATATACAAACTTAATAATTATAATTCGAACACCGGTTTACAAGGACCATTATAACCGTTTGACGGTGCAGAATAAGCAGGAGCCCCACTGCACAATTGCGATTGCGTCGGCACCTTGTATGGTGCACCAAGCTCTTTTAGGCAAAAAACAAGTTCAAGGTTTTTAAAACGACGGCCTCCGCTACCTGACTGTTTTGCCAAGATACTATCCATTTCTAAGTCGAAAAATTTCATAATTTTTCATCCTTTCTGTAAACTTAAAGTTTACGGCTAACATATGCTTTATTTTCTAAATTTCGCTCATTATATATGCATCATGTTTAACGGCAGATTTTGAAAAAACTTTAATAATTCTGCATAGGTTGTTACAATACTTTACATAAAATATCATTTTTTTAGCTATTTATCAACGTTTGCCTTGTGTAGAATATGCTGATACAATCTAATATATTTATATGGTTTTATTTTGTGTGCAAATGTATATTATGGTATATGTAGGTATTTATGCATAGGAGATTTTTATGAAGTTTAGCAAGTATAATATGGTTCTGGAGATGGATTACGGTTTACTTTTGTACAATTCACGCAAAGCAAAATGTGTGCAGATATATGAAGAACCGGAATTATCAAAGTTTAGGGAGCTTTTGGAAACAAAAAAGTTTGACCCCAAAAGCAGAATGGTTCAACAGTTGTATAAACGCGGATATATAGTTGATGACGGCGTGGACGAATATGCAGAAGCTAAAAAGGAGATTGAAGAACTTTATAACAAGACAGCAAAAACTTTAAGTATTCTTTTATACGTTACAGAAAACTGCAACTTCAGATGCATATATTGTCCGCAAAAACACGTTGATAAGAACTTTTCACCGGAAAACTGGGAGGCTTTGTATAAATATATTGAAAAGAATATTGAAAACAAGACATATAATTTTATAAGAATTGACTTCTTTGGCGGAGAGCCGCTTTTGCAGCTCAATCCTATGATGAAGTTTTTGGAAAAATTAGATTTACTAAAGAAAAAATATAAAAAAGTTAGATTTTCCCACGGCATGACAACCAACGCATACCTTTTGACACCAAAAGTATACGACCAACTTGTCAAACATGATGTTTTGTCATACCAAATCACGGTTGACGGATTTGCGGAAACTCACAACAAAACAAGACCTCTCGCAGGCGGCGGAAGTTCTTGGGAAAAAATTATTGAAAACCTTAAATATATTGATAGCAAAAAAGACAATGCACTGATAACCTTCAGGACAAATGTAAGTCCTACTAATGTCGATACTATTGATGAATTTATGAAATGGTCAACAGATACATTCAAGAGTGAAAAATTTGTATTCGATTTTGAACCGGTTTCAAAATTTTCTGATAATGTTGATGAAAAACTTGTAAAGAATTGGGACGATGATGATTTTATGAAAGATTTGGAAACAAGAATCTCTCAAACCCCTCGTACATTAAAGAAAGAAAGCACTCCGCTCGTAAGACTTGGATTTACCTGTAAATGTGCAAGAAAAGGGCAATTTACAATTGGTGTCGATGGAAAAGTCTCCAAATGTGAACAAACTTATGGTGAAAATTGTTATCATAACGGTGTCCTGACCCCTGATGGTGATTTTAAGTTCTATGGCGATATAAAAGATTGGGAAGAAGGATATGAAACAAAATATTGCCCTGAGTGTATTGCATATCCTCTCTGCACAGGGAGAGCCTGTCCCGTAAAAAAAGTACTGCAGCCTGATAAACGTCCTGATTGCGTATATTTTGAAGACTCAAAAGGTACTGTTGAAAGAATGGACACAAGGATAAGAAAATTCCTTATGGATAAATTTCCGACAATAAACCCTGATGACATGGACGAAAAAAACGTTAAAAAGAAAATAGCGGAAGCAAAATTGAAAATGAAGAAGAAATCCGCGAAAACAAAGAAAAAGAAAAAATAATGTAAACTAATGTAACAATTTATGGAAAATTATTAAAGTTTTTTCAAAATCTGCCGTTAAACATGAAGTATATTTATCAAGAGATATTTTGAGATTAAATAAAAAGTTAAATAGGCTAGGCAGATAAAAAAATTAAAATTACATAACCATAAACTACAAGTTTATAGAAAGGAAGTAAAAATGAAATTCTTTGATTTGGAAATGGATGGATGTATTGCAGGCAATAGAGATGTTCAGTTTGCAGGTCTTGTAAATAATGTATGTAAAAAGCATCTTTATCGTGGAGGAAATACCTTGTTTCAATGTGCAACATCTGGATATGCTTCTAACGATACTTGTAAAGAAATCCACGTCCATGAACCAAAAGCTGAAAAATAAAACCGGAAAGGAGTATTAATTATGAAATTTTTTGATTTAGAGATGAATGGTTGTATTGCTGCTGCAACGAGATCAAGAAAAGGTGGTAGAACTTTAAGTTTTTCAAATCCTCTTCCAGGCGCCAATATATGTCAGGATGCTGTATATCATGGAGGTACTACTTTTTTAACATGCGGTATATCGCCTTATTCATCAACTAAAGAATGTGATAAAAATGGTGTAGAAACTTATCCATATGACACAACGAAATAAACTCGTAGGGTGGGCAAAATGAAATATGCCTAGCTATAATTACAGAAAACTTATAGTTTGTAGGATGGGTAAAGCATTATGCTTGCCCATCTTTTTTATTGTTTACCGCAGGGGATGTATTATGTTATATTATAATAAGTGGGAACGGAAGAATAGAAGATGTTCATAAAAGAATCACCTGTTTATACAAACATCAAGAAGCATATACCGATGAAGTTTCCGACAAAGCTCTTGGTATTCAGTGTGGATTCTTTAGTTTGTTGGGCATCTGCATATGCAATGGTTTGTGTTCAAAAAATGATTGATACCGTTACAGATGCAGGAACGGTTGATTTACCCATTTTTTACCAAACTCTTTATCTAACAATTGGTGTGATTTTACTGTATGTTTTTGCTTCCAACATTGGTTCGATTATATCATTCTTTATGGGTTTGGATTTTACAAAAAATGTGGCAAAATACCTGTTTTCTTCTTATTACAAGCAAAATGTGGCATTTTCTAAAGAGACTGATTCCGGCGAAATAGCCTCAAAGTTCATGAATGACTCGGATTCAATTGCAGGCTGGCTTGCATCCGGTGATTTGTCTTTCTACGAAAGTTTAACAAACTTCTTAATAAGATTTTGTATATTGTGGAGCTATTATCCTCCTATTTCTATAACAATTGTAGTTGTTATGGCCATATGCTTTGGCTGTACACGTACAATAAACAAAATCAAAGCCGAATATAACAAAAAGATTTATGCTTCGACAAGTGAGTTAACTCAGTTTTATATTCAGGCTCACAAATCATTTATCGATATAAAACAACTTAGAAAAGAAGACGAATTTGTTGATAAGATGGTCAATATGCTGGAAAAATCGCTTTTCCACAACCAAAAAATGGCAATGTACTGGGGACTTTTGTATAGCGGAATATTTACAATAGTTCTGTATATTTTCCCTGTCGCAGTCCTTTTGACCGGTATCTATATGACTCTTAAAGGTCAATTTACTATCGGAAAAACCATTGCTGTATACACGTTGGTCAATATGACTCAATCTCCGCTCAACGGAATAGCATCAAACCTTTCCTCCTGCAAGAGCACAATGATACTATCAGAAAGGTTGGAATCTTTTATTGTTGACGAAAGTATTGAACAACCGATAAAAATTTTGGATGGAATAAATACTATAGATTTTGATTGTGATAGTTTTGGTTATTCTGAAGATAAAGACATTTTACGAGATATTCATTTTCACCTTAACAAAGGGGATTTGATGTGTATTAAAGGCCGTACCGGCGTAGGCAAAACGACAATATCTTCTTTATTAATGAGATTTCATACCTTAAAGCATGGTTCAATTAAAATTAATGGAGTAAATATTAATGAATATTCTTATGACAGCTATTACAGAAATGCAAATATTCTCAATCAATCGCCATTTCTCTTCCAGGATACTGTTATTAAAAACATAACACTGGGTGAAGAATATTCAGAAGAATTCTTGAATGAAGTAATTGATGTTGCACAGATAGGCGATTTTATTAACGAATACGGAAAAGAATACGAACTTAATGAAGACGCAAACAATATCAGCGGAGGCCAACGCCAGAGAATAGGTCTTGCCCGTATTTTGATAAGGAAACCTCAATTGCTTATTCTCGACGAACCTACTTCTGCCTTGGATGAAAATACATCAAACAGATTGGCGGTAAAATTGAGAGAATTTTCCGAAAAATACGGAATAACGATTGTCGTAATAACACATAGTTCAATATTTGAACAATATGCCTCCCAAATATTGGATTTGAATGATAATGAATTGGCAAAATAGTTAAGGTTATACATGAAAAAATATGTATTCTTATTTTTAATATTTATAACAAGTATACTTAAAGTAAATTCTACTCCGGTTGAGCTTTATGATGCCGCTTGGAAAACCTTATTAGACAATTATTATGACAAAACAATGAATCATCAGGATTGGGGTAAATGGAAAACTAAGTACCGTGATTTGAACAATTATGAAGAAGCATATTTGGCAATTAATACTATGACAGAAAGTCTTAATGATTCTTATACAATATTTATGCCTCCAAAAACTTATAAAGACGAATTGATGTACATGAACGGTAAAGAGGTACTATTTGGAATTTATATAAGAAAAAACAGGAACAAGTATTATATATCACCTTTAAAAAATAGCGCTGCCGAAAAAGCTGGAATTAAAAAAAACGACCTTCTTCTCGAAATTGACGGAAAATCTGTTAAAAACATGTCTGTGTCAGAATTAGATAAGGCATTTAATAAGGATAATAAGGAAATAAGCTTCTTGATAAAAAGGAAATGTTCCGGTGAAAAACTTTATAAAATAATACCGGAAGAAAAACTAACCGTTTCTATATCTGAAACTCCTTTGTATAAAAATACTAGAATCCCTGCTAATATTAAATATTTGAGAATAATATCATTTATGGATAAAACATTAGCTAAACAATTTCAGGAAACCTTAGATGGCTATGAAGATAAATTTGACGGATATATTATTGACGTAAGAGGAAATTCCGGCGGTATAGCAAAAAATGCCGCAGTGATGGCTAATATGCTTTTAAGAAATGATGTGATTCTAAGCATAGTTGATAGGGACGGAAATAAACAAGTAATAAATGCAAATGACGATACAATGACAGACAAGCCTATTATTGTTTTATGCGACCGCTATTCTGCATCAGCAAGCGAAATTTTTGTTGCCGCAATTAAGGATAACAACAGAGGTATTATAATCGGAGAAAAAACATTCGGGAAAGGGATTATGCAAGACGTCTTTGAATTGCCGAATAATTGCGGAATGAATATTACAGTTAAGTATTATCTAACTCCCAAAGGGAAATTTATACATGAAAAAGGAATCGAACCTGATATCCACATAAAAATGAATAAATGGGCTTATTTAAAAAGAAATGACATTGTGATACAACAAGCCATTAAGAGTTTGAATGCACACTAATAATCACTGGAGCCGTAGTCATCTTCTTCATCTTTGAGGGATGACAAATCATCTGAGTAGCTCGAATCAAAGTCATCAGGCAAGTTTTCGTTATCCGGCCACACTGTTGTATCGTCAAATCTGCTTGCATTAAGATTTTCACAAGACGAAAAATCAGAATCGGTTAAATCCGCATCTCTTAAAATTGCACCTGCCAGGTCTGAATCGGGGAAGTTACAATAATTTACTGCTGCATAGCTAAAATCAGCACCATTTAAAACAGATTCAGAAAATACACATTCTACAAGTTTTGAACGTGTAAAATCAACGGAGGTTAAATCACAACCGTCAAATTTGACATCTGTTAACTGCGAATCTGCAAAAGAACAAGATGTTAAGTCTACATTATCAAATATTGCACTTTCAATTGTTAAATTTGATAAATCGGTTTCGCTCAAATCTACCGTTTTTCCCTTTACTTCATTATTAAATGTTTCTGTATCATTTACTAAAAGATTAACTAATTCTTCTTTAGATAACATATTATATTCTCCTAATTTATTAAATTAATTTGCATAGCAAGCAATACAGCTTGTGTCCTGTTTGAAACCTTCAGCTTTTTAAAAATGCTATTCAGGTGAGTTTTAACTGTTACATCCTGCACACAGAGTTTATCAGCTATTTCCTGATTGCTTGCCCCCTTAGCTACGTATGAAAGGACTTCCTTCTCTTTTGGAGTAAGAGCATCCACATTTACGTCTTTATTTAAAGTCTTTTCTTGTTTCGGTGAACTTTCTTTCTGCCAATTTGAACGCCTTAATACTGCTTCAATTCTAGCTAATAGATTTGGTAAAATAAATGGTTTAACAATATAATCGTCAGCACCAATTTTTAAGCCAGAAACTATCTTTTGGTCCTCATTTACCGCTGTAATCATGATAACAGGAAGATGCTCTGTCTTTTTATTTTTTCTTATAGCTTTAAGAGTATCCCAGCCATCCATATTCGGCATCATAACATCAAGTAAAACCAAATCATAATGGGAATCCTCATCAATTAGCTTTTTTAAAGCTTCTAATCCATCAATGGCTATATCAACACTGTATCCATACATAGGAAGTGCATCTTTTAAGAATTTAGGATTATCATCAACTACCAATATCGAAGCAATGCCGTTCATATTATACCAATCTTTCTTTTAATGCTTTTAGTGCCGCCTGGAGCCTGTCATCAACTTCCAGCTTTTGTAATATACTTGCAACGTGCGCCTTTGTAGTGTTAATACTTACAAAAAGTTGATTTGCAATCTCATTATTACTGTACCCCTCTGTAATTAATTTTAGTATTTGCGCTTCACGCGCAGTCAAACCATAGTCCTTTTGCGGGATATATGGTTCATTTTGTTGTGACTTAGCGGCAGCTTCAAGAACAATGTGCGAAATGCTTGGATCAAACCAAGACGCGCCATCAAGCACAGATTGAACAACCTCAACCAACCTTTTGGGATTAATTTCTTTTGAACAATAAGCATTCGCACCCGCTTTTAGAGAGCTCAATACTTCTTGCACATCATTATGTGAGGTTAAAATTACCACTTTAACATCACTTTTGAGGTGTTTAATTGTAGCAGTCGCTTCAATTCCGTTAATACCTGGCAACCCTAAATCCATAATTACAAGGCTAATATCATTGCCTTTTACTATATCAATTGCTGTCTCCGCGGATTCAGCTTCAAAGATTTCTCCTGCATATTCACAATTCTCAAATGCTGTTTTAAGCCCAAATCTTGTCAATTCATGATCTTCTACAATTAATAAATTACTTTTCATACACACTCTGCCTTGGATATATTTTTTCGGGAGTATTAAAATAAACACCTGATTCATAATTTTCGTTCAATGTTGAACATTTTATCAAGGATAAATCAGACTTAGCAAACTCCCCTTTAGCTTTCAATACCTGACTTAAGTAATAATAATATTTAAAGTTATTTTCGTCAATATAATAAGAGTTGTTCAAATAAGTTTCCGCCATTGAATAATTTTCATCTTTGATGGCGAGACTTGCTAAACCAAGCCAAACGTCATTATTTGTAATATCAACAGAAATTACATTCGGCAGATATTCGTAGGCTTTTTGCGGATAAACTTTTAATGCACTGACTAAAAGATCCTCATCATTATATTTCTTCAATAATTTATTGTATAATTTTTTTGATTTTTTATCCTGCTCTAAAGCTAGATATGATTTTGCAATACCCACAGATGGTGCTACATCCTTTGTAAGTTTTTTTGCAGCTTTATAATATTTTAAAGCTTCCTCAAACTTCCTGTCATCATAATAAAAATCAGCCAAAGTTAAAGCTGCAAGGTAAGTTTTGCTGTTATCTTTGTATGCTCTTTGCGCAAACTCCTGCGCCTTGAATGGCTCGTCATTTTCATAATATATTCTGGCCAACAATCCATAAATTTGTGCTGTATAATTTTTAGCCTGTAAGATTGCAGATTGCAAAACTTTTGTAGCTAATAAACTCTTTTCCTGCAAATGATAATAATATGATAAGTGATAATCTTTAAGTGCTTCATCTTTAGACACTTTGTATAAAACATATTCTTCTGCAGATTTTATTTTGTTTTGGAAGTCTGCTGTAAAAAACTGCGATTTCTTAATTTTGTCAAGAACTTTCAGTGCTTGTTTTGACTTGTCAGAATCTGCAAGTATCTTAGCCTTTAATATCTTATAGTTTATATTTACATCATTCTCAGAAATCGCATTATTAATATATTTTAGCGCTTTTTCTAAATTATTCGATTTATAATATCCTAAAGCAATTAAATAGTTTTTATAGTCACTTTCCTCTGCTTGAACACTGTTTTCCAGTTCAGAAGTCGTTTCCATTGCAAGATTGTTGTAGACAATTCCGGCATATGCATCTGCCAAATATAAAGCATCTTTGGAATTTACCATACCGGAGGGGTAGTAAAAATTCCTAATATCTTTAACATAATTCTTGGTATACAAATTATTATCAAGCTTGCCGATTAATTCTTCTGTTAAATCAAAGAATCCGAATTCCGCCATTTTCATCCCGTAAGCTAAAAATACATAATCATCATGAGCTGCTTTCGAGATTAAATCTGCAAAATCGTCGTGCGCAGCTTTAACATTTCCCTGTAAAAAGCGATTTTCTGCCGAAGCATATTTAGCTTTAATAAAATTGTCTTTTATAACCATTTCCATATTAACAGCATTACTTTCTGCTCTAAGGATTATAGGCTTTTGCTCCTCTTTAACAGGAAGAGTAACTGCCTGTACCGACAGACTAATATTCGCCACAAGCGCTAACGCTGATACTAATAGTGTAAAAGTTTTTTTAATCATGCTCTAAATCAATCCCTACATAATACTTATTAAATACCTTTAGCAACATATTACTGCAATTATTTACTATTGAGTAATATAAGTCAAGTAAGTTATATTTACTTAAAGTTAATTTATCTTCGTCAGACAATTTATAATCGGTATTTTCTGTCAAAAATACCCTTACTATCTTATCTAATTTAATTGCTAAAAACTTGTCAACAACAAGTGGGTCGAAATGACTACCTGAGCCCTCCATAATTATACTTATAACTTTTTCAATCGGCATTTTGTCACGGTAATGCCTTTTTGATGTAATTGCATCAAATACGTCAGAAACTGCCAAAATTCTTCCGCCAAAAGGAATTTCTTCTCCTTTAAGACCTCTGTAATACCCAGTTCCATCAAATTTTTCATGATGCGAACAAGCTATTTCAGTAATTTGTTTAAAGTCATCAGACATATGAATTTTGTCTAAAATATTATGCGTAATTTCTACATGTTCCTGAATATGTTTGTATTCTTCCGGAGTCAGCTTGCCTTCTTTTTGCAGTACGGAATCTCTTATGCCTATTTTACCGATATCATGCAGAGCTGCAGCTTTTTCAAGAATAGAGATATCCTTCTTTTCAAGTCCAAATTCCTCTGCAATTAATGAAGCATACATCTTTACCCTTGTTGAATGACCGGATGTTATCTTATCTCTTGCGTCTATAGAGGAAGCAAGTGTTTCAATAAAACTGTCAAAAAGGACCTTCTGTTCTTCCAACATTTGCCTTTGTTTTTCAAACAGCTGGGCATTTTCTAATGATATACCAGCGCTTGATGCAATTGCTACAAGTAAATCTTCATCATCAATAGTAAAGGTTTCATCAAATTTATTAAGGACTTGGAATACGCCAATAATCTCTTGATTAAAGTTCTTAATAGGCATACAAAGTATTGTCTTTGTTCTGTAACCAGTCTTTTTGTCAATATCGGGGTTAAATCTATAGTCTTTGTAAGCGTCTTTTATGTTAATTGTTTCACCAGTTTGTACCACATGTCCCGCTAAACCTTTATCAGCAGGTATCCTCAGCTCTTTAACATCATCCAAACCTGTTGCGACTTTTGAATACAACTCATTATGAGCCTGGTCATACAAATAAACCGTACACCTGTCTGCATTAAGAGCAATTTTAGTTTCTTCTGCAATAGTTCTTATTAAAACATTAATGTCTTTTTCTGCCGCAACAGCCTGTCCTATTTTAACAAGAGCTATAAGAGGATCTTTTACATGAGCATGAGCACTCAAATGTGTTATTGGAGGACACTTTAGAGTTTCTGCCATTTTTTCAAAGAATAAAGTTTTTTGAGTTCTGACAGCCAATTTTCTGGCTTTGTTATAATTAATTGCATATAGCGTACTGTTTTTTTCGGTGTAATTTACATAACTTTGAACCAATTCATGCAGTATTTGTGTTATACAGTCGCTTGACCTGTCAACCAAAAACTGTGCATCATTCATAAATTGATAGTATGCATCATATTGTTTTTTAACAAAAGAACCTAACGCAAGCAGGCTGAAACAAATCGCAGTATCGTCCTGATACAGTTCTTTGTGCTTAACAATACGAGGTTTTGCTTTGTCAAACCCACCACTTATAATCTCGTCAGCTGACTCATATATGAAGTTTTCCAGCGACATCCGACTCTCTCTCTTATACTTAAATTCTCTATTATATAATACAACAAAAGGTCAAAATCGGCAAGGTTGTGAGTTTATTAGAATCTACAAGCACACAAAAAAATGGGTCAAGTTTATAACCTGACCCATATTAAAAAAATCTCTACTTCAAATAATAGAATTATTTCCAGCTAAACAAACTTCTCCAGAAACCATATTCTTCTTTTATAGCTTCTTTGTCATCTTCATGTTGTCTTTTTAATTCTCTTTTTTTTGCTTCAAGAGCTCTTTTGTTAGCTTTTTGTTGTGCTTCAATTTCTTTTTTCTTTGCTTCTATTGCTTTCTTCTGAGCATCTTGTTGTGCTTTAATTTGTTTTTGTCTTTCTTCTATAGCTTTTCTTTGAGCCTCTTGTTTCTTCTGCATTTCAGCCTTCTGTGCGGCTCTTTCAGCTTGAGCTTTGTCTATTTTTTTGTTTAATTCCTGCTCTTTTCTGTTTAAGTTATCCAAGCCGTTGCTGACTTTGTTGCTGAAATTAGTTAAAGCATTTGCAGCAAATACTGAACTTGTAAATGATAAAAGCGCAAGTATCGTCAAAAATTTTTTCATAATAAAAACTCCTTTCTTAATACCTTTTAAATTCCTTTACATTCTAATCTGCAAAATTTATTTTTTCAAGTATAATGTAAATATGAGTGCGGAGTTATTTGGTTTTAATATAAACACATTGGACTTTATAGATGCCGTTGATAAAGCAAATTCGTGTATTGAAAGCGATAAGTTTGCTCAAGTTGTAACAATTAATCCGGAAATGTTTGCCGAAGCCGAGAAAAATGAAAAATTTGCCGATGTGTTAAATAATGCTGAAATAATAGTTCCAGACGGAATTGGAGTAAAAATAGCACTCAAAATTATAGGCTACGAGTCAGATAGGATCCCAGGAATTGACTTAGCAAAACATCTTATGCTTATTGCTGCAGAAAAAGGGTGGTCTGTTGCTTTAATCGGAGCTAAAGAAGATATTTTAAATAAAGCTTGCAAAAACTTAAAAATTGAGATGCCATCATTAAATATTGTGTATTCCCATAATGGATATTTTGATAACGATAACGAAATATACAAAGATATAAAAAATGCAAATCCGCAATTAATATTGGTCGCAATGGGTTCACCAAGGCAGGAGTTTTTTATAAGTAATGCAAAAAATGTAATAACAAGGGGGTTAATGATAGGTGTAGGCGGAAGCTTTGACGTATGGTCTGGGAATGTTCAAAGGGCACCTAATATATTTCAAAAAACAGGTACTGAATGGCTTTATAGGACAATTACTCAGCCAGAGAGATTTAAACGGATTTTCCCGACTTTGCCGTTATTTTTATTAAAGGCAATAAAATACAGATTTTTAGATAGGAGTTTTGATTATGTTAAATGATTCTGAAATAAAAGAATTGAAAAATTCTGCAACGAAGGTACGCAGAAATATACTTAGAATGGTACATAACGCAAAATCCGGCCATCCTGGAGGTTCACTTTCGGGTGCTGATATTTTAACGGTTTTATATGAAAAATGTCTGAACATTCCGTCCGAATGGGATAAAAATCCTAATTTTAATAAGCGTGACAGATTTATTCTTTCAAAAGGGCACGCTTCACCGTTATTATATGCCATCTTGGCAAACCATGGTTTAATAGACGAAGCTGAATTAATGACTTTCAGAAAAGCCAATTCAAGATTACAAGGGCATCCGTCAAAAGGATATATAAACGGAGTTGAGGCATCAACAGGTTCTTTGGGGCAAGGGTTATCTCTTGGCTGCGGAATTGCAATGGGATTAAAGCTCGATAATAACCCTGCGCATGTTGTTGTTTATTTAGGTGACGGCGAGTTGCAGGAAGGCTCATGCTGGGAGGCTTTTATGCAAGCTGCACACAGAAATCTAAATAACTTAATCGCAATTGTTGACAGAAATAAACTCCAGATTGATGGTAATACGGAAGAAGTTATGGCAATTGGCGATGTTGCTGCAAAAATTAGAAGTTTCGGTTGGAAAACAATGGAAATTAACGGTCACGATTATAATGAAATTTATACTGCAATAGAAGCCGCAAAAAAGTCAGATAAACCTTTTGCAATTATAGCAAATACTATTAAAGGAAAAGGAGTTTCGTTTATGGAAAATCAGGCTGGCTGGCACGGAAAAGCACCAAATAATGAACAGCTTGAACAAGCTCTGGCTGAACTAAAATAAGGAGAAAATATGATAAAAAAAACTTGCCCTTTCGGAAATGGAAGAATTTGCGATAATACTTGCCCGCTTTTTATCGCACCTGAAGATTTAAACGAATTTGTAACCGCCAGACTTGGCTCAATTGGTGTTCTTGACCGTGATAGCGGAGAGTGCTCAATCAGAATGATTGCTTTGAGTGAGGGCAGAAGAATTTTTGAAAAAACAAACACAAGAGGGTAAATATATAATCTTAAAGTCATATAAAATAAAGAGACGCGATTTAATTTATCGCGCCTCTTGTCGTTCTATACCAAATTAATTAAACCATACTAAGTGGTTTAGGACCTGCATTTACGATTTCTGAAGGCATATTCGGATATTTGCTTGAGAAATTATCTGCAAACATCTGAGCTAACTTGTTAGCAGCTTCGTCATATGCACCTTTGTCTTCCCACATTCCTCTTGCATCAAGCATTTCATCCGGAACATTCGGACAATGTACAGGATAATCGACATTGAATACATCATGATGTCTAAATTCAATATTGTCAAATGAGCCATTCAATGCTGCCGTTACCATTGCACGAGTGTAAGACAATTTCATCCTTTTAGCGCCCATTGATGCACTACCGCCAGCCCATCCGGTATTTACTAGGTAAACTTTGGTACCGTATTGGTCAAGCTTATCACCTAACATTTTTGCATAAACTGATGCATCCATAGGCATAAATGGCTCGCCGAATAAAGTTGAGAATGTCGGAACAGGTTCTGTAATACCTCTTTCTGTTCCTGCTAATTTAGAAGTAAATCCTGTTACAAAGTGGTACATTGCAGCATTTTTATCTAATCTGGAGATTGGAGGAAGAACGCCAAATGCATCAGCAGTTAAGAATACAACAACTTTCGGAATTCCACCCATAGAAGGAATTGCTGCATTGTTGATATAGTTTACAGGATAACCTACACGAGTATTTTCTGTTAATGAACCATCTGCAAAATCCAATTCTCTTGTTTCCGGATTCATAATAACATTTTCAACCAAAGAACCAAATTTAATTGCGTGATAAATATCAGGTTCGTTTTCTTCTGTTAAATTAATACATTTAGCATAGCAACCACCTTCAAAGTTGAATACGCCATCAGGTGACCAACCGTGCTCATCATCACCTATTAATTTTCTGTTAGGATCAGCTGATAAAGTTGTTTTACCTGTTCCTGAAAGGCCAAAGAAAACAGCTGTTTCATGAGTTTCAGGATCCATATTAGCTGAACAGTGCATAGGAAGTACATTCATCTTTGTCATAACGTAGTTCATTGTGGCGAATACAGATTTCTTAATTTCGCCTGCGTATTGTGAACCTGCAATTATTATAGTATGAGCTTCATAGTCAATTGCAATGCAAGCTTCAGAATTTGTTCCGTCAATTTCAGGATTGCATTTGAAGCCCGGAGCACAAATTATTGTGTAATCAGCTTCACCGTAGTTTGCCAATTCTTCGGCTGTCGGCCTGATTAACAATTGGTGAATAAACATATTTTGTGATGCTAATTCATTGATAACTCTGAACTTTTGAGTGTATTTCTTGTCAGCACCTGCAAAACCATCAAATATAAAGATTTCCTTACCGTTTAGATATTCAATCATTTTAGACTTGATTGAGTTAAAAGCTTCTCTTGAAATAGGTCTGTTAACTTTTCCCCAAGCAATATCATTGTGAATAGATTCTGTATCGACAATAAATTTATCTTTAGGTGAACGACCGGTGTATTTACCTGTTGTAACAACAAGCGCACCAGTTTCTGATAAAGTGCCTTCTCCGCGTCTTAATGCTGCTTCTGTCAATTGGGCAGGAGTCCAGTTTCTGTGTACCGAAGAAGGAGATGTAATACCTAATTTTTCAATTCCATAAGTTTCCATAATGTATTCCCTCCATTTAATATAAAAGCTCTATTTAACATATTAATTGTACTACAAACACTTAAATAAAGCAATTACAGTATATAGGTGATGTTAAGCATGTTAATTCTTTGTTGAACTATCATTAAATTTGTGGTTTAATTCAACTATGATGAGAGAATTTAAATTAAAAAATAACCTGAATTGTTGCTTAAAAATTAACAAAAATACACCCAGAATTGCATTATCGTTGAATTTTTCTATAATTGAACCCGAAAAAAATGCAGGTGAATATCTTTTGATGAACAGACTGCTTATGAAGGGGACTGAAAAATATTCTTCGGAAGAATTGTCTTCAATATTGGACGAAAATGCAATCGATTTGTATACTGAAATGAAACATGATTATCTGCGTTTCAGATTTGTTGCATTAAATGAAGATTTTGAACTGGCTCTTTCAATTTTGGCTGATATTATTGAAAATTCCACATTTGAAGAATTCGAAAAAGAACGGGTAAAACTCAAAGGTGAACTTCTTGCAGAATTGGATTCTGCAAAAGTTAAGGTTTCGGATTTATTTACCAAGACTGTATATAAAGACCATTTTTACGGCAACAGTTATACAACTATTTTGGAAAATGTTGATAAAGTTACATTTGATGATGTAAAGAATTCATACAAAAATATATTAGAAAATTCAAGGAAAATGCTTTCTGTAGTCGGAGATGTTGATGATAATAATATAGAATTTATGTTAAACAAATATTTATCAAATATTCCGCAATCTCTTAATGCTGATTCATTAATACCTGCACCAAATCAACTAACTAGAACTTATGTGGATTATGTCCAGGAGGATGCCCAGCAGGCGCAAATTCTTCAGGGCTGGCAGGTCGCTTCAATAAATAGCGAAGATTATCCCAAATTGATGCTTTTAAACATTATTCTCGGAGCAAGCGGGCTTTCTTCAAGACTTTTTCTGGAATTAAGAGAGAAAAAAGGACTTGCTTACACTGTCAGAACTTCTTATGAAGTACATCTCAAATCTTCAGTATTCAGTATATATATAGGAACTGAACCGTCTAACATTCAAACTTCAATTGATGGTTTTAATGAAGAAATTAATAAAATTAAAAATATTTTGGTTTCAGAGGAAGAATTGCACAATGCCAAAAATAATCTGATAGGGAAACAACAGTTTATAACCGAAACGAATTCACAACAAGCTAATCTGATGGCTTATTATTCAATAATGGGATTCCCTTATAATTATCAAGAAGAACTGATTGAAAAAATAAAGAAAGTAACCCCTGAAGATTTAAGAGCTTGCGCTAACAAATACTTCAATGATAACTATGTGATTGCTTTAATAAAACCATAGGGAGTTGTATGGAAATTGAGTTAATAGGGAACAAAGTTAATCCTTCCGTATTAATAATCGGTGTTTTCCATGGTGATGAACCGCAAGGCAATTATTTGATAAAAAATTATTTAAAATTGGCTCCCAATACAAATCTTCTTATGATACCTTGTCTTAACCCCACCGGATTTGTGGCAAATAGTCGCACGAACATAAATGGTGTTGATTTAAATCGTAATTTCCCGACCAAAAACTGGATTTTTGGGGAAAAGAATCAGTACTTCGGTGGGAATGCTCCAGCAAGCGAAGAAGAAACAAGATTTTTAATCTCAGTAATAGAAAAATACAATCCCAACGCAATTTTAACCTTGCATACACCCTATAAAATTGTAAATTACGACGGTGGTCAAAAAGACGGCAGCGGGAGAAATTTAGCAGATAAGATTTCTAAAATTATAGGGTATCCTGTGGAAGAAAGTGTTGGTTATCCGACACCGGGAAGCTTTGGTACCTGGGCCGGGGTTGAAAGGGATATACCTACAATTACACTTGAGATGGATGAAGAAATTTCGCTTGATGAGCTAAAAATTCCTGTTTTTGATATATTTAGAATGTTAGAAAATTATTCGAGATGAATATGGAAGATATAAAAAAAATCGTAGAAGATTGTGACTTAAAACATATAGCAATTATAATGGATGGAAACCGAAGATGGGCGAAAGAACGCAATTTACCCTCCATGGTCGGGCATACAAAAGGAGTAGAGGCTCTTAAGAATACTCTCCGAGCCTGTGATAGTTTTGGAATAAAATATCTGACTGTTTATGCTTTTTCTACTGAAAATTGGAACAGAAAACCTGAAGAAGTAAGCTTTCTGATGGATTTACTCGGTAAAACATTAATAAACGAACTGGCAGAAATGAACGAAAACAACGTTGTCATATCATTTATTGGCGATACATCAAAATTGAGTAATAAATTACAGAATATTTTGAATAATGCCGTAGAAAAAACAAAAAACAACTCCGGAGTACATCTTCAAATAGCATTTAACTATGGCTCACGCGCTGAAATTGTTAAAGCTGTGAGGGAAATTGTTAAATCAGGCGAAACAAATATTACGGAAGATTTATTATCGCAGCATTTATATACTTCTTCAATCCCTGATCCTGACTTGTTAATAAGAACAGGTGGTGAAATGCGGATATCAAATTACCTACTGTGGCAAATTGCATATTCTGAAATTGTAGTTATTCCGGAATTTTGGCCGGAATTTAACAGTGATTTATTAAAAAAGTGTGTGTTAGAATTCGCAAATCGTAACCGACGCTGGGGTAAATAGGGGTAAAAGGGGTAAATGAGGTAAGGGCATATACTGTTAGTTGCAAGTTTATACAGGTAGAAAGTGTGACAATATTAGGCGTATAAATCTGCTTTACCTGTAAATTGCTTAAATTGTTAACATTTCTTAACATACATTAATATTTTATGAAAAATTTATTAAGTCGTCGAAATCCAGTAATATATAGAAATATAGAAAAAGTATATATTTCTTTTATAAATAAATTGTTAAGATTTGTAACGATTTCGTCAAAACCATGCAATTACGCAACTTTAATATACTTAATATATATAAGAGTACAAAAAGTATAAGGACACGACGAAAATGGCTATGCTTTTAGCAATGTATCAAAAAATGCGATTGATTCGTGAAAAGAATCAAGCCACTCTCGATTTGACGAAATTCTCGTCAAAATACGACCGCGTGTCTAAAAATATTGAAAAAGTACAAAAAATGTACACAAGTAAGATTGCATCACTTGAGAGTCAAGCAAAGATGATGATGTCCAGCGCTAAATCCATTTTCCAACAAGGTGCTGGATTGATGATGGATAGCAATTATTTGAATCCAACAGGTTACGGTGCAATGAATGGCTTCATAGTAAGCAGAATGCAAGAACTTGTTAACGGTGGTCAATTTGGATATAAAGAAGACGAAGGAAAATTAGCATTTGGCCTTACAAGTCAAGATGGCTATAGTTCATATAACTTCCAAACTCCATACACGACATTATATGAAATATATACAAGAGGAATGTTAAATTCCGGTAAGGCTAATCCTGATAATGAAGGATATATAACAATTGAAGGTTATGGCGACATCTCTCAACAAGACATCGCCGCATTCCAAGCATTACTAGGTGGTGTACAAGGTGAATTCACCCAACGTACAATGGCAGTGAACCAGATGAATTCCAACTACGAAACAAACGTATCAATCTGGTTGGAAGCAGCAAAGGCTCAGTTGGAAGCACAACAAGACGAAGCAGTCGAACCTCTCACATACCAACAGACAATGTGGGAACTCGAAAAAGAACAAGCAGAGCAAAGATTGGAAAGAATCAAAGCCGAACTCGAATATTATACAAGACTCTGCAGCGAAGAAGCAAAAGAACAAGCACCGAAGTTCGGTCTCGGTTAATAATAATTTTAATAATAAAAGAAGTCCGCCCCAAAAGGCGGACTTCTTTTTGATTATTTGTTCTTTAATTTTACTTCAAAACACTCAAAATCTCATTAGCTGCTTCTTGTGCAGAGTATTTATCAGTTAATTTTTCTCTCACAGAATTGAGTTTATTTATAAAATCGGCTCTATAACTTTTGTCATATAAAAGTTTTTCTGTTTCATAACAAATATTTTCTGAAGTAAATTTTGCTTGCAAAAGTTCAGGTACTATATCAAGTCCTGTAATAATATTAGGAAGCGATATTTTTTTGATACATCTAACCATTAGGTATATCAAATACAAAATCCAAGGCCCCTTATAACCTATAATCATCGGAGTTTTATACAAGGCAGCTTCAAGAGCAACTGTTCCGGAAGCTAGAATTAAGGAATCCGAGACACTCAAAAGCGCCTGATTTTCTCCTTTTATAACCTTAAAATCCGTATTATTCACGTATTTATCGAAAACAGAATCACTCAAATTCGGAGCGTGAGAAATACAAAACTGTAATTCAGGATGTTTTTTTTGTAATTTTTTTGCTCCCTCTATCAAAGTTTTTGCAAGAAATGCTAATTCTAAAGGCCTTGAACCGGGGAAAATTGAAACTAAAGGCTTGGAAATATCAAACCCATGAGCTTCAAAAAATTTACCTCTGTCTGCTTTTTCAGGTAATTGTTTAACAAGCGGATGACCGCAAAAATGCACATCAATACCGTATTTTTTATACAAATCTTCTTCAAACGGAAATATGCAGAGTACTTTATCAACGTACTTTTTTATCCCTTTAATCCGCCATTTTCTGCTTGCCCAAACCTGAGGCGGTATGTAGTGAACAACTTTTATTCCGCTCCCTTTAAGTCTTTTTGCAACTCTCAAATTGAAGGTGCCGTAGTCAATAAGTAAAACCAAATCCGGCTTATAATCATTCAGAATATAATCACACACTCTTTTTTCAAGGGTTAAATGTTCAAACGCCATTTTTAAACTAAATCCAAATGCGGACATTTTTGAATGGTCACAAAATAGCTTTGCACCTGCATTTTTAAGATTTTCGCCCCCTATTGCTTCAACACAAATATTCGGATTTTGTTCCTTTATAAGGTTGACGACTTTACCCCCATGGATATCTCCAGAATATTCTCCCGTAATAACAAAAATCTTTTTCATCACACAGCCATTATAACAATATTATGTTTGTTAGCATACTTAACGGTTTTTTCTTTGTCGGCGATAATTGTTTCACCGGCTTCGACCGCAATTAAATCCGCCTTGTATTTTTTCATTGTTTTTAACGTATTTAACCCAATTGCAGGAATATCAAACCTTTTATCTTGAGAAGGTTTTGCAACTTTTATCACTCTTGCATGATTTTTTGCCAATTTGCCGCCCCTTCTTATGCACTTATCAGTACCCTCTATAGCTTCAACAGCCATAATCATTTTATCTCTGATAACAACAGATTGGCCTATATCAAGTTTTCCTGTTTCTTTCGCCAACCAGTAACCGTAATTTACGTCATCAATTTGAGTTTGATTAGGTTTGACAGAACCTAAAACTCCTGACGGTATCATCAATTCTTTTATAAATAAAGTCTGATCCAAAACGGTAACACCTATGTTCTCAAGCTCTTCTATTATCATAAGCATTACTTTGTCATCATTAAGTCTAATGGCCTTTTTAATAAACTCTACTGCTTTTGAATCAAATTTCGGGCGTTTTAGAATAACTGTTTTACTTACTTTTCCCAAAAAAGTCAGCTGTTTAATGCCTTCTTCCTTCAGCACTTTCTCTATCTTCAATGCCTCTCCCGGGCATAGCGAATATACTTTTGAACAGTATTTTTTGAGTTTTTGGTAGTTGTCATTTGAAAGCGAAATACAAACAACTTCAAAACCATTTTCTTTTGCATGTTTTGCCATCATCACAGGCAGAATACCATCTCCTGCAATCAATCCTTGTTTGTGCTCTAAAACTACCGCCATATAATCTAAATACCTCTCAAGTACAACTGATATTATACTACAAGAAAAGTTTTATACAACTTCCTTTCTCCATTCTCTGAAGAAGTATATTGCAAAGATTAAATACATCAACCACATTACAACTGTTGAGTATACTTTTTCCCCGCTCATAGCAATATTTATCCACATAATCGCAGTTATTCCGTTTACAATTATCCACACTATCCACTGTTCAAATGCTCGTTTCACAGTCAAATACATCCCAACTACAGATAATACCGTAGATATTCCGTCGATAATGGGGCTTTTATCCCCTGTTATTTCGAGAATATATATACACACTGCACACATAATCGTAGACAAAAAAGTGATTATCAAGGCTTCCTTTTTGGCTAACTTAACTTTTATAATTTCATTTTTGTTTTCTTTTAAATGCTGATTCCACTTAAAGAAACCTATTATCTGCATTGGTATATAATACAATGCATACAGGCATAAATTTCCCCAGAGTGAATTTGTAAGAGCCAACCAACTGTATAAAGCCGAACCGCAAAGACCAAACAGATAGCACTTAGGACTTCCTTTTCCGGCAAGCATTGTATAAGTTATTCCGAAAAATGCAGATAATACAGCAACCAGACTGTCCTTTAAAACTAATGCATTAATCAAAAGAATTAAATAGACAAAACAAATGACTATGAATTCACCAGTTTTCCAATTTCTCGGTTTAATACTTCTCATATTTATGTTATCTAATAAAAAAGGATGAAAGTAAATTCTATTGAAAAAAATACTATCTCATTCAACGGATTTTATGACAGCAATGCTCTGAAAAAATTGTTGAGTTTTGCCGAAAATAATGGTGCTTTATTTGCTTCAACAACAGCATTGGCACTTTCTGCTACAATAAGGCCAATTTCAATAATGGCAACCCCAAAAACAGACAAAGAAAATAAAAAAATTGCCTGTGCAAAAGCAATAACTTCAACAATTTTAGATTTCGCAATTACCCTTGCAATATCAGCACCTATAGTCAAAGCTGTTGGAAATATTAACAAAAATCCTCAAAAGTATTTAAAGAAAGAAACAATTGAAAACTTAAAAAACAATGCAAATGAATTACAAGATTCAAAAGCTTACACCCTTGCAAATCAAATGTTTAAACTTGGTATTGGTATAGCAATAGCCGCTCCGAAAGCGATATTAAACCTCCTCGGAATGCCATTAATATTAGATTCATTTTTCAGCAAAGACAAGCAAACCGTGCAAACCGGAGAAAGCAACGGGATTAATTTTAAAGGTAAGGGTATTGATAAACTCTCAGAATGGATAGGCAAAACTATTGATAACAAACACGTGCAGGAATTTTCCAAGAAAAATGCCGAGTCAAATTTCCCAATGCATATTAACGCTATAAAAGATGCTTTAACGACAGGAGTATTTGTAGCAGGATTAAGTAAAAGCAACCATATTGACGAAGAAAGAAAAAAACCATTAATATACAACTCTCTTATTGGTACAGGATTAAGCATAGCTTCGGGATATTTGCTTGATAAAATAACAGACAAGCCGGCAGAAAAATTTATTGAAAAATTAAAATTGGCAAATAAAAACGACCCAAATCTAAAAAAATATATTGACGGATTTAGAATAGCAAAACCTGTATTGATATTAGGAACCATGTACTATGCTGTTATACCGGCAATATCTACATTTTTGGGAGAACGAATAAATAAAATTAATAACTAATCTGCAATTTTTTATTGTCCGCATATAATATTTGAGTTAGAATTATTAAAAATATCGTTTAAATGGGGATTTGATTATGATAATGTTAGCTGTTGCGTTTCTACTAAGCATGATTTTTTGCTTGCTATTGGGTGTACCATATATAGACTTCCTAAAGAAAAAAACAATAGGACAATATATTCTTGACGTAGCGCCTGAAGCTCACGCAAAAAAAGCAGGTACTCCTACTACTGGCGGGGTATTTATAATCATATCAATTATTGTTTCAACAGTGATTACCTTGCTAATGGCAGAAAAGATGGACAATTCGGCGCTGATCATTCTAATAACGCTTTTATTTATGGCATTGGCCGGATTCCAAGACGATTATCTTAAAATTAAAGGTCACGAAAACAAAGGTTTGAGCCCAAGAGGAAAATTAATAAGACAAATTTTAATTGCTCTTATTCCCACGTTTTATGCAATGCAGACATACGGAACAGTGTTGACTCTTGGATCAAAGAGTTTTGATATCGGAATATTTTATCCAATTCTATTGGTTTTCATAATCACCGGAGCATCAAATGCTTATAATTTGACAGATGGGTTGGATGGATTGGCTGCATCGGTCGGAATTCCGGCTTTTCTTGCATGCGGTGTAATATCATATATGGGCGGACATAATGTCGTCGCAATTTGTTGCGCTGCAACAATTGGCGCATCCCTGGGTTTTTTAAAATATAATAAGCCAAAAGCTCAGGTCTTTATGGGTGATACAGGTTCTCTTGCTCTCGGCGGACTTTTGGGCACATTGGCAATCGTTGGAAGATGTGAACTGTTACTTGCAATCTTTGCCGGTGTAATTGTTGCAGAAACACTTTCAGTAATTCTTCAAGTTACCAGTTATAAACTCACCGGCAAAAGAATCTTTAAAATGTCACCAATTCACCACCATTTTGAATTAAGCGGACATACAGAATCAAAAATCGTTATCGAATTTACAATAGCATCTCTTATATGTTCCCTGATAGCAATTGCTTTATACATAATTTTATAAGCACAAATGGTATTTTTGGGATAAAATAAATTTTATTGGAGAGTTATCATGTCAGATAAAGTTTTAATATTAGGTTTATCAAAAAGCGGTATTTCGGCAGGTGAATTGGCTATAAAGCTGGGATATGATACATATATTTCTGAATATAATTCCCCAAAAGACGAATTCAAAACAAAAATAGATTCACTAAAAAAACAAGGTATTCATATAGAAACAAATGGTCATACTGATGAATATATAAGCGGCGCAAAATTCGCCATTACAAGCCCTGGAATTCCGCCCAAGTCAGAAATTTTCAAAAGATTAAATGATAAAAACATTCCAATTATTTCAGAAATTGAATTCGCATATAGAAATACAAAAACACCATTTATAGCAATTACAGGAACAAACGGGAAAACCACAACAACATCGCTTATTTCTCATATATTGAGCAGTAAATTTAAAGCTCCGGTTTGCGGGAATATAGGAGTGCCACCAAGCTCAATTATTGCAGAAGATAATGATTATTTAGTCTGTGAGATCAGTTCATATCAGGCACAAATGACGGAAAAATTTAAACCATATATCTCTGTGTGGACGAATTTCACTCCAGACCACATAGATTGGCATGGCGGATTGGAAAATTATTTCAATGCAAAAGCTAAAATATTTCTGGGTAAACAGGCTCCAAGATATGCTATTTTGAATGCAAATGATACAAAACTGCTAGATTTTTCAACCAAATGTAAAGACTCAACTGTATTTCTATTTGACACTGATAAAACAGAGAATTGCTGCTATATCAATAAAAATGCAATTTGGATTAAGATTAACAATATTCCTGAAAAAATTATTGATTTAAGCGATTGTCCTCTTGTCGGTCACCACAATTATCAAAACATAATGTGCGGAATAATTTGTGCAATGCTTTGCAATATCAGCGCCAAAACAATCAGGGAAAGAATTATGACCTTTAAAGCTCCAGAACACAGACTTGAAAAGGTAAGAGAATTGGACGGAATAACTTTCTACAATGATTCTAAAGCTACGAATCCGGAAGCTTCAATTGTAGCAATAGATTCATTTAATAATGTAGATGTCGCATTAATTCTCGGAGGAAGAGATAAAAATACCGACCTGACAGAGATGTGTAAATCTATAAATAAACATATTAATACAGTACTTTTAATTGGTGAAGCAACTGAGCGCTTCGAAAGTAATCTCAAGAAAAACGGATTTAAGAATATAATAAAAGAAAATACCATGCAAAATGCCATAGATAAAGCAATGAGTTTGCATCCGGATGTAATTTTATTATCACCTGCTTGCGCAAGCTTCGATATGTTTAAAAGTTACGAACACAGGGGAGATGTTTTTAAAGAATATGTCCTATCAAAGTAAAAGAAATGTTAACGGGGAGTCATTAAGTCCTCAAAATATGCAATCAGATAGACCTCTTTTAATAGCGGTAATATTCCTGGTAGTAATAGGACTGATGGCAATATTCTCGGCCAGTGCGCCAAAATGCGTAGAAATGGGCGTAAATCCTGCAAGATTTTTTATTCAACAATTAATCGGTGTAACAGCCGGGTTCATCGGGCTTAAATTTTTATCTAACTTTCATTATAAAAAGTTGATGACCTACACACTGCCATTTGCGATTTTTGTTATCATTATGCTTTTCTTGGTAAAGATTGCAGGGGTTACAGTAAATGGCGCACAGCGTTGGATAAATGTAGGACCACTGAGTTTACAGCCGTCAGAATTTGCGAAACCTGCTGTTGTAATGCTTCTCGCGGGCGTATTTTACAAAAATACTGATATATTGGATAATAGCAAAATTGTTACTGCATTTATACCTATACTTATTATGCTGGCACTGATTTTTGCACAGCCAAATTTAAGTATGCTAATCTTATTGTTAGTAACATCCGTTGCGATATATCTTTGCGCTGGCGGTTCGTTTCAATTAATTCTCTGGAGTACAGCATGTTTTATCCCATTATTACTAATGAAAGGTTTAAGGGGATATCAATCTTCAAGAATTACAACTTGGTTGCATCCTGAAGCAGACCCACTTGGAGCAGGATATAACGTAATTCAATCACTTGTAGCCTTTGCTTCCGGTGGATTTTATGGTGTCGGATATGGAAGTTCTAAGCAAAAACTCGCATGGTTACCTGAATCGCACACTGACTTTATTTATGCCGTAATAGGTGAAGAACATGGATTTGTTGGTTGTTTGTTGATTATATGTCTTTTTTGGACTGTACTGCAAAGAGGTTTTATAATAGCGGTTAAGTGCCAAGATATGTATGGTAAATTACTTGCACTTGGACTAACTTTTTCAATATGTTTTCAAGGATTTTTAAATATGTGGGTTGCAAGTTCATTTGTTCCAGCAACAGGTGTGCCCATGCCATTTATTAGTTACGGTGGTTCTTCTGTCATGGTATCATTGTGGATGGTTGGAATTTTATTAAATATATCCAAAGATAATATAAAAAGAATAAGGAATAATACAAATGCCCGAAATATCTGATAGCACATATTTTGTAACCGGTGGAGGAACTGGAGGTCATATTTACCCCGCTATGGCAGTAGCCGATGCTCTGAAAGAACAAGGTGCAATGGTTTATTATGTAGGTAATAAACGCAATATGGAATTCCGCCTCGCGCAGGAGAAAGGATATAAATTTCTGCATGTTGGAGTTTCCGGTATGCCGAGGAAATTAAATCTCAAGTTCTTTTATTGGGGCGTAAGATTAGTCAGGGCAATTTTGTATTCAATAAAGTATATTAAAAAATATAAGCCAAATGCCGTTTTTGCAACCGGAGGTTATGTTTCAGCTCCAATGCTTTTCGCCTGCAGAATCACCAAAACGCCATATATGATGCATGACTGCGATGCAATGCCGGGTTTGGTAACAAGAAGATTGTCAAAAAGAGCAAAATATGTTTCACTCGCTTTTGAAAAAGCAAAAAGGTATATTCCGAATAAAAAAACAATAGTTACGGGGAACCCGATAAGAGCCGAATTTAAGACAATGACAAAAGATGACGCATTATCGAGGCTGGGACTTAAAAATAAACTGACCTTAACTATAATGGGGGGGTCGCAAGGAGCAAAAGCAATAAATAATGCAGCAATTGAAATACTGAAAGAATTTGTTCAAGAGTACGATTTACAGGTCATTTTTCAGACCGGGAAAAAGAATTATGACGAAACTATAGAAAAGTTAAAATATATCTACCCTGCTTGGGAACAGGAAGGTGGTATATTACTAAAGCCTTATTTTGATGATATGATATCTGTTTTGAAGGCTTCTGATATTGTTATTTCAAGAGCTGGCTCATTGAGCCTGTCTGAGATTTGTGCTTCAGGATGTGCAAGTATTTTAGTTCCTTACCCCTATGCGGCAGCAAATCATCAAAGAATAAATGCCAAATATATGCTTGAAAACGGTGCAAGTGTCTATATTGAGGATAAAGACCTTGAGCCGAACAAATTAAGAGAAGTTTTACTTTTGATTATTAATAATCCAATAAAAATGAATTATTTAAAACAAAATGCGTCTTATCTTGCCAAATATGATGCTACGGAAAAAATAGTGGAGTGTTTGAGTAAAATTGCGTAAATTTCTAAAAAAAAACTTTATATAAGTGCGATTTTGTTACCTGCGTTTGTGCAGGTGGGTGAGTGCCTCAGAATATCCGTTTCCCGCTGGCGATTTTGTATCGGCGGGTATACTTCACAATCTATAGAGCTTACTCTCCCTTTTAGTAAATAATGTAGGAACAAAATAAACACCTATATAAAGTATAAATATTATCTCATATTTTTTACAAGGTTTCAACTGCCCGGAACAGAGTCAAAACTAGAATTACATATTTAAACAAAAGCACACACTTAAATTCCCAAAGACGGCGCAATTTGAATAAATGTCCTTATCAAATCTGCATCCCATTGTGTGCCAGCACCTTCTTCTAGAATTGAAATTGCTTGTTCAATACTCATACCATTCCTATATGGTCTATCACTTGTCAATGCGTGATATGTATCTGCGATAGCTACAATTTTAGCTGCCAACGGGATTTCATCACCCTTTAAGCCATCCGGATACCCCCTTCCGTCAATTCTTTCGTGGTGATGTTTAACAATAGGAATTAAATCCCTCAAGCTTACATTCGGCTGAAGAACTTTATCTACACCTATCACGGGATGTTGTTTCATTATTGACCATTCTTCATCTGATAGAGGGCCTTCTTTTCTGAGGACATTTTCCGGAATACCAATTTTACCGACATCATGAAGCAATGCACCTAACGTAATCCTGTTTATCTCTTTTTCAGGAAGATTTATTGCTCTCGCCAGCGCTTCAGAAAATTTTGAAACAGAAGTCGAGTGACCTTTTGTATAAGTATCTTTTGCATCAATTGCACCCGCAAGCGATGTCGCAATTTCCCAAATTTTCTTTTCAGTCATATTATCTTCGTTATGGAATTTGGAAATTAATTCGTCTTCAAAATTTATTCCAAGCTGCGAATGACGTTTCGCGACAACTTCTGCATATGATTGTAGAGCTAAATTGTCCCAGAAATTGAAGTCTTTGGAACTTATAATTGCAGACATACCATCTTTGTAGCCTTTTGCTTTTGAAATATACATTGCTTGTTCAGCCAAAATTAGCAATTTTTCTCTATCATCTGAGCAATCAGGATAAGTTGCTACACCTACTGAAACTTTGATAGGCCCAATTCCGTCTATAAAACAGCAAGATAGCGAGTACGTCAAATATTCCGCGACATATTTTGCCTGCTCAGAAGTTGTATTCGGTAATACTATGGCAAGCTCGTCACCGCCATATCTACCGGCTATATCACCCTCTCTGACGTTTTGACGAATTTTCTCTGCAACAGTTTTAATAACTTCATCCCCTTTTGCATGACCTAGTTCACGGTTAATTTTGGTAATGTTGTTTATATCCATCATTATGATAGATAATTTATGCTTATTAATTTCAGCACGTTTAAGCTCTTTTGCAAGAATTTCATGGAATCCTCTATGATTAAATAAAAGCGTGAGATTATCCGTATTAACGAATTCTTTACTCTTTTCTGTGAGTTGAATATTATCAGTTACAAGTGCCATGTATTTAGCAATAAGCGAATACAAAGTCGCATTTTGTTGGGCATTAGGCTCTTCAATTATAAATACACCAATACATTTATTTGCGGAAATTAACGGAAATATCCCTGTTGAACAGTTTTTACAATAAAACAGTTTTAAATATTCCTGTTTTTCGACAAATATTGGTTTTTGTGTATTAAACACTTGGACTACGGGATTTGTATCATCTCGCATAAAGAACTTTGTGGAATAAACATTCTCCAATTTATCCTGGAGTCTTAAATTTATGCAATTGGACTGCTCTTTGTATAAACCTACTGCAAAAAAACTTGAATCTACATTCTCCAATATCACCGAATACACACTTGAATAAAAGTCTTCAATATTATCCGTACATGGTATATTGATAATTTTTTCTATGACATTCTTATAATTCCTGTAATTTAAATGCGTACTTTTTTCTTTGTTAAAACTTACGGAATTTTGTATACTTAAGCGTGGCGAAGCAGCAGAATTTAGCGTCAATTCATTAACTTTTGACACCAAATTTTCTTGAATAATCGGCGAAGTTACAGCCTTGTTTTGGGGTTTCGCCGATACTTTGTCAGTAATACTGTTAGTAACCGTCTTTGTTTTCTTCACGCCCACACCTATGTCTGTTTTGATAATAAAACCTGTGAATAAAAATAATTGACCTATTTGTTACAAAAATTAATAATAATTAACTTTTGCAATAAACATCCTACCACGTACTATCATGTTAACATTATTTTTTTATAATTCCAGTTATTCGCAATCTTTATATTAAATTTTGTAAAGTTAAACGTGATGTTTTATTAAAAATAAACTGTGTGTGTCAAAACTTTTTCTATAGAACGGTTTTGGCAATTGAATTTCAAATAAATTTATTTTAGAAGTTGATTTGAATTTAATTTTACCTTTATGCAGATCAATTATTTGTTTACACAAATACATCTGTATTCCATGACCTACTGTTGAAAAACTTGAATCTTTAGAAAACATCCTTCTATATTCTTCATCAGAAATATGATCCCCAACATAAGATATTTTAATAACAGATTTATTAAATAAATTTTCAACTACTAAATTCAAATGCGTATTGCATTTTGAATACTGTATTGATGTTAATATAAGCATTCTCAAAACTTTAAAAATACTATCCGCATCAGCATAAATTATTTCATTTCCGATTTCGCAATTTAAAATTATATTTTTATCCGCTGCCAAATCACTGTACTCACTAAAAATATCTTTGATTATTTGTGAAATATTTACATTTTTATAATCTAATTTCATATCCATATTTTCTATTTTGTATATTTTCATAAGCATTGTAATCATTTCAAGGGTATACTTGCAGCCATCATATATTTCGTTTAAAAGAACGTGACTTCCACAATAAAGATTTGTCTTTTTTAATAAATCTAATCCACGTATTTGTGCAATTACTGCAACTCTTAAATCATGTCCGAGAGTTTTTATAAAATACTCTTTTTGTGTTGAAATTTCATTTTTTAAATTCCAACATCGTAATACTAAGTACAGAATTAAACCACTAAAAAAGTACAACAAATTACAATCTTTTAAAATACTCATAAAACTATTCCTATTTAGCTACACATACATGCTAACCGATTTGGATAAAACAAAAATCCGACACTAGGGCATACATTAAATAGTTAAGTCGAGCAATTGTTTATGAAGTTTTACGTTATGTACACGCAAATAGTCAATACATTTTAAAATTAAAGGATATGAAAGTGCGAGAGAAAGAGTGTCTTTTAAATCATTATCATTATTATTTACTCCAAGCAGTGACTTACGGGAAATACCAACCATTAGTGGCAAATGCAATGATTTAAAATCATCAATTCTATTAAGCAGTTTAAAATTATCTTCCTTAGTTTTGCCGAATCCTATACCGATATCAGCTATTATGTTATTTATACCTTTTAATCTTGCATAATTTATCTTATCTATAAGATTTAAATAAACTTCATTAACAACATCTTTATATACTGGATTGATCTGCATATTTTCCGGAGAACCTTTTGAATGCTGAATTATAACTGTCGCATCATATTTTGCAATAACATCTGCTATTTTCAAATCATAATCAAATCCTGATACATCATTAATAATTGATGCTCCATTATTTAGTGCAAAATCTGCCACTTCTGAACTTCTAGTATCAACACTTATAGGAACATTTATGTTTTTTAGACCTTTCAATACCGGCTTTAATCTGTAAATTTGCTCTTCTGCACTAACACCATCCGAAAATGGACGAGTGCTTTCTGCCCCTATATCAAGAATATCTGCCCCATCATCAACCAATTTATAAGCATGTTCTATTGCTGATTTTGGCTCAATATAATTTCCACCATCAGAAAAGGAATCCGGTGTAACATTTAAAATGCCGACCAGTTTTGTTTTTGTTGGAATATCCTCCAGTTCCTTTAGCAAACATTCCGATAAGAAACTCAGAGAAAAAGGTTGAGATTTTAGTTTTTCTGATATTTTCTTTATTTGGGAATAACTTCCACCTAAAATTGCATCAGATTTTTCAATTTTGCCTGTAATAACATCTCTGTGGGTTGCGCAATCAGCTCCGACAGATAGCGCAGTTTGCTTGAGAATATTAACTTGCGCAGGAGTTAAATCAAATATCTTAATATTTTTGTACAAATATTTATCAGACGCAGTATTTTTGTATGAAGAATCAAACCCGATTTTCTCAAGCTCGGATTCAATATTTAATTCCGATAAATTCATAAGCCTAAATTCATTCATTACATTGATTTTATCATATAGATTTTGTGATTAAAATACCCGTCCCAATACAAGTTTTACAATACCCTTACCAACTCATTGACTTTTTTTGTAATGTCATTAAATATCGAGTATGGACAAAGATTATTATAAAATACTCGGTGTTAATGAGTCTGATACAGCCGAAAATATTAAACTTGCTTACCGCAAACTTGCCAGAAATTGGCATCCTGATGTTGCGGGTAACAGTGCAGATGTACTTTCAAAATTCAAAGAAATTAATGAGGCATACGAAATCCTGTCAGATAAATTAAAGAAAGAAGAGTATGACAAGGCAAGGAAATTTTATAAATACGCAAAATATGGTGCTGAATATACTTCCGCAAAGGAAAACAAAACTACAACAAATTCGGGTACTAAGGACTCCTATACATCAAATCCTTATTTTAAGAACTTTTCATTCAACTGGGATGACTTATTTTGCGGCAAGCAAAAAAATCAGGAGAATCAAAAAAACGAAATTCCAAAACCTCAAAGGGGACACGATATTTCAACTGATATTGAAATTACCATATTTGAAGCAATGAACGGCTGTGAAAAAGTTATTAATATGTTACAAACAACACCTTGCCCTAAGTGCGGAGGAAGAAAATTCGTAAACGGGAATCTGTGCCCTTATTGTAATGGAAAAGGAGAACACACAGAACACAAAAAATTTACAGTAAAAATTCCTGCAGGAATCAAAAACAATTCAAAAATCAGATTGTCTAAAGAAGGCGAGCGCGGGCAAGATGGAGGTGCCAACGGAGATTTGTATATTACAATTCATGTAAAAGAAATTTGTGATTATGAAACGGATGGACTAAATATACTTAAAACGGCATATATCACTCCACAAGAAGCAGTTTTGGGCACAACCTTAGAAATCAAGACAATTAGTGGTAATTACAGCGTAAAAATCGCACCTAATACACAAAATGGTAGAAAGATTCGTTTATCAGGATGCGGAATTGTGCAAAATGATAAGGTTGGTGATATGATAATTGTATTGGAAATTCGGATTCCTCAAAATCTTTCTAAAGAAGAAATTGAACTTTATAAAAAGTTATCAGAAATTTCCTCACACAATGTCAGAGACTCAATTTATGACTAATAAAGCACAAATTAAAGAAATTTTCACCTCTATTCAGGGAGAAGGCCCGTATATCGGAGTCAAACAGCTCTTTATAAGGTTCTGCGGATGTAATTTGTGCTGCAAATATTGTGACACTGATTTTGGAGTTTCTAACAGTAAAATTTATACAGTTGATGAATTGGTTGATATTGTAAATAGTCATAAAGATTGTCATTCGGTTTCGCTGACGGGTGGTGAACCTTTGCTGCACATAGATTTTCTGAAACAGTTTTTGCCGGAGGTAAATATTCCTGTTTATTTGGAAACCAATGCGACCCTTGCAAATGAACTTAAGGATATTATCAAAAATATTGACTATATTTCTGCGGATATAAAATTGCCCAGCTGTGCAGGGAATAAGGCTTATTGGAGTGAACACCGCAAATTCTTTTCGGTTGCAAAAAATAAAAACTTGTTTGCAAAGGTTGTTTTTGACGAAAATATAACTGATGAAGAAATTTCTGAAACCATAAAACTCGCAAATGAATATAATATTGAATTAATATTGCAGCCAAAAACATCGGGTAATAATGTTTTGCCGGATATAAACTTTATAAATGGTATTTTTGATAAGTTTCTGGCAAAGTACAACAGAGTCCGCCTGATTCCGCAAGTTCACAAATTCTTAAATGTAAGATAAAAAAAACCTTTACTCTGTGATTTTTTAATGATAGAATCCCTAATATAATCCCGGATCGTCTAGCGGCAGGACTGAAGATTCTGGCTCTTCCAACGGTGGTTCGAATCCATCTCCGGGAGAATAAAACGAGGTAAGCAAATGCTTACCTCGTTTTATTCTCATAAAATTTATATTTAATATTTCTTAACATACTGGCAAAAAATATTTTTTACGTGTTTTTATGCAAACACAAGTATATATTTACCACACAATGAAAAGGAGATTTTTGATTATGATTAATGTTCAATCTACAAATTACAATCCGGCATTTAGAGCTGACGTAACACTCTCACCAAATGCTAAAAGATATTTGGCAAGACAAACCCGTATTGCCAAAGCAGATGTTCAGGCACAGATAGAAAACTTGAAAAATAAAGGTGACAATAACCTTTCATTCTTTATTGATTTATACAGAAAGGCTTCTGATTTTTATGCAGAGCATATTTCAGTTCAGTCTTTTGAAAAAGTTAATGACAAATTTGTTAAAGCTGGTGAAGCAGAAGTTGCACTATACAATCCAATAGATAAATTTAATTTGGAAAAATTAGGTAACTCTGCTATGGAAAAAGCAGGCGAAAATCAGACATATCCTGCTGATATGTTTGCTTTTTAATCAAAACTTTTGATGAACATTGAGGTAAGGCGGCTAATATACAGCCGCTTTTTTATTTTATTCCTTTTATGGTATAATTATTATCAATAAGGGGTTAAGAACATGAACATCGGGATAATTACAATCGTTGTTATAATAGTTGCATTTTTAGTTCTGAAAAGCATTTTGAGTTTTACTTTAAAAGTAATAGGTCTTGGTATACTGATTTTGGCTTTGGCATTAACCATATGGATTTGTACCGCACAGCCGGAATTACATAAACCGCTTTCTTTAAATACAATAGAGTACTTACTAAAAATAAATAAAGACGGTTCTGTTACTACAACGAAACAGGTAACACAAACTGTAATGAAACAAGAGGTTAAACAATAATGAAAAATATTTTAGCATCATTAATTCTTTTGTTTTTTGTAACTACGAACAGTTGCTACGCGTTTAGCGAACTATACTACTTCAAAAACATCAAAACATCAGAAGTAGAACCTATTGTTAACTCCGCATTTAATAATAATTCATACAAGATAATTAAACAAAATCCATATTATGCAGTTTCTGAATACGGTTCTGACTACGCAATAATCGTACTACAACAAAGCGGTAATAATATGTTTTATTACTATAACGCAGATAAAAATTCCAAAATAAATAAATCTGTAATAAAAGAAATTAAGAATCGTGATATTGTATGCGAACAATCTTTTAATTCTAATATTATCAGTATTTACGATGATATAGCGGCAGATTTGATAAAAAATTCCGGCACTTTAAATCCATATGTGTTCAGTGATAATGAACCGGAGCAAGTTCAAACTTTAAAACCAAATCCAACTGAACCAAAAGTATATTCAGGCTATATAGCGCAGGTTGCTTCCGGCACAAAGTTTAATGTATACCTGCAAAATGCAATTAATACTGCGACGGCCACACAAGGTGATACTGTAATTGCAGTTGTTCAGGATGGCATAAATTATAATGGAGATATAGTAATCCCTCAAGGGAGCCTGGTATACGGGACTCTTTCTAAAGCAAGAAACGCTACTTATGGCTCTATGAACGGGAAAGTAATAATTAACTTTAACAGAATTATTACTCCAGAAAACATTATATATAATATTGAAACAGAAAAGATTAATTTTACAGTTTCTAATGAAGGTAAAGTATCTGATTCAGCAAAAAGTGCAGTCTCATCGGCTGCAGTTGGTGCATTAATCGGATTGTTATTTGGCGTATTGTCCAACAGCGGACATATAGGAAGATCCGCTGCAATTGGGGCTGGAGTTGGTGCAGGGTCATCAATAATATACTCTGCTGCGGAGAAAGGTGTTGATGCAGAGATACCATCATTTACAGAATTAGAATTGACACTTACAAGTCCTTTGAGTGTTAATGTATCTAGGTAATTTAAAGAAAGGAATAAAATGACAAATAAGAGATTAATAATTTTAGGTTTATTGATTTTAGCGATTGCGGTCATCGGCAAGCTTATATTTGTAGGGTTAAGCAATATAAAAATAGATGATTTTCATAAATCAGCTATTATATTCGTAATTGATTCTTCCGCATCAAACCAAAAAATGCTTCCGGATGAAGTCAAATTCACAAAATCTTTATGTTCAATTCTTGACCCTGAGGATGAAATTAAAATATTAAAAGTATCCGAAGAGTCTTATCTAATATATGAAGGCTCACCCAGCGATTCAAAAGGAATTACAAAAGCTGTTGAGGCTTTCACTCAATATAACCCGAAGGATTATGGAACGGCGTATGGTATAGGCCTCAAGAAAGCATTTGAGCATTGTTTAACTATGAAAAAAGAAGGCTATGTTCCGGCCATTGTAGTAATCGGGGATTTGGAGAATGAAGGCTCAATAGACAAACAAATTGACTGGAATAATTTACCATCTAATGTCCAAAATATTAAAGACTATATTCCAGAAATAGCTATGATGTTTGTTTACGCATCTCCAGAAAAATTAGATTTGGTAAAAACAAAATTAAATCCTGTACTTGGTGAAAAGAAACTTATTGTAGCAAATGAAACAAATGTAGATAAGGCAAAACGCAGATTTTTGGAAGCAATAGGAAGATAGATAATTTTATAGGAGATATAAAAAATGGCATTTACAATAACGACAAAGAACGGAGAAAAAACATTTGCAAGTAAAGAACTCGTAAACATAAGCTCGAGAGATGGAGCAGATTTGACGCTTGCTCTCGGATTTGATTTTCTACTTACAGTTCAGTATGACCCCAAAACCAATAAATGCGCAGTTTTAAATCAGTTCAATAACTCAAGGTTTTTGTTTAAAGGGAAACCAATTCCTGCCAAATTGGATGTCGATCGTGTTTGTAAAATTATGGTAGACGGAACAGATGACTTTATCTCAATAAAAGTTATCGGAGAAACGGTAAATAGAGAAATTGCACAGGAAAACATAACCGAGAACGACATAAAAGCAATTTATGGTAATGATGTAAATGCTGCAGCTAAATTAATGATAGAAAAAAGAAAATCAGAAATTGAAGCTGCAAGAGTTGCTATAGTAAAAGAAATTGGTGCCCCGATTAATTCTCTCAAGAATAAACTTTCAATGAATTCAAAGAGCGGAATATTGCTCCATGTCGTATTATTCTTTGCATCATTAATCTGTGCATTTGGTGTTTCAAATTATCTAACCGGATTGCCTCTTAACGAAGCAGGAAACGTTATACAAATGCCAACGAATATGAAACTGATATTTATATATGCCTTAATTGTTTACGGAGTAGGTTTAGTTTTAAAACAGGGCATATTTTTATATTTTCAGAATAAATTGGGCGAAGGTACAAATGTTTCAACGATTGCGGAAAAATTTATGATAGCATTGTCATTGATTTTCTATGCCGCAATTTATTTGATTAATGTTTTGTACTATATTTCACCAAAAACATTCCCTGTATTTGCGGTTTTAATATCTCTATTCTTTGTAGGAACTGCAATGACATTGGCTCTAGGCTGCGGATATTTCAAAAACAGTAATACTGAATTAAGAAAAGAACTTGACCAATACGAATACAGAGAAGACTTTGAACGTGTAATAAAAGAATACCAGCAATGGATAGAGCGCCTAGCAAATACTATGAGCAGGACTAAAATTCAAAATATAAAAGACAAACTGTTTGGACTTCAGATTAAATCTGCAGGAGAAATTCTTCTTGGTATTATAACTGCTCCGTTCCTTGCATATGGGGTTTCGAACACCCTTGCAATGTGCTTCCCTGAAGCTGCCGGTTGGGTTAGAATTTCGGGGTTAAGAATCAGTCCAGTGTTCCTTGTTTTGGCAACATTCTTGATTATATTTGCATTCTTCTCATTTGTTAACGGATTTCTATGCAGTAAAAAGGTTCAAGCCTCAAATGTACTTAAAAATGACGGCTACAGTAATTACTTGCAACACGGTGTCGAAATATACGGACTTGAAGGTGTCAGGAAACTGGATAGAGAAATGCGCCGTTCATTTACAATAGGGCTTTGTATAATTCTCATTGAATTTTCGATGAACGCTTCATACTTTATGGGCGAAATCGGGGGAGACCTTGGCGGTTTGTTACTGAGTATGCTTGCAGCACTTGTTCCTACTGCGTTATTAATTGCAGAAACATATATGTTAAGTCAAACCCGTTTTGAAAACTTTGCCTGCGATGAACTTGTATCAAAATTGGGATAGAGGTAAGGGGTAAATGAAACTTCTTATTCAGATAATCGCAATACTTATTGTTGTTTCAACCGTCAGCATTTGTGCATTAAAACCCGAGATGCATAAATCTGTTCTGGTATACAATTCTGACTATAAACTGGTTCCGAATGAAGAAATAAAGACAGAAAAGCAAGAAATCCCCGTTATGGAAATGCCTGTTACGCCTAAAGTTGAAACCATAAAACAGGAAGTTCAGACGATATCTGTTCCAAAAACACAAAAAGCGGTTCAGCAAACAGTTCAGAAACCGCAAACGCAAACAAAAGCCCAAACTACTGTTAAAGTTCAGCCAAAAACAACTACACAAATGCCCATAAAAACAGAGGTAAAAACTGTAAAACAACCTGAACAAAAAGTAGTACAGGAAGTTGTGAAACAGGAACCAAAGATAGTACAGACACAAACTCAAACACAGACGGCACAAAAGGTTTTAACACAACAGGAAGAAGAAATTGCCTGGAATGTATGGCGTTCGAACCTACAGAACAAAATTATGCAGGACGTTCACCTCCCGCCTCTGCCGACTGGAATTGTATTTAAGTTCACTTTTAATGTAGATAAATACGGTAAGATTACGAATATATATACATATTCAGAAAATCCTTCTTACACACCTTATGCAATTCAGTACATTGCGCCTGTTATAAGAAGCTATCAGGGCAAATCAATTCTTAATTTCCCGCAGGGTTCCTCAAGAATGTCCACTGTATTTAAAGGCGGCTGGAAGATTTCAACAAGTGAACGTTTGAGCTCTCCAAAGGATTATAATGACTATGAAAAAGTAACAAAGGCGGTTAACTGATGTATAAATGTACGGAATGCGGAATGGAATTTGAAATAAAACCCGATTACTGTGATTGCGGTAATGATGAATTTGTTCTTACTGTAGCAGCAGCAGCAGCAGAAGAAGAAGAAGAAAAGGTGCCAGAACCCGCAGAAAATATTGATGTCGTGCAGAGTGAACCCATTCAGTCAAAACCTATTTCTGCGGAAGAATTTAGTAAAACAGCTTCTGCGGGACAAACGGCTTACAATGACTATAAATCCGTGCGAGAACCCTTTAAGCTGCCCGTCAGCCCGTTTGCGTTATTTATATTTATAGTATGCGTGCTGCTTTCTCTGATGATATGGATATTGTGGAATCCGGTTAAAGAAACGGCCGAAACAGTTTCTGAAATTATTGAAAAAGTTGAAAATAAAACAATTCCGTCAATAGATAAGTTATGGAAAAATCCGGTTCCGCAACCTGTACAAACAGAACCAGCTAAAACAGTTCAAAAACAAGAACCACCGGTCAAAAAAGTCACAGTTGTCCCACTTGTAAAAAAGCCTGTAACAGTCAATAAGCCAGTTGTCACACAACAACCGAAGTCTACAACAACAGTGAATAAAACACAGCAAAAACCGGCAGCGAGCACACAAACCACAAATAAAGCACAAGAAGATGCAAAGAAAGCTCAGGAAGAAGCCGCTAAAAAAGTACTGGAGGCAAAACAAAAAGCTGAAGCAGAGGCATTGGCTGCCGCTGAAAAAGCAAAAAAAACAGCACAGACAAAACAGGAATTATATAGTTATAAAATTAATTTGAGAAACGCTATAGGACAAAAAATAGATTTTACAAAGGTTATTGGTGATGGCGACTGTGCCGTTACCTTTAAAGTCGATTCGAGTGGACGACTTATTAACAGAAACTTTGCAAAACAGTCATCAAACATTACTCTGAACAATGCTGTTTATAATGCTGTATTAGCAGTACCGTCATACATGGCACCCCCATCAGGATACTCAAATGAAATATTAAGGCTAAATGTGAGTTTCAATAATGGGAATTTTGCTATAACATTAGAATGAGTTTTATGAACGTTCCAAAGTAACCAGACGTGACAAAGCATCTTTTTGCAAAATACTTTCAGGATCAGGATATTCGAATAATATCCGCTGTTCCTTGCTGCACAATGATTTATCCCGGCGGCTTGGATATTCAAGATATTCTTCGTGTTCTAATTTACCCTCGCAGTAATAAAACTGATACGGTATTTCTCCGTTAAATACTGCGGTATATCGAGATGTTGAAACTATTGTTCTGTTTGTATCCGAATTATAAACCACCATACCACGCTCAAGTTTTCGCCCTAAATCTCGATATTGTTCGGCTAACGGTTTTGGAGGCTCTACTATTTTGGGTGGAGGAGTATATTTTTTTGCATTTTCTGCAATTATAAAATTCAGCATTTTGGTTTCAAATTTTTCTTCAAATTTATTACCGTTATTAAAGTAATTATTGAAAAAATTCCCATAGTGTTGTTTTCCATACTCACCATACATATAATCATAAATATCGAAACCTGGTATGGAGCAATATAACTTCATTCTGTCATTTGCCAACAAGTGATAGTATCTTGAAAACCAAGTATCTTTTAATCTGGTTACACTATAAATGGGATCTTCTGTATAATCAAATATCCAATCTTTTCTGTCGAATAACCGCATTCCGGATATCGGAGTATATTTAACCATATCTCCTTCGCTAATTCCAATCTCAGGAAGTGAGAGGAGTCTCCTGAAATTCTCAAGAGTGTATCCTTCAGCTTCAAAGGTATAATCCGATATCAATATAGGGTTTTTTGTTGTTTCTGCCAATTCTTTTGTTAAACCGATACTATCCAAATACCGTTTATACTCATTTACAAAATCCGGTTTAAAATACTCATTCCTATGGAATCCTCCACGCAGTCTTGATGCAGGGCAATATTTTACATCTTCTCCCTGAAATTCCATATATTTTGCACAACTGGCAAGAGAGCGGCCAACTGATACAAAAGTGAAGCCGTTCGGATATTTTTCATGAATACGGTCTGAGACCATTTTACCAAATTGAATAATATCATTAATTATTTCATTATTACAATTAATTTGCCTGAAGAATGTTTCATATTTTTTTAGTATATCAAAATCATCTGCAGATAAACTTTTATATTCTTTAGGTCCAAATACCTTACTGCGGTCCAGAATTGTTTTTGCGGCAGATTTAAGCTCTGCTTCCGGCAAAGCTGCTTTAAAAGTAACATTATTATGTGAATTTACATAATGATGAGTAGAGTTTTGCAATCTGTTCTTTTTTTGTGAATTATTATAGCCGGTTAATTGAGTTTGGCTGTTAAATCTGTAAAAATTTGATGTTATATTCATAATGTTTATAAAAACTATAAATATATTTTTTGCTATATTAATTCTTATTTGTATATGAACATAAAATTTGTTAACTTTATGGTAAACTTGAACTATGAAAAGCGGATTTGTAACAATTATAGGGCGACCAAATGTAGGTAAATCAACACTTCTAAACCAGGTTCTGGGGCAGAAAATTGTCATTGCAACAGATAAAGCCCAAACAACAAGAAAACGTATTAAAGGTATTTATACCGAAAAACGGGGACAAATCGTGTTTGTGGATACTCCCGGAGTTCACAGACCGCTTAATAAATTGGGCGAGTTTTTAATGGACGAGGCAAAGTTTGCCATTCCGGATACCGATTTAATAATATTTCTTGTTGACGGTTCTGAGCCTGCAGGAAAAGGCGACAAGTGGATAGCCGAAAATCTTCTGAAATCTGCAAAAGCTCCAATAATACTTGTTATGAATAAAGTTGACAAAATTAAAAAGCAAGAAAAAGTTGAAGAAAATTTGGTTACATATAAACTGTTATTTAACGAAAACCTTCCAGTAATAAGGATTTCCGCTAAAACAGGCAGAAACAAAGATACGCTGCTTGATAACATTTACAAAAAGCTTCCCGAGGGAGATTTGCTTTATCCTGAAGATGTTGTGACAGAAGAGAATATGCGTGATATAGCGGAAGAAATAGTCAGGGAAAAAATCCTTATGAATACATCTGATGAAATACCTCATTCTGTTGCAATTACAATAGATAAATACGAGGAAACGGACGAAATTGACAGAATTTATGCCACAATATACTGCGAACAAAAAAGCCAAAAGGGGATTTTGATAGGCAAAGGCGGAAATCTTTTAAAGAAAATCGGAACCGAAGCCAGACTTGAACTTGAAAAAATAACAGAAAAAAAAGTATTTCTCTCGCTCGAAGTAAAAGTTGAAAAAGACTGGCGCAAAAAAGACAGAATTCTGAAGAATTTCGGTTATTTTTCTGATGATAAATAAAAATGCATGCCCAAAATGAATAATTAACTAGCAAAATTTTTTATTTTTAGTGTTTAATAGTAATAGATGTGTGTAATAGGTATACAACAAGTTAGGAGTACATATGAGAATATGCCCAGTGCAGCCCGTATCAGATAATAAATATAATTCTCAAAATACGAATTTCAAACGGCATTGGGCGGAACATGTAAGCTGGGGCGCAAATTATTATGCAAAATCTCACCTGGCTGATTTTAAATTATTCACATATCCTGACGTACAAAAAGTATTTGTTGAAATAGGCAAAACTGCATCTGATAGATTTGGTCTCATTAAAGAACGCGGGGTTCAGATTGTTACAGCAATAGGTGCTGCCTTGGGCATAACGGGGATTTTGCCCAAGGACGACAAGACAGATATCAGGGAGTTAGAGAATAAAGGGGGCGGTGTCTTTGAAACAAAAGGGTTAACCGTTGAAGAAGGTTCGGAGTACAGATTTATTATTGTTGATAAAAACGGAGATGTAAAAACCGTAAAAGACCCTTATGCAAAAGACCAGACGGATATAAACGGCTGGAGCAGGATATATAATCAGGATAATTACGAATGGAAATCTCTGAATTGGATTAACGGAAAAGACTCACGCAGAATTACCAGAAAACCGGAGCAAAAATTCGGCGGTTTGGAACAGTTGGTTATTGAAGAAATTAATATTCCGACCTTAAGTGAAAGCGGAAATTTTGACAATGCAAAAGCTTATGTAGAGAAAATCGCAGCTAAAGGTGTAGCAAACGCAATAGAGATTATGCCTGTAGAAAACGCAAACTCGTTAGGCTGGTCTTATGACGGTGTGGATAAATTTGCCGTCAATTCCAAGCTTGGCGGGCCTGATAAATTAAAAGAATTTATTGATTTTGCTCATTCTAAAGGTCTGAATGTTATTATTGATATTGTACCTAACCACATGGGGCCTGACGGAGATTATCTTTCCGAAACCGGGCCTTATATATCCGGAACAGGTGATTTTGGACACTTATTTAACTATGAAGGGCAAGAAAACAGATATGTGCGCGATTTTATGGTTAATGAAGCCTTATGGTACTTAAATGAATTTAAAGCTGATGGCTTAAGGCTTGATTTGACGCAGGACTGCAAATCAGACTGGCTTTTAAAACAGATTGTTGATGAGGTAAATTACCATAATCCGAAGGCCTTTATTATAGCAGAAGATTGCAGAAGCCGTGATAACAAGTTACTAAACAAAGATCATTTCGCTAAGCACATGAGCCATGATATGCAGTTAGGAATTATCGATGAATCTGTTGACGATATTTCCAATAACAAGTTTGATATAAATTATCCAACCCAAATTGGATTTGATAGCAACTGGGATTATGAATTTATGCACAAACTCGATGACGTAATCAGATACCCATACAAGCAGGAGCTTTGGAAATTTGATGACATGATTAAACATTCACAAAGAAGAATTAAGTATCTGATGAGTCACGATGAAATCGGAAACTTTGACGGCACGAGATTAATCCCGAAAGTAATTGCGGAATATAAAGGGCTGGATTTGTTTAACAAAATAAACGGTGAAAATGACTGCGAAAAAGGTCAGAGGGTTGCACATCTTGCACAGAAATTAGCGGAATTATATCTGTCTTACGATATATATGAATTGTCAAAATCCGGAGAACTGGACAATATAGCAAAATCTTTTGGTATGAAATCTGACGAACATATAAACCCAAAAGAAGTTCAGGACGCATTTTTAACTGCTTTTGCAAAACATAAACTTGCAATGGGTACAATAATGACGACTCCGGGGCCAAAAATGTATTTTCAAGGGGACGATGCTTTAGAAACCGCCTATTTCAAATTTTTCAGAGAATTATCTTCTGATAAGTATCAGAGACAAAATTCTCAATTTGTTGAAAATATTCTAAAAGAAAAGGGATATGACACTCTGGAAAGTATTGCGCGTCCGACTTGTATCGTTGATAAAACAGAATTCAAAAACACTGCACGACGTGACGGAATGGTCAAATTCAGTCAGGATATTGTTGAACTAATGAAGGATCATCCTGCAATTTCAGGCGGAGATATAGTTGCTACATATTGTGACAATAATAACAGAATACATATACACCACCTTATGAAAGACAATGAAGAAATCCTCGTGATAAAGAATTTCGGATGCGGTTTTAACAGGTATTACGGATATGGCCAGAATTTCCCTGACGGTGACTGGGTAGAAATCTTTAACAGCGACAGTAAAGAGTATATTGGAAGCGGAGATTACACAAACCACCGTTGGAACCCAATAAGCAGGGGAAACCAAAATTTAAACATAGCACCAAATTCTTTTATAGTATTAAAAAGAATTTAATATTTTAACTTATTAAGAATATATAAGGATTCAACGTTTCGTTAAAATTTTATACTATACTTAAGGGGTAAACGTATTATTAATGGAGGAAGCGTATGTCTAACTTGGTTTTGGAAAAGACAAACATCCACCCGTCAGCGGTAATACATCCGTCTGCGGAAATTGGTGAAGGTGTAATAATAGGTCCTAATGTCGTTATAGGCGAGGGCGTTAAAATCGGTAACGGTACAAGAATTATTGCAAATGCTTATATCGAATATACGGAAATCGGTGAAAAATGTACAATATCACCATTTTCAACGATAGGTTCAGAACCGCAGGATTTGGGGTACAAAGGTGAACCGACAAAAGTTGTTATCGGTAACGAAACAATTATCAAAGAAAACGTAACTATTCACCGTGGTGCAGCCTGCGGAGATTATACAACAAGAATCGGGAATAAATGTTTATTAATGGTTGGTTCACACGTTGCACATAACTGTGTACTTGCTGATCAGGTTATACTTGCCAACCTTGTTACTTTAGGCGGACACGTACATGTAGGTTTTGGCGCATTTGTAGGTGGTATGAGCGTATTCCACCAAAACATCAGAATTGGTGATATGGCTATAATAAGCGGATTTTCTGCGTCGAGACAAGACATATTGCCATACTCAAAAGGCGAAGGCAGACCACCTGTTCCGAGAGGATTGAATGTTGTAGCTCTTAAACGCAGAGGGGTTTCACAAGAAATACGTAACAACATGAACTTGGCATTCAAATATTTGATTTCTGAAGAATATAATACTTCTCAAGCAATTGAAAAGATTAAAGCTGAAATACCTACGAATGAGTATATAGAGAACATGCTTGAATTTATTCAATCATCAAAACGCGGAGTTTTGTTAAAAACTCATAAATCAGGCTATCAGTCACTAGATAGTGAACTGGAATAAATAATTATTAAGTGAAGTGGGCGTTGTTTCAAAAGAAACAACGCCCACTTCTTTTATTAAATATTAACGTATTATAACCCGAATTACACTTACCATCATCCAAAATATAAATTGTATTTGAGGCCTGAAAAACACAGTGTCAACAAAGCCATGGACTAACATTCCCGCAAGTGACACAATTGCTGTAATCAAATATATTGATTTGATATTGCAATGCTTAACAATGTATTTTATTGCCTGTGACAAATTGCACCATAAAAACCCAAGAAACGCCAAAAGGGCAAAAATACCACTTTCGACTGCAATTTCTAAATAAATATTATAAGCACTCAATGCATCAAAGCCTGTTTTCATATAAAGCCCATATATTTCTCTAAAATTCTGATTTCCGCATCCTATTCCAAGCAACCAATTGTCCTTAAACATTTGAACACAAGAATTATAAACATTAAATCTGAATGAGTTTGAACTATCTCCCCTAAAAGCAAATATTGAAAGCACTCTTGCTCTCAATGGTGGCAAAACAACTATTACAAAAAATATAATAGCTGACACCATTACTGATAACAGCTTAAATATTTTTTGATAAAAAGGTTTGAGCATTCTGTATGTGAAAATCCCAAGCAAAATTAGCTCAATTAAAAGTCCTATATAAGCACCTCTACAACCTGTTAAAACAATAGCCACAGCGGTAGTTATAAATCCTGCTAATCCAACTAATGCTGTTTTATAATGACAGTTTCTTAAAGGTAAAAATACAGCGACTAGTGTTGATGGAAGAATGGAAAGCATATAACCGCCAAAAAGATTTGGATTATATGGTTTTAATGTGCCGTATACTCTTGTCATAACTTCTTCCGGATTTAATCTCGACATATCCTGCCATCCTGAAATTTCAGATACAGACATAAAATTTTGATGCAAGGCAACAAAACCTTCTCCTACTGCAGAAAGCGCCAGCGCAAGTAATATATACTTGAGCATCTTACGGTTATCTTTAAGATAATGAACTAAGGCAATATAAAATCCAAAATACGTCAATGTCTTAAAAAATCCTTTCAGGCTCAAATAAAACAATGATGAACCTGCAACACTTATAAGAACTAACATAAAGTATATAAGTAAAAACTTATCTCCGATAGTCATTTCAAATTTCTCACCGGACTTTGTTAATAATTTTACTAAAGTCAACAGAACAGCAAATATAGCAAAGTATCCTATAAAATCCGATTGAGCAAAGGTTGTACTTAATATAACCAAGAATATATTGATTCCAATTAAAGCATCTATTTTCTGTAAGACAAAACTTCTGTCATAAACAGGTTTAAGCACATTTTGAAACTTATTCAATAACAAATTTAAAAGCACGATAGCTTACCTTAAACTAACCAAAATTCTTATTTTTCACAATTATTATCCGTCACATTCGGAATTGTTAAATCTGATATTGTTCCGTTAAATCTATATTTAACACCTTCCAATGTAACAGGAAGCCCAATTTTTATTTTATTACCCCCAACTACAGCACCGTCTTTTGTAATTTTTGCAGTGTCGGAAATAGTAACAGTTGCATCATAAAGAGCGGGTTGAGCCGGATCTACTGCTGCCAATGACTTCACTGCAGGAGCAAATACCATACGTTGTTTATAATCTATCGCAGAAATTGTCAATTCAGTATACGGAACATTCCTGATCGTTATAAAAGCTTTGTCATTTAATTTTATAGGAAATTCCTCTCCCGTAACAGTAACCCCTCTTAAAAAAACTTGAAACGTAATTTTTGAAGTTGCTTCAATTTGTTTATCAGCAGTCTGTCTAAAATGTTTTGCCGTATACAAACCAACCAGTAACGCAAAAACTATGCCTGCTATTATTACAAAATCTGTTAAACTAAATTTTTTCATGTTTCTCCTCTACATATCAAAACTAATATCGTCCGGCATTTCTGATAAAATTTCATCAACCGTTGTCGTTGCACAACCAAATTGTTTTATAACTATACCTGCCGCAATATTACCAATAATAGCAGCCTCGACCGCATCCCCTTTCGCAGCCAGGCTAAGTGCATATGTAGCAGTCACCGTATCACCAGCTCCTGTTACATCAAAAACCCTTGATTTATTAAATACAGGAATATGTGTATATTTATTCCCTTTTTCAACAAGCACCATGCCATTATCACCACAAGTTATTAAAATTTTCTCAGCTCCAGTCTGCTCAATTAATATATTACCTGCTTTTATAAAATCTTCTTTAGTTTTTATGCAGAAGCCCACATGTTTTTGGGTGTCTGGCAGATTTGGAGTCATTGAATAAACATTTCTATAGCGATCTAAATTCTTCTGAGCATCAACTATAACCTTAATTGAATACTTATTCGCCAATTCTGTTACCGTTTTTATTACTCTATCTGTAATTGTTCCTATATGGTAATCAGAAAGTATAACGGCATCATAATTTTTAATCGAATTTGTTATATTTTCTATTAATTTACTTTCAGTTTCAAGACTCAAAGGAGCATTAGTTTGTCTGTCAATTCGTACAATCTGCTGCGTTACAGATTGAGAACAAGAACCTGATATTCTGGTTTTTGTAGTGGTTTTTCGTGCATTATCCACAACCAAACCATCACAATTTATTCCTGCCGTTTTAAAAGCACTAATAAGATCATTAGATTGATAATCATTTCCGACAACACCTATTACTGCAACATTACAATTATTTAGTGTCGCGACATTGTGTGCTGCATTTGAAGCACCACCTAAAATATATTTTGTATATGTATGCTGCAGAATTAGAACGGGGGCTTCTCTCGATATTCTTTCAGTATCACCGTATACCATTTCATCTAATGCCAAATCACCAATTACAAGAATTTTACAACTTGAAAAATTCTCAATTACTTTTTTTAGATTTTCACAATTCATATCCATCTCTCTTACGATTGCCATCAGTTTAAATATCATATATAATAATATCATAAAATTTTTTACAGAGGGAACTCTATAGAATGGCTGACGATAACACAATACAAAACAACACTGACAATGACGTAATCAGTGCCAATGATCCGCTTGATATAAACGAGCTGGCATCTCTTAATGAAGAAATATCTAATGAATTCATAGATCAGCTACAAAATCAAATATCTCAAAGTTCAAACATTAAAAATGACGGCGAGTTATTTGAAGAGACAATGCCAAATGAAACCAAGGAACCTGCTGCTTTCAATGACGATATTGATGATAATTTTATCAAAAAATACAAAGCGAAGTTACAGAAACAACAAAATCCGAGTGTAAAAGAAGATGATTATGAACTAAAATCAAGAAGCACGCCTGAAGTTAAAGAAAGCAATGATACAGCGGAAATTCCTGTCGCGGATAGTAATGAAGAATCAATTCAAGTTACGAAACCCGCCATAGATAATATAGAGACTCCAAAAGCTGCAGAAATTGATCAAGAAGATACAGTGGCCGAAAGTAATTCGGAAATAACTGACACACCACAAGAAATATTACAATCCGAACCCCCAAAAAGTGATATTGAGTCTGTTTCCGGGGGTAATATCATAGAAAAGCCTATCACAAAAGAAAATGTAGAGTACAACGAAAGCTTGGACATGCTTGACAACAACGTCAAATATTCCAAATACGTTATATATATAGACCCCGAAAATAAGGACTTTATTGATAGTTTAACCGTAAAAGAGCGAAAAAACTTAATTAACAGAATTATTAAAGAACAAGATTCCATAACTGTTTCAAAACGGAGATTCAGTAATATGCAAATGTTTTTTGCACACGCTATTGTTGCAATTATTACGTTTGCAATTGCAATACCTTGTATTTACTGGACTATTAATGCATCTTTGGAGGCAACTATAAACAATTACCGTGCATCCCAAGTTGTATTTGGAAAATTGTACCGCGAACACGGAAAAATCAAAACAAATGCCAATATAAGATAGTTTTACCTATGCTGCATGTGCATTGCTAATCATTTGAGCAGGTGTCGTATTCATAACAACTCTTTTGGCATTACCCCTTGAATTATTGTTTTCTTTTTTACCTAATAATAGGTCTGCAATCTTATTACCCAGTTTGTAGCCAGTAATTGATGCAAGTACAAATATTAAACCCTTCATTGCCCCGTGAACTGAAGAATTTGATACTTTTTTAAATAGTGCTGTTTCTCTTAGTAAATCATTAACAACTCCGACTTGTTTTTCTAAAAACGGATTTGCCTTACCTGGCGATGCTTGTAACATATCTTTTAGACTGGATTTATACACCGGCATATTAATTGCTTTCCTTGTAATATGCTCAAATAAGAACATCGTACCGTCCCCCAGTATTTCCCTGACCGCTGTATCTGCTTTGTCATCAGAGCCCAAAACTTTTATGCCGCTTGCAACACATATTAACGGGTTAATGTGGTTAGATATAAAATTAAATGCAGTTCCTAAAGACTTAAGAAATTTACTGCTGGTAGAGATTCCTTTAAATGCATTATTTGCTCCTTGAATTGACTCTGCTGCTGACGGCAATTGTGTAGTGTAGGTTAAATCTTTAGCCGCCTTAATACCCTTAAGCGTTTGTCCCCCCGCTATTGCCAGATTCGCAGTGCCGAAAAAAGGATTGTCATCCATAGCATCAAGCCCCCTATTGGCTCTTCTAAAGGCAAAAATACCGCTAGATGCAATAATTGGGGTATACAATGCTACTTTTTCAATTGCTAATGACATACAAATACCTTTACCACACTACACATATATAAAGTATTTTTATTCCTAAATATTGCTATATTATCGCAAAATTTTACAAATATTTACAATAGAAAAATTTTAGATTAATATCACCCAACTACTTATCAACCGACGCGAACCAACATGTAGGGATAACCATTGAGGGTGACCTGTCTTTTTTATTTCCATGGATAAGCTTCAGACCAACGTCACCCGACCATTATCTACGTACGTAGTCCCGCCTCGCATTAAACACCACCGTTCGCACTCCCGTCAAAAGCCGACACTTTCGACGAGTCGTGCTCAACTCTCCCTCGCGGAAGCAGGAGTTACTTTGCAACTCATTTTCGCTTCAGTCGTGGCTCTGCTCGGCTCACAAAAAAAAAAGCTTGAGTGGGAAGCTCAAGCGGAAAAAGGGAAAAGGGATTAATATTTAGGGTTACGTTTATTTTATTTATCAAATTTTGTATAGCACGAAGTTTTATTCGGTATTTTTGCGTTAGATTTTAACTTGCTCATAGTAAAACAGCTTACCTAACCCCAAGATATATATTTACCGTTTAATAATCACTTTACTATGAGAAGATACCGAAGGTTCTGTCAACGTTGTCTTGTGCTACTTTCTTTACTGAATCAATTTCTTTAGTAAGTGCTGACCTTTCTGTGTCTAATTTACTTAGCTCTACATCAAATTTTTTATCTTTCCTGTCTATTGTCTTCATTTCGTGTTCATATTTAGCCTCTGCTTTTGCAAGAGCGACTCTGTCAATTTGAGATGTCTGAGTGTAACTTAAATTCACATCAGAGCTTACACTGATACCATCAAGAGAGCAAGTTCCGTTATTATCTACAGAGGCAATTTCAATATATAATTGCCCGCTCTGCAACATATTTGTTAACCATTCCGAATTATTAGCTGCTGCTCCATTAGGTCCATCAAAATCTGTTATTGAAATACATCCGCCATGTTGTTGAATAGCGTTGTATAAACGTACATAGTAATTGAATTCTTGATTATTATATTCATCACCATTTGCGTTTGATGCGCCTTCTTCTAATTTATTAAACACTTGCTGTCCGTAATGTGACCAGAAGTAATTTATAATTGTATTGAATACATCTTTTTGCTCAGGGGTATAACCCGCACTTGTTTGGTCGTACTGTGCTGCGGCAAAAATTACTGATAATAGTGGCTGACTTGGATCAGGACAGTCATTTGCCCACCAATGCCCATGATTAGCTTCATCTAATGCTTCGATCGCATCATTGTACATTGTTTCCATTTCGTCAGCATGTTCTGCATAAACTTCATCAATTGCAGACATTAACAAACTCGGGTTATCATTTCCGCCATTTGCCCAGTGTCCATAGCTTTCACCTTCAACCATGTACCATGCAAATTGATATGCATTATCCATATACATATCACCGCCGTGGAACGCAAGATAATTGTTGTATCCTTCATAAACTTCGTCTTCAACAACTACTCTTCCTCTTGAATCAAGAAGAATATAACCACTGTTGTTAGTTGACATATTAGCCGGTCTGGATGCTCCAAGTGCAAATATACTATTAAAGGTACCTACTAAATTCGAAGTGTTTGCCCCATCAATTGAAGCCATAGTAAGGGTAGTCGCATCGAGAGCTTTTTGATACTCCTCGTACGCTGCATCCTGTTGAGTCGAAAGCTGCAACTTCGCATTTTGAAGCTGTTGTGCACGCAACTCAACGTCGTGTAAACGCGCCGTAATCATAAGTAATCTGGCTTGTGATGATGCCATTCCCATTTTCGTAGTTCCTTTATTTTTAAGTTGTCCCTTTTGTGACATGTATTACGGCACGTTTTTAAAAAACTTTAATGATTTGAACAATATTGTTACAAAACTTTACAATCAAGACATGCTAATATGCTTAAAAGCCGCTAATAGCTTGAAAATTGTTTTTTATGAAAATTTTAGAATCTTTAAAATAATACTTGCAAAAATAATGATTATGTGTATAATAGGGAACATAGGGGCGTAAAAACCTTTAGGCACGGGGAATAGGTAACCTATTTCAAGTCAATATGTTATATTTGTTCGCGTTCAAAGGTTTTTGTAATCCTAAGAGAGTAGAAAAGTGTATAGGAGATTTATCATGAACAAAGAAGAATTGGTAAAAGAAATTTCAAAGAAGACTAAATTGTCTCAAAAAACTTCATCTGATGTATTATCAGCTACATTAGACATTATTCAAAAAACAGTTGCTAAAGGTAAAAAAGTTACTTTAGTAGGTTTTGGTACTTGGGAAGCTCGTAAGAGAGCTGCTAGAATTGGCAGAAACCCACAAACTGGTAAAGAATTGAAGATTGCTGCTAAGACTGTACCTGCATGGTCAGCTGGTAAATCATTCAAAGAACTTATTAAGTAATTAATAGATAAGTTTAGTGAAGTCGGTGTTTGTAATTACAAACACCGACTTTTTATGTCAACAAACCAATCTTTCTTTTATAAAAAAAAAGAGTCTATAACGACTCTAAAAACTTAATGTGTGTGAAGTGTAGTAAACATAGAATGTTTAATATCCTCTATATGTATAAAGTTATTTTTATATTGAAAATTGCCAAATTACTTAATATTTCTTAATATTCATTCAATTTCACACGCCAAATTATACATTTTGGTGTAAATACTTTCTATTCATTCCGAGAAGAAATGTCACAAAATGACTGAGAAGGATTTATAAATCTTATTTTATTTGTATTTTCTCTTTTCTTTTAATTGCGATGTAAAAGAAAAGAGAAAATATGAAAGAGAAAAGAAAAACACGCAGTATTTCCACGCTCTCACAGATGTTCGAGCGTTTTTAATTGCTCGGCTTTGCCGAATCTCTTACGCTCGCTACTGTCACTTCGTGACACGCTCGCAACTTTTCCCCTCACCCTTCCCTCTCCCATTTGGCGAGGGTTTGAAATATTCGCCTCCGAGCATAACGGAGCAAATAATCAATGTAGGTGAGACAACATCAAGGCGGATTTTGTCTGAACGTAGTGAGTTAATCCGCCTTAAGTCGAACCGTACAATTGATTAATAAGCGAAGTTTAGCTCGGTGGTTTCTTTCTGTCACTTTCTTTGACATCAAAGAAAGTGACAATAAAAAATGAACCATTTACACCAAAATGTATATTTTGGTACACTTTTATAAATATTGATTTTTGAAACTAAAACATTAAATAAAAAATATAAGAGGTATTTATATGTTTTTAACTGATTTATTTAATTTGAATAAGACCTGCAACCACAATGCTATTACCCCTGACATGGAATCAGGATATTGTCCGGATTGTGGAAAATTGATTAAAAATGAATGGTACATAACCCGTTGTGCTTGTTGCGGATTAAAGCTCAAGACTGTCTCAGTAAAGGGAGAAATAATGCCACAGCATAACTACTGCACCAATTGTGGAGGTAAAGAATTCATCGTAGAAAAACTTAATAAAATAAACTTTATTGACATAAATTTTGCAGTCTTACAAAAAAAAGAAATCAATGACACTACAAAAACCACAAATACTACACAATGCTGGCAGGAAAAAACGCTCTCGCAGCCAAAATTGCTAGTACAATACCTGTAATATCGGCTATAATTCCAGTTAAAACCGCATATCTGAATTTTTTTATTCCTACGGAGCCAAAATAAACCGATAAAACATAGAAAGTAGTTTCAGAACTTCCGACCATGATAGCTGCCAGTAATGTTACAAAAGAATTTGCGCCGTTAGTTGCTGCAAGTTCGGAGAAAAGTCCTAATGTTGCAGAGCCAGATAGAGAGCGTGTAACCATAATTGGTACTATATCAACCGGAATAGAAAATTTTTCGAGAATAAAGCCCAAACCTGCAGCTATCCAATCCATTGCGCCTGATGCTCTAAACATTGCTATTGCAACTATTAAAGCAACAAGATAAGGTATTATAGATATTGAAACCTTAAAACCGTCCTTTGCCCCCTCGACGAATTCTTCATAAATTGGCACCTTTTTTATAATCCCTGTTGTTATAATTATCAGGATTAAAAGAGGAAGTATTGAAGCTGAAATAATTTCAAACATTACTTACCCTCCTTTAAGTCATACAATTTTCTAAAGATTAAGGCGGTAATAATTGCCGTAATGAACGCAAGCGTTGTCACAATAAGCGTGGGTAGAATAATTTTGGTAGGATTATTGCACCCCAATCCAGCCAAAATTGCGATTACAGTTGCAGGAATCAACTGAAAACCTGCGGTATTCATCCCTAAAAACATGCACATGCTATCTGTTGCAGTGTCTTTATCCGGGTTTTCTTCCTGTAATTCTTTCATAACTTTTAACCCAATAGGCGTTGCCGCATTTGTGAGTCCCAAAGCATTTGCACTTATACTCATTGTTATATCACCCAGTACAGGCGAATCATTTTTTACGTCTTTAAACAATAATTTTGCAAACGGATAAATAAGTTTTGATAAAAACTTAACAAACCCGGATTTTTCTGCGATTCTCATTATACCAAGCCAAAATGCCATTATACCAATCAATGAAAAGGCAACTTTGACTGCTACATCGCAACTATCAAGCATAGCCGTTGTAACATTCCCTATTTTCCCGTTAATAAGGCCTGCTATAACCGATACTCCTATTAAAAATAAAAATATGTAATTCATAAGTTAATATTAAAAAAAAAACTAGCATTTGTCACTATGTTTGTATTATTATATAATTATTGTGTAACGTATAATTTAAGATGTGGGATAGTGGGTATATGGCAGATATTGATAACTTAACAGAGATTAATGAGAATTTTGATACGGTTAAAACCCTGTTAAATTCTATAAGAGCGCAGGGGATATTAAACACTTCAGACGTAGACAAGCTTTTGAGCGGTATTAATGCTAAGTTGGAAAAAATTAATACAGAAGAGGACATTGATTTAATTAAGGTTTTCCTCACGGAATTGAAGCAAAATCTTGATGAAAGACATAATATACTGATATCAAAATTTGGGGCAATAGAGGCTTTATTTTCAAATCTGTTAAAAAACAGTAATGAATTGCCAAAATCATCTGAATTGAAAGAACTTTTTGATATAGTTGCGACTAATTTATCGGTATTTTCTCGTGAAGTAGTTGCACAAAAAGAATCAATCACAGACATTACATTACGTTTAGATGCTATTAGATCCGACGACTCACAGAAGAAAGATATCATTAAAAATATTACACTTTTAAAACCTGATTTAGAGAGGCTAACTAACGGCTTTGACACTATTGTAATAAGCTTAAATGACAATTTTAAGACACTTGCCAAAACAATATCCGGAATAAATCAATCGGAACAGATAAGCAAATTCTCGGATGATTTGAACAATATTGAAATGTCATCAAATACTATATTGTCTGCCCTGCAACTGCTAGATAAAAAAACGGAAACAGTTGATGAATCCATCAAAAATTTAGTCACAAAATCCGATTTGGAAAACACAAGCAAAAATATTGATGATTTAAAATATTTAAACCAAGGCATAAATGACACTTTAAAAGATATGAATGGTCATTACGAGAGGATTGACAATCTCGCTGATAAAATTGATGCCTCGGTTAGCATTATTGCTGGTCTCAAATCTATGTTAGAGGATTCTGACAATCAAAATACCCAGATTATACTAGATAAAATCAATTTATTAGATGCTAAATTATCTGAGATTCGCAATGATACCGAATTTGAAGAATTTAAATCATCCCTTACAAGTGCATTAAGAGAGTTATCTGAAAGTTCAGATTTAATTGATAAAAACTTAAGCATTAATATAGAAAACACAAATTCGATTATTGAATTGTTGCGTGCACTTGATATAAATTCTAATTTCAGCTCCGTTCTATCTGCTATAGAAAATGGTGATACCGGAGTAAAAGATCATATTGATGAAAAAATTCAAAGCTTTACAAATATAAGCGAATCAAATTTGAGTAAAATACTGGATAATATTTCCGTTAATGCTGATGCCCTAAGTACGAGAATCAGCCAAAATCAGTCGGAAATTACCACAATATGCGAGGGTAATTTTAATTCTGTATTTGAAAATATTGCTGAATTAAAAAAGATTGTAGGACAACTTGATGAAAACGGAGTTTCTTCAAATAATGCAATGTTTTCAAACATATCCGACCGCTTAACCATGTTTGAGACAGCTCTTAAAGAATCTCTAGAAATACAAGAAACCACTACAAATAAAGCATCTACGATATTGGTTGAACAAGTAGAGAATATTAAAAACCTTTCAAACGTTTTAGACTACAAGATGGATTCATCCGTTGTAGAAGTTTCAAACATGACAAGGATGTTTGAAACATTAAAAAACTCAGTGGATGGAGTATTGGCACTGAACTTTGTAGAAACTGTTAAAGATTTACGTGCAGATGTTTATGCCACGAAGCAAGACTTGACTACAGCATTAGAAAATTCCGGCGCTACACTTGCGGAAAACGTATCTAATGATTTGTACGGGAAATATGAACTCCTTATAAGCAAACTGGATTATGTAGAAGAAGAATTTAAGAAATCACAAACATCCGCATTAACTTACATAAAAGACACCATGGAAAAAATATCATCTTCCATTGTTGATATAATTTCATATGTAAGTGAGTCAAAAGCGTTCCCAATGGATGAATTTGACAAGAGAATCGAGGACATTTCAGATGCTTTGAAGAATACAAACCTGGACTACGTTGAAAGTGTAAGGGATGTTGTAGATGTTATTCGCGCTCAGGTTGAAAACAATTTGAAGAGCATAGATGAAGATTCGGCAAAGCGTTTTGAATATTTAAACAGAACAGTGGAAAATAATACAGAAGGTATTAAATCCGACATAAAAACTTCGTATGATAAAATTCTTGAAATTCAAAAACTTAATGACGAATTAAAAGAAATTTTGGATATAAATTCGACAAATAACAACAACAAATTTGATGCTCTGGTTGCAAATATTTCTGATTTAAATGGTGAATTCGAAAACAAAGTTGCAGCGCTGAAAGCATCTCTGTTGGAGAAAATAACTGAATTCCAAAATGAAGTAACTTGCGAAAATGCAGATAATATTAAGGAATTCAAATTCGCAACAGAAAACTTGTACAGTAAGAATACACAAGATATAACCGATGCCCTTGAAGGACTGAAAGTTAAATTGGAGAGTTTTGCATCAGAAAATAACATGTCCAATACGACTGCGTTTGAAGACATCGCGAATAATATTAACGAACTCAAATCATTAATCACTGTATATTCTACAGAAAACTCAGAAAAAAGAGCGAATGCACTTGAAAATATAGATAGTAACTTCCAAAGTTTAAAATCTTCTATCCAGAATTTAGCTAACGAAACTCATGCAGGCAGGCAATCCGGTATTGAAAAACTTATAAATGAAATAAACGGCATTAAAGAACATATAAACACATCTATATCTGCGTTAAATGATAACGAAAGCCTAACATTATCAACAATTAATGCAAATTATGAAAACATAAAGTCAGAAATAGAAAAACTCGCCGATGAAAATTCCGGTTCCCGAACAAATGCACTTTCAAAATTGCTTGAAAATTTTGTCGGATTAAAGGAATTCGTACAAGCTTTAAACACAAAGACATCTGAAGAACTTACTCAAAAAACAAACAACATGCTGGAATGTTTTGAGTCAGTGAAAGCAGTGTTGAATAAGGTCGACGAAAATGTTGACGGAGATATGACACGCCAACTCTCAATCATTGAAAGCAATTTTGAATCATTAATTTCACAAATGACCATTTTAAACGAGAAAGCCGAACAATCCTTGGTCGAAATGATTAATGATGAATACAAGACCATTTCCGGTAAAATCGATATAAATGTATCTAATAAACTTGAAGAATACAAATCGATTATAGAAGAAACCTTTGAAAATCTTGCAAATAAGGCAGAGTCACAATCCTCGTATCTGCAAGAAAGGATTTCTGATATCAACTCCGTTATGAAATCAGTATGGGCAGCCCAATCGGAACAAAATATTAAACAAATTGATGAAATTGCCGATAGGTTAAGGGGGATTATCCAGCAAAATGCTGATTTGACATCAGTCGATTATACCGCACTCAGAGAACGCTTGGACGAATTTACAAAAGACTTGAGCACAAATAATGAAATTCTGATTCAGAATTTAAAGGCTCAGCTTGATGATATGACAAAATACGTTGATTCTGTGATAGATATTCAAACACAGGAATCAGATGCACACATCGATGAGTTTGTGAAACGAATTGAAACTCTGACTGAAAAAAATACAAATACAGAGAATAAACTGGCAGAATTAAATAATTCAATATCATCAAATGTTGAACAAACATGGGCAAGGGTAAATGGTATAAAAGCGGCTATAGATGAAAAGGCGGAACAATTTGAAACATTAATAGATAATTTATCTAGTACAATAAACGATAAGTCTGCTGGAACTCAATCTTTAATATCTGATTTGTCTTCCCAAAATAAAAACATTGTGGATTCGATATTGTCACTATCCGATTTAGTAAGTAATAAATCCGCAAACACACAGGCATTAATATCTGACTTATCCGCTCAAAATGAAGATGTTAAAAATTCGATATTGTCACTATCAGATTCAGTAAGTAATAGATCCGCAAACACACAAGCATTAATATCTGACTTATCCGCTCAAAATGAAGATGTTAGAGATTCAATAGTAGCATTATCTGATACCGTACTTGAAAAATCTTCCGGTACGCAAAATTTGATATCGGGTCTATCAGGTCTAGTTCAAGAAAATACTGATAACATAAATAAAATTACCGCCGAAACTTCAGCTGCAGAGCTTAAGGCTATTGAAGATGCTGCGGATAGATTGTATGAACAGCTGGAACTGGAAAAACAAACGGTTCTTTCAATAAAAACATTTATATCAGACACCCTACAGAATAAGCTAAAATCATTATCGGGAGAAATTGAAAAAGAAACAGATATAATTGTCTCAGAACTTGTTGAACAGTTTGAATCAATCAGAAAAGCACAACAAGATTCCGCTATCCAGATTACCACCGGAATAGAATCAATAATAGAGAGCCAAATATACAATAATATTGAAGATTTAAAATCTTATTTGGATATTAAAACGGACTCCTCCGTTATAACAGAAAAACTCGATAATCTAAAAGTTGATATTACAGCTTCATTAGAAACTGTAATATCTGATATGAACAAAATGCTTGAAGCAGACGCATTTACGACTGCCATTTCTGATTACAGAATGGCAAATGAAATCATGGTAAATTCTGCTGTTGATAGAATTAATGAGAAAATTGCAGGATTTATTGCGGATGCATCAGCCAATATAACAGACGATTTGAACAGTCAATCGAAAAGTATAGAAAACAAGCTTGCCTTATTTGATAAGAAATTTATTGACACAATTGTCGATAAGTTTGAAGAAATAAAACTTATTTCCAACAAATACAATGAATCTTTTGATAATATTGAAAAGGCTGTTGATGAAGTTTTACACAATTTTACAAGCGTAAGAATCGATGTGGGCGCAAGAATTGAACAACTCTCGGAAACTGTAAAATTGTCTGCTGATAATACTAATACAGAAATTAGAAAACTGAATGAATGCTTAGAAAACTTAAGATCACAAATTTCTAATAAATCATTTGATGAAGCCTTCCAGGCATCAATTAACAAGCAGATTTATTCTTTGGAAAAGCTTATTAAAGAGCAGTACGAGAGCATTGAAGAAATTAGTGATATGTGCGGTATGAATTTACCCGATGTATCGGAATTAAATACAATTGTAAAAGGCTCTGTTATTGATTCACTTAATAATTTAACAGAAAAACTTAAAGGACTGGATGATATAAGTAACTTAGTGGTTTCAACTGCTGATAATTTGTCTGAGCAAATAGATGCTCAAAACATAGAAGAATCAATTGAAACAGCTTTGAAAAATACAAAATCCGACATAATAACACAGTTCTTGAACATATTTAATCAGATTTCATTTGTTGCAGAACAAGAAGAAATCTTAGATTTTATACAGGAACGTCATGACGAATTAATTAAAGTATTAAGCCACATAGTTACGTCAACAAATGCAATATCAAATGTCAGAGATACCGTTGTTTCAATGGATGACAAGATATCAACAATAAAGGATGAAATCAATAGTATTAACGAAAAAATTAACAATATTATTTCATCTGATGATGAAATCGATTATATATACAGCCTTCAGGATTTAGAAACGGATATTGCGAACTTGAGGATTGTCCTTAAAGAAATGAAGGATCATACCGACGGTTACGGTAATGAATTTAACACTCTTATGGCATCAACAGAAAATGTTTACAAATTAGTGGAATCTATAAAAGACGAGTTACCCGACAAAAAGTCCTTTGATAGTTTGACTGAAGATATCGTAAGCATTAGCACAAGAACTAATAAATTAATACTTGCGTCAGATGAATCCTACAAAACGCTCAAAGATAACTTACACGATTTCAAGTTGGTAATAGATGATTTGGATGAACGTACGCGTAACTTTGCTGAAGAATCAGGTATGAACAGGGTGGATGCAAAATTGAATGCACTAAATACAATGGTTCAGAATGGTGCAAAAATAAACCAGGTATTTAATGAAGTTTTTGAATACTTGGCTGAATGGGTTGACAATGCAGGCAATCAAATTAGTGCAATATCAAATAAAGTTAACACTCTTGATGAAATTGAACAAATAAAAACAATGCTCGCCGATTTAAAGGCAGAAGCTGAAGATAATTCTGAAAATGTTGAACTTATTGAAGCGCTGGGCAATGTTTTTGATAAACAGGCAAAGAAAATAACAGCACTGGAAACAAAACTTGATAAAATAATAGTTGAAAGCACTATAAATAACCAGAAAAATAAACTAGATTTGACCCCAATGGAAAATACTTTAAACAGCTTCTTAGCAGCAATTGGGGATAAGATGTCTTATCAGCAAGAAAAAATTGATATGCTGGAATCTAAGTTGGAAAAGGTCGTTGATATTCTGGATGAAAAGGACACAGCCGCATTAACAAAGAAAATGGGCGGAATGGATAAACAAATAGCAAAATTGAACAAGAGTATTGAAAAAATAGCATCACATGTCATTGAAAAATAAAACAAAAGAAATAAAAGCTTTTCTAAAAAACGATAACATTCTTACTGAAAAGGAAGAATGTTATTGCTATGCACAGGATGCGTCCAATATAATAGTGCCTCGGGAAATACCGGATGCTGTTGTTTTTGCAGAAACGATTGAAGATGTAAAAAAAATAATGAAATACGCTTATGAAAACGAAATACCGGTAATTTCACGGGGAGCCGGCACTAATATGGTTGGTTCTTGTTCATGCAATCGGGAGGGAATAATACTCAACTTCTCAAGAATGAATAAAATTATTGAAATAGATTCTGTTAATATGATTGCAAGAGTACAGCCAGGCGTAGTTTTGGGCGAACTAAAAAAAGCTGCAGAGAAAGTTGGACTATTTTTCCCACCGGATCCTTCGAATTACACTGTATCGACAATTGGAGGTGCTATCTCACAATCTTCCGGCGGTGCTTTGGGATTCAAATATGGTACAACAAAAGATTATGTCTTATCCATGAAAGTTGTAACAGCAGATGGAAGGTTAATGACTTTAGGAGCGGATACATCAAAAGATTCTGCCGGATATCACTTGGCTCAGCTAATGGTTGGCAGTGAAGGAACTCTTGCGGTTATCGTTGAAGCCACTGTTAAATTAATTCCAAAACCCCAGTCAATCAAGGCTGTATCTGCATATTTTGATGGTGTAGAAGAGGCTATGAACGCAGTAAACGCAACAATATCATCCTCTATTTATCCTGCTGCAGTTGATTTTATGGACACGAATGCAATTAATTCAGTAGAAAATTATACAAATTGCAATCTTAATACGAATAAAGCCTGTTTGTTACTTATAACACTTGACGGCTTTGAATCATCGATGGAATTGAGAACGGATATGCTTTGTAATATTCTTAGAATTTCAGGTGCAACAGAAATAAAAATTTCCCAGTCTGAAGATGAATACAATTCAATATGGAATGCAAGAAGATCTTCATTTGCTGCTGCAGCACGGCTTGCACCGGATGTTGTCACGGATGATATTATTGTTCCAAGGAAAAATCTTGCAAAAATGGCGAATATATGCCAAAATATTGCAGCTAAATATGGCTTAACAATGTGTTTGATTGGCCATGCCGGTGACGGCAACCTTCATCCCCAAATCGCACTTAATTTAGACAATGATATTGAATTTAAAAATTGTATAGATGCACGTTCTGAAATGTATACAGAAGCCATAAAACTTGGCGGCACAATATCTGCGGAGCATGGAATCGGTTTAGAGAAAAAGAGTTATTTAAGAAGTGTTGTTGATGACAATGCTATTGAATATATGAAAATGATAAAAAAAGTATTTGACCCTAAAAACATATTAAATCCGGGGAAAATATTTTAGATTAAAGAGGTGATTTAATGGATATTATTGTAATTTATTGTACGGTACCTACCAAAGCTTTAGCGAAGGAAATCACGGGTGTGTTACTCAAACACAAATTAGCTGCGTGTGTTTCTATGGTAGAAAATGTAAAATCAGTCTTTGCATGGGATGGTGAAACCTACGAAGCCAAAGAAATATTGATGATGATAAAAACCCGCCGTGCGAATTACGGGAAAGTAAAACTAGTAATAGAAGATATTCACACCTATAATGTACCTGAAATAATTGCACTTCCTATCGTTGATTGTTCTGAGGATTACTTAAAGTGGCTTGTAAAAGAGACCGAACAGGGGAATTAATAAATTTCATACATAAATTGGGTATTGATTTAAATATCGGCAAAAACAGAGCAAGGGGTAATAAAGGATTCTTCAAAGCAATTAACTCAAATTATAGAATAGATATTTCAAAGCAATTACCTGAAGATGAAAGATTACGTATTTTAATACACGAACTTGTTCACTATGTTCATTTTAACTATGACAAAACTCTAAAGTCAGTCAATTTTATTTTTGATCAAAAGTACAATGAATACGAGGAAGATTTGCTAAAATTGGCCGTAGATACAGTGCCAAAGGATTTTGCAAAAGATATTCTTAATAAAAGAGAAACGCTGAAAAAAGAAATAAAATCCATTTCAGACAGTATTAAAAAATCATATCCAAATATAAAATTAAGT
>JAEEGL011144275.1_pt1 | contig 107102 bp, 79 predicted proteins | sample 9134231 | NCBI WGS metagenome assembly JAEEGL01 (sample SAMN16246548, study PRJNA631951) | gut metagenome | biome: gut microbiome; feature: rumen; material: fiber-attached | host: Bos | place: Iran: Karaj | collected 2018-10
CCAGCTGCTGCTTCAGGCCCGTCACCTTCAGGTTGTTCAGCGAGATGTAGCCCAGCTTGTAGAAGCCGTTGGCGTCGAGCGTGCTCTCGTAGGGAGTCGTGCTGACGGCCACCATCGGGCCCGTCAGGGCGGAGGCGTCGACCACCGCGGGAGAGGCGGCGTCACCGGAGATGCTCAGAGGAGCGGCCGTGGTGATCGGGCTGCTCACCGTATAGGTGCCGCCAGATGCCAGGCGGATGGAGATGCTCTCTGGAAGCGGGTTGCCCTCAAGGGCGGAAGACAAAGCGGCGGAGATGTCCTTGCCGCTCTCTACGTCAAGAGCAAGGGCGGGACCGATGGTCGGAACCACCTCCACCGCATCATAATTCATCCCATAGTAATTGATCGTGGTACCACGGGCAGATATGGTGTAGTTGCCCCCTGCAGCCAGTTGGTAGGTCTTGGTCACAAACGCATACTTGAAATCCTCCGTCTCATGGTCGATGGATAATTCGCCATCAAGGAGGGTCATGTCGGCTTGGTTGAAGATCTTCAGGTCCTTGCCATCATTTGACGCATAGACACCGCTTGTCTCCGTCTGTTCGGTAGATTGACGACGGTAATAGACGGTCAGTGTCAAGTCCTTTTTCACATTCAAAACGATGGATGTGCTTCCAGATTGCTCCGTACCATTAGGTTCATCAGCAGTCGGTAACGCGGCATTCCGCACTTGGATATAGTGCGTGAAATCCTCACCGGCAATGGAGGCAGTCGCAGTTTTCAAAGTAGTTGCATAGACGGTTTTCGCCGTCAGCAAGTCGTCATCGATCAGCGTTGTTCCCGCCGCTGTCGGTGTGTCTTCAGCAGCTTTCCAGACATTTGCGGCATATGCGCAAAAAGCCAGCAAAGCCACTGCAAGAAGAGTGAGTTTTGCTTTCATACAGTTTTGTTTTAGTTAGACAATGATAGGTTAGTAATTAAATATTGGCAAAGATAGGAAAATAATTAGTCACATGCAAATTTTTTGATTCAAATTTTACAGTTTCAAGGTATGAAGAGAAGACAATTCATGTCTGTCCGTCGCACTAGGCAATTTCTCTGTGTATAAAATACTTACCGAAACAGAAAAAAGAATATCTCTTTCTCATAATTGCTGATAAGAATCAGCAAATGAGAAAGAGATATTCCAATTATTATAATTTTGAAAATTAGAAGATCAAACCAGCAGAAATGATAAACTCATGCATCTTTTCTTTCTTGCAGATCTCTGTAAAATCTGTGCCATAGCCTAAGCCCAGGAAGAATTTATTATTGAATTTGACATTACATCCCAACTGTGCACCAAATTGAATTCTCTTCCATTGTCCATCCTTTCCGACATCATCTTTATCAAACAAGTCGTAGGTCTTATCACCACCATTCCATTCCTCTTTATCTTTAGCGAGAATGATGCCACGGAGTCTGACACCGAGATAAGGAGCAAGAGCTACAGAGCTGTTTGGAATCTCATAATTGTAAACCAGGTTAACGGGTACTTTAATAGCGAGCACATTCACTTTTTCGTCAACGCCACCAACTTCATCCGAATAGAAGGAGTACTCAAGCGCTCCCCCAGCCTCGACATAGAGAGGCAGAGACGATGAGATGCTGAAAGCTTTGCTGTAACCAAGCATGAGACCAGTAAAGGAACGATCTTTTGCCCCAGAGTAGTCAATCACAAGAGTAGAAGGATTGTATTGGAAATACACAGAACTCCAACCCTCAGAATTCGCATTGCTTGAAACACCGCCACCAGAGTTTGTGAACTGGGCAGAGACGCTGAGGCATCCAAATGCCAAGACAGCAGTCAGCAAACTTTTCAAGTTTTTCATAATTGTTCAATTTTTAAAATTAAAAAATAAGTTATCGAAAAATTAAAACAGAAAATCTATTATAAAAAAGGATACGCATTCATTCTATGTGGGACGTCACCTCAATTAGTGAAGTTCATTCTCCAGACATTGGCCGTAGCAGTGGATGATCCCCTTTGCGAGATGAAATAGATGTATTGCCCGTCTCGGCTCCAAACAGGACTGAGGTCATCTGCGGCATGGAAAGTGAGTTGCACCATATCGGTGCCATCAGCCTTGCAGACGAAGATATCCGTATTGGCATAGGCGATTTTTCCGTTATGCAGCACATTACTTCCTACGAAGAGAATCCACTTTCCATCAGGCGAGACAGAAGGAGTGGTGAAACTTCGCTGCGGATCACTCACCACACATTCTTCCACCCCCGTATTATAATTTACCCGCCAGATCTCTCCACGGCCATCAGTATTCATGCGTGTGCACAACAGCACGTTATCCTGTCCAGATGGATATGGATTAAAGCCACTGGCATAACTAGACAGGAAATTATTATTGATATTATAACTCCACACACTAGCCCCCTTATTCTCCATTCTAGAAAAGAAGACCGTGTTCATATCTGCAGAATAAACTGGTGAATAGTCTTTGTTTCCACTGGTAAACTGCCTGCAGACATACCCTTGCGTAGCGCTGGTTTGAAAAATCTGATTGACTTTGCCATTTCCTTCAGAGAAGCAGATGTATTTACCATCTGGAGAATATGAGAAATCAAGCACACCACTACGGTTGGTGCGCTGCACGGATGCCCCCTGTTTATCAATTTCTTTGATGAAGATATTGGTGGTGTTGTTTCTGGCCGACAGATAAGCAAGATGGGTATTGCTCTTATCAATATCAATAATACGGTTAGTGAGCCAATTGACTTTTTGCCCATTACGCCTTACTTGGGGCATACACACATAATCATTGTCATTGGTGATTTTGGTCAGATGAAGTCCCGATTCCTCATTCACCTTGAGCACGGAATAATCAACTTGTGCCGAAACAGTCAAAGAAAAAAGTGACATCACGCAGGTCATCAGCCCTACCACATACATCTGCTTTTTCATATTCATTACTCTTAATAATCGTTTAATTTTTAATATGGTTTTGTTGACAACAGTTTTCTGTAAGTATTATGATTCTAAAATAGCAAATCATCCAAAAAATTAATGCAAATTTAAAAGATTTCACATTATTTTGCAACCTATTGTGTATCCAATTTGTTAACACCCGCAAAAAACATGATTATTTATACCATTATTGTGATCATTCGACAATATTTTTCTATCGAATGTCTTATAAAATTGTTGCTAAGCGCAATTATTTTCACCAAAAGTGTTCATATTTTTGGTTATCCGAATGAATGAATGTATTTTTGCATCAACAGATCTAATTATGAAGAAAATTATCATTGCCATCGACTCCTTCAAGGGGTGTCTTTCGTCGACAGCGGCCAATCAAGCAGCATCGGAAGGAATTAAAAAGAGCTTGCCCGATGCCACTATTGTTCAAATCCCCGTCAGCGATGGCGGCGAAGGATGGTTGGAAGCTTTTCGCTCCGCGGCAGGAGGCGAAATGACAGCAGTGACCGTCCGTGATCCGATGATGCGGCACATCACCGCCCATTATCTGATCAAAGACCATACTGCAGTCATAGAGATCGCCCAGGCCAGTGGTCTGACATTGCTGTCCCCTGAAGAGCGCGATCCGATGCGCGCCACCAGTTATGGCACCGGCCAACTCGTCGCAGACGCCATTCGCCACGGCTGCAAGCACCTCATCATCGGTCTGGGAGGCAGTGCCACCAGCGACTGCGGAAAAGGCATGCTCCGCGCCATCATCGACGCCTTCGCCCCCCATGGCACATGGGACGAGGTCGCACCGTTGCGCGACATTCATTTCACCATAGCCACCGATGTCACCAACCCTTTGTGTGGTGAGCATGGAGCCGCCCATGTGTTTGCTCCTCAGAAAGGCGCCACTCCCGATATGGTACTCCGTCTTGATGCGAGTGCCAAACGATTTGCCACCTTCTCAGCACAGCATTTCGGTTATGACCGTCAAGAAGCGCCAGGTGCTGGAGCAGCAGGAGGCCTTGGCTATGCCTTTCTGCAATATATGAACGCCGATAGCCGCCCAGGCATTGACCTACTCCTCGATGCCGTGGGATTCGACCATCTGTTAGACGGAGCCGCTCTTGTCATAACAGGAGAAGGATCAGCCGACCGCCAGACGCTGATGGGTAAGTTGCCCTTCGGCATTTTACAGCGTGCCAAAAGCCATCAGGTCCCCGTCGCATTATTGTGTGGCCGCATCAAAGACCGCACAGAGTTACTTGATGCCGGTTTTTCGCGTGTCGATTGCATCAATCCTCCAGACCTTCCTTTAGAAGAAGCTTTACAACCAGAGACCGCACGGAAAAACATCATACAAACCGTGCGACGGTTATTCTAAGCGATGCAGGTCTTTATTATCATTATAAAAAGCGACATTTTTGCCAATTTTCAACAAAAAAATTATAATTTTGCAACGGATCCCACGAAATGAGAATCCATTCAACGATAATACAATCAAAACAATAAACCCATACAACATGAGAAAGTTTTTATTTACGATTGCCATTCTTATGTCATCCATGACCATTAGTGCCCAGAAGCAACTGGTGCTTTATTATTCAGAGACCGGTTCGACCAAAACGGTCGCAGAAGTCTTGCAAAAACAACTCAATGCCGATATTGAAAGCATCGAGCCAGTGACCCCTTATTCAGGCAATTTCCAGGAAACCATGCAGCGCGGTCAGCGCGAGCGTCAGAGTGGTGAGACCCCTGCCCTCAAACCTCTCAAGTCGAAGATTACTGATTACGATGTGATTTTCCTCGGCTACCCCATCTGGTTTGGCACCTATGCCATGCCTATTGCCACCCTTGTCAAGAATGAAGATTTTGCAGGCAAGACCATCGTCCCGTTCTGCACCTTTGGCAGTGGAGGTCTCAACACCTCCTCGGACGAGCTTAAGAAAGCGCTGCCCAAAGCGAAGATCCAGGAAGGTTATGGTGTCCGCACGGCAAGAGTGGCCTCAGCAGAGAAGGAACTTGACCGATTTTTAAAAGAAAACGGTTATAAGAAGGGACAAGTCGAGAAACTTCCCGACTATTCCTCCCAGCAACCTGTGACAGAAGCAGAAAAAGCGATCTTCGACGCGGCCTGCTCCAGTTATCAGTTCCCGCTCGGCACTCCATCCACAGTAGGTAAGCGCAATACCTCCGAGAGCACCGACTACAAGTTTACTGTCAAAGGTCGCGGATTCAATGGAGCCGAATCCACCTCCATCATCTATGTAACAGTGGGCAAAGAGCCAGGTGCGAAACCAGAATTCACACAAGTGGTCAGATAAGGGTCCTTTGTGACAGGTATATACCCTCGCTCCCGTCATTTTGAAATACGAATGACGGGAGCGATTTTATTGCATGGAGTGGCAGGCAGACTGACCTCCAGCCCATTGACAGTCTGGCAGGCTTTGATTTTGCCATATCCTAAGAGGTATACGGAAGAAATGGATTTGCGGAAATCCGTATTCCCCTTCGCCAAGGCCTTGATGACCAGTTTTCCATTCTGAGGCCATCCCATGGCAGTGACATAGAGATATTTCTTCGTCTGGTTGAAACGGATATCCCGGTCATCCATGTTGGCGAACTGCCCGTCGTTGAAGCCTTGGGCATTCATCTGGATAACTTTCTCAGCGACCGGTCCCTCTCCGAACTTCACCCACGGTCTGGTGCCGAAAATGCTTTCCCCGTTGACGGTCATCCATTCCTCCAGGTCATCCAGAATTTTAGCCTCCTTCTCATCGTAGGTGCCATCCGCCCTCAACGGTATGGAAAGCAAGAGGTTGCCGTTTTTCGAGACGATATCCACCAGTTGCTTCACCACAGTGGCCGCGCTTTTATAGCGATTGTTCTCATAGATGCTGGTATTGTAATGCCAGCCACCGATGCAGTTGCAAGTCTGCCATGGTTCTGGAATAATCTCATTGGGTGCTCCCCTCTCCACATCCCATGTCAGCGCTTTGCGTTGCTCGTCATCCAATATTTTACCGAAGACCACCGATCTTGGATTTTTATTATAGAGATGTGTTGCGATCTTCAGTCCGCAGTCGCTGATGGGATGGAAAGGCAGCACCGTCACGTCGAAGTAGATCAAGTCGGGCTGGTAGCGGTTGATGGCATCGAGCGTACGGTCGAAGAAATTGGTGACAAACTCCTGTGTTGGCCTACAAGCCCCATTCTCCCATCCCCACTGCCTATGAATCTGTCCGTTGAACCATGAACGGTCGCTCATGGGATGATCTTGGCGATAGAGCATCTGAGGGTCATAGCCCTCCCACCACTTTCCTTTACCATCCTCTTTGGTCAACTTACCATCATAATAGACACCCCCTTTAGGTCCATTGAGGTCATAGCGTTGTGCGGGTTCATACCATGTCCACGCATGGTCGGCATGGAACGAAATGCCCAAAGGCAGCCCATGCTTTTTCGCCGCCTTTGCCCATTCATCCAGGATATCTTTCTCCGGTCCGATGTTTTTGGCGTTCCATGGTTGGTATTTTGAATCCCAAAGGTCATAATTGTCGTGATGGTTACCAAGCACGAAAAAATATTTTGCTCCGCAACGCTTATATCGCTCCACGAGTTGGTCAGGATTCCATTTTTCGGCCTTGAAGAGCGGGAGGATATCCTTAAATCCAACTTCTGAGGGATGTCCGTAGTGCTCCACATGCCATTTGTAAGCATGACTACCCTCCATGTACATCTCTCGCGCCATCCAGTCTCCGCTCCCTTCCACACACTGAGGTCCCCAATGCGCCCAGATGCCAAACTTGGCATCTCGGAACCATTCTGGTGTCTGATGGGTTTTCAGAGACTCCCATGTGGGTTGGAATTTTCCTGTCTGCATCTGCTCATGTTTCTCTGACACGGGCACCAGATAAGATGGTTGAGCACTTGCTCTGAGCACCCCGATCGATAAAGCCAATGATAAGAATAAACAAAATTTCATAGAATAATCATAAGGTTTGTTGCCATAAGAAGAAGACGATCTGATTATCAGAAGGACCTCAGCAAAAATATAAAAAAACGAGCCATCATCCAAATAAAAAGGAGCATTTTTCCTTTTTGGATGAAAAGCGATCAAAACATGTCTAAGATAAAGATACAAAACATGTATTTTTTCTCATAAGATTTGTTTTTTTTCTAATAATATGTATATTTGCAAAGAAATTGCGAAAGACCATAGATACTTGAAAAGTAATACAACAATATTCATATCTACTAACTGTTAAACAAACCTAAGGACAATGAAACATGGAAAACTGATGATGGCCTTCATCGGTATCATGATGCTGACCATCAGTTGCGAGCGTGAGAAGGTCATCACACCAGATCAACTTCCCCAAGCTGCGACAGCCTATCTCCAACAAGCCCAGCCTGAGTCGAAAGTGCTCTTCGCCAAGAAGGAAAGTGAGTTTCTCAGCACAAAATACAAAGTGCAACTTGACAATTTCATGGAATTTGAGTTTGACGGTGATGGAAATGTCATCGACATAGATGTGGACGACTGACCTTCCCGTTTAACCTCAATGCTATTCCCTGTGATCAAAAAATCACAGGGAATATTTTTATGAAGATACTTCAAAGATTGTCTTGAGATACTTCAATGATTGACAAGGTAATACTATTTCATCTTATCCAGCAGCCCTGCCAGGGTTTCGAGGTCGCGGACATCCACCTTCAGATCGAGCAGGTTGCCATCGCGGTCGAAAAGTTTGTAGGTGGGAAAGGCATGGATGTTGAGATGGTGCTCGATGGCAGCCTGCTGATCGCTGGGCAGGTTGTAGTGGGCCACGTTCGGACCGCTGACATTGTACTCCTTGATGATGTTCTCCCATGCCGTCTGCGGACTGCCGTTGGCGAGATAAAGGTACTGTATGTCGTAGTCCTTCAAGCGGGCGTACTCCTCGGTGGAGTGGCTAAGCGCCTCCTTGCAAGGGCCACACCATGTGCCCCAGACATCAAGCAGCACGAATTTCCCTTTGTAAGGTTCGAGGATTTTCTTCAGCAATGCCTCGCCTTCAGAGATATCCTTGAGGTTGTCGGATGATTTTAGTACCAGTCTGTCGAACTCGCGGTTCTCGATGGCGAGATAATAGTTGCTTTGCTTCTCTATCATCGCGATACTCACGGGATTGGTAACCAAGGCCTTTAGCGTGTCGATGACCATCGGCGACAGCGACATGTGCGTGTGGTTAATCTCATCGTTGACCAACCGTGTGAGCCAAATGTTTTTCAAATCTTGGTCTGCGCCTAATGAATCGAGGGCAAAAGCCTCTTGCTTCATCCGGATAACGAGACCGACACCGTTCACCACTATTTTGCCTCTCGGACCGTTAAGAATCTTGTCCACCTCGGCAAGCATGTCGGCATTGTCGGCATTCAGCTTTTCGGCCACCTTCTGCTTTTCTTCTGGAGTCTGGGCGGCTTCTACCTTGGCATTGGCATCGATCAACCAATCCTTACATCGGTTCAGCAGTGACAGTTCCTCGTCGTTCGAAGCGATCTTGTCGTTGTAATCATAGACGTTCCAGTTCACCCTCCACATCCGTTTGCGCATCACCTCGCGGAGATAGTCGCGCATGAATGTGGTAAAGTCACGATAGAGCGTATAGGGTTTGATGGCCTTCTGCCAACATTCCTTGTCCAAGAAGTCCATATATTCCTGTGGCATCTCGTAGTTCGGGAAATGGTAACTGGCCTGCGTCATCGACTCGCCTAAGATGTTCTGATAATAACCCGCTACATAGTCCTGATAACGCTGTGAGAGATGGGGGTGGTCGGTGACCCATTGCTTCAACTCGACCATCTGCGCCTGCCTGACGCTGTCCGCCTGTGCAAGATATGTCATGGGGGCAAGGTCTCTACGGCTTCGGTCGATCTCTGCCGAAGCCCACGAATGGGGATGAGCCAACAATTCGTTCTGGAGGCGCACGTCATCGCCCATCCATAGCGCTTGTCCCGTCTTGAAGTCATTGAGGAAGAAGTAGGTCTTGCCTGGCTCCAGTACGGTGCTCTTGGTCGTCCTGCCCCAGTCGAGAAAGGCCTGCGAGGTGTTGAGCAACGGCATTTTTAGGGTGAAGCGCCCCAACGAGTCCATCAAGGCATATGCACTCCCCTGCTCATGCTCAGTGCTGAAAATATTCTCCATCCCCACTTGAAACTCGCGGCCTTTCCGCTGCCATACATCCTGCGGCATGTCCTTCAGCCAACCAATAATCGTCACGCTGTCGCCAGCCCTGTAGCCGTTGTCCACAAAACCCTTGCGCGTGTCCTTCGTGGGATAGTCAGGCAAGGCGGTGCCGGTTATCGGACAGCATACAATGGGTTTCCCGTCGTCAACGGTGATGGTGCGCTTACCTTTTTTAAGTTTGCCCACCTTGACAACCTTGGGCTTTAACGAAAGAGCTTTTGAATAAAAAGCGCATTTCACTCCAGGCATGTTGTTGAAGAGGAGGGTAAGTGTATAAGCATCCTTTTTCTCCACTTGGCTGACAATGTCCCATACTGTGTTGTCGTATATGACATGCTTTGGCGTGAAGCCGATAAGCCAGTCGCCCGTGGCCTCATTGCGCCAATAGGTGTCGGCAATGCCTGTGGGCAGGTTCTCTGCATCGCGTACATTGGCAAAGGACCATGCATTAGGCTCTGCCACATCTATCATATAAGTGTTGGCTGGGATTGGCTCAAAGATCAGTGAGAAGTCCACCTTGCCATCTACCGGGATTTTATAGGGTTCGCTCAGAGAGATGACCGTTGCTCCTTTTACTGCATACTCTTTCCCGTCGGCACGCAGTGTGGGCTTGGCGGCGATGGGGATGGAGTCTCCCGTCATCTCCTGTGGCACATCCAGGTGGAAGAACACCTCCGTTCGGTCATTGTCAATCGACACTTTTGTGATACTGATGATGGGTACGTTGACGTAGCCCGCCACAACCTTGTTCCAAACTTTTGTCTGTGCCTGTCCCAACACTGCCACAAAAGTAAGCATGATGGTGATGATCGTTTGTCTATTCATATTCTCAATCGTGAAAAACATTGACAAAGGTACATATTTTTTATTTTTCTTCATATAAATGTAGTTATTTATTGTGCATGGATAGCAAAAGAAAGTAGAATGTCGTTACTAAAAAGTAACTTTGTCCCAATAATAACAATTTTATGATCCTATTTAGGCAAAATCCACTTATATGAAACTATTCAAATCACTATTGCTGCTTACTTGCATCATGGGATGCATAACAAGTTGTGATCCCCCTAAGACCTTTGCTCAATGGTATCCCCCCCACTATGTAGAGCCACGTATCGGTACGGCACATTGCCGTTACTTCCACTTCGCTCCCGGCGCCATGCCTTTCGGAATGGCTAAGCCCGGTCCCAGTACCAATGGACATTTGGGCAACAAGGACGGTTGGGAGGCAACGGGCTACGATTATCGCGACAAATCCATTGAAGGTTTCCCCTGCACCCACGAGTTTCAGGTAGGCGGCATTGTGCTGATGCCAACCTGCGGTGAATTAAAGACCATTCCCGGAGCCATTGATTCCGAAGGCGAAGGATACCGCTCTAAATTCTCTCATAAAGAGGAAATAGCCACCGCAGGCTATTACGCCGTCACGTTGCAGGACTATGGCATCAAGGTCGAGTTGACCGCCACGGAGCGAGTCGCCTTTCAGCGTTATACCTACCCCAAGTCGGAAGAGAGTCGAATCCTCTTTGATATAGGCAACCGATCAGGTGAGAGCGGCGCCGTGAAGGATGCCCACGTGAAAGTCAGTGAGGATGGCAAGACCGTAGAGGGTTCTGTGGTCACCCTGCCCGAGTATGTCAAGAAGTATCAGCCCGGCGCTCAGGTACCCATCTATTTCAGTGCCGTTATCGATAAGGGTATAGCAGCTGTTGGAGCATTCAACGGTGAGGAAGTTATCGAGGGCAAGAGAGAAGCGTCCGGACCTGGAGCAGGAGTCTATGTCACCTTTCCCACCGAAGAAGGCGAGAAGGTGACCGTAGCCGTGGGCATCTCCTACACCTCTGTTGAGAATGCCCGCCTGAACCGTGAGTCAGAGGCCAAGGATATGACATTTGATCAAGCCTGGGAACGCAATGAAAGTGTATGGCAGGAAATGTTAGGCCGCATAGACGTCAGATTTGCCAAAGACGATGATATGAAAAAATTCTACACCGGCCTTTATCATGCAATTTTGGGTCGTGGCCTTTGCAGCGATGTGAACGGAGCCTATCCCCGTCATGACGGTGGTATCGGTCAGTTGCCCATGAAGAACGGCAAGCCCATCCATCACATGTATAATACAGATGCTTTCTGGGGCGGTCAGTGGAATTTAGGGCAGTTGTGGATTCTGGCTTATCCCGAGTACACCTCGGATTATATCAGTTCCCACCTGCAGGTCTTCAAGGATGCCGGATGGATGGGTGACGGTCTTGCCAACAGCCGGTATGTGTCGGGTGTGGGAACCAACCAACTACCGCTGCTCATCAATGCCGCATACCAGTGCGGCATACGCGACTTCGATGTGGAACTGGCTTATGAGGCATGCCGTAAGAACGAATTGGATGGAGAAGACCGTCCTTTTGGAGCAGGCAAATCAGACACCAAGGAATTTGTACAGTATGGCTATGTGCCCCATGTGGAAAATGCCGACGGACCAGCTGAGAAGTTCCGCTTCTCCGCAAGCCACACATTGGAGTACTCCTTCACCTCTTGGGCAACGGCACAACTTGCCAAAGCACTTGGCAAGCCCGAATACAACCAGTTGATGAGTCTTTCCAAGGGTTGGGAGCGCATCTACGATGACAAGGAAAACTTCATGCACCCCAAGGATGCCGCCGGCCACTTCATACCCCATTTCGACCCCATGGAGGTATGGCGCGGATTTCAGGAAGGCAATGCCTGGCAATACACCTTCTATGTACCCCACGACGCCAAGGCATTGGTAGCCAAAGTCGGCGAGGAAGAGTTTAATGCCCGTCTCGACAGCATTTTTATCCTCTCGCAGCCAAAGATTTTCAGCGGCGGCACGGAGGTAGGAGCTTTTGCAGGCTTGAAGACCCTCTACAATCATGGCAACCAGCCATGTCTGCATATCTCCTGGCTCTTCAACGAGGCCAACCGTCCCTCCAAAACACAGAAATGGGTACGTGCCATCCTCGACGAATTCTACGGTACCGACGGCATTCACGGCTATGGCTACGGACAGGATGAAGATCAGGGGCAGTTGGGTGCGTGGTACGTCATATCCAGCATGGGTCTTTTCAGCGTGACCGGCCTAAATGACATCGACCCAGTCTTCTCGTTGGGCAGTCCCCTATTCAACAAGATCACCATCCATCTCAGCGACAAGTACTATTCTGGCAAGCGGTTCACCATCACCACTAACCCATCCCTCAAATCCCAGCACAAGGATGATGAGATTTACGTGCAGGAGTACCGTCTCAACGGCAAGAAAATGACCGACCCTCACATCCATTTTTCAGATGTAGTAAAAGGAGGGAAGTTAAAGATCAAGATGGGAGCAAAGCCAGTGGATCACTACTAAGTGAAGGAATCAACTTCCGAAACGATGAATGAATATGAAGGATAATCATCACAGCTAATATATCTTATTATAAAATAAGGTTTTGTTATTTGGAGGTATTCGGGGAATAAGACGTCATTGATTCAGATGCATCCGAAGTCCGAATTCGAGAGAGGGTGTCAGAGGGTGCTTTTTATAATAATGCTCTAATCTGGAGCCGTCATCGAAATAATAACCCAGAGATGGTTCCACATAGAATCCAATCTGCCGGAAGAGAAGGTATTCAGCTCCTGCAGCCGCATGGGTGGACCATTGCCAGGGGCTGTCGTTGAGGCATTTCTCCACAGTCACATCTCCTGAGACGTAAAGTTGGATATGTTGCGATGACCACCACTGCCAAGACAAGCCCAGAGGGATGCCGATGTAATGGAGTTCCTGGTCGATGGTGGTTTCCGGATAAAGCGGCAGACTTAACTTTGAGTACAGATAGGTGTAGGAAAGGCCACTGAGAAGCGTCAGACGGGGTGATAACTCGCAATCCAAACTCAGTCCAAAACGGATCGGGAGGTGGTGGTCCGACACATAGTCGGTGAGGACGTAGGAATAACGAGGTAAAAAATAAGAATATGAATAAGAATCAGCGGATTTGTTTATACCATTGAAATCATAATATATTCGGTCATTGCGCATGGTGGTTGACTGTGCAGCCAACAATCCTCCAGAGGCATTGACGCCAATAGACCACTTGTAGGAACCAGAGGCAGAAGGTTGCCGAGTCACTGGGTTTTTGCCAGAATGAGGAAGGGGTGATGCAGACTCATGACGAGGTGACTGATGGTCTGCTACTTGCTGCGACCTCTCGTCATTTGACTCTGTATCTGAGCGTTGTTCAGTCAAATCGATGTGGGCTGTGCTGGATGGCGGGTCAAGAGCAGGGTTGGCAGACGGGGTGTGAGCAGAGCTGTCAGGGTGATCGAGGGGCACGCCAAGTGCGTCCTCCAACGGGCAGCTCTTCACTGGGGTGATGGCTACCTGCTGACGAGAGAGGGAAGGCTGAGGCTGAGCCTCAGCATGCGGAGAAGGGGAAGCCTGGGAAGCAGAATGGAGGGGAGGCTGAGGCTGAGCCTCAGCATGCGGAGAAGGGGAAACCTGGAGATTAGAATGGAGGGACGGCTCATTGCTGCTATTGCTGTGGAGGAAAAAGAATCCGACCAAAGCTAAAACTGCAGCTGCAGCCACCCATGGCCACTTTCTCCACGAGCTTCTGATGACAGCCGGATTGCGCATGGGCTTTGGGCATGGCTCTATCTGCTCAGGGATGCTGTCTGAGGATGGGGATTTTTGCTCAGGGATGCTATCTGAGGCAGAATCCATCTGCTCACAGATGCTTTCCCATAGGCCGGCAGGCGGATCTTTCCGATGCCCTGCCATTGTCCTTCTCATTTTATCAGTCCAATTATCTTTCATCGTCTTTTGTCCATGAGTTCTTTGATTTTTTTAGCAAGGAGCCTTTTGGCACAATAGAATTGAGAAGCCGACGAAGCCTCTTTGATCCCCAACAATTCTGCGATTCTCTTGTGAGGACAATTTTCAAAAACATAGAGGTTGAGCACCGTTCGGTAACCGTCAGGCAGTCGGCTGATCAACTGGTGCAACTCATCAGCCGAGAGAAGATCCGTATCAGGGATCTCATCATCTGTTTGCAGAGCGGCAGCCTCCTTCAGATCATTGAACTTCAGTCGCTTGCGTGCTCTAAGGAAATGAAGCGCCTCGTTGACCACCACCTTCACCATCCAGCCCTCAAACGACGGTTCATTGCGGTATTCAAACTTTGGCAGCGAGGTGAAGATTTTGATAAAGCTATTCTGCAAGACATCTTTCGCATCGTCATCCGATGGCACATAGCGGTAGCAGACCGACGACAGGCGACCCACATATTGCTGGTAGAGTTCGTTCATCGCCTGCCGGTCATGATTTCGTATGCGCTCAACGAGATATTTTGACATGCTTTATCTGGCAGTTTCTTTTTTTATAATACAAAGAAAGGCAAATCTTGTATGGCGTATTTCGGATTTTTAGATTTTTTAACCATATTCCATACAAGAACATATTATCTTCATCATTATTATTATAGCGACTATCATATTTCTTCGGAGATTATCTTTTTATTTCACAGATCAAAAAATCTAAAATATGAACATAATAAGAAAGCCATGATGAAAAAATATTTATTTACTATTTCAACTGTCGTCATCGTTGGCATGATGCTGTCGTGCAGCCAATCAGATATGGTGAACGATTTTGGCAAAAGCACACGAATTGTGAACATGTTGTCGACACCACGATATATCCAACTGACAAATGATCAGAAAACTTTTGTCAGTGACAACAATGGTTTCACCCTAAAATTCCTGAAATCAGCCAATCAGGCAAGTCCCAGCGGCAGGAGTTACATCTACTCACCTCTAAGCATCACCTACGTCTTAGGCATGGTGAACGCCGCCGCCACTGGCCAGACGGAACTGGAATTGGAGCAGGCGTTAGGCTTCCATAAGGGAGGCATACAGGCCGTGAACGAGTATTGCAAGAACCTCATCGACAATCTGCCTAAAGTAGATGATCAAGTGACATTGAACATCGCCAATGCCATCTTCCTCAACAAGACCTACACACTGAAAGAACAGTTCCAAAAGGATATGGAGCACTATTATGATGCCAAAGCCGAAGCCCTTGATTTCAACTCGCCGAGCACACTCAGCCACATCAACGACTGGTGCAACGACAAGACCAACGGGATGATTCCCACCATCCTCGATGAAGTGAACCCCAAGATGGTGTCTTATCTCCTCAACGCCATCTACTTCAAAGCCGATTGGACTTCTAAGTTTGACCCGAATAACACCAAGACGGAGACCTTCACCACAGAAAAAGGCATCACTCAACAGCCCATGATGCATCAGGCCGCACTTATCGCCTATACGCATAACGACACATTCTCCGCAGTCAGGCTTCCTTACAGCAACGGGATGTGGAACATGACAGTGCTCTTGCCCGAGGAGGGAAAGAGCACGGAAGACGTGATTGACGAAATGACTGGACACGGCAGTTTTTTAACGACCCATCTGAACGTATCGATGAACCCTTATGAGGTGGATCTGAAACTACCGCGTTTCGACGTTACCTCGGATACCGATCAGATGAATGGCCGGCTCATCGGCCTACTACAGCAGCTGGGCATCAAGTTGGCTTTTGAACCTACATGCATAGAAATCTGCAACATGTGTACATTGCCTATTTATATCGCCATGATGCGCCAGAAGGCCTCCATCAAAGTGAACGAGGAAGGTTCGGAGGCTGCTGTTGTGACTGTGGCGGAGGGGATGGCAACGTCGGCAATCTCCAAGGAATATCAAAAAGCAACATTCCACGCAAACCGTCCCTTTGTCTATGTCATCAGCGAGGCATCCTCAGATGTCATTCTTTTCGTTGGCAAATACACTGGAGAATAATCAAAAGTTTGCAGGTGAAGCAAAGCTCATCAATCCCCTAAGGGCTTAATTCATGTGAAGGGTTAAGCCATTTCGTCGAAAAAATCCCCGGAACTCATCGAAAATCATTTTGAGGCAGGTGATTCTCACATTAATTTTGCAAGTGTAAAAAACAAAGACCCAAGTGAGAACATAAAGAAATCACCATAAAAAATTAATTCTTATGAAAAAGTTACTTGCCATAATGATGATGTGTTTGTGTGTCGCCAATGTCAGCATCGCCCAGAACAGCCATCGCAGAATGATGATGAGACACCATTTCGAGAATCTCGACTCAGCCGCCAAGAGTCATCTGCTCAAAACACAAAAAGATTTTTGGGAAAAGCAGATGAAGAAGAACGACAAAAAATGGAAGAAACAGACAGCCTATCTATTCCATCTTGGAATGAGACGTCATCAGATGCCTCGCCATGGTTTCTACTTCGAGCCCCAAGAGGAGACAGCCCAATTCGTCGGTGGCAATGAAGCCCTCACCAACTGGATTGAAGAAAACATCACCTACCCCGTGCTTGCTGATGTCAACGGCATCGAGGGAAAGGTCGTTGTCACCTTTGACGTGAATGATGACGGCACGATCAGTAATGTGCAAGTGGAGAAGTCAGTCAATTCCATCCTCGACAATGAGGTAGTGAGTAAGGTGGAGTCAATGCCCCGATGGATCCCAGCAAAGCAGAATGGCCGTCCGGTGAAGATGAGATATACCTTGCCCATCAACTTCTCTGAAATCTCATAAAAAATACACTTATCAAGCCAACACAAGACGCTTTTCTTTAACTAATCAATTTATAATAGCAAAAATGTGAGGGTGTATCAAGAACGGAGGTTCTGATACACCCTCATACTAGAATAGACTATGAAGACCTAGGATGTACTAGGAAAAACCAACTATGAGCGGGGTCATTCATGATTAAATGAAATTGCTCATCAAAAATTGTGTAAATCGGGTGCAAATCAAAGTAAAAAATCGTTTTTTTTTCCGAAAGGTAGATTAATCCAAGAAAAAAGTATATATTTGCACTCAAAGAGCAAGAAAACATCACTCAAAAATCAAGACAAAGAGGTCTAAGAGAGACTTACTTCTAGATCCTGATAGAGCGAAAGCTCTGACATTTAGTTTCTCCATTACCTCTACCCTATTAACAAGGTCAAGGCTGGCATACTTCTACCGATTAATGATCGTCCTTGCCAGCCAATTACCTTTTAAAAGAAACCAACATGAGCAACAGAAGACAGCGGTTGCAAGCCGGAGAAAAAAGCAATTTGACAAAGGTGGCATTGCGTTATCGCGCCGTGTTTCTTGACCTCCAGCGTGAGGACATCCACATGCAGTCAAAGGTCACCGTACCCGTGATGGCCTTCATCGCCCGTCTGAAGGAGAACGGTTACAGTGTCAGCGAAGAACTTCTTCACGCTCTGAATGCCGTTTCAGTGAACCGACTGGCAGAAATCACAGAATGCATCAACGATGCGTTGGGTGTGCACCTCAACTGGGCTCCCCTCGTCAAGGGATGGGACACGCCTACCGGTGAGACCATCATCGACCACCTCCTCACCCTGGTGGCCAATATCTTCGGCGAGGAAGCAGGATTCAAGGGCACTACCCTCCCCTGCGGTCACCTCATTCCCGAAGGCACATTTCCACTTGAGCGCTACAACGGCTGTCCATTCTGCGGCACACCTTTTGATACTGCGGATTTTGTGTATAAAGGTCAGGCAAGCAAGTTGAAGGAACTGCGCCTGTTTACTGTCAAAGACTTGGAGCATGTGTTTAACACGCTCCTTTCATCCGCCACGCCGCTTGATGGCACCCAAAAAGACACCCTCCAACTGCTGCTCCGCGAGTTCCCCTTGCCCGATGATGTTCATATTACGATGAAGGAAACCGCCATGTTTGTCATCAAGACACAGGTGGAACAAGACAAGGCAGACGCGGCTTCAAAGTTGTTGAAGACCCCGACCGACATACTCCGATACCTCTGGTATGAGAAGACAGGCTATGTGCAGATCATAGAACCCAGGACACTTGTCGCCCATGCCCGCAAGCTCTACACCCACATCTGGGGACCACTTGATAGAAGTGCTGACGCCGCCACCGCCATGAAGCAGAATCTGAGGTTGAAGTACGACCGCAAGTCATGTCTTCGCGTGGCAAAGTGGCTGAATGCCCTCCCAATGACAGCAAGACAAGCCGCCGAGAATATGAATTCTAAGCGTGGAATGTGGGTTCGCATGATCCGCGCACTTCGTCTGGGCGAATACTCACGTAAGAAAGGTTTCGAGTCTTTGGCAGAACTGCTCGATGTGTTTTACAAGCAAGACTACATCACCTGGCAGGGACATGTGGACCATGCCCGCATCACCAACGATGCAGACAAGACCTTAGCCATGCTGAAGGAGCGCCCCGGCCTGTTTGCCCGTTGTCTGTTTGCGACGATGCTCCGTTTTGGCAGTACAAAAGTGTTAGCCTCCTTTGATGAGATTGCGGACAAGTTGCCCGCCCGTCTGCTGCTGTCACTCGGCAACGCAGCAGATACCTATTTTGACCCAAAGGAAGTACGTCTTGCCCGTCCCATCACGGGCGTGACCAAGAAGATCGAACCCAACAAACTTCTTGCTCTTTATAGTGATGATGACCGCCGGCAGATGGTCCAGGCCGTCAATGACCTTTACAAAGCCTCCATGAAACGGCGTTTCGCCACCTGCCAGACAGGATCGAAAACCATCTTTATCGATCCAGCCCTTTACCACATTCCCGTGAGCGTGGGCGACCGTTCGACCACCATTCAGGATTTGTCGTGCGCATTGATGGGAACCCGTTTTCCAGTGGAAGGCGATGCCGTTCGCCTGTTCCTCCAATGGGGAAAAGGTCTGCATGCCCAGCATCTCGACATGGACTTGAGTTGCCGTATCTCATTGTCTGACGGCAAGATAGCTGAATGCGCCTACTACCAGCTGACCTGTGTAGGAGCCAAGCACTCCGGTGATATCCGTTCCATTCCCGAGATGGTGGGTACAGCCGAATATATCGAACTGTCGTTGCCAGAACTGGAACAAGCAAAGGCGAAGTATGTGACCTTCACCTGCAACGCCTATTCTGCGGGTGCGCTCTCCCCCAATCTCATGGTGGGATGGATGGACTCAGCCTATCCGATGAAGATTTCAGAAAAGAAAGGCGTTGCCTACGACCCCTCCTGCGTGCAACATATCGTGCGCATCAGCGAGGGTAACCTCTCCAAAGGTCTGGTATTCGGCGTGCTCGACGTCACCAAGCGAGAGATCATCTGGTTGGAGATGCCTTTCACCTCACAGACCTTGAGGGGAGCCGACAGCGCCTCCGTCGAGGCTTTGCTCCACAAGTTAGAGACCAAAACGACTATCGGAGCGTTGCTCGACATGAAAGCCAAGGCACAAAATCTTGTCGTCAAGGAAAAAGCCGACGAGGCAGATGAAGTCTACACCTATGAATGGGCACTCAATCCTGCAGCAGTATCCACCCTTATCTCCCTATAGTTTCTCTCTATGAAAGTGTCGTTAATGGTTCCTATCTATGGCGTAGAGAAGTATATTGAACGTTTCCTACACTCAGCATTCGGCCAGACCTATCATGACATAGAGTATCTCTTTGTGGATGATTGCTCAAAGGACCATTCCATGGAGATTTTCCATCGCATCTTGAACGAGTATCCTCAGAGAGCAGGACAGGTGCATGTCATCAAGCATGACGTGAACCGAGGATTGGCAGCAGCCAGGAATACCCTTCTTGACCATGCGACAGGCGACTATCTGATGTGGAGTGACCCCGATGACTGGTTGGAGAAGGAAGCCGTGGAGAAATGCGTCAGATGCGTGGAGCAAAATGATGCCGACTTCGTGAGATTTGGTTTTTTTGTCCACAAGAGCGAGACGGAAATCATTGAAAAGAAACTGGATGCGGACCTGATAAGTATCATTAAGTCATGGAGCGTGTTATGGGACTGTTTCTACCGACGAGACCTCTCTGTCAGAAGTGGGGGAAGATGCCAAGAAGGTATCAACTTTGGCGAGGACAAGATGATCTTATATCCTATCGCTCTCCTCATGCAAAAGCCAGTGGCATTGAAGGAATGCTTGTATCATTACAACAAGATGCGAGAGGACACCTCTATGACAAGTTCGTGGAACAACAGCAAGATGCTGCGACGTCTCACAGCCATCCATTGGTATTACCATTTTTTTGAGAACAAGAACGAAGCCTGTCAGAAAGTGATGACGAAAAGGGCGGTGCAGACCCTTTTTGAAATACTTGCTGATAGTGCTTGTCTGCCAGACTGTGCTGAGAGTTACCGTAAATGCCGGACGCAGATCTGTCAGATATTGAGCGATACGGGCATAAAGGTCTCCAAGCGGAGAAGATGTATGCTCGCGCTGAGATTTCGCCCTTTAGTAAAAGCCTTTGTCAAGGGCACAAGGGGACGCTGAGATTTTCAGCGTATATTTCATATGATTATATGACTCTATCCCCAAATGCTTGGGGATTTTTTGTTGCGATAATATCGCAACATACAGAACGGGAATTAATATCGGATTTTTCCGTCGTAGTTGAAGATCGGTTCATCGGTGGGCACATCGTCATCATAGAAATGCACGGCACTGTCGTTCATTTTGGGATGCTGCTGGCGCAGCAGCCGTATGATCTCGGCACCCGCCCAGATGACCGGCCCATAGCCATGTGCCGCCATCACATGTACCGGTCTGTAGGCATAGAATGCCGCGTCGAAGGCCATGCCCGTCCCAACGCACACGCCCTCCACCTGTCCTATGCTGTTGACCGCTGAACTGACGGCATGCCATCCCAGCAATGCGACGGGTCCGAAGGTCTTGGCGTCAAGCCATCCCTTGTCGACGGCGTGAGCGATGGAATAAGTGTAGATGGCCGTGGCAGAGGTCTCCAGATAAGTGTCGCTTCGGTCGAGCAACTGATGCCAGAAGCCATCGTGGTGCTGACGTCGTGCCAGTCCTGCGGCATGCTTCTGTAGCAGCATGAGTAGATTTTGCCGCTGGGGATGGTTTTGCGGCAAGACATCAAGAACCTCGCATAACGTGAGGATTGCCCAGCCATTGGCACGCCCCCAGAAGAAGGCAGGATGAGCCGCATCCTCCACCCATCCATGCCGGAAGAGTCCCTCCTGCTCCACAAACATCCGGTCAGCAAACAGTCTCACCTGCCTTGCTGCCTCATCGTAATATTTGCTGTCGCCGGTCAGCCTCCCCATATACGCCACGGCAGGGATCGCCATGAACATATCATCGAGCCACACCGTGTTCTTATGAGGCCGCAGCCGTGCAAAGATACCGTCATCCAACCGGTATTCTTTATTCATGATATAGTCCGTATAATTGTCGATGAGCGGTCGCAGCGGCAGTTGACTGTCACCGAGCATGGCCTTGATCATCGAACAGCACACAGCCCCCGCATCATCGAGCGCATGCGGATCGATGACCCTCCTGATATTGGGATCCATGCTCTCCCCTCTCTCAAGAACCTTTTTATAATATGGAAAGATGTCGGCCAGCAACCGGTGCCGCTTGTCAACATAATTCTTATAAGCCACATCGCCAGTCGCCTCGTATGCCGACAACACCGCAGAGTAGGTGACTCCCCACTCATAACTCGTCAGTCGGAAACCACCCTGTTTCAGTTGCGTGCTGGCGGTGACATCCTTCATCCGCGTCACCTCTTGACCAGTTTTCTTGTCCACCAAGACAGCCGGTGTCTCCGTATCGATATATCGCAGCACACGGTCCATGGTCTGTTTCACGTCCTCAGCGAGAGGGATGCCATAACCGATTTTGTATTGCGGTTTCATGAGATGCAGCGGGGTGTTATTGTCGTTGACCGTCTGGGCTTTGACCATCTGTACTGGCAGCAGAAAGAAGGACAACACAAAAGAAAGGAAAAAGGGAGTTTTCATGATGGTTGCTTATAGTTTTAATTATTTGAGGAAGGGGTTGACGGTTTTGTCGGGTCCGAGATAGAAACCAGGTTCAGAAGGTTGGTTGTAACCCACATTCTGGGCTGCAGTGGAGAGCCGGTAAGGGATGTCCTCCATCAAACAGTTGATGCGGTAGTCAGTCGGTATAGGCGAGATAAAGATACGCAGCTCCTCACTGTCGGGAGTGCGTGCGATCACCTCCTCACGCCAGTCGCCTATGATGTCGGCAGCAAGACACGGATTAGACTTTGAGCCATTATTGAATCTGATGCCATCGAATCTGACGATATCCTGGACCGTTTTGTTGACCCAATCATATTTTGACACCGTCTCCCGGTCGAGGAGTTCACGCAGCAGGTCACCATCCCACCAGATGCCGAAGTTGACAGACAGATGTCTTCTTCCCAACCTCAGGTGCTGCTGATGCTGCGGATCCTCGGGATCCTGCGCATTGTTGACCACCTCACCTTTGATGTTCCTGATACCGTGGCTGTCGCTGCTCCACATCTCCACACCAGGGTTGGTGGGATCGATGTCAGCCGCCATGGCCCTTCCCACATCGCTATTGGAGGGAATCTGGAATATCACCTCCCCCGTGCGCGCATTACGCAAGTCAGACCCGTCGCGGCGGTTCTCGTGGCAATCCCACACCTGCAATTCTGTGCTCTGTGGATCAAACGCCATGAGATGAATGGCATCGCCATGGCCCATGCCCGTGTTATAGAGTCCCCTTCCGTCGTGGTCGACAGCCATTGATCCATAGGTTATCTCATCCATGCCGTCACCATCCACATCGGCCACCCTCAGGTTATGATTACCTTGACCTGCATAACTCGCCCATTCCGGTTGATTGGTATCAAATGTCCATCTGTTGGACAGGTGCTTACCATCCCAGTCCCAAGCGGCGAGGACAGACCGGGTGTAATATCCTCTGCAGAAGATGGCAGAAGGTTTGTTACCGAAATATCCCACAGCCGCCAGCAGTCGGTCGCTTCGGTTGGCATAACTGTCGCCCCAGTCCAAGGGATCCCCTCTCTGCGGGTTGTAAGGTTGTGTATCCATGGCCGCCCCCGTCATCCCATTGAAGACCGTGATGAAATCCGGTCCTTTAAGGATGCGTCCCGTCATGGGCCGTCCCTGTCGGTTATATCTGCCCCATTCCTGTTCGGGTGTAGGCTGCTGCGTGTCAGCCACTGGTCTGTGACGGTAGTCTGCCAGTGAGTCACCAATCACCTTTCCCTGTCCGTCACGAGTTCCATCTGCCGTGCGCACCATCAGTTCCGCCTTTCCGTCCCCATCGAAGTCATAAACGACAAAGGGCACATAGTGCGCTCCGCTGCGAATATTGATGCCCATATCAATACGCCACAACAGCGTGCCGTCGAGACGATAGCAGTCGAAGAGCGTGGAACCAGTAAAACCATCATGCGCATTGTCGTGGGCATTCGTGGGATCCCATTTCAGGATGATCTCATACTGTCCGTCCCCATCCACATCACCCACACTGGCATCGTTGGCCATATACCCGAAGGAGCGTCCATCAGGTGTAGTGCCATCTGCCGGTTTTTGCAGTCTGACAGGGATGTATCCCTCTGGTGCATCAGCGTTGAGGACGTAACGCCCGTCCTTTCCTCCGCCCCTCACCTCATAGACGACATTTCCCGATGGCGGTTGGTCGTCAGTGAAGAAGGTTCCCCCTTTCGTCAGAGGCACCTTGTTGAGTTTCACACCATTCCGATAAATATCGTATGGTTGTCCTACCGCATCGCTGGTCAACGTGCGCCAACTGACCACTACATGTTGGCCATACCGGAATGCCACCACCCCACGGTCAAGTTTTTCACGACTGATGTGGTCCATGTCATAGCGAGGCTGAGCGTAAATGCCCGATACCCCCATGACAGATAAGAAAAAAAGGATTAGTTTTCTTTTCATTTGCTCTATTATCCGTCAGGTTACGATTTGTTCCCCAATAGTTTGTGATCTGTTTTCCGTTTGTTTTTGATTTGTTTCGATATTTTCAGGTCAAAATTAAGAAATTATTGAAGAAAAGCCAAATCCGCAGCCATCTTTTTACCTTTTTTGTTGAAAGAGTGAATATAGTCTGAAAAAAGAAGACATATCAGGTGGCATGATTTGAGAAGAGCATCGGATTCCTTGTCTACGATAAAAGCCAATACTGCTCAGACGAAGAAAAAGTCAGAGCCCCACCATTAATCATAAAGTATTTTTACACCAATGACCACCAGGGTCATTGAAAGTAGACTAAAAAATCTACAGATGAAAGATCTGTGAGAATCCGGTTGTATCGAAGACCCGTTTCAAGTCATCACTCAAACCGACCAACCTCAACCTCAATCCTTTTGCCATGGAATTCTTCAACAATCCTAGGAACAGACGCAGTCCGCTGGAAGAGATATACACCAACTTTGAGCAATCAAGGATGATATCGTGTCCACAAGATTCAAAGAGCACCTTCATGCTTTTCTCAGCCTGTATGGCAGCCGTGGCATCGAAACGCCCCTCGAAACTCATGACGTAATTATTGTTTTCTTCTTTGAATTCAGTTTTCATAGTTTTCTACCTGTATTTAGTCAGAGTGAGGATATTCTGTCCATCCACACGTTCATAGGCAATATTATCCATATATTGTCGGATTAGGAAAATCCCCAATCCCCCGATTTCCCGTTCCTCAGCCGAGAGGGATGTGTCGGTCTCCCCAGAGGTGGTGGGATCAAAAGGTATCCCATGATCACGAATCACGAACGTCAAGGCCTTTTCATCAACCGTCGCCTCAATATTAACTTTTCCATTGGTCTGATCAGGATAAGCATAGCTCATCACGTTGACCACAGCCTCCTCCATAGCAAGATTGATCTGCATGGAGTCGAGTTCATCCATTTGGGCAGCTTGGCAAGCCCCATCTACAAAGAGAGCCAGATTAGGCACCTCTTCCAGATCATTTGGGAGGGTAACACACTCGTGATAAGAAACCGCAGAAGCCTGTTTATCAGCGTTATTATGTGAGTGAAGCGAATTTGTATCCATCACATCAAATCAAAAAAGGTAACGACTACTCCAGATTAACTATGTCACGATATTGCCTTGGGGTGAGTCCCACCGCCTCATGAATTTTTCTCTGCAATGTTCGCACGCTATTGAATCCTGAATCCTGTGCGATCACTTCGATATTGTATCCCGAGTTTTCCTTGAGCATGCGCAGTGCTCGCATAAGTCTGAGGAAATCGAGGTATTTATCGACAGTATGGAAGATGGTCTTCGACTTATAGAGTTCAGCGACACGTGTCTGCGTAACGCCCACCAGTTCCGCCACCTCTTTGATGCCAAACTCAGGAGGCAATGCGATATGCTCTTCCTCAATGCGTGTCTCGATCACGGCCAACAGTTCCTCGTCATTACGCAAGTCGGCATGTGCCATATATTCTTTATGGCGTCTGACGATTTCCTTGAGGATTTCCACCCGTCTGCGGACTTCATAATAGAAATCAAGTTGTTCGGCCAGCATCATATTGCGTGCGATCAACTTTTCACTGCCATCGATCAGTCGTTTGTTGTTCTCACGCAGGTTTGCCACTTCTTTCCTCAACTGTTCCAATTCTTTCTGTTCTTCGCTGTTCATGACAAAACATTATTATAAAGGTTGCAACAAAACTAATCATTATTTTGAAAAAATGCAACCAAAGAAGTCTTTTTTTAATAAAAAAATAGCCTTGACCTATAAAAAGCAGGGGATTCCAACTCGTTTATTCAGATAAAAAACATAGGATAGCCCACTGTCAGCTTGAGCGAAAGTAGAAGAACTCAGAAATTCACGCCATAGTTGTGCTTCACCTCACTCATCACGAAGGTGCTCTCGATGGAGCCGACGGAGTCGATTTCTCCGAGTTTGTTGAGGACGAATTCCTGATATTGCTTCATGTCTCGAGCGCGCACTTTCAGCAGATAGTCGTAAGCACCCGACGTATTGTAACACTCCGTCACCTCGGGGATGAACATGATGCTGCGTGTGAAGGCATCCGCAATCTCGTGGTTGATCTGTTTCAGTTTTACCTTACAAAAGACCAGCAATCCCAGTCCCAGTTTCTCTGGATCGACGATAGCCACATATTTTTTGATATATCCCTGCCGTTCGAGTCGTTTTTGCCGTTCGAAGACCGGTGTAGGTGTCAGATGTACGGCATCGGCCAACTCTTTGGTGGTCAATTTCGCATTTTTTTGTAGTGTTTTGAGGATTTGCAGGTCTGTTTTATCTAATCCTTCGGCCATAATAAGAAGATGAACAATTAATGATATATAACAATACTGTCAGCAGGCGAATAGCATATGCTAACTTATGGGTTGTTGTTAGGAAAAATCTCTTTCCAAGAGGCAAAAGTAGCAAAATTTTCCGAAAAGGACAAGATATTTGGAATAGACTATGAAGGAAAAGGTGAAAACGGCCATAAAAATTAAACTAATTGAGTTCTGAAACGTCAAAAAAACACAACAGACATAGAAAAACGAAGAACATTATTATCATTAGCAAGAGAGATACGATACTATCATCCTCGAAAAATGATTCTGTCCTTATCGAAAAGAGATTTTATCATTCTTAAAAATTATACAAAGCCCAACAACATGAAAAAGTATTTATTCACATTCTTATTGGCTGCGATGACAGTCCAAATGAATGCACAGGAAGTGAAACGACTTCCCCAGCCCGACATGTCACTTAAGGTGACACTGACCGAAGCCCTTCAGAAACGCAAGTCAGACCGTGACTACCAATCAGGTGCCACCATCAGTGATCAGCAACTCTCCCAGATTTTATGGGCCGCCTGCGGCGTCAACCGTGCTGACAGGAAACTGCTCACCATCCCTACCGCCATCAATGCCCAGGACATTCAGGTATATGTCTGCACCAAGGACGGAGTGTCACTCTATCAACCCTATGACAACACCCTTTTGAAAGTGACGGACAAGGATGTGAGGGAACCACTTGCCGAGCGTCAACAGAACATGAAGAATGCACCAGTGTTTCTTCTGATTGTGAGCAACCAGGGCAAATTCCGCCAAAGGAGTGAGATCTATGGAGCCATGGACGCAGGCTATTCCTCGCAGAATATCTGTCTGATGTGTGCCGCCCTCGGCCTGAAGACTGTGCCCAGGGCAATGATGAACAAGGAAGCCGTTGCCAAAGCCATTGGCCTCGACGACCAGATTATCCTCGAACTGAATCATCCTATCGGCTATTGATAGGAGCAAAAGAGGAAGGATTTCCCACTGAAAGGAAAGGAACTTAAGACTTTGAGTAATGGGGATGGCTCATGATTTGACGACATCCATGACCATACTTCCAGCTTTGCGCCCGATGTCGGCTGTCCCTGAGGCGACGATAGCGGGCGCATTTTTGAAGGCCTCTTTCATTGCCTCCAACCTGACTTTGCGCTTGGCCTTGATGCCCTTGATCTGTTTGGATCCCTGCTTGATATAACTCCTTGTGATATATCCGATACGCAGTGTGAGAAGAAGATTGATCGCTCCGTCAGTCGCCGACCCGACAATGATGCCCGGTATTTTAAAATTCCTCATGGCATTGGTCCATGTCATCCCCCCGTCGGAAGCCCCGTCGATGATGTCAGCCGAATCGGCATCGTCGAGCCCACCGATATTGAAAGGAGCGATGTCTCCCATGTTGGTCAACGACTCTGAGATAGCGAAAGTGAGCACCGATGTAGCCAAGATATTGGCATAGAGCTTGAAGAGTTGATGGTTGGAAGGCCGGAATCCAGAAGCCATGATAATACTCTCAATCATCTTATAGTTCATGAACATCATGCCGATGGTATCGAGTTTGCTGTTCTGCGATACCGCGGTTACCATGAAGACTGTTTTTCCCCAATCTTTGATCAACTGGTTGATGCCCACCACACCCAGTTGGGGATTTCCCTCCATCCTGTTGTCCATCTCCTTTTGCACGACCATCCTCAATTGATTCACATCCCCTTGAGCGTGCAAGAGATCGAGTTTCAACTGATGCTGATGTTCCTTTCTCTTTCCCTCTTTTTCAGGAATGTAGTGGCAGTTTTTTGCCAGCAGTTTTCCCAATTCGTTTAATTGTTTCTCATCGTAGCACTCATTGGTTTCAAGCGAAGGGAACTCCGGTGCTCGGTGGATGCGAATGAGCGGCAACAGAAGTGCGATGAAGATGGCCAATCCTATGATGGCATAGAACACATATTCAAGGAACCAGACATGGGTGATCTGTGCGATTTTCTCTCCTATCACGATGATGTTTCCCGTTACGATGACGGCAATGGTGCCGATGAAGATGGCGATAATGATCAAAAGGTTTCTTTTCATGATGGCAAGTTGATCTCAGATAATTGGTCATGCAAGCGAGAAAGATCAGAAGAGATCTTGTCGAAAGAACCGACATCCGGTATGATACGGCATAAGACATCGTTTTTGCACTCCTCGAGATAAGCATCGCAATCCTCGGCATATTGCCGTTGGAGTGCGACGATACTCTCATCCATTTTCTTGATGATATGAGGAACGACAGTCGTTTCCAGATAGCCCTGATAGCCATCGTATCCTTCTTTGCTGTTTCCGGCGAGGAATTTGTTGACAGCCTTCAGATATCCCACCAGGTCCTCACTTTTGTGTCCCCCGACATTCAATCCAGGGATAAAGAGTTTACGAGGCAATGTCAGGCACTTCCCGATGGCATCACTCAGACACACATCCGGGAGATGCTGCATCTGGTATTGCACAGGAGTATGTTCTGAGGGAGTCTGATGACATCTGATCACCGCACTACGTATCTCATCCAGGCGCTGCCGGTAGAGCAGTTCAATCTCCTTTTCCAAGAGTCCGACCTTTAACGCCCCATACATGTCAGAAGCGATTAGTTGTTCACAGTTGGAGACGGCATCATCGAGCAAATCCCTGACCTCCGACCTCGACAGATGAAGATTCTCCTGTATGGCATAGATGCGCCGGTTGATCTCGTTGGAGATGACTGATTTCATCCTTTCCAAATCACAAGTCACCTCTGGATGATTTTCCCGCAAGAGGTGATCATCAGCAATCCCGTCGAAAACCGCCAAGGCACTTGCATAATCATCTTTCAGGGAACGTCTTTTGGCCATCTCATCCGTGATTTTCTCCTTCAGTTTTTCCAGTTGTGTCTCTGTTCTGCTCATGCACACTTTGAGGCGCATGATGTCACGATGATTGATGATGCGGTGGCGGAGAATGCGCTCAATATCGTCGAACCTGAGCATTTCCTTATGCAGCAACTCATTGTGAGAATACTCCTCCAAGCGTGCATCCTGCACTTTTCCGAGATTGATGCAGAAACAGAGATCCTCCTGGATGTCGAATCCCTGCCGTCTGATTTCCGAGATGGCATATTGCATTTGGCTTTGCACGGTCTGTTCTCGTGTCTGTTCAGGTCGCCACCACGCCGAGTCGAAAACATTGTGAATAAGGCATACCGGCACATCCTTGTTGTTGTTTCTCAGCATGGCGAGGAACTGCCCCGACACTTTGGAGATGGCCGAGTTGGAACTTTGCACAAAGATGATCAGGTCGGCCCTTTGTGCGATGGCATCGTAAACAGGATTGTCGATATTCGCCTTTCCGCCGTCGAAACCAGGCATATCGATGATGAATACATCCTGTTGCATGAGCAAGCCACCAGGTGTGGAGATGGAGGTGAGGAGTGTCTCCTCCGACATGTTGGCTTTGATATCCAACTCCACTTTAGCTTTGATGTTCTCTGGAGTCAACTCAAAAGTCTCGCTTTTGATATCAGGTCCAGCATCATTCTGCCCGATTCCACGTATGTTGTCAATGATTGTATCGATGAGTTCCACTTTGTCGCTGCTACCTTTGCAGGTATATACCACAATACGTTCTTTCTCATCAGGACGTTTTTGAGAGATGATGGAAGGTCGCACCGTACATTCCAGGAAATGAGTGGGGCTGACGTAAGACCTTGCTATCAGATTGACCAGTGTTGATTTTCCTGATTTCACAGGTCCGACGACCAGCATGATATAAGACCCGCTCTTATATTCCAAAGCGCGACATTTTGTTTTGTGCAACTGCAAGACCACATCAGTACATGATGCCAGAGGACTGGAGAAAGCAGCATCTATACGCGCTATCTCATGATAGACCGCCTCGCAATGTTCATAGATCAGTTTTTCTTCCATAATGATGAGAACCCATTATCATGATAGTATGGTGCAAATGTACGAAACAAAGCCGACAAAACCGTCTTTTTTTAACAAGTAAAAATACTGATTATTGTTTTTTTCAATCTTCGCTCACCTGTCATAGGCTATTGATGATTACGGTCAAGGCACCACCCGCCATTCTTTCCGTGGAAAGCCCACAGGAACATCGAGAGCGGCGGACCAAAGCCGTTGTGAGGAAAAGGTATATTTATTAAAGATTTTTCTATTCGGAAAATGCAAAAAATATCTTATCTTTGCACCTGAAGATCGAGTCTTTATTCCGATATTACGTTGACGGAACTATCAACATCAAGAAATATGGAAAGAACCAGCAAAGGATTTATCTATTTCATCTGCCTTGTCTCAGCTATGGGCGGTTTGCTCTTCGGTTATGACTGGGTGGTGATTGGAGGTGCCAAACCATTTTATGAACTGTTTTTCGGTATCAGTAACTCCCCACTCATGCAAGGTGTCGCCATGACATCAGCGCTGGTGGGTTGTCTGGTAGGAGCGATGGTAGCCGGTGCGGCCGCCGACAAGTATGGGCGGAAACCACTTCTGATGGTCTCCGCTGTCCTTTTCACCGTATCAGCCATTGCCACCGGTTTGTTTAATGACTTTTTCCTGTTCAACATCTCCCGTCTTGTGGGCGGCATGGGTATTGGTGTCGCCTCCGCCCTATCTCCGATGTACATCGCAGAGGTCAGTCCAGCTGAAATACGCGGTCGGATGGTGAGTCTGAACCAGATGACCATTGTCTTGGGCATTTTGGGAGCCCAGATAGTGAACATGCTGTTGGCGAGGGACACCGCCGTGGCAGAGAGTCAGGCATGGAATGAGGAATGGGGATGGCGCTGGATGTTCTGGGCAGAGACATTACCAGCCGCTTTGTTTCTGGTGATGAGCTGCTTCATCCCCGAAAGTCCCGTTTATCTGAAGATGAAATCCGCCCCCCGTACAGCAGGCAAGAAGGCCGAGGCCGGACTTCGAGAACTGTTGCAGCATAAGTATGGACGAGTGTTGCTCCTTGGCTTAGTGATCGCCGTATTCCAGCAGTGGTGCGGCACGAACGTCATTTTCAACTATGCCCAGGAGATTTTCGTCGGTGCAGGATTCGATGTGGACGGGATGTTTATCAATATCGTGATCACAGGCATTGCCAATGTGGTGTTTACTATCGTTGCCCTTTACACGATAGAGAAATGGGGCCGCCGCACACTCATTCTGCTCGGAGCCGGCGGTTTGGGACTGATCTACCTCACCCTCGGCACCTGCTACTTCATCGGTTTGAAAGGCATCATGATGGTCGTTCTTGTGGTGGCCGCCATCTCGGTCTATGCCATGACCTTAGGTCCTGTCACCTGGACCCTATTGGCAGAAATCTTCCCCCATCGCGTGCGCGGCATCGCCATGGCCACTTGTACATTCGCCCTCTGGGTAGGTTGTTGTACACTGACCTTTTCTTTCCCATCGATGAATGCAGCACTTGGCAGCAGCGGCACATTCTGGATCTACAGCGGCATCTGCATCTGCGCCTTCATCTTCCTCTTACGCCGTTGTCCTGAGACCAAGGGCAAGAGTCTGGAAGAATTGGAGAAAGAACTGGTTGAGCAATGAAAGAACAGACCAGGAAACAGAAAAACTTGATTGAGTAATAGAAAGAATTGGTCAGTAAAAAGATAAAAAATCTGATATAATGGTAAAAGCATGGAGAGAACTGGTGACGATTCCCACCTATGAGGTAGGAAAACCAGAGAAGAACCCGTTGTTTTTGGAAAAGCGCGTTTATCAAGGTTCAAGCGGTGTTGTATACCCATACCCCGTGATTGAGTCGATATCCGATGTGAAGGAAGACAAGGACTATTTGGCCATCTGGCTGGAGAACGAGTATATCAAGGTGATGATCCTGCCCGAACTGGGCGGTCGTGTGCAGATGGCCTACGACAAGTTGGCCAAGCGCCATTTTGTGTACTACAATCATGTGGTCAAGCCCGCCCTGGTGGGTCTTACAGGTCCCTGGATTTCAGGAGGCATTGAGTTTAACTGGCCTCAGCATCACCGTCCGTCGACCTTCATGCCCGTTGACACTACGATAGAGGATCATGCCGACGGTTCAGTGACCGTGTGGGTGAATGAGATGGAGCGAATGTTTCACCAGAAAGGAGCTGCAGGTTTTACCCTTCGTCCCGGCTGTTCCTATTTGGAGATCCAAGGCAGAGTCAGCAACCGCACGTCATTGCCCCAGACCTTTCTGTGGTGGGCAAACCCCGCAGTGGAGGTGAACGAAGCCTATCAGAGTGTGTTTCCCCCAGATATCAATGCTGTTTTTGACCATGGCAAGCGAGCTGTCAGTTCTTTCCCCATCGCCACAGGCACCTATTACAAGATGGACTACTCCGCCGGTGTCGACATCTCAAACTACAAGAACATCTTCGTCCCGACAAGTTATATGGGTGTGAACTCCCGTTTCAATTTTGAAGGCGGTTATGAGAACGACACGAAGGGCGGCATGTTGCACGTGGCCTCCCATCACTACTCACCCGGCAAGAAGCAATGGACCTGGGGCAATGGTGACTTCGGCCGCGCCTGGGACCGTAACCTGACCGATGAGACAACACCCGAAGAAGCCAAGAAGTGGCATATCGACCGCAAAGGATTCCGTCCCTACATCGAACTGATGGCCGGTGTCTATACAGAGAACCAGCCCGACTTCTCCTGGCTGATGCCCTATGAGGAGAAACAATTTGTGCAATACTTCATGCCCTACCGAGAGATCGGCATCGTGAAACAAGCCTCGAAAGATTTCGTGATGAATATCGAGGAGACAGAGACAGGTGTGCGCTTCAAGATGCTGTCCACGTCGAAGCAGACGGTACGAATCGTGTTGTGTCACCAGAAAGGCGAAACCTATTTTGACCAGTTGACGACACTATCCCCCGAAGAGGTCTACGAGCAAACAGTTGATGTGAAGGAAGCCAAGTTTGGAGACCTCCTTTTTGCCATCTGCAAGGCACAGTCGGGAGTACAAAATGACCATCAATATTTTATCAAGGATGTGCCCTTGCTCATCTGGAAAGCGGAAGAAGATGAGATCCGTCCTATTCCAGATGCCGCTGAGGCAGCTCTGCCCCCCGTCGCCACGAAGACCAACGACCAGCTCTATCTCACCGGCCTGCATCTGGAACAATACCGTCATGCCACCTGGTCAGCCCTCGACTACTATGAAGAAGCGCTGCGCCGCGATCCAGATGACGTGCGCTGCCTCAACCAGACAGGTCTTTGGTATCTCCGTCGCGGGCGTTTCCAACGAGCAGAGACCTATCTGAGGCATGCTGTCAGAATCTGGCAGAAGCGCAATCCAAACCCCTACGACGGCGAGGCCATTTTCAACCTGGCCCTTACACTGAAGTATCAGTACCGAGAGCAAGAGGCCTATGAACTATTCTGGAAGTCGACGTGGAACAAAGCCTGGGCCGACGCCGGCTATTTTGAGGCCGCCTGCATCAGTAGCGCACAAGGCCGTTACGAAGATGCCCTTGACGAACTGAACCGCAGCCTCGTCTTCAACACCTGTCACCACAAGGCCCGCGCCTTGAAGGCCGCCATACTCAGGATACTCCAACGCAGCCAACAGAAAGGCAGTCTGCAGATGGGCAGTTCGAAAGAACTGAACGAACGGCTGGCCTTGATCAAAGAATCGCTGGAACTGGACCGTTTCAACTACGGGATCCTTTATGAACAATATCTCCTGACAAAAGATGAAGACCTCTTGAAACAGATGGTAGAGATGATGCACGGCAATGTGTACAACTACCACGAGCTGGCCCTTGACTATGCCCAAGCAGGACTTTGGCAAGAAGCAGAAGCCGTTCTGACCATTCCATCCATGGCCAAGACCTTGAAAGACTCCTCTCCGCTCACCTCCTATTATCTGGGATATTTCAAAGCGAGAGAAGGTCAGACAGATGCAGCGAAGCATCTTTTCATCCAAGCCGAAAAGACAGATAGTTACTGTTGCTTCCCCAACCGTCTGGAAGACGTGAACGTGCTGGAAACCGCCAAGCTCATCCATCCGGAAGGCGCCAAAGCCCCCTACTATCTCGGTTGCCTCTACTATGCTGCCCGTCAGTATGAGTCTGCTATGGAGAACTGGGAGCACTCCGCCCAACTTGACCCCACCTTCCCCACCGTTTGGCGCAACCTTGCCTTAGGACGCTTCAACAAACAGGACCGTCAGCAAGAAGGACTCGAATACATGGAAAAAGCCTTTTTCCTCGATGAAAGCGACGATCGTGTGCTGATGGAACTCGACCAACTCTACAAGCGCCTGCACAAGTCACACCAGGAGCGTCTCGACTTCCTCCAGAGATATCCCCAACTGATCATGCGCAGAGACGATCTTATCTTGGAAGAGATCACTCTGCTCAATCAATTAGGCCGTTATGAGGAAGCCATGCGCCGACTGGATGCCCACATTTTCCATCCATGGGAAGGCGGCGAAGGCAAGGTGCCGGCACAATATCAGATATGCCGTGTGGAACTGGCGAAGCAAGCCCTTACAGCCCATGATCATCAGAAAGCCTTGCAATTACTCAGTGAGTGTCTGGAATACCCCCATCATCTGGGAGAAGGCAAGTTGTACGGAGCCCAGGAGAACGATTTCTACTATCTGTCAGGAATCGCCTACCATGCCCTCGGACAAGAGGAGAAGGCTATCGCATGTTGGGAAGCCGCCACGAAGGGTCCTCAAGAGCCCGCCGCCGCCATGTATTACAATGATGCGAAGCCCGACAAGATTTTTTATCAGGGACTGGCACTCCGCAAGTTGGGCCGAGAGGGAGAAGCACACGGACGGTTCTATCGTCTTATCAACTACGGCAAGCAGCACCTCTTTGAGAAGCAAGTGATGGATTACTTTGCCGTATCCCTACCCGACCTGCTCATCTGGGAAGATTCACTCGACATGAAGAACGTCATCCATTGCAAGTATATGCTTGCCCTTGGTTATTATGGCATGGGAGACATGGAACATGCCGAGAAATATCTCACAGAGGTAGAAAACCTTGACAACAACCACCAAGGCATCCAACAGTTGCGCACACTGATCGACGCCCATCTCTAACAACGCCAGACCACTGTAAACGCCTTTACGGCAACATATCAAACCCACTTGGATGCGCCACACTCAGAGCGCATCGAGGTGGGTTTTCAACCATTGCATTCGTCGTTCGATCCAGTCTTTCAACCAGTCAAGATGCTCACGGTAAACGGAGCGCACCTTCTCCTCCGACGAAGACTTGCCGCAAAGGCGCCCCCACAACCTGTTGTCGAGCGCCACTTTGCCCACCAACAACCGGTAATTATCCTCGATATGGTCGTAGATAGCCTGACGGTGAGCATAATAATCGCCAAACCGAATTTTCACCCTATTCACGAAGACAGGATCCTCAAACAGGCGTGCGTACCACTCCGCCTGTCTGATGAAGAAATTCTCCGGCTCATCCGGTTCCGTAGTATTATCCTTGAAATAATAATCCCCGAAGGCATTGTCAAAATCCCATAAGGGGCCCATTTTCAGTTTTCCCCCCTTCTCCATATACATGAAGCAACTGGTAAAGAAAATCGCATCGTTGTTTTTTGCTATTTCATTGATGATATACCAATCCACAAACGAATCCATATCCAGATACCGTCTATATCCGTGTTCAGGATCTGTGAAATTGTCAGCAAACAACGCATCCTCAGCGTGCTGCACCCACTCTTTGATCCACAAGTACTCCCCATCACCTTCTTTCACCTCAGGGTGATGGATGGAGATCGGATGGTGCAGTCTTGACGTTTGGAAAGTGATCTCATGATAACGCGCTTTCCCGTTGATTTCCAACAAGACCCCATCCTTTCCATCGAGGATTCGTCCGGGAGCGATGATCGGATTCTCGCCAAGGAGATAGATGCCCTGATAATATCCATTGAGCATAAAATCCGCAAAAGCGCATCGGGGCGTATAATCCATCCTGCTCAACTCCCTTCCCATGAAGAAAGCGATGTCGTTGCGCATGAGAGAGCAGTCGAAATAGTTGCCTAAGATCACCCATGACTGGCATGATGGAAAGTCAAGCACCTGCGTATCCTTTCCAAAGATAAGCGTATATGGTTTTTTCGGATAGACCCACGAAGAATTGCCTCTTCCCTTGATGCCCACTTCCCCAGTCAGGCATTCCGCCCCCGTTGCATCGATGATGCTGATTTGGCAATGCTCCAACAGGCTTCTGTCGATGCCCATTCCCTCAGGCGTGCTGAGGATGACGGTAGGATAATCACTTCTTGGCACATCCCCGGCAGGTATCTCATATTCCTCCTCACAACCGACAGTCACGATTGTCAGGAGCAAGAGCGAGATCAACAAGCCAAGGTTTTTATACACAGACATATTCGGGGTCGCTTTTGGAGGCCTTTTAAGGAATTCTTTTCGGGGATTCTATTTCAGATTTTGACTTGATATTTTACGCCAAGGATATGCCGGCGAGGGTTATTATCATTGTTTTTCACCACATGGTCATAGAGATAAAACGAGTCGATGGCGTGTCGTTTGTTGATTTTCCATTCCACCCCTACGATTCCTCTCACTTTTTTCAGGTTCCAAGCATGATAGGTTTCCACACTGATATGTGGATGAGCCTTCACCCCCTTTACTTGTATTCAGCAGCCAGCCGGCTACGCAACATGTTGGACACCTTAGTGGGATACAGGTGAGGCGCATCGTCCCCTTTCTGATAGAAATAGTTGTATCGTCCCTCCACGATGTGACTGGGCTGGAAGGTATATTGCCATCTTTCCCTCAGAGACAATTTCAGTCGTCCGAAACGATGACTTCCCGTCAATGAGACATGCATACGATGTCTCAGTCCCCAATATTCCCTCAGATTCTTCCGGTCGCCGATCTCTACAAGACCTTTGCGGTAATCCCTGTCATTCTCTTTATAGTGAGAGATCCGTTTGTTGTGGTCGCCGAGGAACACATATCCCGCTGACAATTTCAACCCTTCGCACAGTTTATAGCTTGTCTGGAACTCCGCAGAAAGTCTGTCAATATCCTTCACAGCATCACGCGTACGCATCTCTATCTCCAGTCCGAACGATAGTCTTTTGCCCACCTCCTTGCATACTTCAGCCGAGAGGAAGGAGCCCGCATCACTTTGAGCCCATCCCCCAAAAGGAAAACATAGAAGACAAACAAAGAAAGCCGCTCTCATATCACCACGATTCGCAATGTCGATGCAGTCTCTTATCTGCCGCCGCCACCGCCACCGCCAGAAAAGCCTCCACCGCCACCGCTTGACGAATAGCTGGAGAATCCAGAGGAAGAGGTAGAACGTTCAGCCAGTCGCTGAATAGCATTGGAAGAAGCAGAGTAAATGGAGTCGCTGAACATATAGATAACGTCGGTGTCTGTGGATACCTCAAGGCTTTTGGTGATGTTAGAAAGTTTCAGATACTCCGGACAGATTCTCTCCATATCCTTTCTCACCTGGTCAGCCAATCCGAAGAACTCGGCGTAAATCAGGTACTTATCCCAAAGCTTCACTTCCATACTTTCACGCTCATTCAGTAAAGTGAAGTCACGTAAGAAAGCTTTCAGTCCAAAGATCTGTGCGGCATGCTTTTGGGTATATTCCTTGTCAGGCTTACCCTCCAACATCTTCAAGAAGTTTTGGATATCTGTTTTGTTGCTTTTCCGCTTACACCATTTCTCAAATTCTTGGGGTTGCAGCACCAGGTCATCGCCCGATGCCAGCGTGAGCAATTTCAGCACATGGCACGCCAGCCTGTCATCACCTTTAGCCTCTTTGTTCATCTCTTTCCATGGATGAACTATTTTCAGCATCTCCTTATCCTTCTCCTTGTATTTCTCACGGACAATGGTCACATCACCTTTAGCCATGAGCTTCAGCAGCAGGGCGCCGATGACGTTCTGGTTACTCATGCCATAAAAGTAAGACAGTTCATCTATCACCATCTTGTTCTTCACCAATGTCCACTCTTTCTTCACATCGCGGAAGTAATTGCCCTTCACAATGCCGAGTTTCTTTCGCTTATTCCATTTCCGCAGCGGTGAAAGCGACACCACCCACCAAAGAGCGCACAACAACAGCCATCCTAAGGAGAATAACAAAGAAACCACCAGATTGACAAAGAAATACCCTAAGATTCCAAACAATACCACCAAGAAGAAGATCACCCAGTCCCAAAAGCTCATGTCATCGTCCTCTTCATTGTCTTGCTGGAAGTCGCTGCCGTCGAGAGCCCTCTGCTTGCGGCTTTCCCAACTCTCTTCAGCCGTTGACGCAGGTTGGAATACCTCCTTATCAAACTCCAACATGACGATCATACGCTTGCCGTTGCCAACAGGTTCGTTTGGAGTTGCCACAATGCTGTTGCCCTCGAACACGATGTTTCCCTCGTAGCCAAAAGCCCAGCGGCGCGTGTTTTCCTCAGAAAGCAGAATACTGTCAGCAGCAGTGATGACAATCCGTGCCTGCTGCACGGTGCAATCCATATCCACAAAGCAGTGGTTGAATCCGTCGTTCGTATCGTAGCTTTTTACAAGGTTCGTCAACTGGTAACGCACCACGTACTCGTGCTCTCCCCAGTCGCCAAACCCCCAGCACACCTCCTGGTCGTTGTTTGCAAGGCCACATTTGCCCGTTTTCTCTTCACGGCTGGCATCTACGTCCCACTGACTGAGTGTCTCAAACCGCTGAAGGCCAGCATGTCCCGGCACATATCCCTCGACCGACAGATTTTCAATGTGTATGCCATCGATGCTGCGATGCGTCACATACCACTCCGTTTTTGCGTCACTGTGATCCAGGTTGATAAGCCAGCGCTCCTCTATGTCAGCCGTGCCATCCTTGTGGAGAACGGCCTTGATATCCAACCACTTCACAGTACTTGCCCAACATCCCACAGAAGGAAGAACTACCAAAAATGACAGCAATGCTATCCAAACTTTTACTCTTTTCATTGATCTCTTTATGCTACGTGCCATTGATGTGAATGATTTATCCAAAAAAGGAAATATCATCTATGAGTTGGCAAAGATAAGCATAAATTTTGAGAAAGCGTGATTTTATTGATAGACGATTGTTGATAAATGGTTATTATTGGGGGATGAGGGGGTGTGTTGCGTTAATAACGCAACATACAGAACGAGGGAAGCCCGAGGTCCTCAGCTACACCTGCGGACCTATTTTGGGGGTGTGGGCATCAATAGGATTGCTCATGCACGCCCTTGACAGCACGGCCGGAAGGTTCGTTCATGTTTTTGAAGGCCTCATCCCATTCGAGGGCGATGGCGGTGGAACAAGCCACGGATGCCTCCTGGTTGACGCTACGGGCGGCGGAATCGCTGGGGAAATGTTCGGCGAAGATGCTGCGATAAAAATATTCCTCCTTGCAGATGGGCGGATTGATGGGAAAACGCTCCGCAGCATGGGCCATCTGTTCATCAGTGACAGCCTCAGCGGTGATCCGTTTCAGCGTGTCGATCCATGAATAGCCTACGCCATCGCTAAACTGCTCCTTCTGTCTCCATGCGACCTCTTTGGGCAACATGTCGGCAAAAGCCTCGCGGACCAATTTCTTTTCCATCGTGGAGCCAGGGCACATTTTGGCTGAAGGGTTGGTGCGCATGGCCACATCAAGGAACTCCTTGTCGAGGAACGGCACACGTCCTTCGACACCCCATGCCGAAAGACTTTTGTTGGCCCTAAGACAGTCGTAGAGGTAGAGTTTCGATAGTTTTCTCACCGTCTCCTCATGGAAAGCCTTGGCATCAGGCGCCTTGTGGAAGTAGAGGTAACCACCGAAAATCTCGTCTGCGCCCTCCCCCGAAAGGACCATTTTGATCCCCATCGACTTAATGACCCGCGCCAACAGATACATCGGCGTAGAAGCACGGACGGTGGTGACATCATAGGTCTCTATGAAATAGATGACATCACGGATAGCATCCAGTCCCTCCTGAATGGTATAGTTGATCTCATGGTGCACGGTACCGATATGGTCAGCCACCAGTTTTGCCTTGGCCAGGTCGGGAGCCCCTTTCAGTCCCACAGCAAACGAGTGCAGACGAGGCCAGTAAGCCTTTGTCTTCAAATCGTCCTCAATGCGCATCTCTGAATATTTCTCAGCGATGGCGGAGATGACCGACGAATCGAGTCCTCCCGACAGCAGTACGCCATAGGGTACGTCGGACATCAACTGACGTCTCACAGCATCCTCCAGGGCATCGTGGATGTCAGAGACACTGGCATCATTGTCTTTCACCGCATCATACTGCATCCAGTCACGACGGTAATAGCGCTTCATCCCCGGTTCTCTGCTCCAGTAATAGTGACCAGGCAGAAACGGTTCATAGCGTTCACACTGTCCCTCCAGCGCTTTGAGTTCAGAAGCCACATACACCATTCCATCACTGTCGTATCCGATATATAGAGGAATCACGCCGATGGGGTCGCGGGCGATGAGAAACTCGTCACGCTTCTCATCATAGAGCACGAATGCAAAGATACCGCTCAGATCCTCCAAGAAACCGATTCCCTTGTCCCGATACAGAGCCAGAATCACCTCACAGTCCGATCCCGTCTGAAACTCATACTGCCCAGCGTATCTGCGACGGATATCCTGATGGTTATAGATTTCCCCGTTCACCGCCAGTATCTGCTGATGGTCTGGCGAGAACAACGGTTGTCTGCCCGATACCGGGTCGACGATGCTCAACCGTTCGTGCGCCAAGATAGCAGATCCTCCACAATAGATTCCACTCCAGTCGGGCCCACGATGGCGTATGGTATGACTCATTCTCAATGCTTTCTCACGCAAGAAAGGTGTCTGTTGCTTGACGTTCAGTAATGCTACGATTCCACACATATTCCTCAGTTTTTAAAGATAAGACAAATAAAGATAATTTGTTTGGGCGGGATATTCTGCCGCCAGGGTATCAATCTGGTTGACAACGGGAATGACGCCCAATTCCTCCCGCCACTTGCGCACCATCAGTCCCGCCTTTTCCATGTTCATTCCGTTCTCAAGACCGATTGCGCGTGCTATCTGAAAATCAGAGAAGCCATACTTTTTCGCCTCATACAACAGGTTGAGAAACCTTGGTTCCTCCAGATATTCCATCAGTTCGGTTCGGTCCATGAACTGCACCCACTCAGAGATGCAGGCAAACTCCCTCAGTCGCCGGTTGATGTCCATGATATGTTTCAGTTTCCACAGAAACCATCTGTCGATTTTGGTCAGCTGATAGATCTGTTCCAGACTATAGCCAATCCTCATCGCCTCTGAGAGGACAAAGACCCGCATGTCAGTAGGTTCGTGGAGAGCCGTTTTGATGTCTTCAACCTTGATCACATGATTATCCACGAAGCCGTGCATACCCTGCCCAATCATGCGTAGTCCCTTCTGCAGCGCCTCCTCAAAAGTGCGTCCGATGGCCATCACCTCACCCACACTCTTCATTGAAGAGTTGAGTTGCCTCTTCACGCCATGGAATTTGGTCAGATCCCATCGTGGAATCTTGCACACCACATAATCGAGCGCTGGTTCGAAGAAGGCACAGGTCGTTTTGGTAACAGCGTTTTTCAGTTCGAAGAGTCCGTATCCCAGTCCGAGTTTTGCGGCCACAAAAGCCAGCGGATAACCCGTAGCTTTGGAAGCCAAGGCCGACGACCGTGAAAGTCGTGCATTCACCTCGATGACCCGATAGTCCTCTGACTGCGGATCGAGCGCATACTGCACGTTGCACTCCCCCACGATACCGATATGACGGATGATCTTGATGGCCAGCGCCCTGAGATGATGGTATTCGCTGTTGGTGAGCGTCTGACTTGGTGCGACGACGATGCTCTCTCCCGTGTGGATGCCCAACGGGTCGAAGTTCTCCATGTTACAGACGGTGATGCAGTTGTCGTAACGGTCGCGCACAACCTCATATTCTATCTCTTTCCATCCTCTGAGTGATTTCTCCACCAACACTTGCGGTGAGAAAGAGAAAGCCTCCTCCGCCTGTGCCAGCAGTTGTTGATCGTTGTCGCAGAAGCCAGAGCCAAGTCCACCCAGCGCATAAGCAGCCCTGAGGATCACCGGATATCCCAGTTGATGCGCCGCCTTTCTCACCTCCTCCACTGATTGGCACGCCATGCTCTTGATGGTCTTCACGCCAATCTCATCGAGACGACGCACGAAGAGGTCGCGGTCTTCCGTATCGATGATAGCCTGTACGGGTGTGCCCAACACCTTCACTCCATAGCGGTCGAGCACCCCTCTGCGATGCAGTTGCACCCCACAGTTGAGTGCTGTCTGTCCGCCAAACGACAGCAAGATGCCGTCAGGCCGTTCTTTCTCGATGACACGTTCCACAAATTCCGGCTGTACGGGTTGGAAATACACCTTATCAGCCACCCCTTTTGACGTCTGCACCGTGGCAATATTGGGGTTAATCAGTACCGTCTCGATGCCCTCCTCCTTCAAAGCTTTCAGCGCCTGTGACCCACTGTAGTCGAATTCGCCCGCCTGTCCGATCTTCAGCGCCCCACTGCCAAGCAGAAGGACCTTTTTATACCGATGTGGGTTACAAGACCTGATATCCTGCTGTTCATCCGCCTTGTCGTCAGCGATGCGTCCGGCCATTTTGTCGAGCATACCCACAAACTCATCGAAGAGAAATTCCGTGTCCACGGGTCCAGAGCAAGCCTCCGGATGAAACTGCGCCGACATCCATGGCATCGTCTGGTGACGGATGCCCTCATTCGATCCGTCATTCATATTCACGAAAAGCGGTTGCCAATCGTCAGGCAAGGTGGCATCGTCCACCGCATAACCATGGTTTTGCGAGGTGATGAAGCACTGGTTAGTACCCACCTTCATGACAGGTTGGTTATGGCTGCGATGGCCGTATTTCAACTTATAGGTTTTTGCTCCTGCCGCCTTTGCCAACAGTTGGTTGCCGAGACAGATGCCCATGCAAGGTCTCACCTTCTCACCTGCCAAGAACTGCCTGATATGAGCCACCGTCACCTCACAGCGGTCAGGATCGCCAGGACCATTGGTCAGAAACAGCCCATCAAAGTCGAGTGTGTTGAAATCATAGTCCCAAGGTACGCGCACCACCTCGATGCCCCGTCGGATCAGGCAGCGGATGATATTTGACTTCACGCCACAATCAACCAGCACCACCCGATACCGTTTTTCGCCTTTTGGCCGATAGGTGATGACTTGCCGGCAACTCACCCGTTCCACCCAATTCACGGAACCATAATCATCCGTACTGTCGAATGAAGCGCTGATGCCCTCGATTTCTATTCTTCCCATCATCACGCCCCGCTCTCTGATCAGCATGGTCAGCCTACGGGTGTCAACCCCAGTGATGGCCGGAATTTGTTCTCTGACCAGCCATTCCCTCAGCGATTCTTTCGCATTCCAATGAGAATACCTCTCGCTATAGTCAGCCACGACCAGCGCCTTGGCATGGATGCGTTCACTCTCCATCCATAAAGGCAAGCCTTGCTCATCCGTCAATGTCTCCGGCACTCCATAGTTGCCGATCAACGGAAATGTCGTCACCAATATCTGTCCTGCATAGCTGGGATCCGTGAGGCTCTCGGGATAACCAGTCATGGCCGTATTGAAGACCACCTCACCCGATATGTTACACGGTGCTCCGAACGACCATCCGCTGAACACTGTGCCATCCTCGAGTATCAGTCTGGCCTTTCTCCTCATACTTCTATTCATCACGTCTATATTCATCACGTCTTATCTCCTTTTTTCCTCATTCTCCACATAGTTCACAAACGCCTGATTCACCATACGGATACCGCCAGGCGTGGGATAATGGCCCGTGAAATACCAGTCACCCGGATGGTTTGGGCACGCCTCATGCAAGCCAGCAATGCTCTGGAACACCATTTCCACAGGTGTCGTCATACCCTCCGGGCGCAACATCTCCACCATCTTTCTGCTGATCTGCTCCGCTGTGAAAGGGGCATAGATAGCCCTTACATGGTTCATTGCCAACGGCTGTGCCTTGCATGCGTGATAAGTATCGTCGATCAACCGGCTCATGCCATTCTCCCGGATCAAGGCGATGGCCGCCCGGAAGGCACACAGTTCACCGAGGCTCGACATGTCGATGCCATAGCAGTCAGGATAACGGATCTGTGGCGAACTCGACACCATGACGATTTTCTTGGGATGCAACCGATCGAGAATCTTGAAGATGCTCTCCTTCAACGTCGTGCCCCGGACCACAGAGTCATCGATGATGACCAGGTTATCCACATAAGCGCGCAGAGATCCGTAGGAGATGTCATAAACATGTGCCGCGAGGTCATTGCGTTCTTTGTCCTCAGTGATGAAAGTCCGCAATTTGATGTCTTTCCATACCACCTTTTCGATACGCACATCGTGCTCCGCCCTTCGGAAGCCATCGGTCAGACCCAGGAAAGCCACCTCGGCAGTATTGGGAATATAGGAGAAGACCGTGTGGGAGATATCACCACCGATCGCCTCTTTGATGGCAGGCATCAGCTGTTCACCCAGACGTTTCCTCTCCTGATAGATGTCATAGTCAGACCCACGGCTGAAATAGATGCGTTCAAAGGAGCAGGCACTATATTTTTTCTCCGGAAGAATCTGTTCCAGTTGGCATCTCCCGCTCCTGTTGACGATAAGCGATTGCCCTGGAAGCAATTCATGGATGTCGTTGGTCTCAAGATCAAAGGTCGTCTGGATGACAGGTCGCTCACTGGCGACCGCCACCACCTCGTCGTCCTGATAGTAGAATGCCGGACGGATGCCCCACGGATCGCGCATGGTGAACATCTCCCCCGAGCCCGTCAGTCCGCACATGACATACCCCCCGTCGAAATGCGCCATGGTGGTGCGGAGCACATTCGACATCTGTATGTTGTCATCGATATACCGTGTGATGAAAATGCCCTCGAGTCCCTTCATCCTTGCGTCGCCATAGAGCCGTTCCACCTCTCTGTCGAGCCGATGCCCCATCAGTTCCAGCATGATATAGGCATCTCCATAGATTCTTGGCGACTGTCCCTGTTGTGTCAGCAGTTCAAAGACCTCATCAATATTGGTCATATTGAAGTTGCCACAGAGACATAGGTTTTTCGCCCGCCAGTTGTTGCGCCGCAGGAAAGGATGAACATATTGCAAGCCATGCTTATCCGTCGTAGAATAGCGCAGATGTCCCATGTAAAGTTGTCCTGCGAAGGAATATTTCTCTCCTGATAGATCGCTATTTCCATCAGCAGACGAAGGAGAGATACGTCTGAAGATCTCCGTGATCGCATCTTTTCCCTCAGCCCGTTCCCGAAACATATACTCCTCCCCCGCCGGCGCATCAAGACTGACGCAGGCAGCTCCAGCCCCCTCCTGACCACGATTGTGCTGTTTCTCCATCATCAGGTAGAGTTTGTTCAGTCCGTATCGCCATGTGCCATACTTGCGTTCGTAGTATTCGAGCGGTTTCAGAAGGCGGATCATCGCCACGCCACACTCATGCTTCAGTTGTTCCATACATTCACGATTCTCCCTTTTCAATGATTCAGACAGGCTTTTACAAACGACATAAACAACGGGTGCGGATGTAGCACCGTCGATGAATATTCCGGGTGGAACTGTGTACCGATGTACCATTTCTTATCCGCTATTTCCATGATTTCCACCAGTCCTGAGACAGGATTGACCCCCACGCAACGCATGCCATTTCGTTCAAACTCTGTCAAAAAACGGTTGTTGAACTCATAACGGTGGCGATGGCGCTCCCGGATCAGTCTCTCTCCGCCATACGCCTCCCATGTACGGCTTCCACTCACCAGTTCACAATCATAAGCCCCCAACCGCATCGTTCCACCCATCTGCGTGATGTTTTTCTGCTCCTTCATCATGTCGATGACATTATGTGGTGTCTGCGCATCCATCTCGCTGCTGTTGGCATCCTTGTATCCCAATACGTTACGGGCAAACTCTATCACCATCATCTGCATGCCGAGGCAGATGCCGAAGGTAGGAATATCGTGAGAGCGTGTATACTCAGCCGCGATGATCTTCCCCTCGATGCCACGATGTCCAAAGCCCGGACAGATGACGATGCCCGCCATGTCGCCGATCAATTGACCTACATTTTCCCGGTTGATTCCTTCACTATTCACAAAAACGGCCTTCACCTTGCGGTCATGATATGTTCCCGCATGGGTGAGGCTCTCGATAATACTCTTGTAGGCATCTTGAAGGTCGTATTTGCCCACGAGAGCGATTCTGATTTCCCCTGTAGCCCGTTTCCTACGTTCCAGGAAATCTCGCCAGGGTCCAAGTTGAGGCGTCTCGCCAGGCACCACCCCCATTTTTTTCAAGATGATGGCATCCAGTCCCTGCCTCAGCATGTTCACAGGCACCTCGTAGATGGAGGGCAGGTCCTGGCTCTGAATGACCGCCTCCACATCCACGTTGCAGAAATGCGCCACTTTCTCTCTTATCCCATCATCCAACTCATGTTCTGTTCTCAGCACCAGCACCTCAGGTTGAATGCCCAACCCCTGCAACTGCTTCACACTTGTCTGTGTCGGTTTCGTCTTCAGTTCACCTGCCGCCGCCAGATAGGGCACATACGTCAGATGAACGTTGAGCGCCCTTTGGCTTCCCAGTTCCCACCTCAACTGACGGATCGCTTCCAAGAAAGGTTGGCTCTCGATATCGCCGATGGTTCCACCAATCTCCGTGATGACGAAATCCAGGTGTTGCTTAGAAGCATTCAGCAGGATTCTCCTTTTGATCTCATCGGTGATGTGGGGAACCACCTGTATGGTCTTTCCTAAGTAGTCGCCACGCCTTTCACGCTCGATGACACTCAAATAGATGCGTCCAGTGGTGACGCTATTGTCGCAGGTAGTCTCTATACCCGTGAACCGCTCGTAATGCCCCAAGTCCAGGTCGGTCTCCATGCCGTCGGCCGTCACATAGCACTCACCATGTTCGTAGGGATTCAAGGTCCCCGGGTCGATGTTGATATAAGGGTCAAACTTCTGTATCGTCACACGATAGCCACGAGCCTGCAAGAGTTTTCCTAAAGAAGCAGAGATGATCCCCTTTCCCAACGAGGAAGCCACACCTCCTGTGATGAAAATATATTTCGTATCCATGATTACTAAAAAGAATACTTCCTTTATTTGCCTTTTTCCCTGAGATGCTCCTCATACTCCGCCAACTCACGTTCACCAATATGAGCAAGTCCATAATGCTCGTCGTGCTGCGAGAAGTCGAGTCCAACCTTTTCGCTGAAGGGCGATACGCGCATCGGAATCAGGTGGTCAATGAGTTTATAACCCAGCCAACTGACAGCAAAGGTATATACAAAGACGATGACGATGGCCAACAAGTGATAGAGGAAGATGACGAAGCCCTCCCATGTGCCGGCTATCAGTCCCTCCTGAATGAAGATACCCGTCAGCACCGTACCAAAGATACCTCCTGTGCCATGTGTCGGGAAGACATCGAGCGCATCGTCGATGCTACTTCTTGAGCGCCAGTAGACCGCCACATTACATATCAGTGTGATGACGAAGGCGATGAAGAAACTCTGTCCCACCGTGACGTAGCCTGCCGATGGTGTGATGGCCACCAGTCCCACGACACACCCGACGGCAGCCCCCATGGCCGAAGGCTTACGCCCCCGCAGACAGTCGAAAAAGATCCATGTCATCATCGCCGTTGCCGATGCGGTGTTGGTATTCAGAAAAGCCTTCACCGCCTGACCGTCAGCATGCAGTGATGACCCGGCATTGAAACCAAACCATCCCAGCCACAGCATGGCCGCTCCCAGCAGCACGAAAGGAATGTTGGCAGGCTCGCTCTTCTCCGTACTTCTCCGGCCCAAGAAGATCGCCCCCGCCAGCGCAGCGACACCAGAAGAAGCGTGTACCACGATGCCACCCGCAAAGTCGATCACCCCCCAGCGACAGAACAATCCCTCAGGATGCCATGTCATGTGAGCCAACGGACAATAGATAGCAAAGAAGAAAAACATCATGAAAAACATATAGGCAGAGAATCTGACACGCTCAGCAAACGAACCGGTGATGAGCGAAGGCGTGATGATGGCAAATTTCATCTGAAACAGCGCAAAGAGTGCCAGAGGAATAGTGGCACCCCCCAGCACGTTACCGGCCGGCGTGGTGTATACCTCAGCACCGACATTCTTGAACATCAGAAACGTCAAGGGGTTACCTATGACGCCCGCGATATCATCACCGAAACAAAGAGAGAAGCCCACCACGACCCAGAGGACCGAAATCAGTCCCATGGCAATAAACGACTGCAACATGGTGGAAATGACATTCTTTGCCCCCACCATGCCCCCATAAAAGAAAGACAAACCCGGTGTCATCATCAATACGAAAATCGTAGCAGTGATCAACCATGCCACGTCAGCCGACGACACCACCGACCAGTCACATTCAAACGTAGGTTCACCAACCATCAGACCAGCCACGGCGATCAGTGTCATCATTATCATCAAAACGATCCATCTTCTTTTCATCTTCATACCTTCTTACCTTTTTTAATAATATCAACCACTATGTTTAATTTCGGGCACAAAGGTAATACATTTTGAAAGTCAAACTTGAAAAATCAAATCATTTTGAATATTGAATTTTTCAATTAGTGACAATTTGCTACTATTAGCATAAATCTTTCTTTCTCTTGTTTACACAATGTCGGGAAAATGAACATTTTTGTTGCAAAATGTTTTTTCAGTCGAAAATCAAGAATAAAAAAGACACAATTTCTTTTGTTTTTATAACTTAATGATATACCTTTGCATCGATTTTTAGACAAAATGACAGTTTTGAAAAGGATAATATGACAAATTGTAAGCAGAAACAGACCAAGAAAGGATTATATCAGAGCAGTTATGAACATGACGCATGTGGCGTGGGCATGATTGTGAACATTCATGGCGGCAAGAATCATGAACTTGTGGACAATGCGCTGAAGGTGCTTGAAAACATGGAGCACCGGGGAGCAGAGACCCGCGACAAGACTGGTGACGGTGCCGGCATCATGGTTCAGATACCGCACGAGTTTATTTTGCTGCAAGGGATTCCTGTGCCAGAGAAAGGCTATTACGGTACGGGTATCGTATTTCTCCCTAAGGACGGCCCGATGCAGGAGCAGATTCTGCGCATTATAATAGAAGAGATCGAGCAGGAAGGACTAAACCTGATGCATGTGCGGACAGTGCCAACATGCCCTGAGGCGCTCGGTGCAGGCGCACGCGAGGTGGAGCCAGATATCAAGCAGATCTTTGTGACAGGAGTGAGCGAAGAGAAGGTGGATGTTTTCGACCGGACATTGTATAAAATCAGGAAAAGGATAGAGAACAAGGTAGCGAAGTGTTGCGTTGACAACGCAACAGAAGGAACGGAAGTAACCGCGACCGCAAGAGGAGGGTCATGGAAAGACTTCTACATCTGTTCTTTGTCGAGTAAGAACATCATTTACAAGGGAATGCTGACCAGCGGTCAGTTGCGCAGATATTATCCCGACTTGACGAGTCCATACTTTACCAGCGGACTGGCTTTAGTACACTCACGTTTCAGTACGAACACCTTCCCCACATGGTCGTTGGCGCAACCCTTCCGCCTATTAGCCCATAATGGTGAGATCAACACCATCAGAGGCAACCGCGGTTGGATGAAGGCACGTGAAAGTGTGCTGAGCAGCGAGGCATTAGGCGACATCAAGGACCTGCGTCCTATCGTGCAGGAAGGGATGAGCGACTCCGCCAGCCTTGACAATGTTTTTGAGTTTCTCATCATGAGCGGTCTGTCGTTGCCACAAGCGATGGCCATCCTCGTGCCAGAGAGTTTCAACGACAAGAACCCTATCAGCGAGGACCTGAAAGCATTCTATGAGTACCACTCCATTCTGATGGAGCCATGGGACGGTCCTGCCGCCTTGTTGTTTAGCGACGGCCGCTATGCCGGCGGCATGCTCGACAGAAACGGACTACGGCCAAGCCGCTACACCATCACGAAGAAAGGAATGATGGTGGTGGCCAGTGAGGTAGGTGTCATGGATTTCGAGCCAGGAGACGTGGTGAGCAAAGGTCGTCTGCAGCCAGGTAAGATCCTGCTTATTGACACACAAGAAGGAAAAATATACTACGATGGAGAGATCAAGGAGCAGTTGGCCAAAGCCCATCCCTACCGCGAATGGCTTAACGAGAACCGCGTGCAGTTGGAGAAGTTGAAGAGCGGCCGTCATGTGGAGAACGGTGTGAGCGACTATGACCGCAAACTGGTGAATTTCGGTTTTGGGCAGGAAGACATCGACCGAACCATCGTGCCGATGGCCACCACCGGGCAAGAGCCAGTGGCAGCGATGGGCAATGACACGCCATTGGCCGTGATCAGCGACCGTCCGCAAACCCTGTTCAACTATTTCCGTCAACAGTTTGCGCAAGTGACCAACCCCGCCATTGATCCTATCCGCGAGGAGTTGGTGATGAGTCTGACAGAATATATCGGAGCCGTAGGATCAGGTATTCTGACACCCGACGCGTCGAACTGCAAGATGGTCCGTCTGCCGCAGCCCGTGCTGACAAACACACAACTCGACATCTTATGCAACATCAGGTATAAAGGTTTCAAGACCCAGAAACTGGAGATACTCTTTGATATGAAAGAAGGTGAGGAAGGATTGCGTACCGCCCTCGATGACCTATGCCGCGCCGCAGAGGCCAGTGTGGATGAAGGAGTGAACTACATCATCCTCTCCGACCGCGACATCGACGAGAAACATGCCGCCATCCCGTCGCTGTTGGCTGTGAGTGCCGTTCATCACTATCTCATAGATGTAGGCAAGCGCGTGCAGACGGCACTGATTGTGGAAAGCGGAGAGATCCGTGAAACCATGCATGCCGCCCTGTTGCTAGGCTACGGTGCGAGTGCCATCTGTCCATACATGGCTTTTGCCGTGCTCAATGATCTTGTGAAGCGCGGAAAGATACAGGAAGAATATGCCACTGCGGAGAAGAACTACATCAAGGCTGTGGACAAGGGACTGAAGAAAATCATGTCGAAAATGGGCATCTCAACGATCCGCTCGTATCGGGGAGCGAAGATCTTTGAGAGCATCGGAATCGGCGAGAGTGTGCTCAGAAGATATTTTGGCACAGAGGTGAGCACCATCGGCGGCATAGGACTGAAAGAGATCGCACGCGATGCCATCCGCCTGCATGAGGAAGGGTGGGGTCACATTGATAACGCGACAAACAAAACGGCGACGGGATCCCTTGAAAGCGCTGCAGACAAGCCACTGCTGAAAAACCAAGGGCAGTTCTCATGGAGAAAGGACGGAATCGCCCACGCATGGAATCCAGAGACAATCGCTAACCTGCAGTTGGCCACAAGGACCGGCAATTATCAGAAGTTCAAGGATTGGTCAGCCATGGTCGACGAGAAAGAAAAGCCCATTTTTCTCCGTGATTTCTTCGGTTGGGAAAAGGCTTCCACACCGACCCCCATTGATGAGGTGGAAAGTGTGGAGAGCATTGTGAAGCACTTCGTCACAGGCGCCATGAGTTTCGGCGCCCTGAGCATTGAGGCCCACGAGGCCCTGGCCTTGGCGATGAACAAGCTCGGCACCCGCAGTAACACAGGTGAAGGCGGAGAAGACAATGTGCGCTATCATACAGAGGTGGACGGTGTCTCATTGTCGAGCAAGACCAAGCAGATTGCCAGCGGACGTTTCGGAGTGACAGCAGAATATCTGGTGAATGCGGAAGAGATACAAATCAAGGTGGCACAGGGAGCCAAGCCCGGCGAGGGCGGTCAGTTGCCAGGTTTCAAGGTCAACGACATCATCGCCAAGACCCGAAACGCCATCCCAGGCATCTCGCTCATCTCCCCCCCACCCCATCATGACATCTATTCCATAGAAGATTTGGCCCAACTCATCTTTGACCTCAAGAATATCAACCCGACAGCCGCAGTCAGCGTGAAACTTGTAGCCGAGAGCGGTGTGGGAACGATTGCCGCCGGCGTGGCAAAAGCCAAGGCCGACCTCATCGTAATCAGCGGTGCCGAGGGCGGTACAGGAGCCTCGCCCGCCTCCTCCATGCGTTTTGCGGGCATATCGCCAGAGATCGGACTCTCCGAGACCCAGCAGACACTCGTCAAGAACGGCTTGAGGAATCAGGTGCGCCTACAGACCGACGGTCAGTTGAAGACTGCGAAAGACGTCATCATCATGGCGATGCTGGGCGCCGATGAGTTCTCGTTTGGCACCCTGCCACTCATCGTCCTCGGTTGCGTGATGATGCGCAAGTGCAACACGAACACCTGTCCGATGGGCGTAGCGACACAAAACCCCGAACTGCGCAAACACTTTGAAGGGCGCGCCGAGTATGTGGTCAATTTCTTCACCTTCCTTGCACAACAGGTGCGCGAATATCTTTCAGAAATCGGAGTCCATCAACTGAAGGAAATCATCGGGCGGACAGAGTTGATCAAGGTGAAAGAAATGTGTTGCGTCGGCAACGGGACGAACACAACTGCACCCAACACCTCGGCGGCCGCTGTCGTGGAGAAATGGCAGACGATAGATTTTGAAAGACTGCTGCACAAGCCAGAGACCGATAAAAGCCTCTATTGGGACCGTGGCCAAGTGACGAAAATCAGCGGTGTAAAGGACGAAGAGATCATCAAGGCCGCACAAAAAGCGATCGATGACCAAGAAGAAGTGACCCTTGACTATACCATCCGCAATACCGACCGTGCTGTGACGACGATGCTCTCAGGCGTCATTGCCAAGAAATATGGAGAAGCAGGTTTGCCAGACAGCACCATCAACATCAAGTTTAAAGGTTCTGCTGGTCAGTCATTTGGCGCCTTCGCTGTGGGCGGTCTCAACCTAAAGCTCGAAGGAGAGTGCAACGATTACTTCGGCAAGGGACTCTCAGGCGGTCGCATCAGCATTCTGCCACCTTCCCGCTGTGGTGATGACTTTAAGGCAGAGGACAATATCATCGCCGGCAACACAGGTCTCTATGGCGCCACCTCTGGCGAGCTCTACATCAACGGCAAGGTCGGTGAACGATTTGCAGTCCGCAACTCCGGTGCCATCGCCGTCATCGAAGGAGCCGGTGACCATTGCTGTGAATACATGACAGGTGGTCGTGTCGTGGTGCTCGGCAAGACCGGACGCAACTTCGCCGCAGGAATGTCAGGCGGTGTCGCATATGTGTACGACCCCGACCACACCTTTGACTACTTCTGCAACATGGATATGGTGGAACTCTCCCTCATCGAAGACAGTCCCAGCCGCAAGGAGTTGTTAGAACTCATCCGTCAACACTACCTGCATACAGGTTCAGCCTTGGCAGGACGCATGCTCGATAACTTCTCCAAATACATCGATGACTTCATCCAGGTTGTTCCTATCGAGTATAAGCGCGTGCTGGAGGAGGAAAAGATGAAAAAACTACATGAGAAGATCGCCGACATCCAGCGAGACTATTGATATTAAAAGAAACCGTATTCAAAAGATACAGAAATGGGAAATCCGAAAGCATTTTTAGAGATACGCCGCCAAGAGGCAGGTTATCGGCAGATTCACGATAGGATACATGATTTTGGTGAGGTAGAACAGACCCTCAGCACCCGCGAACGCAAGCAGCAAGCCTCTCGCTGTATGGACTGCGGCGTCCCCTTCTGCCATTGGGCATGTCCGTTGGGCAACAAAGCACCAGAATGGAACGACGCCCTCTATAAAGGCGACTGGGAACTGGCCTACCGTCTTCTTCAGAGCACCAACCCCTTTCCAGAATTCACGGGCCGCATCTGTCCTGCGCTTTGCGAGAAGGCCTGTGTGCTGAACCGTTTCAACCATGAGCCAACCACCAACCGTGAAGACGAATGCGCCATCATTGAGGCCGCCTTCCGTGAGGGATATATCCAGCCCCGTACAGGTATCGTGCGCAATGGCAAACGTGTCGCAGTCATCGGCGCAGGTCCTGCAGGACTCGCAGCCGCCAACGACCTCAACCTGATGGGCTACAGCGTGACAGTCTATGAGAAGAACGAATCCGCAGGCGGACTCCTTCGTTATGGCATCCCCAACTTCAAACTCAACAAAGCCATCATCGACCGTCGTATACGTCTGCTCGAAGCCGAGGGCATCGCGTTCCGATATGGCGAGGCCATCTCCTTCGCTGAGGCACAGCCCCAACTTCCAGCATCATATGACGCCGTGGTCATCGCTACAGGAACACCCACCGCCAGGGATTTGAACATTCCCGGCCGAGAGCTCAAAGGCGTGCATTTCGCCCTCGAACTGTTGAGTCAGCAGAACCGTGTGCTCGCCGGCATGGAGTTTTCAAAAGACGAACGTATCACTGCCAAAGGAAAGGACGTGCTCGTTATCGGCGGCGGCGACACCGGCAGCGACTGTATCGGCACAGCCCACCGCCAAGGCTGCCAAAGCGTGACACAAATAGAAATCATGCCCCGGCCAGTAGAAGGTCCAGATGACCCGCAGAACCCTTGGCCCAACTGGCCCCGCACCCTCAAGACCACCTCATCACACGAAGAGGGATGCATCCGGCGCTGGAACATCAACACCCTTGAGTTTTTGGGAGAAAACGGACAGCTCACCGGCGTGCGCATTCAGGAGATTGACTGGAAACCCAACCCCGCAGGCGGTCGTCCGCTGATGGTCGAGAAAGGCAAGCCAGAAATCATCAAGGCCGAGCTCGTGTTGCTTGCCATGGGTTTCCTCAAGCCAACGCATCCCCAATATCCCCAGAACGTATTCGTCTGCGGCGATGCCGCCAACGGTGCATCCCTCGTTGTCCGTGCGATGGCCAGTGGCCGTCAGACAGCCCTCAGCGTCAACCAATATTTTTCGAAATGAGCAAGATTCCCTTCACCAAGATGCACGGTTGCGGCAACGACTACATTTATGTCAATGCCATGCAGCACCACATTCCCGACCCTCAGGCAGCAGCCATCGTCTGGAGTGACCGTCATCAAGGCATCGGTTCCGACGGTCTGGTGCTGATCGACCGCAGTCCCGTGCCGGAAGCCGACTTCTCGATGCGCATCTTCAATGCCGATGGCTCAGAAGCGATGATGTGCGGCAATGCTTCCCGTTGTGTCGGCAAATACCTCTTCGAGCGAGGACTGACGGAGAATAAGAAAGGAAGCGCCAGCGATCCTACCATCCGTCTGCTCACGCTGTCGGGAATCAAGACACTGACGCTGCACGTCATTGACGGCAGGGTGGAAAGCGTCACCGTGGATATGTTGGAACCCGTGCTGGAGGACGCATCCCTCTTCAACCCTTTGGACGGTCTACAGGAAGGAACATTTGTATCCATGGGCAATCCACACTATGTGGTCTTTACAGACGAAGTGGATCAGATAGAAGACAAAGGCCCCATCATGGAACATCATGCCGCTTTTCCCCATCGGAGCAACATCGAGTTTGCGCATGTGGAAGACAACGGCATCATCCGTATGCGGGTATGGGAGCGCGGCAGCGGGATCACCCAAGCCTGCGGCACGGGCGCTTGTGCCACGGCAGTGGCGGCAGTGCTGACAGGCAAGGCAGGCCGGCAGTCGCAAATCATGATGGACGGCGGTATGCTGACCATCGAATGGCGCGAATCAGACAACCATATCTATATGACCGGTCCCGCAACATTCGTCTTTGACGGAGAAATAGAACTTCCCCATTCACCATCTCAAGCATAACAAATATGGCATTAGTAAACATACACTTTCTAAACCTGCAGAGCAACTACCTGTTCGCCGACATTGCCAAGAAGGTAAACGCCTTCAAGGTGATGCACCCCAAAGCCGACATCATCTCGCTCGGCATCGGCGATGTCACCCAGCCCCTCTGCCCCGCCGTCGTCGAGGCGATGCACCGAGCTGCCGATGACATGTCGACCGCAGAACGATTTCACGGTTACGGACCAGAGCAAGGTTATGCCTTTCTGCGTGAGGCAATACTGAAGAATGATTTTCTTCCACGAGGCATCCACCTCGACATCGACGAGGTGTTCATCAACGACGGAGCAAAGTCAGACACGGGCAATTTCCAAGAGCTGCTGCACTGGGACAACTTCATCGGAGTGACCGATCCCATCTATCCCGTCTATATCGACTCCAACGTGATGATCGGGCGTTGCGGCACTTTCCAAGATGGCCGTTGGTCGAATGTCGTCTATATGCCCTGTACGGCGGAAAACCATTTCGTTCCCGAGATTCCCAAGGGACGCCACATGGATATCATCTACCTGTGCTACCCCAACAATCCCACGGGCACGGTCATCACGAAGAAGGAACTCCGCAAATGGGTGAACTATGCTCTGAAAAACGATGCGCTCATTCTATATGATGCCGCCTATCAAGCCTATATCCGTGACCCTGAGATTCCCCATAGCATCTATGAGATCCGCGGTGCCAGGAAATGTGCCGTCGAGTTTCGTTCCTATTCCAAGACAGCAGGTTTCACCGGCGTGCGTTGCGGCTACACCATCGTACCAAAAGAAGTGAGTGTCGCCACCTTCGAAGGAGAACGCATCCCTCTCAACCAACTGTGGCTGCGCCGGCAGTGTACGAAATTCAATGGTACCAGTTATATCTCCCAACGGGCGGCAGAAGCCATCTATACCCCTGAAGGGAAGCAACAGGTGCAGGCGACCATCGACTACTATATGGAAAACGCCCACAAGATGCTTACTACCCTACGCGCCCTCGGTTACGAATGCTACGGCGGTGAGAATGCCCCGTATATCTGGATGCGCACCCCCGACGGCAGTAACTCATGGAAGTTTTTTGAGAATCTGCTCTACGGTGCCAACGTTGTCTGCACCCCCGGTGTAGGATTCGGTCCCAGCGGTGAGGGTTATGTCCGTTTCACTGCCTTTGGAAGTCATGAGCGAACGGCCGAGGCGCTGAGCAGAATTGAGACATGGAGTAAACAAATCATATCATATTAATCATAAAAACATAACAATTATGGAGACATTAAGATTTCAGGTAGTCGGAGAGGCATTCAAGAAGAAGCCCCTCGACGTAAAAGCACCCAGTGACAGACCCTACGAGTATTTCGGACGTAAGGTTTTCAACCGCGAAAAGATGTACAAGTATCTGCCGAAAGATGTATATGAGCAGATGATCGACGTGATCGACAACGGCGCCCATCTCGACCGTCATGTGGCCGACCATGTGGCAGCAGGCATGATGCAGTGGGCCAAGGAACAAGGCGTGACACACTACACCCACTGGTTTCAGCCATTGACAGAAGGCACAGCCGAAAAGCACGACTCCTTTATCGAGCATGACGGCAAGGGCGGTATGATAGAGGAATTCAGCGGCAAGTTGCTTGTGCAGCAAGAGCCCGATGCCAGTTCATTCCCCAGCGGAGGTATCCGTTCCACTTTTGAAGCCCGAGGTTATTCAGCATGGGACCCCACATCGCCTGTTTTCATCATCGACGACACCTTGTGTATCCCAACCGTCTTCATCTCCTATAGTGGTGAGGCCCTCGACTATAAAGCCCCGCTGCTTCGTGCGCTGAAGGCTGTGAATATCGCTGCCACGGAAGTATGTCACTACTTTGATCCGGCGGTGAAGAAAGTCACCTCCAACCTCGGTTGGGAGCAGGAGTATTTTCTGGTGGATGAGGGTTTGTATGCCGCCCGTCCAGACCTGTTGCTCACCGGACGCACCTTGATGGGTCACGACTCTGCCAAGAACCAGCAGATGGACGACCACTATTTCGGTTCTATCCCCGAGCGTGTGGCCGCCTTCATGCGAGATTTGGAAATACAGGCACTGGAGTTGGGCATTCCCTGCAAGACACGACACAACGAAGTAGCCCCCAACCAGTTTGAGGTAGCCCCCATCTTTGAAGACACCAATCTTGCTGTAGACCACAACATGCTGTTGATGTCGCTGATGAAGCGCGTGGCCCGCAAGCACGGTTTCCGCGTGCTGCTTCATGAGAAGCCCTTTGCAGGCATCAACGGCAGCGGCAAGCACAACAACTGGTCGCTGAGCACCGATACCGGCGTGCTGCTCCATGCCCCAGGGAAGACACCCGAGCAGAACCTTCGCTTCGCTACCTTCATCGTCGAGACGCTGATGGGCGTCTACCGCCACAACGGACTGCTGAAAGCGAGCATCATGTCAGCCTCCAACGCTCACCGCTTAGGCGCCAATGAAGCACCCCCCGCCATCATCTCATCGTTTCTTGGGAAGCAGCTGACCGAACTTCTCGACCATATCGAGAAAGCCGACAAGGATGACATTTTCTCGATGAACGGCAAGCAAGGGATGAAGATGGACATTCCAGAAATACCCGAACTGCTCATCGATAACACCGACCGCAACCGCACGTCACCCTTCGCTTTCACAGGCAACCGTTTTGAGTTCCGTGCCGTAGGCAGCGAAGCCAACTGTGCCAGTGCGATGATCGCCCTGAACTCAGCCGTAGCCGAAGCCCTCGTCTCCTTCAAGAAAAGGGTAGATGAACTCATCCCCGCCTACGCCAAGAAATATGAGGGCACGGGACACAGTGGTGTCTTCCACGCCATCATCGACGTATTGCGCGAAGACATCAAGACCTGCAAGCCCATCCGTTTCGACGGCAACGGTTACTCTGACGAATGGGTAGAAGAGGCCACACGTCGTGGACTGGATGTGGAGAGATCATGTCCTGTCATCTTCGAGCGTTACCTTGACCCAGAGAGCATCCAGATGTTTGAGTGTCTTGGTGTCATGACGAAGAAGGAACTGGAAGCCCGCAACGAGGTCAAGTGGGAGACCTACACGAAAAAGATCCAGATTGAGGCCCGTGTACTGGGTGACCTCTCGATGAACCACATTATTCCCGTGGCCACCCGATATCAAAGTCAGTTGCTGACCAACGTCGGGAACATGAGCGTGGTGTTCCCCATCGACACGGCTGACAAACTCTCCGCCCGCAACAAGAAGATCATCGAAGAGATTGCCGAGCGTACCAGCCACATCGAACAGATGGTGGAAGAACTGATCGTCGCCAGAAGAGAAGCCAACAAGATAGAGGATGAGCACCAGAAGGCCATCGCCTATCACGACAAGGTGGAACCGAAACTTGATGACATCCGCTACCAGATAGACAAACTGGAACTGATTGTCGACGATAGTCTCTGGCCATTGCCGAAATACCGTGAATTACTGTTTATCCGATAGACATGGCTTTTTATGTGAATGAAGAAAGCCGTCAATTAAGTAATTATCCTTTTTTGGTTGTTAAAAAATCGCACTTCGGCAAGTGTCACGCATGATTGCTTGCAGGAAGTTTTACGAAAGCGATTAATTGAAGTAAGCGAAGCCCCGACGCTGTGACAGCATCGGGACTTCTTTTTTTCAGCCAGTCTGCGGAGAAGAGCATTGCAAATGCTTATACTCGAAGCAGGTGGATCGCAAATCCACCTGAGCGCGAAAATCCACCTGAGCGCGATAGCGTGAAGCCCCGACACTGTGACAGCATCAGGGCTTCATTGTTTGCAAGATATTGGCGGAGGGGTGGATCAGTCGTTGTCGTAGAACTGGGTGAAGGCTTTCACACAGTAGAGATGGTCGGCAACACTGCCCGTCTCTCGGCAACTATGCATGGCCAAGATGGCATTGCCCATGTCGACACCTCTCACGGGGAGGGAGGAAGCCAAAATATTGCCTAACGTACTGCCCCCCGCCACATCGCTATGGTTGACGAAACGCTGACAAGGCACCGATGCCTTGCGGCAGATTTCCACGAAAACGGAAGCCGAGACCGCGTCACTGGCATATTTCTGAGCGGCGTTGAACTTGATGACGGGTCCACCACCCAAGACGGGATGGTTGGTGGGATCATATTTCTCGCTGTAGTTGGGATGCCATGCATGTGCATTGTCCGCCGACACCATAAAAGCCCTCTCCACTGCCTGATAGAAAGCCTCCTGCGTACCGCCCTGTGCGAGGGCAATACGTTTGATGATGGAAGCGAGGAAAGGACTTCCCGCTCCCTGCTTGGTTTGTGACCCCGTCTCCTCATTGTCGAAGATGGCCAACACCTTGGTCACCTCGGTGCTTTTTGAGGCAATCATGGCCTCCAGACCAGCAAAGCACATGGAGAGGTCGTCGAGCCGCCCTGATGAGAGGAACTCGTCGTGACAGCCAAAGGTGCAGGCTGGTGTGGCATCAGCCAGATAAAGGTCGAAATCCAAGATGTCCCCAGGCTCTACGGGAGTCTCCTTGCCCAACTCATCACAGATGAGATTGATGAGCATATTCCCGCACTCCAATTGTGAACTGATGATGCCGAGGATGGGGAGCATGTCTTTCTGTTTGCTCAGGTGCACCCCCTCGTTCACCTGGCGGTTGAAATGGATGGCCAGGTTGCTGATCTGCATGATCGGCCGCTTGATGTGGAGCAACATGGTGCGTGGGCTAAACGGATTGTCCCCCCGTAGGATCACCCTGCCAGCCAACGTCAGGGGTCGGTCAAACCATGTAGACATGATAGGCCCTCCATAGACCTCCGTATTCAGTTTCACGATACCGCCCTCGCACAACATCTCCGCATTAGGTTTGATGCGGAAGGTAGGAGAGTCGCAGTGGGCGCATATCATGCGGAAGCCAGCATTAGCCAATGGCTGTCTCCCTATCTGGAAAGCATATATCGAGGAGTCATTCTTTGTCACATAAAATTTCTCACCAGCCTTCAACTGACCGAGCGGCATGGTGGGATCGAAGCGAGAAAAACCAGCCTCCTGCAACAGTGAGGCCATATTCCTCACCGCCAAAAAGTTGACGGGTGAGGCATCAAGGAAATGAAGTAAACGGGTAATCATAGTGATGAGTTATAGGTTGTTATCAATCGGTGGGATTTCATGTGCTGGATGAAGGCCATTCATCCCAAACACAAAGGTAACACTTTTTCGCAAGAATCATGAAAGGCGAAACAAAAAAGTGAGGTTCAGACAAGCATTTACGACTGATTGAGAGGGTGTAAAGGAGAAATGTCGCAAATATGCGGTGCTGTCGTAACAAGAGAGAGAAAAAAAATGAAAAAAGAGAATGTGAAACCTGAAAACGGGATTAACTTTACATTGTCTATCAGACATAAAAATGGGATTAGGAGATGAGTGAGTGATACAAACGACAGCCCTTCCTTCCCAAGCACCCCAAAGAAAACAGATCAAAAAGAAAGAAAAATGAAAAAGATGATTTTAGCCGTCACAATGATGATAATGGTTGCAATAGGCGTATCAGCACAGCGTGAAATAGGTAGCCTGACCATTCAGCCCAAATTTGGATACAATGGTTCCGGTATGACCATGGATGACGACAATTTGGAAGTTATGAGATTCGGAAGAATAACCGCAGGTGTTGATTTGGAATATAGATTATCCAAATGGGCGTCTTTCTCTGTCGGGGCCATGTACTCACAAGAAGGAGGCAAGTCGAAGATCAAGAATCTCAACGTGACAGAAACAGTGTACCTTGACTACATCGCTATACCACTCATGGCCAATTTCTATATCAGTAAGGGTCTTGCCGTGAGAATTGGATTGGAACAAGCATTCAAAGTCCGTGAAAAGTATGACATCCCCAGCCATCCAGGAATCGACCAAAAGAATCTGTTTGAGGACGCAAAGAGTTTCAACCTCAGAATGCCAGTAGGCATCTCCTACGACTTTGGTGGTGTCACCTTGGACATGCGTCTTGTCCCCGCTTTAAACAAGATAATGAAAAACAAGGACTTTAAAAACGCATTTTTACAAGCAACCATCGGTTATAAGTTTAAGCTGAAGTAGTGTGTTTGGGGTGTCAGCCGCCGTGATCGGCGGCTGATAATGATCTGGTCATGTTTATTTCAGTATGGCTTTCACGTTTGTCACCATGTCTTTGTGCTTCTCGTCAGGTTTGGCGATGGCAGAAGTAAGGTCGACAGGTCCCGCCTTCGTCTTGGTAGAGAAGGTGCCGGAGTAGATGATGTCATTTTCTCCGAAAAGGGTTGCTTCCACCAGCACTTTATAAGTGCCCTTCGGCACAGCCTTTCCCTGGTTGTCAGAGAAGTCCCAGATATAGCACTGCGTGCCGTCAACCTGCGGTGTGGCTCCCGTGAAGGCATCCAACTGCTCATCGGTCTGTTGCTCAGCTTTAGCGGCTTTCACCCACATCGGCACACATGCCGGGCGTTTGACGTAGCCACGCATGGGTTTCTCACCCGCCCGGGTGCGACCTTTGGTCGTGTAAGAAGTGACGAAGAGCGTTTTCACAACCTCCCCTTTCTCATTTTCAATCCACACAGCATACTGGTTGGAGCCAGGCCCCGCCTGCCGCTGGTAGTTGAAAGACACTTCAAGAATTCTGGCCTTAGCGGTCAGATTTTCCAACTGCTGCTCATTTGCCGTCTTGATGCCAAGAACAATGACAGGAACCGCCAGCTACATCGTTACGAGAATGGCGGTGAAAAGCTTCATTTTTCTCATATTTTCTGTAATTTTTCAGGTTTGATAAGATCGTGGTAAAATTACTCATTCATATACTCTAATTGACGATTCTTTCATTGGTAGATGAGAAAGACCGACTCACAGGGTTGCAGCAACAGGGAGAAGGATCCATCGGGATGCGATTTGAGCGACTGACGACGGCCAGTCATATTGTGCCACACCTGAATCTTCTTGGGATTTGTCTGCAGTCGGAAAGAGACTTGGGTTGCGGTATCTTCTTTGTTGGCCAAGAAGAACAGTTCCTCTTTGGAGGTTTTGCGGTGGGTATGGACGACAGACGCCCCACCCTCCACAAACTGCAACGGGCGTGTGATGTCACCGCCATTGCGCAACACAGGGACGCCAGCGGCACGAAAGCTGTCAATCCTTTGTCGGGAGCTGTCGCTGACATGAGCCTTATCGGCAATAAGCAGCGCCCGATAAGTCACACCATCAGGCGTAGTGAGCAAGCCATTGTTGGCCCTAAGTCTGTTTCTTAAGGCATCTCCCGTGCAGACATCCCAATCCAGATGGTCGATGCCCTCCGGCAGACGGCTGTCAATGGTCTTGATGGGCACATCATCGCCCAAAAAGACAAGCACATCTGGAGCAGGTTTGCCATGACGGAGCAACACCATGGAACGAGCAGCCTGTTGCCATACCGGCATCATCTGCCGCCAAAGGGGGTTGCTTCGGTTGATGGCATATTCACGCCCCGCCTTATATGGCTGACTGGTATGCACCATCGGGATATGTGGAGTGGCGCAGACCACAAACTCCTGTGCACCCATAGAAAAAGCGATGTTGGCCACACGATGCAGACGAGAAGGAGTGTCCTTGTACTCGCAGTCGGTCATCGCCTCAGCCGAGGCGACAGGCTTGCCATACAGATGGGCCGCACTGGAGCAGTCCTTCACGTCATAAGCCCCCTGCTGCTGGTAGGTCCAGAACTCCCCCTGTGGTTTGTCAACGACCTGCTTCACACTGATCGCATCTCCCGTGATGCAGAGCGCATTGCCGATGGCCTGCGCCGTAAAGGAGAGTCCCAGCCGTGTAGCACGACGTTGGAACGTACCGAAATAGTTCTCCTGGATGAGTGTGGCGATGGTCTGACGATAGTCGTAGAGCACCTGTGCAGTCTTCTCTACCGACTCAACGATATAGCCAGCCAACACAGGCAGATAAGGCATGAGGTCATAGCCTTGCAGTTGCCGGAACTCCTCCATCATCAGCGGTGTCCAGTTCTGTGATCCCCCCTCATGCGAGTCCATGGTCACACCAGCGACTGTTCCAGCAGGGAGAGAGTCGATCAACACCTGGATATAACTGTCCCAATGCAAGTTGGCCGCCTCTTCCGACAATTTATCACACTCATAGCCCAACAAGTTCTGCCGGCCATGCTTCGATTTCGCACCGGTTAGCACCGCCGCCAGACGTAGGATTCGCCATTTATTGCAATTGTTGTCGGCAGGCAACATGGAGATGGGGTTGTCTATCAGCGTCTCAGAAGGCGACAGACGCGTCACACACGCCTTAGGGTCAACCGTCTCCTCAGATCCGTATGACGGAGTGACGTCGCCCTCTGCGAAGTCACTCTGCAAGGCGGCACGCTCCTCCCAACGGTCAAGGCGTGCCCCGCAACCTACGTGCCACTCCTTCAATCGAGCTTCACCCGTATAATGAACACGCCAAAAACGGCCCGCCGTGGCAGGAAACGCATTTGTGCGCACGAAATAACCACCTTGACTGCGATACATTGGCTGCAACGACACCACATCGCGCCAAGCCACGCTATCGTCGCTTACCTGAAGCGTGCCGATGTCAGGTAACGGTGTGAAACCATAGCCAGAAAAGTCCCCAGACGGTAAGGTCAGCGGTCCCTGCATGGCACCATTGCGTCCCTTTCCCTGAGCGTTGTAACTGGCTGTGATGTGCCGCATCTTCGCATCATCGCGCCAAGGCATGGCAATGAGAGCGATCTCCTTGACATATCCGTCACGGCCCTGGATAGTGAGGTCACCGGTTGTCTTCCATTGGCCATCAGGCTCTTTCTCAACGATGATCTCAGCCGCCGCCACCCGCTGCATAGCATGTGCATCATCAATCCACCTGCCGCCAGCACAATATCCATTGGAGATGTTCAGTTCGAATGACAGGCCACATCGTCTCGCCTCGGCAGCTGCAAAACGCAAATGATGCCACCAATCAAGACTGAAGGCATCTTCTGCACCCTGTGCTGACGCATCCTTGGCATGCTGTTGGTCATAATAGACCACCCCACCGAAACCAGCCTCCTTGAGTGCCTCAGCATCAGCAGTGATGCCTTCGTCGGTGGTGCGCTCGTAACCAAAGAACCACCACGTCTTCATGCGGTAGTCGGATGAGGGATTGCGCCACAGACGTTGAATCCGTCCATCAATGGGACGGTCCTGCTGTTGTGCGCTGACAACGGTCAGCATAATTATCCAGAAGAGAATCAGGCAGGTTATCCGGCGCATTATTCTTTAGATGTTAGCCCGATTACTTCTTTTCGGTAGTAAGCAGGATAAAGGAGATCTATCATATAGATAGTCTATATGTAATTTTGCAAAAGTAAAGTATTTTTTGAAAAAGAAAATCTTAAGGAGCACAATTTTAGTTTTTTTAATAATACGCACTATGACATTACCTATGACAGTGAAGAGTAGAGCTGCCCAAAACAGCTCCTTGCGAGGCCGTGAGGGCGTGAGGGCGTGAGGCCGCTTGCAAGCAGGCAGGCAGGCATCTTTTGGGATTTTTCAAGGGCAAGGGGTTGCTGTAATACAGCAACATACGGGGACGAGGAGGAAGGAGGAGGACGAGGAGGATGGAGGAGGACGAGGGGGGACGAGGGGGATGGAGGAGGACGAGGGGGATGAGGGGGATGGAAGGACGAGGGGGATGGAAGGGATGAGGGGGATGGAGGGACGAGATAATTAGAATTTTATCCAATGGGGACAGCGTAGATCTAGATTTATTTTGCATCTTCTTGAAAAAAAAGGCAGAAAAATTAGGAATTTGAAAATAAAGATGTACCTTTATCGCATGAAATGAAAATCATTCCAATTTTTACCTACTTTTATGAATAATGTACCTGTAATCAAGATCGGAATCGTCGCTGTAAGTCGCGACTGTTTTCCAGAGTCATTGGCAGTTAACCGCCGCAAAGCCGTTATTGCCAAGTATGTAGAGAAGTATGGCACAGCCGACATCTACGAGTGTCCCATCTGTATTGTTGAGAGCGAGATTCACGCCCAGCAAGCACTTGAGGATGTGAAAAAAGCCGGGTGCAACGCCCTCTGTGTTTACCTGGGCAACTTTGGCCCAGAGATTTCTGAGACCATGATAGCCGACTGGTTCCAAGGCCCTACCATGTTTTGCGCAGCCGCCGAAGAGACCCAGGAGGACTTGATTGACGGTCGTGGTGATGCTTATTGCGGTATGCTGAATGCCAGTCAGGCTCTCTCTCTCCGCAAGACCCGCGCCTATATCCCCGAGGAACCCGTTGGCGATGCTTCAGAGTGTGCAGAGATGATCCATGAGTTCGTGCCCATTGCCCGTGCCATCGTAGGTCTTCAGAACCTGAAAATCATCAGTTTCGGTCCACGTCCCAACAACTTCCTCGCATGTAATGCACCTATCCGTGCTCTCTACGACCTTGACGTAGAAATAGAGGAGAACTCAGAACTCGACTTGCTCGAAGCCTTCCAGAAGCATCAGGGAGACCCCCGTATCGACGATGTCGTGAAGGATATGGCCGCCGAATTGGGAGCCGGCAACAAGATACCATCAGTACTTCCCAAACTTGCCCAGTATGAGCTCACGCTGACCGACTGGATAGAAGCCCATAAAGGTTCCCGTCAGTTTGTGGCCATGGCCAACAAATGCTGGCCTGCATTCCAGACCATGTTTGGTTTCGTGCCCTGCTATGTGAACAGCCGTCTGACAGCCCGTGGCATCCCCGTAGCCTGCGAGGTTGACATTTATGGCGCCCTTTCAGAGTTTATCGGCACATGTATCACGCAGGATGCTGTCACCTTGCTCGACATCAACAACTCCGTTCCCAAGGACATGTACGAGGAGAGTATCAAGGGCAAGCAGTTTGAGTGTGACACCTATACCGACAAGGAGATTTTCATGGGCTTCCATTGTGGCAACACCGCCTCCTCAAAGGTATGCAACTGCCAGATGTGCTTCCAGCGCATCATGGCCCGCGCCTTGCCAGTAGAGGTCACCAACGGTACGCTGGAGGGCGACCTGCTGCCAGGAAAAGCCACTGTATACCGCCTTCAGTCAACAGCCGACACTAAACTTAGGGCATATATTGCCCAGGGAGAGATTCTGCCAGTAGCCACCCGCTCATTTGGCTCCATCGGCACATTTGGCATTAAGAACATGAGTCGTTTCTATCGCCATGTCCTCATTGAGAAGCACTATCCTCACCACGCAGCCGTGATGTTTGAGCACGCAGGAAAATATCTCTGGGAGGTATTGAAGTATATGGGCATCCCCGTCGAGGAGATAGACTATAACTTCCCGAAAGGCGACTATTACCCCACGGAGAATCCATTTGCTTAAAGCCAATCACTTTTTAGCAACTTAAAAACTGACGAGGGTGCACTTTTCTTGGGTGCATCCTCGTTATCTTTGAATCAGAAACTCCATCTATTCCAACAACCATTCTCCACAAGAAAAAAGGAAAACCAGCGACACATTAATTTAATAAAAAACAACCCCATTTTTTAAAAGAAAATAGTAATTTTGCAGCGATAGACCAACCATATTGCGGATACTAACCCAAAAACAAAAGTAATGTTGACGAAAAGATACGGAATATTACTCTTGGCAGTCATGGCTGCCTTATCACTGATGTCAGCAACCAAACTGCCCATCGTGAAGATCACCACCAACACCACCATTCAAAACAAGAAGAAAGTGCCCGCGCGGATGCAGGCCGGTGATTATGATGGAGCTATCGGCATCAAACTGAGAGGAAACAGTTCACTCAGTTTCAACCAGAAGAAATACACCATAGAACTCCTTGACGAGAACGGTGATGAAAAAGACTTCCCCCTGATGGGGATGCCGGCCCATAGCCAATGGGTGCTGCTGGCCCCCTACAATGACGTATCGATGATGAGAGACCCCTTCGCATTCCAACTGTGGCGAGACATGGGGCATTGGGGGCCGAGAACGAAGATGGTGGAAGTATACATCAATGATGATTACCGTGGCATTTATATCCTCTGCGAGGCCATCAAGCGAGGAGAACAGCGTGTGAATGTCTCAAAACTGAAAAAGACGGATGTGGAGGGACGTGAACTGACCGGCGGCTATATCCTCCGTATCGATGCCTACGACGCCGACGATGCCACGTTCACGTCGAAAGTGCCAGGAATAGGAGAAGGCATCATGACCAGTCAGATTGTATGGTCGTGCATCTACCCGAAGAAGAAAAAGCTCCAAGACAAGCAGTTCTCCTATATAGAAGCCTTTATCGATTCCGTCGAACTGACCATTCAGTCAGCCCATTTCACTGACCCACAATGGGGATATGCCCGTTACATCGACGTGCCCTCATTTGTCGATTATTTCATTCATACCGAACTGAGTCTGAATGCCGATGGATATAAACGGAGCGCCTACTTCTACAAGGAGAAGGACAAGGAAGATGGCCGCATCGGGAAGCTTTTCGCAGGACCGGTATGGGATTACAACCTGGCCTATGGTAACTGTATTTTCTGCCATGCGGACGACATCGAGTCGTGGTGCTTTGAGGGCGGCAACACACAGCCCACGCCAGCGTTGTGGCAACGGCTGTTGCAGGATCCCTCATTTCGCAAAGCCGTCAAAACACGATATCAGTCATTGAGGAAAGGGATACTGAGTGACAAAGCTATCCACAAGTATATCAAGACCCAGGCGAAATTGCTCCAACCATATATCAAGCGCCATTTTGAAAAATATCCGGAATTGTTGGTTACCGAAGAGCAGAAAGCCAAATCCAAGACCCGAGGTTTTGGAGGATTTCCTTTCGGCGGTTTCCCACCGATGGGCAACGACTCCATCCCCGGAGGATTTAAAGGATTCCCCTTCGGCGGTTTCCCACCGATGGGTAACGACTCCATCCCCGGAGGATTTGGCGGATTTGGAGGATTTGGCGGGTTTGGTGATGCCATCGGCTGGTTTGCAGCCTATAGAGTCAGTTCTTATGAAGAAGAAATCAAGGTATTAAGTGAGTGGCTGACCCAGCGTCTGGCTTTCCTCGACCGCAACATCGATCGTTTTGACAAGGATTTTGAGCCACATATTCAGGAACTGAAAGAAAAGACCATGCCCCAATTCAATGCATTCCCCTTCTTCCAATAGAAAATCACCATGTGAAGGAGAGACAGACTGTTACAGACCTATGAAACAAACTACAATCATCCTTATCTTGTTGACCCTGCTGCATTTCCGACCACTTCATGCAGCAGACATCGTGTGGTTTGACGGCCAGCATCCCGTGACCTATCAAGTGGTGGGTCGCACTGACCCTGTGGTGAAGATGGCCCTCCAGATGTTTTGTGAAGACATGCGGCAGGTGACCGGTCAAAGCGCCGTTGCCAGCCGTCAAGCCGTGATCCGCATCGAACAAGGTACGGGCAAGGACGACGGTTTCCGGTTGAGCGTCAACAAGAAAGGACAAATCGTGGTGCAGGGCCACAATGGCCGCGGCACCGCCTACGGCATTCTGGAACTGAGTCGCATGGCAGGTGTCTCACCATGGGTGTGGTGGGGCGACGTGGTGCCAGAGCGCCGCGACCGTCTGACCATCGACAGTCGTTTTGTGATGGAGCACACACCCAGCGTGACCTATCGCGGAATCTTCATCAACGACGAGGACTGGAGCACACGCAACTGGGCATGGAAACATTATGAGCCATCCGAACAGTTTGGAGCCATAGGTCCCAAGACCTACAAGGCCATCTTCCAACTGCTTCTGCGCCTGCGTGCCAACACCATCTGGCCAGCGATGCACCCAGGGACGCCCGGTTTCTTCACCATCAACGGCAACAAAGAGATGGCCGACTCTTGCGGCATCCTCATCGGTTCCAGCCATTGCGAACCACTGTTGCGAAACAACGTGGATGAATGGGACGTGAAGAAACGCGGATCCTACAACTACATCACCAACCGTGAGGAGGTGAAACGCTATTGGACAGAGCGACTGCAACAGGTGAAGGGCAGTGAGGAACTGTTCACCCTCGGTATGCGAGGCATCCACGACGGTTCGATGGAAGGCGTGAGCACCCAGGAAGAGAAACTGACGGCATTGCAGCAGGTCATCGATGACCAACGCGAACTCCTCCGTCAGCATTATGACCGTCATGTGGAGCGTGTGCCCCAAGTATTTATCCCCTATAAGGAAGTGCTGGAGATCATGGAGAGCGGTCTTCGCGTGCCAGACGACGTGACGCTGATGTGGTGCGACGACAACTACGGTTATATGACCCGTCTCTCGGATGCAGAACAACAGAAGCGCATTGGCGGAGGCGGCGTATACTACCACCTCAGTTACTGGGGTCGTCCGCATGACTATTTATGGCTCACCACCACCCAACCCGGTCTGATCTATCAGGAGATGAGAGCCGCCTATGACCACCATTGCCGCAAGGTGTGGATAGTCAACGTACATGACGTGAAGGTAGCCGCCTACGATCTGGAACTGGTGATGGACATGGCCTGGGATATCGACAAGATAGGCCCCTCAACACTCAACGAGCACCTGAAGCACTGGCTCTGCACGCAGTTTGGCGAGGAGGCAGGCAAGCGGCTATTCCCCACCCTACATACTTTTTACCGACTCTGCAGCATACGCAAGCCAGAGTTCATGGGTTGGACCCAGGTGGAACTGTCAGACCGCAAAGCCTACCCGAATGGGCGCTCACAGGTAGTCGACACCGAGTTCTCTCAGACGGAGTTTGACAATGAGCTGCAGCGTTATCTGCAAGACTATGACCACATCTGCCTGGAGGTAAAAGAAGCCGAGGCACTTGTCCGCCCTGAGTTGAAGGACGCCTATTTCGCCGCCATCAAGTATCCTGTGATGGCCGCCCGTGCCATGGCCGTGAAGATGCTCGAGGCACAGAAAGCCCGTTCGACGTATAAGGGCCAGACCGGCAAGTCAGCCGAAGGCCGCGACAAATACATGCTGTTGTCGTCGGCACGCGCCGTGCAAGCCTACCGCGAGATCCAGCAACTCACAGCCTACTATAACGACAGTCTCGCCGGTGGGAAATGGAAAGGTCTCATGAACATGATGCCCCGAGACCTAAATGTTTTCAATCCCCCTCTTGTGCCCTATCTGCCACCCGCAGACAACCAGCCAGGATATGGTTTCTATCTCACCCATCCGATATTTCCCGAAGATGCCGTCGCCCGTAACGCCAGCCGCTACCATTCAGCTTCAGAGGGAGTGCATGCCATCCAGATGCTGGGTCATTCTATGAATGCCGTTGCCATCCCCAAAGGCGGCGAGGTGGTCTATGAATTCAACAGAGAACAAGAAGGTGATGCCCTGCTATACACAGCGATGATCCCCACCCAGCCCAACGATCGTGGCGATCTGCGCTATCAAGTGACGCTCGATGACCAGGAACCCGTCATCATCTCACTGAAAGAGAAATTCCGTTCTGAGACCTGGAAGCAGAACGTGCTCCGCGGACAGGCACTGAAGACCACCCCAGTCAAGGTGAAAAAAGGGAGCCATACCCTCCGCATCAAGGCACTCGACGACCATATCATCCTCGATCAGTGGATGCTCGACTTCAAACCCGGCAGAAAGTTCTATGTCATTCCCGTCAATCCAATCCTCGTGAAGTAACCCTCATGAAAAAACGACAGACATTTCTCTGCACCAGAAGAAAACAAACACCTTATAATATAAATACAAATCATCAAATACCGATATCATGATTCGTTGTATCGCCATCGACGATGAGCCATTGGCTCTGCAACAGCTCGTTGCCTATATACGGAAAGTACCATATCTCGAACTTGCAGCGCAATGCCAGAGTGCACTTGAAGCCCGAGCTTTTTTGGAGCAAGACACGGCAGACGCCATCTTCTGCGACATCAACATGCCCGACCTAAACGGTATGGACTTCGTGAAGTCACTGGCCACCCCGCCACTGATCGTCTTCACCACCGCCTATTCGGAATATGCCGTCGAAGGCTTCCGTGTGAATGCCGTGGACTACCTGTTGAAACCCTTTGGTCTACAGGATTTCCAGAGGGCAGCCAACAGACTGAAGGAGCGCCTTGAAGACACCACTTCCAATCCCCCAGTCTCCCCTGTCCCCCACTCCGACGATGTGCTCTTCCTTAAAACCGACTACCGCATCGTGAAGGTCAATATTTCCGACATCCGCTATGTGGAAGCCATGAGCGAATATCTGAAAGTATGGCTTGACAACCAGCCAAAGCCCATCATCACCTTGCTCTCCATGAAGAAAATGGAAGAACGGCTTCCCAGCAACTTCATGCGCATCCACCGCTCCTATATCATCAACCTTGACAAGATCCAGGAAGTGAACAAGAACCGTGTCATCATGGATGCCGACACCTATCTGCCTATTGGCGATATCTACAAGGAAACTTTCCAAGCCTACTTGGAAACCAAATTCTTAGGGAAATAACGGAACCCACCAAAACATACTCATCTGATATGCTGAAACGATCCCTACTCTTTCTGACACTATTGATGGCCATGACCTTAGCGGCCCAAAACAGACTGTCACCACTGCCCTGCCCCATTCTTGGCGGCGAATTGAGCAACTCCGCCACCACCTCTATCTCTGACATCGATGACGTGCTGCCGCATATGCGGGCACTGGGCCTCAACACGGTACTCGTACCAGCCTACTGGGAGTTGATGGAACCAGAAGAAAGTCATTTTGACTATACCCTCATAGACCGAACCATCGAAGTGGCGCGACGAGAGCACCTGCAAGTGATCTTTCTCTGGTTTGGCATCTGGAAGAACAGTATGTCGTGTTATGCGCCGGCATGGTTGAAGCAAGACGCGAAACGCTTTCCCAGAGCGATGACCGCAGAGGGCAAGCCGATGGAGATCGCGTCATGCTTCAGCGACAACGTATTGCAGGCCGACCTAAAAGCTTTTTCTTCCCTGATGAACCGCATCAAGGAAAAAGACCCACGTCGAGAAGTGGTCATCATGATGCAGATAGAGAATGAGATCGGGATGCTGGAGTCGGCCCGCGACCATTCGCCCTTGGCCGAGAAGGCATACAAGAAAGAGAAATGGGCAGAGCGATACGGCAGCGACGAGTATGCCGACGAGAAATTCATGGCCCTGAGTTACGCCCGCTATGTGGAGCATCTTGCCAAGACCGCACGCCAGATTCATGACATGCCCCTCTATGTCAATGCCGCCATGAACAGCCGCGGACGCCGTCCCGGCGAATATCCTTCAGCAGGCCCGCTTGCCCATCTCATTGACTTTTGGCAAGAAGGCGCCCCCGACATCGATTTGCTTGCCCCCGACATTTACGATACAGGTTTCAAGTCGTGGGCCTCGCAATATGCCATGCCCCTTCGGCCACAAGACGGAGGAAAGATCAAGAACCGTCTCTTCATCCCCGAGAGCCGTTGCTGCGAGAACAGCGGCGTGCGAGCCCTCTATGCCTTCGGCGAGCATCAGGCACTGGGATTCAGTCCCTTTGCCATCGACCAAGCCAGTGCACACGAAACGGAGTCCGTCACCCAAGCATACCACCTGTTGCGTCAATTACATTGTTACCAGCCAGCCCTCTTCCAATGCCAGCGAAAGACATGGGGTCTGCTCTTCGACCAAGCCGACCAAGAACGCATAATAGAAGATGATGGTGTGGTGATGACCTGCCGTCATTTCTTCACCCTCCCCTGGGATCCCCGTGCCACCGACGGCAGCACCTGGCCAGAAGGCGGCGCCATGCTTATCAGACTTGGCAAATACGACTATCTGTTGGCAGGCAGCGGTGTGGTTGTCGACTTCAAGACCCCGACGGAGAAGCGACAGGAGCAACAGAAGTCATTGGGCGAAGACGGTTTTGCAGAAGCCGGCAACGCAGCCAGTCAACCCTCCAAGGTAGGGAAACGTTTTCAAGGCAAGCGCTTAGGCCTGCTCTCTGTCGACGAAGTGGAAGTGAGCGATGAAGGCCAGCTGAACTATCTGCGCCGCCATAATGGAGACCAGAGTCATCAAGGCCGTCATGCCCGTATCAGTGTCGGGGAATGGAAGATACTCCATATCCGACTCTACGAATACCCCTAACCTTGCGATTTGTGGCTAAGGGTTTCATGAAGCAAAAAAACTTGTGGTCCGTCAGCGTGCGATGAATTTCCTTCCATTTGTGATATACAGATGGCCAGGCAACGTGCGTGATGTCCGCTTCCCGTCGATGGTATAGACAGGCGTGGTGATGGTCTCACCTTTGTCGTCGAAGATCGTGCTGATGCCAGTCGGCGTGCCTATCACCACCTTGGTGAGTAGAATGCCATGTCCTTGCAGGACGATGCCTTTCTTCAGGATGGTAGCCAGCGCTGCCTCGTTGAAAGCCATTGCCGTGACATGGCTGGTGCCGGTGCCCGTGTAGTAGTAGTTGCTTGGGATGAAATCACCCAAGAAACTTTGGTTTCCCACGGTGTAAGGAACGAATTCGCTCCAGTCACCATAAAACAGCTGTATGTCGTCGTAGTCGTTGTATTCCTGTGTATATGAGAGGATCAGGCGCACATCGCTACCCTTTCCCTCGAACAAAGAAGCCGGAATGGACAGCTGCAATCCGTCGCCCCAGTTGAGCAAGGCATTGCCCTCCCATACGGTCGTTCCGTCCCCTGTCTCATCCTCTTCTGGGTTTTGCGGTTCCACATATTCAGATCCTGCACCCTCTAAGATACCGTTGAGGAAATAGACGTTGCCCACCGCCATGTTTTGCCAGCGCTTGAAGATGCCGAAGTTCTCTGTTCCGTTGTTGAAGGCGTTGTTGTCCCAGACGAAGGCAGCGAAGCCATGATTGCGAGCCTCGCTCACCACGCATTTCAGGTAATACTGCATGTTCTCCATCTGAGTCTGCTTGTCGTCATTGGTGAAGTGGTTGCTCACACCATACTCTCCCATGACGACGCCCAGTCCCTTCTTCATCCACGTGTTAAAGATGCGGTCGAAAAGGTTGGTAATGGTTTTCTCCGTACTGCTTGTCAAAATACGTCCTTTGTTTTTATACGCCTCTCCCCAATAATAATAGGTGCAGCTGCCACAGTATTCATAAGGATCATAATAGTGGAACTCCACGCTCAGGCGCCCCTCCACCTTATCGGTGGGGATAGTGAAACCGTTGAGGCCGTGGTAGGGACTGCAAGCAAAAGTCTGCACCACGAGGTTGCGGTAGTAATTTTTTCCACCCGTGTTGCGCACGGCATCGACGAAAGTCTGGTTGTAACTATTCTGCACGGTTTGCTGCTCCGCAGTTGGCGCAGCCCAGTTGACCGTAATCTCATTGGTGCCCGCGAAGATCAGTTTCTCGCCGTAGTCACGGAAATAGGTGGCGATGGAAGTCCACAGAGCGCGCAGCTTGCGGTTGTTCTCCTCCTGTTTGCTGTAGTATGGGTTGCGGTCGTACCAATCATCGTGATGAGAGTTGATGATGACATACATATTTTCTTCGAGCGCCCAGTCCACCACCTCTTTGACCCTTGCGAGCCATTCGGGATTGACAGCCATCTCCGTTGTGTTGTTCACATGATTGATCCATCTGACAGGGATGCGTATAGCATTGAACCCCTTGGCAGCCACAGCTTTGATCATATCCTGTGTGGTCTTCGGGTTTCCCCATTCCGTTTCTGTTTTGGGACATTCGAGGGAGTTGCCCAGGTTCCATCCCATCACCACGTCGCGTGTCCATTCTTGTGCGTTAAGTGTCATCCCCTCTTTGTCAGGGGTCACCGTCTGTGCGCCGCATCCGAGTGATGCCAGCGCCATAGCGAAAAATAGTACGATCTTCTTCACGATTTCAGCTTTTAATTATTTCTTCTTCTGTAGGAACAACTTCTTTGGTAGCTCTGGTTCACAAACCGCGCCGAGAAAGGCCAGTTTGTTGCAACATTTATGGCCAGCAGAGCAACCATTCTGCAAATTTAGTGAAAAATCCGATTCATCGAAGAAAAAAGGAAAGAATTATTGAATTTACCGAGAAAGCACATCGCACTATATGTTGCGTTGACAACGCAACATACGGAACGATAAGCATCCCGGGACAACAGTCTTTCCTCAAGATGGGAAACGGATGCCAAATTATAATTTGCTGGCCAGGTCGAGGATTTTCTGCTTGGTCTCCTCCGTTTTTTGCTCGTCTATTTTGGCGGTGACGACCCCCATGTTCTCCACGCTCCAATAGTTGCAGATGTCTCGGAACTCAGCGGTGGCACCATCATAGACACCAGGAGAATACGATGAAACGAGCAGTGCCATCTTCTTCACCTTAGCAGGACTGTTGACACAGTACATACGTTGGATAGGTGCCTGAATCTGTGCACAGAGCGTGAAATAGTAGATGGGAGCAGCCAGCACCAGCACCTCTGCTTCCGCCATCAGCGGATAGATTTCCTGCATGTCATCCTTCTGGATGCATGCTCCGTTGCCCTTGTTGTGACAGTACTCACAAGCCAGACAGCCAGCAATTTTCTTTTTCGCAACATTTACCAATGTCACCTCATGGCCAGCAGCTTCTGCAGCCTTTTTGTATTCTTCCGCCATCCAGGCGGTGTTGCCGTTCGCACGTGGCGAGGCTTGTAAAATCAATATTTTCATAAACGTATTATGGATTTTAGGGTTATTACAATTTCATCACCCGTTTTATCTCCAGGTTCTCATATCCCTCAGGACAGTGAGTAGAGAGATAGACGGTGGGATTATTCAAGATAAACTCTCTCACACGGTCGAGTGTCTGTCGGGCAGCATCCTTGTCTTCGAAGACGATGCTCAGTTTGTTGGCTTTCAGTGCCGCATCGCAATAGGTCACGTCGCCGTGGAACATGTAATAAAGGCCATCATTCTCAGCGATAATGATACTGTTGCCCTTGGTGTGACCTTTGGCTTCGATGAACCAGATGCCATCAGCCACCTGCTGTGCATGAGGGAAGTTCTTGTAGGATTCACCATACTGTGCGAGGACGATGTTGTCACCTTGCAGTTTCATGGCTTCAGCATCCTCGGTAGAGATATACACCTTAGCATTGGGGAAGTATTCCAGTGCCGCCGTGTGGTCAGGGTGCTTGTGTGTGACAAGAATTTTCGTCACCTGCTCCGGTTGATAGCCAGTGGCAGCGAACGCATCCATATAGTCGGCCACCTTCTCACCCATATAGAGAGGAGCACCCAATTTCTTGGCAGGCGCAGCAAAGTCATTTTTAAAACCCGTGTCAACGAGGATGACCTCCTCACCCGTATCGATAAGGAAGTTTTGCAGACTGCTGCGGTAGATGATTTGTTCGTCAAACAGGTCTTTGCCTTCTTCACCTCCGAAGGCAAACGGCTGGTTCATGAAACCACCGTCGAACATACGGATAGCTTTGATTTCCATTATTACAAGAAATTAAATCGTTGATAGAATAAATTGTTTTAAGTTTTCCAGATCTTGCTTGTTGGGATGACCGGCATACAACGGCCCCATAGAACCTTTACAAGTAAAAGAACGCTCATCAACAGTGATGCCCTGTGCCTCGAGTAAGGATCGCATCTGCGGGACAGGAGACTTGATGATGGCACACGAGCCAATGCAGACCACCCGATGACTTCGGCCATTTTTTCAGAATGGCCGAACTTTGAGAAATATCGGATGGCAATTATCATAGTATAGTTTGTTTTTTATCAATCATTCTTTCTATTTCCTCGCGATGCTCATAGAGCGTGCATCCTCCCGTGTGCTCCCATCCGAGAGCCCGTGCGTCACGAATCTTGCGGAACAATGGTGACTGAAGCGCTTTGCGTAACCCAAGTTCAGCCACATTGCTGTCGCTGAAGGGCGAGAAGGGGCAAGGCTCCGCTGAACCATCAGGGCCGATATGGAAAAATCCACGTCCCGATGCCAGGCATCCACCCAGTGCTTTCTCATCGCCAGGAAATGAGAGGAAGATGAGGTCCTCATAGTCATTGCGGCGATCTTCCAGCACGGTTTCCATCAAAGCCACATGCTCGTCGTTGAAAGCCAGGTGTTCCGTTCCCGGTTCAGTGGGCACATATTCAATGAAAAATACGATCTTACAACCGTAGGATCGCAACTGCTGGATGAAGTCATGAGAAGTCACGAGCGACAGATTCTCTGTCGTCACGGTGATGCTGGTGCCGAAGAATAGATGTTCCTTGCTCAGGAGTTCCATTGACCGCAAGGCCCTTTGGAACACCCCCTGTCCGCGACGCTCGTCAGTACCGATCGCCGTGCCCTCGATGCTGATGATCGGCACGAGATTGAGGCGTTTACGCAGAAACTCGATATAGGCAGGACCGATGAGCGTGCCATTGGTAAAGATGGGGAAAATCATATCCCCCACCTCGCTGACAGCCTCCAGAATGTCCTTTCGCAACATGGGTTCGCCACCGGCGAGGAGTGAGAAATTGATGCCCAGTGCAGCAGCTTCAGAGAAGATATCCCGCCACTGCTGTGGTGTGAGCGTCTGTTTGCGCCCCTCCTCGTCGTCCGCGGCAATACCATTGCTGCGAGCATAACAGCCTTTGCAATGAAGGTTGCAAGAAGTCGATATGCTGCTGATCAGGAACGGCGGCACCTCCAATCCCTCCTCATCGAACACTTTACGACGGCGTTTCTCTGTTTTTTCAAACAGCCGCTGCATTCTGAAGGCAAACTTCGCCTCACGCGGATTGCTGAGCACGTTTTTGTATGCCTTTGCCATAATATTGCGTATGCTGCCGCTCATATAGACAGCCAAATCTTGTTTTTCCATAAACAACGATCAGAGGAAGAGACTGTATAACAGTCTTCTTCCTCTTTATTTCATGCTAATATTTATTTTACAGCAGGTTCCCACTTGCACCTCACGGGAGAGACGATGGCCCCCTCCTTCTTCAGTTGAGCGAAAGCCTTATCCACTTCCTTTCTGTCGGCGCCCAAGGCCTTTGTCACATCGCCAGCGGAAACGGGTTTGCCAGCCTCACGCATAGCCTGTAATACTTGTTCTTTCATACTTATATACTATTATGATATTTAGACTTGTGTAAACAGCCAGTTCTGTTGGCCAATCTTCTCAATCATCTCCAGTGTACCCTGACTCCAGTAGAGGTCTTCCTCCTCATCCTTAAGGTAGTCAATCATGATCTTGTAGGTAGAGGGGTCGTTGATCAGCGTCTCACAGCACTTGTAGAGCAGGTCAACACCAGCTTTTTGAATGTCGAGGTCGGCTTTGATATACTCCACAGGGTCACAGATAAGTGCACGGCTCTTGGCCCCATCGAACTTGATTTCGCCACCGAGGTCGAGGATGCGTTCCACGAACTTCTCCACCCATCCCATCTCCTCATTGAAATGGTCGATATACTTCTGTCCCAACTTTTCAAAACCCTGAGCCTTGAAAATCTGACCTTGCAACTTGTGTACCAGAGCACCTTCCGTCAGTCCCGTTGCGAAGAACTGCAGTGCCTCAATTGATTTCTTTGCGTCCATCATTGTTTTGTTTTAATAATGTTATTTAAATAAGGTTTGAAATTCCTCTTGTGTTGTGTCACTCATCTTGGCAACTGATTACCCATCCGTGTAAAAAGTGATAATGATTGACTATTTTTTTGCAAAGAAACAACCTTTTGGACTATCAAGCAAATCTGAAACGATACAAAAATTGTCTGAAACGATACAATATAAAATTTTTATTCTTATCTTTGTCTGCACAAACCACTCATTTCACATTATGTATAGTTTACGAGAAGCCTGGATCATGATGAACGGCCACCTGCCCTACGAGCAGTGGGAGGGCAGGATGTACTGTATAGAAACAGATGCCACCATCACCTTCCGTGCTAACAAGACGCAAGGGTTCATGGCCGCCTATTCTTTCACACTTGTCATTGAAGGATGGCTCACGATCGTCTATAATGGTCAGGAGCTGACCTTGCTTCCCGACGATCTTTACATCTATTCGCCCGGTTTGGAAGTGACCATTCTTGCCGCATCAGAAGAATACCACGGCATCTGTCTGTTGGCCGACGAGCATCTCACCATCGAGTCACCCACTGTCCACGATCTTGTCAATATAGCCTACGCCCCCATTGTTCAGTTGCACAAGCCAAAGATTGCATTGCCTCATGAGGACGCACGGCGTATGGAGGAAAAGATGCGTGAGATGTTGGGCTATCTTCATTCTGCCCACATTTACAAGACCAAGATTCTACAGATGCTCTATGCTGTATTCCTGCTCGATACTCAGAGCGCACTGGCCAATGCCATCAGTCAGCGACAGGTTCCTCAGCGAGTCGAGGAAATATTTTTGAACTTCATCCGCCTGTTGCCACAATATTTTGCATCACATCACGACATCGCCTTTTATGCCTCATCCCTCAACATCTCCAAGGTATATCTTTCCCGAGTGGTCCGTCAAGTCACCGGACGCACAGTGATCGATTACCTGAACCATTACCTGCTGATGGAAGCGTCCTACCTGTTGCGCACCACAACACTCAGCATCACCCAAATAGCCGACCGCCTCCACTTCGCCGACGCCCCCTCTTTCAGTAAATTTTTCTCACGCAAGAAAGGCATCACACCCAAGGATTATCGAAAGACATATCAATAACTCAACGATTATGAAGGCCATTCAGTCAACCCTATAAGGCACCAATGATTCAGGAAACTCATCGATGCCGATATAGAGCATGCCCTTTTCTTTTGCCTCTTCTACAGCGAGTTCTCCGGCCGTCTTGTGATTGTCGAGGAATTGGCTGATAGCCTTTTCGGCCGTCTTATTGTCGCCGGAAGCGATATAGTTGACCACGCCATAGCCAAGGTATTTGCCGTTGTTGTCAAAGAAAGAATAGGCATAGCCACCTCCGCCAGATGTAGGTATGCTTTCGATATGCTCCACCTTGAAAGCCACCTGTGACAGCACGCCTACAAGGTCTTCGAACTCTTTTTTATCGTATTTCACCACATCACGTAGGTCGAAGGCGTTGCGGTGGTCGCTATAATACCAGGTGACAGAATCAGGTGTGATGTGGTATTCAGTCTTCACCGCAATTCCTGAATTGGAAGCGATGGTGTAGAGGATGGCAGTTGTCTCTTTCTTGATGGGGCATCCTTGTTTCTGTGCCGCATAAAGGTTGGGGTTGCCAGCATTACATGAGGAGAGGCAAGTGGTCGTCGCCAGGATGAGGGAGGCAAATAAATATTTCATCTTTATCTAAGTCATTGGTAACGTGAAGCGAAAGATTGCCTGATCATCGTCCGAGGCCATCGGGCATCAGAAGAGTCAAGCAAGGAATCCAAGCAACCTATCAGAAATTCTTTCTGACACCTTTCCAGTCAGGAAATTTCATTTTCAGGTATTCATCATCGAGGAAGATCGCAGCTTGTCCCACTTTGCCTTTCAGTTGCCAGTCTAGCCATTTGACCACCACCTTGGCATAGTTGCCGCCATACTTCTCGTAATAAGTTCCGCTGTGCCCATCCTTTGAGTTCAGCATCACCACGGGTATGTTGTCGGCGATACGCTCATAATCTTTCTGCGCATTGGCATATGCGATGTCACCAGGTCCGCCAATCATATAGAACATCGGAGTGTGAAGGTTTTTGAGCGACTCTTTCGTAGATCCCATCATTTCCATATCGCCGATACCAGAGTTCAGCATTACGCAGGTCTTGATGCGAGGATCATGGGCGACCCCCAACACCTGTGCCCCACCGCACGACTGTCCCATAGCCGCCACATGGTCGAGGTCAAGACAATGATAGTATTCAGAGTTGGATGTGGCATTTTGATCAATCAGCCAATCGAGCACCTCCAACAGCATCTTTGGATAGGTACTGAATTGTGGTGCGGCAGGTTGCTGTTTTTTGTTTTTCTTGGCCTTTTTCGCATCCAGTTCTCTTTGGCGTGCCTGTTGCTCCTGTCGAGCCTTTATCTCCTCAGGTGTCAAAGGCAAGATTTTCTCCCCATTGGCCATGATGACCTCACCTTTTGTTTCTGGATAAGCCGATTTGAGGACGCCCCTCCATTGTGCCATCACATCCGCCTCATCATACGGGCCTATGGCAGCAGCCACATATCCGTAGGAAGCCACCTCGCTCAACAATAAGCGCATCTCCACGTTGTTGTTGAAGCAGGCACCATTGGCATAAACAATCACCGGCAGGGCACCCTGTCTTGCCACCACCTCTTTGAGGTTTTGCGGGCGGTACACCGTGAAGCCAGGACATGAGGCATCGCCCACCACTTCTGACTTGAAGGGTCCTGTACCACCATTTTCCACTACTTGTCTTTGGGTGGTCTGGGCATTCATCAGTCCCACACTTGTGGCGACCAACATCAGTGTGAACAATAATTTTTTCATGATTTTTTATTATTATTTGTAGGTAATTATGTGTATTTTGTCATCGGGGGTAAAGGTTCTTTTTGAGGGGAGGGATAGCACTTTGGGATATTTGTTGCGTTGACAACGCAACATACAGAACGAGATATGCGGAGCGGAGCGGTGCGCGCCCCTCGGGGTGAGAGGGAGTGGAGAGTGACTTTAGCGGATGTCGAACAGTTTGATGAAGCCCGTCATGGTGAGAATCTTGAGGACTTCACCTTCCACGTGAGTCAGCACCAGACTACCGCCTTTGGCCTCACTTTCTTTCTTCAACTTGAGCAGTCCACGAAGTCCCAGACTACAGATATATTCCAATTTCTCACAATCAAGTTCGATAGACTTGTCAGCTTTATTCATCAGAAATTTCAGGTCTTCGAGGAATTGAGAGGCTACAGCCGTGTCGATCCAACCTGTGAGGATTCCGTAATAGGAACCGTTGCGTTCTTTGATTTCGATATTCATATAGAGATGATTTTTATGGTTTTTGAATGATTATATTACATTTTAAGGCAATGGGGTAATCGGATAGATGATATTGACTATCAGGATATTGGCAGCGAGAATGATAAGATTCATCAGGAGTCCGATGCGCATGAAGTCGCTGAACCGGTAACCGCCAGGACCATACACCAACATGTGGGTGGGCGAACCGATCGGTGTAGCGAAACTGGAACTGACGCTTACCATCAAAGCAATGAGGAACGGATAGGGTTCGTAGCCCAGTTTCTCGGCAGCCTCATACATGATGGGGAAGAACATGGCACCTGCCGCCGTATTGGAGATAAATTCGGTGATGAAGGTACCCACGAAACAGATGGAAGCCATGACGACGATGGGGTTGGTGCCGCAGATATCGAGAATGCCAAATGCCAGCCACTCAGCGATACCCGTCTTCTGGATGGCAACCCCTAAGACGACAGACCCCGCGAAGACCATCAGGATTTCCCAGTTGATGGCTTTCATTGCCTGGTCTACGTTGCAGCAGCGGAAAATCAACATCGCAAAAGCAGCAAGGAAGGCACATTGTAGCAGAGGAATCACGTTAAGGGCAGACAGCACCACCATGGCAATCATGATCGATGTTGACACCAGCGTCTTCTTCCCGATGTTGGGCACCTGTGCGTTGTCGAAGAACTGCAACTGCGACGCGAGTCTCTCCGTATGGATATTGACATGCGGCGGACACTCAAAAAGCAGCGTGTCACCCGCCTGCAGAATCACCTTACGTGGTGACTCATTGATGCGCTTGCCACGACGCGCCACGGCAACGAGCACCATATTGTTGTCTCTCTCGAAAGTGGAATCACCTATGGAAGTGTTGATCAGACTACTGCCAAAGGTGACATAGGCTGTCTGCAATTGTCGGTTCTTGTCCACCTCATCTATCGTGAAGATGTGGTGATCAGCATTCACGAACCCATGGCTCTTCTTCAGATCGAGCATCTCGTCGATCTGCCCTGCGAACACCAGTCGGTCGCCACCCATCAGGTATTCGTCAGCAGGCACGGGCGACACGATCTCACGGTCGTCGTAGTGCTTGATTTCAATCAGCGCTCCACCATGGACATCCATCAATCCCGCCTCCTCGATGGTCTGGCCGATGTGATTGCTATCGGAAGGCACAAGGAGTTCCACCGTATAGTCGGAAGTGGAGTCGAAGGCAGATTCAGGCGCCTTACGTTCGGGCAACAGTCTGCGCATGGCGATGATGGAGAGCACGCCGACGCAAAGACAGAACAGACCAGGTATGGTGGTCGCCAGCACATTCATGGCCGTGCCGGTGGTATCGGCATAAAGACCCGAAATGATCAAGTTAGGAGGCGTACCGATCAACGTACACACCCCACCCATGCCAGAAGCATAACTCAACGGTATCAGCAATTTGGAAGGCGAGATATTCAGTTTCTTCGACCATATTTTGACAATTCCCACAAAGAGCGTCACCACCGTTGTGTTGCTGAGGAACGAACTGAGCGCCGCCACAGGAAGCATCAGCCGTATCACCGCTTTGGAATAGCTCTTTGGCTGCCCCAACAAATGCTTGACAATCCATTGCAGCACCCCCGTATGCGTGAGTCCTGCCACAACGACAAAGAGAACTCCGATGATCACCACCGAGGTGCTGCTGAATCCCGAGAAAGCCTCCTTTTCGTCGAGAACCCCAGTGACAAAAAGGATGGCAATAGCCCCCAAGAACACGAGGTCAGACCTCAGTTTAGTGAACAGGAGCACCGTGAACATCAGCAGAACGGTGACTATCGTGATCCAAGCATGAAGGTTAAAACCCAGAAAGACGATCGATTCCATAAATAATTAAGTTTTTATGTGTTACTTGATTTGTTTTTTCAATGTCAATACGTTATAGCCATCAGGAGTCCGCTCGTAAGTCATCGAGTCCATGATGGTCTTCACGAGATAGATGCCGAGGCCCCCGATGGGTCTGTCGCCGAGTTCCGCCTCCACATCGACATCCTCGTGCTTGGTAGGGTCAAATGGAATGCCATGATCCTTGATGACCAGCGTGAGCAGCCTTCCAGCAATCTCCGCCGTCATCTCAACATGTCCTCGGGTTCCTTTCGGGTAAGCATAGTTGATGACATTCGCCACCCACTCCTCAGCGGCGAGATTCAGCGACTTGGCAGCCTCCTCATCGATGCCGTGCTCACGACATACTGAGAAGAAGAAGTTTCTCATACGGCTGACCTCCGACATCTCATTCTTCATGATGATACGTCGAGGCGCATAAGCGGTTTTTTTCTGCGATGTGCCGTGGCGGAAGAACATGATGGTCAGGTCATCGTCCTGCTCGGTCCCATCAGCAAACACGGTGACATGCTGTTTAAGATAATCAACGACCTCTATCGCCGAGGCATTTTTGTTTTTTTCCAAGTCATGCACGACGCGCTCCTCTCCAAAAAGTTTTCTGTTACCGTTGCCCTTATACATAGCTTCCGTCAAGCCATCAGTATAGAGCAGCAGAGAGGTGTTTTCCGGGAAAGGCACCTGCTGCTCCTCATAGTCGAAGTGATCCTGAATGCCTATCGGCAGATTGGTATCAACATCCAGCAGATGACAGCTACCATCCGGCATCTGTATGGCAGGCGCATTATGTGCAGCATTGCAATAAGTCAGGTAATGCGTCTTCATGTCGAGCACCCCTACAAACGCCGTGACAAAGATCATGGAGTCGTTGGTGGAAGCGATGGCATGATTCATCTCGCGCATGATGTTGGCCGCACTCTGATAGTTTCCAGCCAGGTTGCGGAACAGCGTACGTGTGACCGCCATATAGAGGGATGCCGGCACTCCTTTGCCAGCCACGTCGCCGATAATAAAGAAGAGCTCATCCCGCTCGATGATGAAATCGTAGAGATCTCCTCCCACTTCTTTGGCAGGCGACATAGAGGCGAAGAGGTCAAGGTCATCCCGCTCCGGGAAGATGGTAGGAATCATGCCCATCTGGATGTCGTGCGCGATGGAGAGTTCGCTCAATATTCGCTGTTTACTAGCTGTTGTGGCTTTCAGGTCCTCAATATGCTGTTTGAGCGATGTCTGCATATACCCGAAAGCGTTTCGCAACCGCAGCAACTCGTCTTCCGATTTGATCTCAGGCAACGACGTATCCAGGTCCCCTTGTGCTATATTCACCGCAGACTCGGCGAACAATTGTAGCGGTTTCACCATCTGATAGATGGCCACTGTGCAGAAGATGAACAACAAAGCCAGCCCCACGATAAACACCAGCAAGCCATATTTCACGATTTGATGAGTCAGCGGCAGCGACATGCTGTCGCCGGTGAAATAGAAGAACAAAAACACAGCCACCAAGAAGACAGCCGCCGCAATGTTCATGATTCTGAAACTGAGCCTTGCAGCAAACGACTTCTGGTATGCCAGGTCATACTTATATTCAAAATTCGGTTCTTCTACCAAAACGTCATTAGATTAAAGTCCATTCTGCGTACAAATATAAGAAAAAAAGAGGAATCTTGTATCTTCATCTCGCCCATTTTTTCGGAAAAGGCCTCATAATTATTTATTATGTGCAGCCATCCTATAAAAAGAAGTGTGGCCGTCGCTGTGACATAAAACGTACAACAGCAACGGCCACACGACATCAATGGTGACAAATCTCCCGAAAAACTACTTCACGATTTTGTGAGAGATCAGCATGTTTCTTGGGTCAAGCGCCTCATCGAGTTTCTCTTTGGTCATCAGGCCCCTCTCCAGCACGATGTCATAGATGGAGCGGTTGGTTTCCAGTGCTTCCTTGGCCACCTTTGAGCTCGTCTTGTAACCGATGTAGGGATTGAGAGCCGTCACGATACCGATGGAGTTCTTCACCATCTCGTAGCAACGCTCCTTGTTGACGGTGATGCCGAGGATGCACTCATCTGTCAGCGTATCGATGGCGTTCTTCATCCAGAGCAGGCTCTCGATGAGCGCCTCGGTGATGACGGGCTCCATCACGTTGAGCTGCAACTGTCCGGCTTCGGCAGCGAAGCTCACGGTGGTGTCGTTGCCGATCACCTTGAAGCAAACCTGATTCACCACTTCAGGAATGACGGGGTTGACCTTTCCCGGCATGATGCTTGATCCAGGCGCCCTCGGAGGAAGGTTAATCTCATTGAGACCGCATCGTGGTCCAGACGCCATCAGACGGAGGTCGTTGCAAATCTTAGAGAGTTTGACTGCCAGTCGTTTGAGCGCAGAAGAGTAGCTCACGTAGGCACCGGTATCAGGCGTAGCCTCCACCAGGTCGCTTGCCGACACGAAGGCCTCACCGGTGAGTTTGCTCAGGTTGGCAGCACACAGTTTGGCAAAGCCAGGAACGGCATTCAGTCCGGTACCGATGGCAGTACCACCCATATTGATTTCGTGCAGAAGTTTCACGTTGCGCTCCAGGTTGAGGATTTCTTCCTCCAGGTTGTTTGCATAAGCGTTGAACTCCTGTCCGCTGGTCATAGGAACGGCATCCTGCAACTGAGTACGTCCCATCTTGATGACATCCTTGAACTCCTCGCCCTTGTAGCGAAGAGCGCTGATAAGGCCTGTAAGCGCAGCCACCAGACTCTTGTTCATGCGGATAAGCGCCAGACGGATGGTCGTAGGATAGACATCATTGGTGGACTGTCCACAGTTGCAATGGTCGTTGGGATAGCAATACTGGTAGTCACCCTTCTCATGCCCCATGATCTCGAGTGCACGGTTGGCGATCACCTCATTGGCATTCATGTTGACAGACGTACCTGCCCCACCCTGCATCATGTCGATGGGGAAATCGTCATGGAACTTGCCGTCGATGATCTCGCGGCAAGCCTGTGAGATGGCCCCTGCGATTTCGTCGTTGATGACGCCGAGCGTATGGTTGGTCTGCACGGCAGCCAGTTTCACGTATGCGATGGCGATGATGAAGTCGTGGTAGTCGCGCATCTGCTTGCGTGAGATGTGATAGTTGTTGATGGCACGCTGTGTCTGCACACCGTAGTATGCCTCTACTGGTATTTTGAGTTCACCTAAAAGGTCCGACTCAACGCGGTATTTCTGTTGTGTCATAGTGATAGAATTGATGATATATAACTTGTTGATTGCTTAGAACATGGGCAGTTGCCAGATATAACCCAGCGAGATGCGGTTGGAGCTGTAGTCGTCGAAGCCGCAAGCCTTCCCTCTGTCGGTGTAGCTGTAGTGACGTCCCACATAAGTGAGGAAGAAGTGCAGGTTGCTGTTCTTGATGGGATAGAATTCCACGCCAGCGAGATACCCCAAAGCCGTGCGATACTTGCCCTTTTCGATGGCACCGTTAGACTTGGAGAGACCTTGGTTCTCTACCATACCTTTGACGAAGACATTCCATTGCGGATTGACACGATACTGAGCCTTCATGACAAAGGAGAGATACTCTGCGTCGGTCTGATGTCCCCCCATTGCATTGTTGCCCACGATGCTTGAGACGATGCCCTCACGGTCGATGCCCTCACGCATGTACATCACATCTAAGAAAGCGTCGAAATTGTTGACAGTCACCTCATTACCCAGAGCGATGTAATGGCTCTGCTTGCCTTTTGCCTGACTCATCAGAGAGTAGCTCCAGCGTGTCTTGAACACATTGCCGAAATTACCATTCCAGTTAGCAGTGTATACCAATGGCACCTTCGACTGCTCGTATCCATCGCCATACATATCGCTCATGCTTGCGCTGCGGCTGTCGAGCACCTGCAACTGCACCTGATGGTTGGGGTTGACCTGGAATTGGAAGTTGGCACCGGTGAGGAAGTTGCTCATATAATCCACCATGTCGGAATACTCATAAATCTCAATGGGGTTGAGGTCGAATTCGATACCACCATAGGCAGCGCATTGCTTACCGAGGAACATCGAGAACTTGTCGTTGACATTGACACCGATACCCGCCACGTCGATTGACGATGAAGGCATGTTGTCGATACCGTCGGGAGCAGGTGTGTTGTTGCGGTTCAGACGCTGACGCCAGCGGAAGGAGAACGTGTCGTTGATGTTGCCCTTAGCCTCGATACGGATCTGACGCATGTTGAACTTGGCATTTTGGAATTCGCCATCGCTCTCGTTGACATCGAAAGAGTTGTTGAGGTTGAGCAGGAAATGGAAATTGTCCACTTTTTTCTCTATTTTCGTGACTTTCTCGAACATAGATTCCTCACCAGCCGATGCGTCCTTGTCCTGTTGTGCCATCATCGTAGCCGGTACGAAAATCATGGCCAATAACAATAATTTCTTCATAGATTTTGACGATAAAGTTCGATTAACAAGTATTGCAAGTCAAGTTTAGTATTTTTTGAAGAGATCCTGGATCTGATTCCAGTCATGCGTCTTAGTGAGCGCCAGCATGAGCAGCACGCGTGCTTTCTGCGGATTAAGGTCAAGAGAAGCCACGAAATGATATTTGGCATCATCGACCTCGCTATTCAGACAAGTAGGACCAGTCGGGCAGCGTGAAGAACGTACGATCTGAATGCCGTTCTGCTGTGCCTTGACAGCCACGTCGAACACATCTTTGTAGAAGTTGCCGTCGCCCACGCCAGCCAATACGATACCATCGAACTTAGCATCCACGAAAGCCTTCATAGGCAGCGGAGAAGCATTGGCATAACCATAGACGATACCAACGTTAGGAAGTTTCTCCAGGTTGGTGACATCGAACTCCGACTTCGTGGTGTGAAGATTGTTAGGAGTCTGAAGAATGTGAGCCTCACCATTGTAGATGTAGCCGATGATGCCCGAAGGACCACCTTCGAAAGTGTCGCAGTCGATGGTGTGGGTCTTGATCACCGTCTTGGCATCGAGCAGCTGGTTGTTCATGCAGCAGAGCACGCCCATTCCCTTCACGGCAGGAGAAACGGCAGCAGCCACAGCATTGTAGAGGTTAGCAGGTCCATCAGCGCTGATGGCAGTTGAAGGACGCATGGAACCAGCCAGGATCACGGGTTTGTCGCTTTTCACGGTGAGGTTGAGGAAGTAGGCAGTCTCTTCCATCGTGTCTGTTCCGTGAGTGACCACCACGCCGTCGTAGCCTTCCTTATTGAGCAACTCATTGATGCGCTTAGCCAGTTTGAGCCACACCTCGTTGTTCATGTCCTGTGAACCGATATTCACGAGCTGTTCACCGCTCACGTCGGCCAAATAGAGCATCTGCGGAACAGCGTCGATGAGTGTCTGGATACCCACTTGTCCTGCGCTGTAGCTTGAAGAGGTAGACGATTGGCTGACACCTGCGATGGTACCGCCGGTAGCAATAATACGGATCTTAGGTTTTGCAACAATGCTTACAGAAACCAACAGTGCCATGAGCACTAACACATTACGTAGATTTTTCATAATTTGATTTTTTAATAGTTAGTATAAGGTTGGGATATTATTTACAAGAATGTGGGAAGTTTAATATTTTGTAGGTAGGAGATTTAATACAAGAAAGTGATGATGAGATAACCGATGCCTATCGACACGAAGGTGGTGATAAATCCCGAGAGTTGGAAGGAATGGTTGACCACATACTTTCCGATGCGCGTCGTCCCCGTACGGTCGAAGTTGATGGCCGCCACCTCAGTGGGATAGTTGGGAAGGAAGAAGTAGCCATTGACGGCAGGGAACATCGCCACCAGCGCCACCGGGTTGATACCCAGTCCGATACCGAGCGGATAGAGGGTTCTTACTGTAGCCGCCTGCGAGAAGAGCATGATCGACATGATAAACAGCGCCACGGAGAAGAGGAAGGGATATTGCTCCACGAGACCAGCGATGTGTGTTTTGAAGAACTCGATGTTGCCGTTGAAGAAGGTGTCACCCATCCAAGCGATACCGAAGATAGCCACCATGGCGTTCATGCCAGCAGCGAACACGTTGCCTTTCACGGCATCGGTCACCTTAGCCCTGCCCACCAACAAGATGACGGCAGCCATCGACATCATGATGATTTCGATGATATGAGGCATGGTCACCGTCTGCAATTCACCGTCCTGCATATAAGTGGGACGAAGTGAAGGAATGCTACCGAACAACACGACCAGGACCACAGCCAGCAAGAAAGCGATGACCGAATATTTGGCATATTTGCTCGGAGTCTTGATCATCTGCTCCATCAGTTGGGCATCCTTTTCAGGATTGATGATGCCCTCACGCACCCTCCGCTGATATTCAGGATCCTCCACCAACGGTTTTCCGATGCGGTTCTGCACGAAGGATGCCACCAGAATGGCGATCAGCGAAGCAGGAATGCAAATGATGAGGATGTCCTTCAGTTCGATGCCATGTCCTCCGAGGAGGTCAGCGCTGATCACAGCAGCAGTGGCAGCCGACACCGGACTGCCGGTGATGCCAAGCGACGCCGCCACGGTAGCCACACTCAGCGGCCTCTCAGGACGGATCTTGCTGTTGGTAGCGATTTCCGAGATAATAGGAAGCAACGAATAGGACGTGTGAGCGGTGCCTGCGACAAGGCAGAACAACCAGGTGGTCAACGGCCCGTAATAAGTGATGTGGCTGGGGTGCTTCCGCAAAAACTTCGCGGCAAGTCCCACCATGTAGTCAAGTCCGCCAGCTGCCTGCAGCGCTGCCGCCGCAGTAATGACCGACACGATGATGAGCATGACGTCGATGGGCAAGCTACCCGGTTTGAGCCCGAAGATGAACACAAGGATAAAGACACCGACCATGCCGTAGATACCGAGGCCGATACTGCCCACGCGTGCACCAATGAAGATCAGCGCCAGAACGATGAACAGTTGGAATAGGATGATAGCTGTTGCCATAGGTTAGAAGTAAATCGGTTATTAAGTACGCCGCAAAGTTAGCACAACATCTTCTGTTCTCTTTTACAAAAAAGCAAACTAAATTTGCAAAATTCCAACCATTGTTGTAAATTTGCAAAAATTACCTTTGAAAAGAGGTTCTACCAATATACTAATCTATGACTACCACCTCTAAAATGCTATTTATTGACGACTTGTCGGAAAAGGGACTTGTCGGTTCGCATTATGGTGGAATGGTGGCATGCTGTTCTCGCCCAGGTGAAGTGATGTTTCTTCCGTTGTATATGGATCCTGGTGTGCCATTCCACTCTTCGCTACTGATCATGAAGGGAGAGATGGAACTGACTTATGCCCAAGAAACCGTCATGGTGACCGCCCACGATCTGTTGCAGATCCCCCCTTATGCCAAAATCGAGGCTATCACCCCCAATGACACGTGCGAAATGATCTATCTGCTGCTTGACACGACATACGCCGACAGCATAGGTTGGCCAGAGACAGAGAATCCTTCAGGCAAAGAAAAGACCAGAAGCCAGGGCATGTTTCCCACCATTTACCACATAGACGAGATGAAAGTGCTCGAAATGGCGGGCATTGTGAAGCAGATAGAGAGCGCCATCATCAATCCACATTTTTACATGAAAGAAATCATGAGGAGCCTCATCTACGTCAGCAAAGCGTTTATCATCGAACTGGATTCTTTCGAGGAAATTGTGCCTCACGACTTCTCTCACAAAGAGAATGTCTTTAAGATCTTCCTTCATCTGGCTACCACACATTTCCGGGAGCACAGATTGATAGACTATTATGCAGACAGACTGTGCATCACCAACACCTATCTCTCACGAATCGTACGAGAAGTATCAGGTAAGACCGTGAACAATCATCTCACCCAACTTCTCTATGATGAGGCATGCAGGCTACTGTCCACCACCGACATCCCTCTCGGACAGCTCGCTTACGATCTCCATTTCAGCGACCAGTCAGCCTTCTCCAATTTCTTCAAGATGAAATCGTCGATGACACCTAAAGCATTCAGGGCAAAATACAGCAAAGTGTAAATAACATATAAAGAATAGAATCATCATGAACTTCCTTGAAGAAAAAATACTCAGTGACGGGATCATCAAGCCAGGTAACATACTGAAGATAGACAATTTTTTGAATCATCAGATAGACATCAGCATCATACGCCAGATAGCCAATGAACTGAAACGGCGCTTTTGTGGCGTGGAGGTGAACAAGATACTGACTATTGAGGCCAGCGGGATCGCCATCGCGACGATGCTGGGCCACCTGTATGATGTCCCCGTGGTATTTGCCAAGAAGAGTGAGACGGCCAACAGCACAGACAACAAGTACGTGTCTCACGCCTACTCCTTCACCCACAAGAAGGAGAACAAAGTCTTTGTGTCGAAACCCTACCTTCACTCAACCGACCATGTATTGATTGTCGATGACTTTTTGGCCGATGGTCAGGCCATGCATGCGCTCATAGATCTGGTGCATCAAGCCGGCGGTGAGGTGGCAGGCTTGGGCGTTGCAGTGGAGAAAGGCCAACAGAAGGGCGGCAGCCTGTTGCGTGAGGAAGGCTACCATCTGGAGTCCATCGCCATCATCGAAGAGATGAACTGGGAGACGCAGCACATCCGGTTTCGGAATCAGGATGTTCAGCCATCCAAATAAAGAAATTATTGATATTTCTATCAAAAAAACAAAGTGATCACCAAAAGGGACAAAAAGGTTTGCTTTTTTTGGTGCTTTTCTCATTATTTGCTATATTTGCAGTATCTTACCGATACTGTAATTATGACTATACCATGAGACCTTTTTAGAAGTGGTTTATTGTTGATTTTTGTTGTTTTGGACACCAGTTCTTCTACTATGACAACCAAAACAAGGCTCAGTAGACAACCAGACAGATGCCCATACCGCCATGATCAATCACAAATTATTGATACGTCTCATCACTGATTATTCAACTATCATCTAATAACTGATTATTTACTATCATCTGAAAACTGATTATTTAAACTATGAGAAAACTGATTATGATGGCTGTCCTCTGCCTGATGGGTATGACAGCACATGCACAGCAGAATCTGAACTGGGGTCAAGGGCCTCAGGTGGCATCGCCCGATGTGCATGCCGACAACAGCGTCACCTTCAATCTGGTAGCACCAGAAGCCAAGAAGGTGGAGATCACCGGCGATTTCCTGCCCACAAAGAAGATTGAATTTGGTGGCAACACCTACGACGCCCCAGGAACGGCCGACCTTGTCAAGGACAGCAAGGGTGTGTGGAGTTTCACCACCGGTCCTCTGAAGCCAGAGCTCTACACATATAATATGATTGTGGATGGTGTGAAGATCATCGACCCGCTGAACGTCTACAACATCCGCGACATCAGCAACCTGTTCAGTGTGCTGCTCATCGGCGGCGATGCCCGCACAGATCTCTACAAGGTCAACAAGGTGGCTCACGGCACCGTCAGCAAGGTGTGGTATGACAGTCCCACGGCAGGCCTCACCCGCCGACTAACCGTCTACACCCCTGCAGGCTACGAGACCAGCGGCAAGGAATATCCCGTACTTTACCTGCTTCACGGTATTGGTGGCGACGAGAACGCCTGGAGCGAGCTGGGACGTGCCGCCCAGATTCTCGACAACCTCATCGCCCAAGGCAAGGCCGAGCCCATGCTTGTGGTGATGACCAACGGCAACATCTCTCAGGAAGCCTGTCCCGGTGAGACGTCAGAGGGTTTCCGTGTTCCCACGATGATGCTCCCCAAGACCATGGAAGGCAGTTTTGAGACCGCCTTCCCCGATGTCGTGAAATTTATCGAGAAGACCTATCGAGTGAAGAAAGACAAGGCCCACCGCGCCATCGCCGGTCTGTCGATGGGCGGTTTCCACAGTCTCTTCATCAGCATCAACAATCCCGACCTCTTCGGTTACATCGGTCTTTTCTCCGCAGCCGTCGACCAGCAGCAGGCAGACCCCAACGGCTTCCCCAACATCTATGCAGACCGCAACAAGAAGATCGACGGTCTTTTTGCCAAGAAGCCCAAGCTCTTCTGGATCGGTATCGGCAAGACCGACTTCCTCTTCAAGAACAACAACGACCTGCGCGCCTATCTCGACTCCAAGGGCCATAAGTACACCTACCTTGAGACCGACGGCGGTCATATCTGGCGCAACTGGCGCATCTATCTCTCAGAATTCACCCCATTGTTATTTAAATAATCAGCAAACAGTAATTTAATATTATGATGACCAAAGTATTTCGTTTTTCGCTCATCACAGCCGCAGCCGCTATGCTCTTTGGCTGTTCACCCGACACCCCTGTCCAGAAAATCAACAAGGAAGAAGTGATGCCCAAGATGTCTTTGGAAGACAAGGCCCACTTCGTCATCGGTATCGGCATGGCCGGTTTCACTGGTGATAATGCCGTGATCGGAGCCACCCGCAGTCTTGTACCGGGAGCCGCCGGCACCACCTATCCCCTTGACTCTCTCGGGATTCCCGCTATCGTCCTTGCCGACGGTCCTGCCGGACTGCGCATCGACGCCACCCGCGAAGGCGACTCCGCCACCTATTACTGCACCCACTTCCCCATCGGAACACTGTTGGCCTCCACCTGGAACACCCAACTTGTGGAGGAAGTAGGCCAAGCCATCGGAGAGGAAGTGAAGGAATATGGAGCCGATGTGCTGTTGGCCCCCGCCCTTAACATCATGCGCAACCCTTTGTGTGGCCGTAACTTCGAGTACTACTCCGAGGATCCCGTCGTGGCCGGCAAGACAGCCTCCGCCTATATCACCGGTGTCCAGAAGAACAATGTCGGCACCAGCATCAAGCACTTTGCCGCCAACAACCAGGAGACCAACCGCATGAACAACGATGCCCGTATCTCACAGCGAGCCCTTCGCGAGATCTATCTGAAAGGCTTCGAGATCGCCATCAAGGAGAGCAAGCCCTGGACCGTGATGACCTCCTACAACTACATCAACGGTATCTACACCTCAGAAAGCAAAGACCTTGTGACCACCATTCTGCGTGACGAATGGGGCTACGAAGGCACTGTGATGACCGACTGGTTTAGTGGCAAGGACGGCGCCAAACAGATGTGGGCCGGCAACGACATGCTGCAGCCCGGCAAGCCCGAGCAGTTTGACAGCATCGTGGCAGGAGTGAAGAGCGGCAAGTTGGCAGAGGCCGACCTTGACCTCTGTGTGGAGCGCACCCTGAACCTTGTCGAGAAGAGTCCCCGCTATCAGGGATATAAGTACTCCAACAAGCCCGACCTCAAGGCTCATGCCGCCGTTACACGTCAGTCGGCCGCCGAGGGAATGGTGCTCATGAAGAACAACAACACCCTACCCTTCTCCGAATCGGTTAAAAATATCGCCCTTTACGGCAACACCTCTTACGATTTCATCGCCGGCGGTACCGGCTCCGGCAATGTGAACCACGCCTATGTCATTTCCCTGCTCGACGGTATGAAGAACGGTGGATATAACGTATCAGAAGACTTGAAAACCGCCTACGAGGCTTACCTCGCCGACGCCAAGCAGAAGGCAGCCGCCGAACTTGAGGCCAAGATCAAGAAAGACTCCAGCGCCGCCATGCTCGCCAATTTCCTGCCCCAGCCTCTGCCCGCCGAGAAACTCTTCTCAGCAGCAGAACTCAGCACGCAGGCCCAGCAGGCAGACATCGCCGTCGTCACCTTGGGCCGGCTCTCCGGAGAGTTCCTCGACCGTAATGTGGCCAACTTCAATCTCAGCAGCTCCGAGCGCCAGCTCATCGAACAAGTGTGCGATGTCTATCACAAGGCCGGCAAGCAAGTGGTCGTACTGCTGAACATCGGCGGCGTGATCGAGACAGCATCCTGGAACGAGCTGCCCGATGCCATTCTCTGCGCCTGGCAAGCAGGACAGGAAGGCGGCAACAGCGTTGTCGACGTGCTCAGTGGCAAGCAGTCACCTTCCGGCAAGTTCACGATGACATGGCCCGTCAAATTCACGGACGCCTATTCCTCCAAAAACTTCCCCATCGACGAGGATCCACGCATTGACATGTTGAATCAAGGACAGAAGGGCAATGTGAAGAATGTGGACTATACCGAATACGCCGAGGACATCTATGTAGGCTACCGCTACTTTGATTCCTTCGATATCCCCGTCAGCTATCCCTTCGGTTTCGGTCTGAGCTATACCACCTTTGCTTATAGCGATGCCAAGATCGCCGAGAAGGGCGACGCCTACGAGATCAGCGTGAATGTGAAGAACACCGGCAATCACGAAGGCAAAGAGGTGGTGGAGCTCTATGTCTCCGCTCCCGACAGCAAGGCCGCCAATAAGCCCGTCAAGGAACTGAAAGCCTACGCCAAGACCAAGGCCCTGAAGGCCGGCGAGAGTGAGACCGTGAAGCTCACCGTCAAAGCCGCAGACCTTGCATCATTCGACGAGGCATCCTCCTCATGGGTTGTCGCCGAAGGTGAATACCAGTTCCTCATCGGAGCCTCATCTCAAGATATCAAGGACACGCTCAAAGCCAATGTGAAAGCTCAGCAGACGAAGGTGAACGACGTCATGAAGCCAGCGTTCAAGATGAATCTATTAAAGCGATAGTCTTATGCAAACACGCCATATTATTTGTTCCGCTTTTGCTGTAGCCACCCTTTGTGGCTACAGCCTTCATGTTGGCGCCCAGCAACTCCGCACCAACAACATCGACGAGGTCGTGAATGCCATGACACTCGAGGAGAAATGCCACCTCGTTTTGGGCTGCGGCATGCATTTCAATGACGGTGCGAAGTTTCCCGGCACCGCCGGCAGCACCTACGCCGTGCCCCGTCTCGGCATCCCCGAGACCTACTGTGCCGACTCCCAGCAAGGACTGCGCATGAGCGCAAACCGCGAGTGGGACCACCGTGACTACTACCCCACCGATTTCGTCGCCTCGATGACTCTCGCCTCAACCTGGGACCGAGAGGCCGCCTTCAAGGTAGGCCAAGGCATCGGCAACGAGGTGCGGGAGTTTGGTCTTGACTGGATCCTCTCCCCCTCGATGAACCTTATCCGCAATCCCCTCTGTGGCCGTAACCACGAGTATTACTCAGAAGACCCCTTTCTCTCAGGCACCATCGCCGCGGGATATGTGCGTGGAGTGCAGAGTGAGGGAACAGCCGCCTGTCCGAAGCATTTCATCGCCAATAATCAGGAGACCAACCGCAACAGCAACATCTCTCAGATCTCACAGCGAGCCCTCCGAGAGATCTATCTCAAGGCTTTTGAGATCATGGTCAAGGAAAGTCAGCCCTGGACCATCATGACCTCTTACAACAAGCTCAACGGCCCCTATGCCCTGCAGAACCGCGACCTATTGACCACCATCGTCCGTGATGAGTGGGGCTGGAAGGGAATGTTTGTTTCCGACTGGAATGCCGGCGATGATGCCGTAGCAGCGATGGAAGCCGGTAACGACATGTTGCAGCCCGGTCAAGACAAGCAGTATCAGGCCATCCTCGACGCCGCAAAGAGCGACAAGCTCTCCATGGACATCCTCAATGCCAATGTCAGGCGCATTTTGGAATATATTGTCAAGACCCACAATTTCAAGGGCTATCCCTACCAGAATGAGCCACCCCTGAAGGCCCATGCCCAGACCGTCCGTGAGGTGGGTGCCGACGGTATCGTATTGTTGAAGAATAGCGGCATCCTGCCGTTGTCCGTCAAACGAGTCGCCCTCTTCGGATGCACCAGTTATGACTGGATTTCAGGCGGTTCCGGTTTCGGAGGCACCTCAGTAGGTCATTACACCGTGTCATTGATAGAAGGTCTGCGCAGTGCAGGCTATGAGGTTTACAAGCCACTCATCAGCATCTACAAACAACATCTCGCATCCGAGGAGAAACGCCTGTTCCCCAACGGCCGTCCCCCATTCTCCCTCACTCCCCCAGCCCGTGCCGAGGAGAAGTCGTTCACGTCTGAGGAGATGAACGCCGCCATCGATGGCAGCGACGTGGCCATCATCAGTCTTGGCCGTAAGAGCGGTGAGGCCGCCGACCGCAGCGAGTCCGACTTCTATTTGAAAGAAGGAGAATCACAGCTCATCAAGGCCGTCAGCGATGCCTATCACGCCAAGGGGAAGAAAGTCATCGTGCTGCTCGACATCTGCAGTCCCATCGATGTCGCCTCCTGGCAGAATCAGGTTGACGGACTCGTCTGCACCTGGCAGGGCGGTCAGGAGAGCGGATTCTCAGTGGCCGATGTCCTCTCAGGCAAGGTAAATCCATCAGGCAAACTGCCCATGACCTTCCAGAAGCGATATGGTGATGCCTATGCCGACAAGAACTTCCCCGCCAATGTGGATGACAAGACCCTCGGAGCGATGTTCATGTGGGGAGACAACAAAGACGCTGCCCAAAAGGAGCGTCAGCCACAGGCTAATATCGACTACACCAACTACGAGGAAGACATCTACGTGGGTTACCGTTACTTCGACAGTTTCGGCAAGGAAGTGGCCTATCCCTTCGGTTTTGGTCTCAGTTATACCACTTTTTCCTACGATAATTTGGTGGTCGAGGAGAAAGACGGTCTCTACATGATCAAGGTGGACGTGAAGAATACCGGTTCACGTGCTGGCCGCAACGTGGTGGAGCTCTTCGTGGCAGCCCCCAACAGCAAGAAGTTGAACAAGCCCGAAAAAGAGTTGCGCAACTTTGCCAAGACCGGTCTGTTGCAGCCAGGCCAGACAGAGACCGTCACGATGGACGTCTCTACGGAAGACCTCGCATCCTTCAATGAGAAAGCCTCAGCCTGGAAGACCGATGCCGGAGTCTATACCTTTATGATCTGTTCCTCCGTCAACGACATCGAGGCAAAAGCCACCGCCAAGGTGAAGGCATGGAGCCAGAAAGTGCACAATGTCTTGCGCCCCAACGTGAAGCTCAATTTGCTGAAGAGGTAAATGGGAGAGATTGGGTAACACAGATTATTAAGGACAAAAAGATCTGTTATCATACTATTGTAGCAAAACCGGGCGGCGGTGACCTGAATTATAAGGTCGCCGCACCCGGTGAGCCGATGTTATTTCTCCGTGCTTGATATCGTAGGAGCCATCAACCGACAAGATGACCACCAGAAAAATCGCAACTATTGGAAATATCTCAAAGCGAAACTGCGCTGTAGTTTGGCTTGAACAATGAGTTGAAGAATATATATATATGATAATCAACGAACCTGAAGAATGAAAAATGCCTGAAAGCGAACAAACACCGAACAAGTTACCGAACAAGTTCGGATTAACATTATGACAGAAGGAAAAGACCAGTTGACGTTGAAACAGAAGAAAAGGGTGAATCTGAAGCTTCACCCCAATTGGACAAGTTTTTTTCATCCTCTATTTGCGAAAAACTCACTATCGCATATTCAAAGGCCGTCTGACCATATAAGGATTCTGTGTTCAAAATTTCTTGTACTGTTTCTTGGTCTCAATGCTATTTGATGACATATTTGCGGCCAATGTAGATATAGATGCCCTTGGTCGCTGGATGTCGGCAATGGATGCGGTAAGGCGGCAGAGATTGTATAAAGTTCGGGTGAATATTGCGGAATCTCAGCGTAAAAATGTATCTTTGCACTAAAAAATGACACGAACTTAGTCCGACTTTATAAAGTGGACTCCTAATTACAAACATATAATGAACTGGAACGAATTATATGACCGTGCATTGCAGATAGCTATCCGTGCACATAAGGGACAAAAGGATAAGGCAGATCGTGATTATGTGATGCATCCGATCCGTGTAGCAGAGCGATGCAAAGACCCACGGGCAAAAATCGTGGCACTATTGCATGACACGATAGAGGATACCTCAGTAACGCCAACGTATCTACGGAGTGAGGGCTTTCCTGAAGAAATTATCAACGCTGTATTGTCTGTGACAAAGCTAAACGAAAATGAAGACTATGAGGACTTTGTGCGCAGGGCAGCGAAAAATGAGATTGGCAGGGAGGTAAAGATTGCCGACCTGGAGGATAATATGGATATCCGACGATTGAAGGAAATATCAGATTACGATGCGGATCGGCTTCGGAAATACCTACGTGCCTGGCAATATCTGACCAGCTTGGATGACTGATTGCACGGAGCGGCTGACGGCGAGGCGGAAGCGGAGCGGCGGAAGCGGCGAGGCAGCGAGGATGACGGCCAAAGCGGAGCTTTGGCATACGGAGAAGGTGAAAACTGGCGATATGAAACCGAGAGGATGACCACGAGAAGGACGCAGGGCGAAAACAAACATTTACAGCGAAAAATACGACGTCGGTTTACCGATTAAAATGTTTATTTTTGCACTCAAAATGCGATAAAGGGGCGTATGGCAGAGAATAATTCTTTGTTGGAAGGTCAGAATACCGTGACAGCGATAGGTGACGAAGTGGTGTATGTAGACAACATCCAGGAAGTAGTAAAGGTCACCTCCATGTCACCATTGAAGATGGAATGGAACGCCATTGTGCATTGCCGTCGTGGGCGCATACTGCTTGAAGTGGGTGGCAACCAGGAGGTGAAGGTGCATCAGGAGCAACTGCTGCTGATACCTGCTCAGAAACTATTGCAGACGATGATGGTAAGCACCGACATCGATGCCATAGCAGTGCTGATCAGTGACCGCGTGCTGAAGTCGGTATTAGGTCCCCAGGTGGACATCTGGAACCGCGCCATGTATCTACGTGAAATCTATGTGATCGACACGTTGCGCTGGTCGAAAGCCTTGCAAAGTCAAAGTCTTGCCTTGTTTAAGGGTGAAGAGTTGTTTTTGTTCCATGAGTTTGCCTTTTCCTTCTTGCGCACCTTCCTGCTGATCATCTGTGAGGAATTGTTGCGGAAAGAGAAAATGATCTTGGATACATTCACTGATGGTGAGGTGTCGTCAACCAATCGCAACAAGGTCCTTTTCAGTCAATTTCTTGAGTTGCTCAGAAAGGAGAAGCAGAAGCGGCGCCCAGTGAGCTACTATGCCGCCCGACTCTGCATCACATCGAAATATCTCTCTACGCTCTGCCGTAAGGTGAGTGGTAAGACACCCACACGCTGGATCACCGACAGCGTGATGGAGGACAGCTACCAGTTGTTGCGCAGCACAAACCTGACCGTGAAGGAAATATCCAACCGTTTAGGATTTCCCAACTCATCGTTTTTCGGACAATACTTCCGTGAGCAGGCAGGCTTGACTCCCATTGAGTATCGAACCCAAAAGCAGACAAAGCCATGAAGACCCTGCTCATGAACGGACGAGGCGGTGACTATACAGAATATATTTTTAAATAAACAACATCATGCCCCCGGGCAATCACCTATAAAACAACTATTCCATCATTCGTATGAAAAAAATTTACTTTTTTTTGTTTGCAGCCTGTCTGTCGGCATCAGCCATGGCACAGGAGAAATTTGAGTTGGGCAAACCCAATGACGATAACTACCGGTATTTGGATGAATACCATGCTCTCAAAGAATATATAGACTACGCCAAGTATCCCAATTTCAAACTTGGATCTGGAACAACCGTCAGCGACTATCTCAACAAGCCACTGTTCAAGAACCTGATCAACAAGAACTTCACAGAGACTGTCGCAGGCAATGCCATGAAGATGGCGAGTTGCGTGGACGGTAACGGCAACATGAATTTCTCTACCGTGAAGAGTTATGTGAATGCTGCCACCGCGGCAGGACTCAGCGTCTACGGACATACCCTCGCATGGCATTCACAACAACCCAACGGCTGGTTAAGGAAGCTACTTGCCGACAAGCCCGCCCCCGAGCTTACCGACGGTGATGTGGATATCTGGACACAGGTAGCCCTCAAGGATTTCCGTACCACACAAGAAGTAGGTTGGAAAGCATCAGAATCCGATTATGGGTATTCCATCAAATTTGACGCCACAAATGGTCTTGTCGTGACCACCACCAAACAGTATTCATGGGAAGTGCAGTTTGTCCCCATGTCTGACATCATTCTCGAAAAAGGCAAGACCTACAAAATGACCGTGACCGTGAAAGGCTCCAAGGCAGGCCGTCTGGACGGACGTCTTGGTGACTGGGGCAGCGGCGCTAACGTCAATATTGCTTTTACCACGGAGTGGAAAGATGTTGAGGTCAACGTCAAGCCAACGATGGAGAGCAGCTTCCTGCTGTTGCATGTCCCCAATTACGTAGGAGAAGTATGTATCAAGAGCATCAAGTTTGAAGAGCAAAAGAAAGGCAAGACGATCAATGAGGAGCGCCGTTGTCTGAAGGTTCATGCCACAGCAAGACAAAGTCAGCCCTGGGACAATCAGATGTGGCTGGTACCCGGTTCCTTTACTTCGGGAGCAAGCTATGTCTTCAAAGCCGATGTGCGTGCCGACAAGCCAGCATACGCATCCACACAGATTCACAATTCTCCAGGATCATACGTAACTTATGAAGCACTGGGCAATGTGAACTTTACGACCGAGTGGAAGACGATTACCGTCAGTGGTAAGTTCAGCGCAGCAGGTCAAAGTATCGCTTTCAACCTCAGTGAATTAGCTGAAGAGAACAACTACTACTTCGACAACGTAAGTCTCAAGATTGGCGGTGTGGAGAAGATTAAGAATGGAGACTTTGAAGGAACAGACGTGAGTTCATTCAAGGTCAAGGAGAATGGAGGCAACGTTGTGACTCCTTCTATCTGTGAGAGTCTGTCATACATCTACGTGCCCTCCACCGTTCCTTTGACCCAACAGGAGCGTCACGACACCCTCGTCTATGCCATGGACAAGTGGATTAAAGGTATGATGGAAGCCTGCGGCGGTAAGGTAAAGGCATGGGATCTCGTCAATGAGGCTATCTCAGGCGGAGGTAATGACGGTCAGGGCAATTACGCCCTGCAGCACTCAGAAGGATATAACCCTGACGGTACATGGGATGTCGGCGGCAGCGCGTTCTACTGGCAGGACTACATGGGCGACCTGGAATATGTGCGCCAAGCTTGCCGTCTGGCCCGCAAGTATGGTCCAGAAGACGTTGTCCTCTTCATCAACGATTACAACCTGGAGTCAGACTGGGACGGCAACAAGAAACTGAAGTCGCTGATCAACTGGATCAAGAAATGGGAGGCAGATGGTGTGACCAAGATCGACGGTATCGGCACACAGATGCACATCTCTTACTATGAGAACAGCGGTACACAGAATAGCAAGAAGAATGCCATCACCAATATGTTCAAGCTCATGGCCGCCACAGGCAAGTATGTGCGTGTCAGCGAAATGGATATGGGTTATGTGAATGCCAGCGGCAAAGATGTGCCTACCGGCAGTATGACAGAGGCACAGCATAAAAACATGGCAGACTTCTACGAGTGGATTATCAAGGAGTTCTTCCGCCTCGTGCCTCCAGCACAGCAGTGGGGCATCTGCCAGTGGTGTCCGACCGATGCACCCTCCAACAGCGGCTGGCGTGCCAACACCCCCGTGGGCATCTGGGACCTCAACTATTACCGCAAGCATGTCTATGCTGGTTTTGTACGCGGTCTCGGCGGTGTCGTCACCGGTATTGAAAAGGTGGAATCAGACAAGGCTATCGACACCTCAAAGGGTATCTACACCCTCAGTGGTATCCGCCTGAATGCCACATCAATTGACGAACTTCCCTCAGGTCTTTATATCGTCAATGGCAAGAAGATCATCAAATAAACAGCCAAGCAAGGAAAAGAAAAGATCCCAAAACGCTGAGGCGTTTTGGGATCTTTTCTTTTTGGAGACCATGTGCAGGATAAATGCACGTCACAAACTCTTATTCAATAGTCGATGAAAGATTTTTAACTGATGATGAAAAATGGATGATGGCTGTCACCATCATCAGGCCTGTACTCAAACCCTTCGTACTCGAATCCTTGTAGAGCCTCTGGTGAATGAAGTTGATTTTTGATGATGAAACGCGTCATTGCTCCCCGGCAGCTTTTGGCATAGACGGTGACAGATTTCAATTTTCCGTTTTTCATCACCAGGAATTGTGGATGAACAATTGTCACTTCCTTAGACACCTTCCTCCAATCAAACAAATGCTGCATCTCCTCAGTAGCCAGTTGGACAAGAATGCCATCATCTGCTTTCACGGATTCTATCAACAGGTCTGTCAGCAGTGGTTTCCAGTGATTGAACATGGTTTTCTCATCAAGGACCACCTTTCCTTCCATGCGGTAGGGATGGATCATGTCCAACGGGCGTAGCAATCCATAGAGGAACGATGTGATCCAGAGATGCTGCTGGGCAAAGAGAAACTCATCATCGCTCATGGTCTGCGCTTGCAGACATTTGTATGCCTGACCATAATAAGCCAACACGGCAGGGATTCTTTGCTCACCATCAAAAAAACGGTCATATCTCAGTTTATTCTCAATAGCCAGTTGTCGGCTACAATGGAACATGTCCATCAGTTCCTCCACGGTTCTCTGGCTCATCAACAAGGCGAAATGCTCGGCCTCTCTCAAGAACCTCGGTTCAGAGATCAGCGGAGTCTTTTTGTCCGTGCTCTCATTGATGATTTTTGCACATGCGAGTAATATCTGCATAATTGCCTTTTTTTGAAAAATTCTTGTCTTTAATGGTTCAGAGAGAATAGGTTTCTATTTTCATTTCAAGCTCTTCCATATTGATGAATCCTGCTCCGCGGTAGATTTCCTTTCCTTCCCTCAGCAACAATACCGTCGGCCCAGAAAAGACCAGGAAACGGCCAGCTATCAACGGTTCTTCACGTATATCCGTATAGAACGAGAACACGGACGGATATTTGTCGGCCAGTCGCCCTACCCTATCCAACATGACGTTGCAGACCCCGCAGTCGGGAGCCTTGATGAAAAAGAGGCACATGCGGTTGTCAGCCAGCGCCAATTCTATGTCAGTGATGTTTGTCAAGTGCTTCATTCCAACGGTCGTTTCTCCGGATACTCTGCCAGCACACGGCAAATGATCTCCCAATCTGTCTCCGCATCGAATCCAAATTTGTCATCAAGACCGACGTTCATGTAGAGTTTCTCCTCAAAGTTCTGCAAGTTTGTGTTTTCGACTTCGGGATTCCCGTTGACATAATCGAATCTGATGCCATCGCTCAAGAAATGCCGTACATATTCCGCCAACTTGTCACGATGGCACGAACTCCAAAGGATAAGGCAGATATCCTCACGAAGAGACATCACCTGCAGCGCTTCCTTCGCCAATGGGAAATAGTCATAGGTCTCTTCGTCATCGTAACAGGCACGGAGGATGGTGTCGTGTATATCCACCGCGACATATATTTTATCCCAGTCTTTCTCTCTCATGCGGATGAATGCCGCATCAAATGCCTTCCTTATATCCATATCTATGACTCATCAGTTGTGGTGGTTACGGTGCTGTTGTTGTAAGGTGCAAATATAATCAAAAAAATCAAGAAAAAGAAAACAATCGTTTATCAGTTTTTGATATCCACACCGCCCAAGAAATGATCGGCCGAATGCGATTCAGCTTTGCACTCGCTTCATCATGCCATTTGTCACAGAATTACCATTTATCACACCATCCATCACAAAAAGCGGCTGAATATCCCAGAAATATGGGAAAATTTATAGTTATCTGTAATTTTGCTGTGTCCAATGGACAGGGCTACGAGAGCCATCCGGGCGTGCTCAAATAATGAACGAGTTGTGACGGACGAAGTCGAAGCCAAAGAAATGACTAAATGACACAACGATTAAAAGATTGAATGATATGAATGCAATGAGATTCGCAGCGCTGATGGCTGCCATGATGATGACGATGATGAGTTTCTCAGAGACGCAAGACTGGGGCGGACGAGTGATTGACGAGAAGGGAGAGCCGATGCCCTTTGTAAACGTGGTGCTGCTATCGCTGCCCGACTCGGCTTTTGTACAAGGTGCGACGACAGACATGGACGGTGTGTTCAAGATTGTGACGGATGTCAATCAGGGATTGTTCAAGGTGACCTGCATGGGCTACCAGACCTTATATATCAATGCAGGCCAGAACCTGACCATCCAGATGAAGGAGGACACGCAACTGCTTGGCGAGGTCGTGGTGAAGGGGCAGTTGCCGCAGACCCATGCCAAGGGCGACGCCATGCGAACGACGGTGGCGGGCACGATTCTGGAAAAGGCCGGCACGGTGAGCGATGCGCTCTCGAAGATTCCGTCGGTAGAGGCTGAGCGTGACGGAGCCGTGAAGGTGCTGGGACGTGGCGATGCCGAGGTGTATATCAACGGACGA